>Ga0210377_10001724_pt1 | contig 19629 bp, 19 predicted proteins | sample PLM4_65_b1redo_FD_155480 | JGI IMG/M metagenome (GOLD analysis project Ga0210377, IMG submission 155480) | Groundwater sediment microbial communities from an aquifer in East River, Colorado, USA - PLM4_65_b1 redo | ecosystem: Environmental > Terrestrial > Soil > Riparian zone | place: USA: East...
AGCGATCCGCCGGGAGCAGCCGGCGTTCACCGAGGCGTGGGTGTCGTCCAAGTGGCGCAGCGCGAGGATCCGGTGACGTCCCGCGCCGAGGCTCTCGCGGTCCTGGAGCGAATGGCCGGCGGGCTCGAGGCCGACGATGCTGGAGTCGCCAGACTCCTGGAGCGTGCATCGCAGCAGGAAGCCCCCGAGCTGCTTCGTGACGTGCTCGTCGAGCTGGGCGCCTTGGCGCTGTTGCGGGAAAGCCAGTGACCGCCCCCGACTTCCGCGCGATCGTCGCCAGCACGCCCGCGGAGGATCTGCCGTCCCTCTGTGGCCGGCTCCGGGAGGCCGAGCTGATGGCCGAGTTGCGCCTGCGGTCGGGCTCGGGGGCTCCCAACGGCCACGTCCCCACCACCGGGTCGGAGCCGCTCTTGCTCACGTTCCAGGAGGCCGCGGATCGTTTGCGGTGTTCGGCGTCTTACGTCGAGACTCTCGTCCGGCAAGGCAAGCTCCCCCACGTGCGCCTTCCCGCGACCGACCGCGCCGGCAGGGCAAGGGACGGCCGGCTCGTTCGTCTCCGCGCCGAGGACCTCCGGGCCTGGGCCGATGAACACAAGGCAGGGGCTTGACATCATGAATCCCATTGCATACCATTGCCCCATGGTGAATGACACGCAGGTAGCGATCCGGCTTTCCCGCCAGGTGGTGGCGCGCGTGGCCCGTCTGGCCAAACTCCTCAAGGGCCGTCCAGCCTACGCCGCGGGGCGGGTGACGCCTTCGTCGGTGATGCGACACGCCCTGATCCGCGGGCTCGACGTCCTCGAGGCCGAGGCGAAGAAGGGGGGCCGCTGATGGCGGTCAAGAGGCACGGCTCGAAGTGGCGGGCCGACTGGCGGGACGAGTTCCACCGGCGTCACCGGAAGGACTTCGACCTCAAGGCCGAAGCCGAGGCTCACGAGCGCGAGATGCTCCAGGGGGCCCGCGAGGGGACCGGCGCCGCCCCGACCTGCGATCCCGACATCCGGCTCAGCGAGTACGCCAAGCACTTTCTCTCGAAGCGCGGGGCCCAGGGGATCGACCCGGGGACGGTGGCCCGCCAGGAGATCGACCTCCGGCGTCACGTCCTCCCCCGCTTCGGCACCACGAAGGTCCGCGAAGTGGGCCGCCCCGCCGTTCGGTCCCTTCTGCTTGCCTTGCTCGCGGAGGACAGCGCTCAGGGTGTGCGAGCCGGGAGCGTGAAGCGCACCCGGAAGACCCTGGCCCGGGGATCTGTGAGGAACGTCTACCACACCCTGAGCGCGATCCTCTCCGAAGCCGTCGAGGACTCCCTCATCAAGTCCAACCCCATCCGCGGCCTGTGGAAGAGTCTGACTAAGGGCAAGGCGCGCCACGAGGAGCGGGAACTGGTGAAGGCGCTGACGGCCGATCAGGCATCCGCCTTCCTGGCCGCGGCCGAGACGAACGCCCCGGAGCACTACCGCTACTTCTGCACGCTGATGCTCGCCGGCCTGCGCCCGGGCGAGGGGCTCGCGCTTACCGCCGACAAGCTCAACTTCAGGGACCGCTCGATCCTGGTGGATTGTCAGATCGGCCAGCACGGCGGGCTCAAGTCGACGAAAACGGGCCAGGAACGCACCGTGGACCTCTCCCGCCAGCTTGCGGCCATCCTCGGCGACGCCCGCCAGGCCGAAAGGCCCGACTCCTCGGCGAAGGTGATCTCTATCTCCGGGGTCGTCCAAGGCCAGCGCGCGCTTGGCCCCTGGCTCTTCTACCCCGAGCTGGGCCCGACCCCGACCGAGAAGGACGCCCAGCGGGTGTACAAGAACGCGCTCCGCACGATGCGCCGGTGCCTGCTGTCCGCGGGCCTGCCGGCTCATTTCGGCCTGCACTCCCTGCGCCACACGTTCGGAAGCGGGCTCGTCTCCCGCGGCGTCTCCCCGGTCTACGTTCAACAACAAATGGGGCACGCCAGCATCGAGCAGACGGTCGGGGTCTATGGGAGCTGGTTCCCGGCCCGCGTACCGGGCGCCGTGGACACCCTCGGCGACGCACTCCTCGGCCGCCTTGGACACTCGGTCAACGAGGGGGCCGCGTGCAAATAGCCTTCGGAAACGCCCGGCTCCCTGGCCCGCCGGGCCGGAGTGTCCAAATGACGAGCGGAACTCACGGAACCGAAGACGACGTACAGGGACGGCGCCGACGTCTTGGACACTGGATGGACACCAAACAGGCTTTTCGGGCTCAGGAGAGGACGTAAGTCCTTATGGCTCAATCCACGTCAAGCGCTTTGTCCTCATTCTCCTTGTACATGTACTTGATGTTGTCCTTGAGGAGGAGGATGTTGGGCTCGTCGGGGCGGTGAAGCTTGAGGGCGGCCTTGTCGTACCACTCGATGACGCCGCGGACCTCCTCTCCGTCCTTCAGGACGATGACCATCCGGGTCTTGTTGGTCATCTGCTTGAGGTAGTAGAAGCTCTCGGCGTTGGTCTGCTCCGGCGGGATGGGTTTCCGCGCCCGGTAGGGTTTCGCCGTGGAGTGGAACTGTTCCTTGATCTCGGAGAGGTCCGGTCGGATCAGCTTGCGGTTCATGCGGTCGGCCTCCTGCCGGCGATGAGGACCGGGGACCGCGCACGTCGACCGCCGGAGAGCGTCGAGCGGCTCGCGCGTCGGGGTGGGAAGTCCCGGCCGGAAAGGTCTTGGGTGTTTTCTAGCACGCGGCTCGTGCGGACGCAAGCCCGCCGCGGCGGGCACGGTCAGGAGGCCAGGGCGTCCATGAGCAGGTCCATCACCAGGAGCTTGTTGGCGTTCCCCCGCAGCGCGATCCGCGTCCGGGCCGCGGCGGCGGCGACCTCCGCGGCTCGCTCCCCCACCGGACCCTTCGAGAGGGGGACGAGGCGGTCGGCCACGTCGGCGTTCAGGAGCGTTTCCTTCGCCGCGCCGAGCCGCAGGACGGCGGCGTCGCGGAGGAGGGAACGCAGGGCCGTGAGGGCGAGGGCCGCGTCGTCGCGCTCGGCCAGCCGCTCGGCCGCTTCGAGCCGGTCGGCGCTGCGCCCCGCGGACTCGAGGATCGCCAACAGATCTTCCCGCAGCTCCCGATAGTCCTCGGACTCGAACGCCAAGGCCGCCCCGAGGCTTCCCCCGGCGAGGGCAGCTCGCAGGTGCGCTTCCGCCGCGCCCAGGCCGCAGCGGTCTCGAAGGTGAGCCTCGAGGGTGGGCCCCGGCAACGGCCCCATCCGGAGCGCCTGGCAGCGGGAGCGGATCGTGGGCAGGAGTGCCTGTGGAGCGCCCGTCACCAGGATCAGGTGCGACGTGGCGGGAGGCTCCTCGAGGCTCTTGAGGAGGGCGTTGGCCGCCTGCTCGTTCATGGCGTGGGCCTCGTCGATGACGAACACGCGGGCTCGGGCCTCGAAGGGATGCCCCATCGCCTCGCCGACCAGGTCGCGGACCTGCGCCACCTTGATCTCGGTGCGGGTGGCCGTGCGCCAGGGCTCGACGAGCACGACGTCGGGGTGGAGGCGCAGGTTCAGGCGGACGGGGTCGTCGGTCGCCTCGGTGGCCTCTTCGCGAAGGGCTGGAAGCGACCCGATGGAACGGCCGAGGCGCCGGCAATGGGAGCAGGCCCCGCACGGTTCGCCGGGCCCCGCCTCGCACAGCACGCCCCGCGCCACCGACAGGGCCAGCGTCCTCTTGCCCACGCCATCGGGCCCCGAGAGGAGAAGCGCCGGCGGCAGGCGTCTCGCCCGGACCGCTTGACCCAGGATGTCGCGGATCCGTTCGTGGCCGACGATCTCAGCGAACACCGTGCCTCCCTCCGGTGGCGAGTCCTCTCGCCTCCAGGGATGTCGCGACCTGGGCCTCGACCTCGTCGGGACCGGCGGCGCCGTCCACCAGGACCCACCGCAGAGGCTCCTTGGCTACCAGGGTGTGGTACCCCGCACGGACGCGCTCGTGGAACTCGATCGCTTCCGACTCCAGGCGGTCGGCCCCTCCCCGCTTCCCCACCCGGGTGAGGCCCAGATCCACGGGCAGGTCGAGCAGGATCGTCACGTCCGGCCACAGCCCGCCCGTGGCCGGCCGCGACACGGTCCCGATCAGATCGAGTGAAACGCCACGGCCGTAGCCCTGGTACGCGATCGTCGAGTCGACGTAACGGTCCGAGATCACGATCCGCCCCGCCGCCAGGGCAGGGCGGATGACCTCGCTCACGTGCTGTGCGCGATCAGCGAAGTAAAGGAGCAGCTCGGCTTCGGCGCTCATCCCCTGATGGCCCTTGTCGAGAAGGACCGCGCGGATGGCGCGGCCGATCGTCGTGCCGCCGGGCTCCCGGGTGAGCAACACGGCGGGACCGAGGGCCCGGGCGAGGCGGCGCGCCTGCGTGCTCTTTCCGCTCCCTTCGATCCCTTCGAACGTGATGAACGCCACCGGCGCCATTCTAGCAGCGGCGAGGGATCCCGGGGCGCTTGACGCCGCCGCCGCCGCCGGAGCATCGTAGGCCCATGCCCCGAGCCCTTTTCGCATCGGCATTCGTCTCCCTGTCCGGAGCGGTGGTCGCGGCCGCCGGCGGACCCGTCGACGGCAGCGTCCTTTCGGCAGACGGCGTCCCGATCCGCTATCACTTCGAGGGAAGCGAAGATCCGGCGATGGTCTTCGTCCATTGCTGGTCCTGCGACCGCCACCTCTGGGACGCGCAGGTGGCGGCCTTCGCCCCTCGACACCGTGTGGTGGCGATCGACTTGGCCGGCCACGGTGAATCCGGACGCAACCGCAAGGACTGGACCATCGAGGCCTACGGCGCCGACGTCCGCGCAGTCGTAGAGAGGCTCAATCTGCGGTCCGTCATCCTGATCGGCCATTCGATGGGCGGCCCGGTGATCGTGGAGGCCGCACGCAAGATGTCATCCCGAGTCCTGGCGCTCGTGCCCGTCGACACCCTCACGAACGTCGAGGAGAAGCAGAAGCCAGAGGAGGTGGACGCCTTCCTCCGGCCCTTCGAAGCCGACTTCAAAGCCACCGCCGCGAAGTTCCTCCGCGACTACATGTTCGTCCCGACGACGGATCCCAAGCTGATCGAGACCCTCGTGACGAAGACGGTGGCGGCCCCTCCCGAGATCGCGATCCCCTCCCTCCGGAACACCTGGCTCTACGACGCCGCCGCGGCCCTCCGGGAGATCAAGGCCCCCATCCGGGCCTTGAACGGCGACAAGTACCCCACCAACCTCGACGGGGCCCGCCGCCAGGCTCCGCAGTTCGAGGCGACGATCATGAAGGGGGTCGGGCACTACCTGATGCTCGAGGACCCGCCGCGCTTCAACCAGCTTCTCGGCGCCATCGTGGACGGGCTCTCCCCGGCGGGCGCAAGGAAGGGCCGTTGACGGAGCTGGGCCTCGACGGGCGGGGGGCCCTCGTCACCGGCGGAAGCCGCGGCATCGGCCGGGCGGTCTCTCTGCTCCTCGCCCGTCTCGGCGCCAGGGTCTGCGTGAACTACGTCGACAACGACGCTGCCGCCCGCGAAACGGTCGACGCGATTCGCACTGCCGGCGGCCAGGCCTTCGCGGCGAAGGCCGATGTCTCCGATCCGGCTCGGGCGGAAGCCCTCGTGGCCGAGGCCGTGTCGGGTCTCGACGGCGCGATCGACATCGCGGTGGTGAACCACGGGATCTGGAAGCGGGCGTCGATCCACGAGATGACCCCGGCGCAGTGGGACGAGACCCTCCGCGTGAACCTCGGCGGCGCCTACGCCGTCTGCCATTCCCTGGCGCGCCACATGATGCCGCGCCGCAAGGGCGTGGTCGTGACGATCGCTTCCACGTCGGGGCAGCGCGGCGAAGCGCACTACTCCCACTACTCGGCCAGCAAAGGGGCGATGATCTCCTTCACGAAGTCCCTCGCGGCCGAGCTGGCCCCCCACGGCATCCGCGTCAATGGCGTCGCTCCGGGCTGGGTCCTCACCGACATGAGTCGGGGAGCGCTGGAAAGCGGAGGGGACGCGGCGCTGGCTTCGATCCCCCTCGGACGCGCCGCCACCCCCGAAGAGATCGCGGGGCCGGTGGCCTTCCTCGCTTCGGACCTGTCCGCCTACCTCTTCGGCGAGATCCTCAGCGTCAACGGTGGCGCGGTGATGGTGGATTAGGACGTCACGGCCCCGCGGGCCGGGTGCAATCGTGCCGCGTAGGTCTGGACGACGCGGGAGAGCGCGGCGCCGATCAGGGCGGTGGGCTGGGCCTTGTCGGCCAGCACGGCGATGGCCTCCTGGGCTTCCGGAACGATCGCCACGAGGGTCGCCACGCGCTCCGTCGACAGCTCGATCAGCTCGACCTGGTCTTCGTCCTCGGTCGCCACCAGGTCGCGCAGGTAGATGGTGATCGACGGCACCTTCTCCGCCAGCAGGCCGACGCGGATCGCCGAAGTCCCACGTCCCTTGCGAGCGAGGATCACGCCGGTCATCAGGTCGAAGATGAAGGCCTGAACGAGGGAGGGCACCAGCGCGCTCAGCTCCTCGAGGAGCTGGTTGCGGAGGGCCGTCTCCTCGGCCGCCACCTCGTCCGTCGGGAGCCGGGCCGTGTCGTCCCGCCGCTCGAGACGGCTGCGCACCGACGCCTGGACCTCGTGGCGGTTCTTCCAGATGTCCCGAGAGAACTCGGCCAGGAAGAGCGCCGCCTCGTCCTTGCCCAGTGCCTCCTCGAGCTTGTGGCGCGCCTCGCCCTTCTCGAAGGTCAGGCCGCCCGAGGTCTCCCAGTAGACGTTGGAGACGCGGCCGCGCACGAGGAGGATCATGGCCGACCCGGTGTCCGTCTGGACCTCGAGGGTTCCCGTGTGTTCCGACTTCTCCATGCGGTGGAGCAGCTCGGTCAGGTCCGCCTTGCTGTGGAGGCTCTCACGGAGTCGCTGCCGGTTGGTGATCCCGCGGAGGAGATGGGCCATGTCGAGGGGAAGCTCGTAGACCGAGATGACTCCCTCGTCGCCCTTCACCTGGGCGCGCAGACGCTCGAGGGCCGCCTGCCCGTGGTAGGCCACGGCTCCTTCCCGGTAGAGGGCGTTCACCTCGCCGCCGAGATAGTAGAAGATCATCCCTACGGTCTCGGGGAACTTGACCTCGGCGAACCCCGTCAGGCCCACCTGTTGGCAGGAGCGCAGAAGGTCGTCCAGGGACAACCTCTGCGTCTCGAGGTCCCAGTGGTGCAAGAGCTTGCTGCCGGGGAACTTCATTGTTTCGGCCTGTTTGGCTGTGCAGGATGATACGGCACCTGAGGGAAGGGGGCAAAAGCGAGTGGCGCGGATCCTGGTGACGGGGGCGGGCGGACGGCTCGGAGGTCGTCTCGCCGCCTGTCTCGCCGGGCGTTTCGAGGTGCTGGCGGCCCGGCACGAGGCGGAGGTTCCCGACGGCCTGGCGACCGTGCCGCTGGACCTCCTGCTCCCCTCGTCGATCGAGGCGGCCCTCGACAGGGGGCGTCCCGACGCCGTCGTCCACGCCGCCGCCCTCGCCGATCCCGACGCCTGCGAGCGCCTGCCCGGCCGCGCCGCGGAGCTGAACGGCCGCGCTCCGGAGACGATGGCCCGCCTCTGCCGCCAACGCGGTTTGCGCCTCGTGATCCTCTCCACGGATCTCGTCTTTTCGGGGGAACGTGCGGGCTGGCGTGAGGACGACATCGCGTCGCCCCTCCTGATCTACGGCCGCACCAAGCTCGCCGGCGAGGAAGCCGCCCTCGCCGCGCACCCGGAGGCGGTGGTCGCGCGCGTGGCCCTCGTCTGCGGCCGGGGCCATGGGCCCGGCGCGACTTCTTCGGAGTCGGTGGCCTGGGCCTTGCGCGGCGGCCGGCGGGTCCGCCTCTATACCGACCAGTTCCGTACCCCGGTGGACGCCCCCTCCGTCGCCGCAGCCCTCGAGCGTTTGATCGGCGGAACCACCACGGGGGTCTTTCACCTCGGGGGACCGGAGCGCCTGAGCCGCTACGAGCTGGGGATGCGGACGGCGAGGCGGCTCGACCTCGACACCCGCCTCATCGAGGCGGTCACGACCGCCGAGTGCCCTCCGGGCGCCCCGCGCCCCGCCGACGTCTCCCTCGACTCGACGCGCGCGGCCCGCGAGCTCGGATGGGCGCCGCGGCCGCTGGACGTCGCCCTCGCCGAAACGCGCCTGGGGCCCGCGTAGGGACTACGCCGCCACTGGCGTCTTGAAGGTGAGGGCGAGGCGGCAGAGTATGAGCTCGTCACCGTCGTTGATCGGCGTCAGCACGCCGTTCGCGAGCTTCTTCCCGTTCAGGAACGTCCCGTTCATCGTACCGATCTCCTCGGCGACGAAGAACTTGCCGTCCTTGATGACCAGACGAGCGTGACGTCGCGAGATGTTTCGGCTCTGGTCCTCCCCGGTGAGGTCGATCTCGGGGCGCATCCCCGTCACCGAGTCGAAGCGGCCGAGCAGAGCGTCGGTCTTGAAGACAGGGAACACGTTCCCTGTCGACGCCGAGATGAAGTAGGCCTTCGCCTCTGTCTGGAGCGTCCCGGCCGTGACGGGTGCGGCCTGAACCTCCCCATGCTCCAGGGCCGATCCACCCTGCCGGGCGAGGATCTGCTCGATCTGCCGGTCGGCGTCGCGGAGTCGAATCGAGTACTTGCGCAGCATCCGGACCGCGATCTCCGGGTTCGCCTTGATCATGTCCCCGAAGGTCTCGCCGGCGATGACGATCAGGTCTCCGTCCTCGACCAGCTCGGCGGTGGCGGAGCGCGGGAGTCGCTCGAGAAGGGCCATTTCGCCGAAGAAGTCCCCCTTTTCGAGGGTGGCCAGGGTGGTGTCGCCCTCGCCGCCGATCTTCTTCTTGATCGCGACCCTCCCCGTCTGGATGATGTACATCTCCTCACCCTCGTCCCCCTCGTGGAAGAGGACGTGCCCTTTGGCGAAGTGGGTCAGGAACTTGGCGAAGGGGTTCTTTTCAGCGGCCATCTCGGGAAGCTTTGGGCGGCGAGTGTAGCAGATTCCGACCCGCCTCTAAACCGCCTCCGCAACCCCCCGGACATCCGGGGCCATGGGGACGTTTTGGAGGATCGCTCTCTTCTGCACCTCGCGGAGAAGCGTCATGAGGAAGGTCTCGAAGCGGTGGCCGATCTGCTGGAGGGCCGGGAGGCTCGAGCATTTCAGGATCTCGATGAAGAACAGCTCGAAGCCGGACCAGTCGCGGTACATCAAGTACTTCATGCTCGTGTCGTAGAACTGCGAGATGTCGTCCTTCATCCGCAAGGCGGACGCCTCGTCGCGTCTGGTCTGGAACTCCTGAAGGCTCTTCACCAGGCGCGCGAGGCCATCCCGGAGGCGGACCGACTGCGCCAGCTTCGCCGTGAAGTCCGGGAAGATGTCCTCCCCGTCGACGTTGCCGAAGGCCTGGGCCAGCTGCACCACGGACTGCTGGAAGCAGTCCTTCAGGATGCCATGGCTGTTCTCGACCCGCGCGCGGACGTTCTCGGACTGCCGCGACACCGAGATGTCGAGCAGCTCGGTGTTGATCACCTTCTTTAGCTCCAGGGGGATGCAGTAGACGAAGGAATCGTAGAGCTGATAGAGCGCCGCCTCGGGGTCGAAGGTCTTCAGCACCTTCCCTTCGATGAAGGACAGGAGAAGCCGGGTCTCCGAGGTGATGAGCGAAAAGATCAGGATGGTGTTCTTCAGACCGTCCTCGTCGGTCTTCTGGGGATCCGCGTACTCGAGGTAGTGGAGCAAGCGGAGGAACTCGAGGAAGACCTTGGCAGCCTGCTTCCGCTGCCGCGGGTCCTCGATGCGGCGGATCGTCAAGGCGATCGCCGGGATCCGGATCCGGTCGTGGATCGTCTTGAACTTCTTGTCGATCAGGTGGGCCAGGAGCTCGCTCCGCCTCACCTCCCGGTACAGCACCTTTCCGAGGGCTCCGAAGGTGCCGAAGGGGATCCGTGCGAGCCGCGTCAAGTCCGTGAGGAGGACGTGGACGTCCTCGAAGGACTCGCGGAGGAGGGTGAGACCGGCCTCGGCAGTCGCCTGCCGCACGAGCTTCTCGATGTAGGGGTCCACCACGTCGTCCTTCTTCAGATACCCCTCGATGTACTTGTCGAAGCGGGTCAGGTTGACCTGGTCCTCGCTCAGGATGCTGGTACAAAGCTGAACCACGCGAACCACGACGTTGTCGACGAGGCGGAGCTCCTCGGACCAGTTGCGGAGGGCGAGCTGCCGCGTCTCCTTCTCGGAGAGGGGCTGATTCTTGATGCGGAAGAACCGCTCGAAGCTCCGCAGCCACATCTCGAGCTCGAACAGCTCGGCCGTCTTGCCCGCGGCCACGACCTGCTCCGTCCACTGGCGCAGCTGGGTGCGGAGGAGCTCCGAGCGGGGCTCCCGCCCGGCGTCTTCGCCCGAGTCCGGGGACATTGCCGCATTATAGCGCCCACCTCCGCGGAGGATTGCCGCGGCGCGGCGCCCGTGCTACAAAAGCCACCGGAGGCCCCCCCTTGCAGCGCATCCGCCTCGAGACGCGCTTCATCCTCTACTTCACCTCCCTGATCGTCGTCATCCTCACTCCCGTCGTCCTCCTCGTCGAGAAGCGGATGGGAGACGTCATCACGAGGCAAGCCGAGCAGCGGGGGCTGTCGATCGCCCACAACCTGGCGGCGCTCTCCCAGAACTACCTCGTGACCTACAACCACGTGGCCCTGACCCAGAGCGCCGAAAGAGCCAAGAAGGACGAGGAGGGAATCGCCGACGTCATCATCCTCAACAAGGAGGGGCGCGTCGCGGCCTACAGCGGCCACGCCGAGCGGCAGGGGACGGTCCTGACCGATCCGTTGTCGGTCCGCACGGCCGCTTCGCGGACCGAGATGATCGTGCCGGTCGAGATGCCGCGGGAGGAGCCCCCGGGATCCGTCGAGCGCGGGCTCGACATCTCGGTGCCGGTCTTCATCGAGAACAGCGACGAGAAGTGGGGCACCGTCCGGGTGCGGCTTTCCACCGAAGACATGCACCGCCGGATCCGCGACACGCGTCGCCGGCTCCTGGGCGTCGGTTTCGTAGCAGTCCTCGTGGGCGCGGGCGGGTCGTACTTCATGGCCCGGCGGATCACGGGTCCCCTTTCGAACCTGGTGGCCGGCACGCTACGAGCCGCGGCCGGCGATTTCGAGACGCGCATCCAGATCCGTACTGGCGACGAGATCGAGGAGCTGGCCGGGAACTTCAACCATATGGTCGCCCAGGTCCAGGCGAACCAGAAGGCCATCGAGGAGCTGAACCGGAGCCTGGAGGAAAAGGTGCGGGACCGCACCCAGGACCTCTCCCGTGCCAACGACGCCCTGATGAAGGCCTATGCCGGGCTCCAGCAGGCCGAGGCCCAGATGATCCTGAGCGAGAAGATGGCGAGCCTCGGCCAGCTCGTCGCGGGCATCGCCCACGAGATCAACACCCCCTCCTCCGCGATCGCCGCGGCCATCGTCAACATGACCGCCTATCTCGAGGCCCTCAGGGAGCAGATCCCGGCCCTCGTCGCCGCCGGCGTCCCGCCGGAGATGAGGGACCGGTTCTACGACCTCGTCGGCAAGGCGCTGTCGCCGGAAGTCCGGCACCACCGGGCTTCGACCGCCGGGATCCGGGAGCGGAGCCGAACCCTCGAGGGGGTCCTCGTCGGCCGCGGGGTGCGCAACCCCCGCGAGACGGCCATCACGTTTTCCCGCCTGGGGCTCCACGCCGAGATCGCTGCCCTGGTGGAGGCGGGCACCGGCACCGAAGGGGCCGGCCCGTGCCTCGATTTTCTCGACACCCTGGGCAACCTCGGCCTCGCCGTCAACGACGTCCGGCTCTCGACCGAGGCGATCACGCGGATGGTGAAGGCCCTCAGGAGTTACTCCCATCCCGAGCAGTCCCAGATGGCCGAGGCCGACATCCACGACGGCATCGAGACGACCCTCACGATCCTTCGCAACCAGATCCGGTACGGCATCGTGATCGAGCGCCGGTACTCGCGGCTGCCCGCGGTGATCTGCGACGTGAACGAGCTGAACCAGGTCTGGACCAACCTCATCCACAACGCCATCCAGGCCATGAAGGGAATGGGGAAGGTCACCATCGAGACGTACCGGAAGGAGGGCTACGTCGGGGTCCGGATCATCGACACCGGCCCCGGCATCCCCGAGGAGGTTCGGGGGCGCATCTTCGACCCGTTCTTCACGACCAAGGACCAGGGCGAGGGGACCGGGCTGGGCCTGGGCATCGCGCAACAGATCGTCCAGCGCCACCGCGGGCGGATCGAAGTGGCGTCCGAACCGGGCCGCACCAGCTTCGAGGTCCTCCTCCCGCTCCTGCCACAGGCCGCGGAGGCTTCATGAGCGGTCGGGCCTACATCGTCTGCGTCGACGACGAGCAGGCCGTCTTGAACCAGCTCTCGGCCCAGATCACGCGCCGCTTCGGCAAGACACATCTCGTCGAGTGCGCGGAGTCGGCCGAGGAGGCGCTCCGGCTCATCGACGAGATCTTCAGCGCAGCGGATGCGGTCGAGCTGGTAATCTGCGACCAGCTGATGCCCGGGATGAAGGGAGATCGCTTCCTGGAGGCGGTCCACAAGAGCTATCCCCAGGTCATGAAGATCCTCCTCACGGGCCAGGCGGGCCTCGACTCGGCCATCTACGCGATCAACCGGGCGGGGCTCCAGCGCTACATCGAGAAGCCCTGGGAGGCCAAGGATCTCGACATGGCGATCGAAAACCTCCTGATGCAGCACCGCATGGGGCGCCATCTGGAGCAGCACCAGGAGCGCCTGGAGCGCCGGAGCCGGGAGCTCCACGGCCTCCACCAGTTGGGCGCCCGCCTCGCCTCCACGGTGGATCCCGAGACGGTGCTGTCGGGCGCCCTCGAGGCGGCCCGCTCCCTCTGGGGGACCAAAGCGGCGGCAGCCGTGGCCGCCGTCGGGCCCGTGGGAACGCCTCGATGGGCGGGGCCCACGGCCGACCCGCTGGGCGACCAGGCCCGGCGGGAGATCGAAGCCTCCCTCGCCCGCCTTCGCGCCGAAGGTCGCGTCGGGTCCCCCGACAGTTGCCCCGAGGGTTTCGAAGCCATCCCTCTCCGCTACTCGGACACGCTCTTCGGTTGGCTCTTCCTCCGCGAAGGCTGGTCCGCTTTCCAGGACGACGGCGATCTGCTCGCGGTCCTGGCCAACCAGGTTGCCGCGAGCCTCAACACCATCCGCCTCCTCGAAGAGCGGCTCGCCTCCGAGCGTCTCTCGACCATCGGCCGGATGATCTCGGCCCTCGTCCACGACTTCCGCAACCCCATGACCGCCATCAAGGGGTACGCCGGGATGTTCGAGGAGTTCGATCTTGCCCGCGACCGGCAGAAGGAGTGCGCTCGTTTGATCATCGAGGAATCGGACAGGATGAGCGCGATGATCGACGAGATCCTGGAGTTCTCCCGGGGGGAGAAGATCAGGCTGAACGTCTCCCGCATCACGGTCGAGGATCTCGTGCGGAGCGTCGCCCGGCTCGTCGAGCCCGCCTTTGCCGGAAAGGGGATCTCCTTGAGGACTGAGCTGCGCTATGCCGGGGAGATCCTCGTGGACGTCGACCGTATGAAACGGGCCATCCTCAACATCGCCAGCAACGGCCTCGACGCCATGGCCCCCGGCGGCGCCTTCACCATCTCGTCATCCGCCCTCGGGGGCGAGGTCGAGATCGGCCTCGCCGACACGGGCCACGGGATCCCGGCGGAGCTGCAACCCCGGGTCTTCGAGCCGTTCTTCACCCACGGAAAGACGCGGGGCGTCGGTCTGGGGATGTCGATCGCCCGCAAGATCGTCGAGGAGCACGGCGGGCGCATCCGGCTCGAGAGCCAGCCCGGACACGGTACGCGATTCACCCTCAACCTCCCTCTCGAGCGGCTCCCGGCGACCCAGGACCCGCCCCCCGAGGGGCACTGAATCGTGGGGGTCACGGTGGACAATCGGGGGATCGCGGCCGTGCTCCGGGAAATCGCCGACCTCCTGGACATCAAAGGAGACAACGCCTTCCGCATCCGGTCCTACCGCATGGGCGCCGACTCCGTCGAGAGCCACGGCCGCGACGTGGCCGAGATGGTCGACCGGGGAGACGACCTCCGGACGATCGACGGCGTCGGCGAAGGGATCGCCGGAAAGATCAAGGAGATCGTGGCGTCGGGGGAATGCGCATTCCACCGGGAGCTGCTCCAGGAGGTTCCCGGCGGCCTCCTCGAGCTGCTCGAGATCCCGGGTCTGGGTCCCAAGGGCGTGAAGGCGGTGTGGACGAAGCTCGGCGTCGCCTCCGCCGCCGACCTCGCGGCCGCCATCGCCGACGGCCGCTTCCGTACACTGCCCGGCGTGAAGGAGAAGAAGGAGACGCGGATACGGAAGGGGCTAGAGGCGCGGCGGCGCCCGCCGCCGGTTTGACCGGTGTCGGGACCTCGCGTATCATTTCCATCCCGCCGTTGGAACTCATGAACATGGCCGGATTCGCAACCAGACTGTCGGCGAAGCTCGCGGCCATGCCGCCCCACACGAAGATCCTGCTGAGCGTGGCGACGGCGGTGTTCGTGACGGAGCTCCTGCTTCGGCGCTTTGCGCCCGGGTCGAGGCTCTACCAGAAGTGGAGCGCGGTGTTCCTCGCCGTCGGTCACTTCTGGACGTCGATTCTCCTGGCCCTCGTCTACTTCGTGTCGGTGTTCCCGGTCTCGCTGGCGATGAGGCTGGCCCGGAAGGACCCGCTGGACCGGAAGCTCGACGAGGAGCCGACCTTCTGGCGGACCCACGAGCCGAATCCCCTCGGGCCCCAGGCTGCTGCGAGGCATCAGTTCTAGATGAACGTCCTGGGGATTTCCTGCTTCTACCACGACTCGGCCGCCGCGCTCCTGCGGGATGGCGTGATCCTGGCGGCGTGCCAGGAGGAACGCCTCTCCCGCAAGAAGCACGACTCGGGCTTCCCCGCTCGGGCGGTGAAGTACGTGCTGCGCGAGGCGGGGATCTCGCCTTCCGAGCTGGACGCGGTGGGCTTCTACGACAAGCCGCTCCTCAAGTTCGAGCGGATGCTGTCGACCTACGTCGCCACCTTCCCGCGGTCCTTCGGGTCGTTCCGGAAGGCGATGCCCCTTTGGATCCACGAGAAGCTCTGGATCCCGTCGATGATCCGGAAGGAGCTGCGGCCGTACAAGGGCCCGATCCTCTTCGCGGAGCACCACATGAGCCACGCGGCCTCGTGCTTCCTGGTCTCTCCCTACGAGGAGGCGGCAATCCTCACGGTGGACGGCGTCGGGGAGTGGGCCACGGCTTCCTTCGGCGTGGGAAAGGGCCAGGACATCACCCTGTTCAAGGAGATCCGCTTCCCCCACAGCCTCGGGCTGCTGTACAGCGCCTTCACTTACTACCTGGGCTTCAAGGTCAACAGCGCCGAGTACAAGGTGATGGGTCTGGCGCCCTATGGGAAGCCGGTGCACTTCGATCGGATCATGAAGGACATGATCCATCTGAACGAAGACGGGTCCTTCAAGCTCAACATGAAGTACTTCTCCTACGACTATGGCCTCAAGATGACGAACGGCGCCTTCGACGACTTCTTCGGCGGTCCGCCGCGGAAGCCGGAGACCTGGATGAACGAGCGCGAGTTCGACATCGCGGCATCCGTGCAGAAGGTGTGCGAGGAGGTCGTCCTGAAGATGGCCCGGTACATCCACAAGGAGACGGGCCTCAAGAACCTCTGCATGGCCGGGGGAGTCGCCCTGAACTGCGTGGCGAACGGGCGCGTGGTGAGGGAGACGCCCTTCCAGAACCTCTTCGTGCAGCCCGCGGCGGGAGACGCCGGGGGTGCCGTGGGTGTGGCCCACTGGATCTACAACACCCTGGGAAAGAACCCGCGCGGGCCCGCATGGACCAATGCGTATCTGGGGCCCGAGTACAAGGACGCCGAGATCCACGAGTACCTGGCCGGCGCGGGGGCCAGCCACGAGGTCCTTTCGGACGGCGATCTCGTGAGGAAGACGGCGAAGCTCCTCTCCGAGGGGAACGTCGTCGGCTGGTACCAGGGGCGAATGGAGTTCGGGCCGCGGGCGCTGGGGGGCCGCAGCATCCTGGCGGACCCCCGCGATCCGAAGATGCGGGACACCCTCAACATGAAGATCAAGTTCCGCGAGGGCTTCAGGCCCTTCGCCCCGTCGGTGCTTGCGGACCGCTGTGGGGAGTGGTTCGACCACGACGGCGACAGCCCCTATATGCTCCTCGTGGCGCAGGTGAAGGAGGGCAAGAGGGTGGTGCCGTCGGTGACCCACGTGGACAACTCGGCGCGGATCCAGACCGTGACGCGGGCCGAGAACCCGCTCTACTACGACCTCATCTCCGAGTTCGCGAAGATCACGGGCGTGCCGATCGTCATCAATACCTCCTTCAACGTCCGTGGGGAACCCATCGTCTGCACACCCCACGATGCCTACCTGTGCTTCATGCGGACCGACATGGACTACCTCGTGATGGGTCATCACGTCCTCGACAAGAAGGACCAGGCCCCCCTCCGCGAGGACGTGGACTGGCGCTCGCAGTTCGAGCTAGATTGAGCAGGGGGGCGTCGCACCGCCCGTTGCAGGAGAGCCGATGGCATTCGAAGAGGCGAGAGAGAAGCTGGGGATATTGGGCGAGCTGTGGGCCTTCATGCGCGTCCGGAAGAAGTGGTGGCTCGGCCCCATCGTCCTGATGCTCGTCCTCCTGGGACTCCTCGTCGTGTTCACCCAGGGCTCGGCCGTGGCCCCCTTCATCTACACGCTGTTCTAGGCGACCTCCCCCCGGGGCGATCCCCTCATGGCATCTGCCCGCGCCAACGCGTCCCAGGACACCGTGGCGATCGTCGACATCGGCTCGAACTCGGGCCGCGTCGTCGTCTATCGCCTTCACCGCGAGGGGTACCTCCGGATCCTGGCGACGAGCCGCGCGTCGCTGCGGCTGGTCCGCGAGCTGGACCAGCGCCACACCTTGAGCCCCGAGGCCATCGAGAGGACCCTGGACGCGCTCCAGGACTTTCGCGCCATCGCCGCCGGCGCCGGCGCCTTCCGCACCGTGGCACTGGCCACCGCCGCGGTCCGTGGCGCGGAGAACGGGCCGGCCTTCATCCGCCGGGTCAAGCGGGAACTGGGCTTCGACGTCCGGATCCTCTCGGGGGAGGAGGAGGCCCGATACGGCTTCGTCGGGGCGGTCCGGGGCCTCCCGGTGCGTCACGGCGTCCTCTTCGACGTCGGCGGCGGCAGCATGCAGGTTTCGCGCTTCCGAGACCGCCGGCTGCTCCGCTCCTGGAGCTTCCCCCTCGGCGCGCTCCGCCTGTCGGACGCTTTCCTCCGCTCCGACCCCCCGACGGAACGCGAGGGCCGGCGTCTCCAGAACCACGTCGTCGGCTTCCTGGAGGAAGCCGGCCTCAAGCCCCTCCACCGCGGCGAAGCCCTCATCGGCACCGGCGGTACCGTCCGGAACCTGGCGAAGATCGACGAGCGCTCCAGGAGCTACCCACTCTCTCGCCTCCACGGCTACGTCCTGACGCGGGGGCGCCTGGACGACGTCACGGCCCTCGTGGCCTCCCGCCGCCAGAAGAAGCGTGGCTCCATTCCCGGCCTGAACGACGACCGCGCGGACTCCATCGTCGGAGGCAGCCTCGCCATCCAGGCGCTCGTGGAGTTCCTCGGCGCCCCGGCCATTCAGGTCTCGGGCCAGGGAGTCCGCGAGGGGATGGCCTACAGCCTGATGTCGCGGGACCTGCCCGAGGCGCGCCGCGTGCGCGAGGCCTCGATCCTCTCGCTGGCCAGGGCCTTCAGCGAATGGGATCCCATCTCGGCACGTCGGCGGGCCGCGATCGCCGACGACCTCCTCGGGGTCCTCGCCCCGAGGGTCGGCGACGAGATCCGAGAAGCCCTGGGCCACGCCGCGACCCTCCTCGACGTGGGCCGGAGCATCGACTTCTTCGAGCGTCACGCCCACGTGGCCGACATCGTCCTCGCCACGGACCTGTCGGGCTTCTCCCACAGGCAGATCGCGCTCTTGTCGGCGATCATCCGCAACGCCGGCGACGAGGACTCGGGACCGAAGTCCTACGCGCCCCTGATCGGAGGGGCCGAGAAAAACTCCGTCGAACGCGCCGCCACACTCCTCGCCCTGGCCGACGACATCGTGGAGCGCTGCTCCCCCGGCTCCCTCCCCGTGAGGGTGCGCTTTCGGATCGGCAGACGCGAGGTCGCCCTCACGGTCCGCCGGCTCGTCGGATGGCGCCCGCGCCGGATCGGCGCACGCTTCCAGCGGGTCTTCGGCCGCGCCCTGCGCGTGGTCCGCCGGGGAGCCTGACCCTCGACAAAGGAGGCCGATGGAGAGCACGAGCCGCATCCTCGCCGTTCTCGCCCTGGCCGGCGCCCTCGCACCCCCGGCCCTGCGGGCCCAGGCGACCGCCGCCGGGAGACCCAAGTCTCCCGTCCCCGGGCCGAACATCGCGGCGATCAGCGGTGCCCTCGAGGCCGTGATCGAACGCGTGAGGCCTGGCGTCGTCCAGATCCTGGCCTCCGGCTACGCCCCGGTCCCGAAGGGAACCGGGCCCCTGCTCGCCCGGCAGCAGGCGACCGGATCGGGGGTGATCCTCGACCCCGCGGGGTACATCCTGACCAACGCCCACGTCATCGAAGGAGCGCGGCGCTTCGAGGTGCTCATTCCGGAGCCGCCTTCGGCTCCCTCCGGAGGTCGCTCGGTCCTTCGGTCTCGCGGCCGCCTCGTGGCGGCCCGTCTCGTCGGGGCCGACGACGAGACCGATCTCGCCGTCCTGAAGATGGACGAGACGGGGTTGTCGGCCCTCCTCCTAGGCGACTCCGAGGCGCTCCGGCAGGGGCAGCTCGTCCTCGCCATCGGCAGCCCCCTCGGCCTCGAGAACTCCGTGAGCCTGGGGGTCGTCAGCGCCGTCGCCCGGCAGCTCGAGCCCGAGAGCCCGATGATCTACGTCCAGACCGACGCCAGCATCAACCCGGGAAACAGCGGCGGACCGCTGGTCGACGTCGACGGGCACGTCGTGGGCATCAACACCTTGATCTTCTCCCAGGCGGGCGGGAGCGAGGGGATCGGCTTCGCCGTGCCGGCCAACATCGTGCGGAACGTCTTCGACCAGATCCGCCGGACCGGCCGTGTCAGCCGTGGCGAGATCGGCCTCCGTGGCCAGACGGTGACCCCCGCACTCGCGAAGGGCCTCGGCCTTCGCCAGGACTCGGGCGTCATCGTCGCCGACGTCACGCCGGGCGGGCCCGCCGCAGAGGCCGGCCTCCAGGTCGGCGACATCGTCCTCTCCCTGGACGGGAAGACGATGGAGAACGCACGGCAGCTCAACGTGAACCTCTATCGGCGCCCGGAGGGTACCGGCGTCATCCTGGAGCTGCTCCGCGGCGACCGGAGGCTGAGCAACGTGGTGACGGTGCGCCAGCGCGCCGACGACGTCGGTCAATTGGCGGACATGGTCACGCCCGAGAGGAACGTCGTCGCCCGACTGGGCGTCCTGGCCCTCGACCTCGACGACCGCATCGCCTTGCGCCTCCCCCACCTCCGGGCCCGGGCCGGGGTCGTCGTCGCGGCCACCACGGGAGAGGCCGCGACGGTCGACCCGCTTCGACCGGGAGACGTGATCTACTCGCTGAATGGGAACGCCGTG
>Ga0210377_10001725_pt1 | contig 19628 bp, 19 predicted proteins | sample PLM4_65_b1redo_FD_155480 | JGI IMG/M metagenome (GOLD analysis project Ga0210377, IMG submission 155480) | Groundwater sediment microbial communities from an aquifer in East River, Colorado, USA - PLM4_65_b1 redo | ecosystem: Environmental > Terrestrial > Soil > Riparian zone | place: USA: East...
GACTCACCCTGACATGGCCGTCCTGCACCGAGGCCAGCCACAGCCTGCCTGTCGAGTCAAAGGTGGCAGTGACGGCAAGAGGTTGGCGGGAAAGCGATGTTTTCCACATCTTCGCCATGTCATGAGGCTGCGCGGTGGCAGGCTGAGTCGCAGCCGGAGTCTGCCCGATGCCTATGGCTAAAATAAACAAGGCAAGCGATAATTTTTTCATTTTCAGCCCACAACCTACAGTTCAAAATCGTTGTTCGAGCACCATGCGGAACAGGGTTTTGCGACTGGCACCCGGTGCGCCATCGCGGTTATCACTTACCATCTGGCTTCGATGCCGACTATGCCACTGAGCGGCAGACCGGGTGCAAGCACCTGGTTGACACCGGACAGCGACGCACTTTCAGCATATCGTTTATTGGTGACATTGTTGAGTCGCGCATACACCTGCCAGTCCTGATTAAAAAAATAGCTGGCAGACAAGTTCAACAAGTCATGCCCGGCATATTTCTGTGTATTGGCCGCATCCAGCCAGTAATTGCCGAGGGTGACGACTTCTGCACCAACACTGCCACCGTTCATCATGGCCGGTGAGTAAGTAAGCCGAATATTTGCGATGGTGCGCGGTGCACTTTCCATTTCATTGCCGCTATAGTTAGCAGCAGCCACAATTGGATCAAGCACCCACTGCTCGTAAGTATGCTTGGCGTAGCTGTAAGCGATGTCTAGCCGCAGCGTTTTTGCGATGTCGGCTTTAACGCCGATTTCGATGCCTTGATGCAACGTTTCTCCGGCATTGGTTGAAGTGGTGGCAGTGGTCACAGGGTCTTTATAGCTGAGAATATCGTCGTGCTTCGTCATGCGATACAGCGAAGCCTCGTAGCCTACGCCTGCCGAGCTGTTACCGCGCAAGCCCATTTCATAACTATCAACGTTCACCGGCTTGAGGGTAACGGCAGCCTGAGCCGCAGTTTGTGCCGAACCACCATTTGAAGCAGCAGACGGGCGGAACAACTGGCCCTCCGATGGTGCACGGAACGCATGGTTATATGCGCCAAACACATTGAAATTCTCATTGAAAGCATACGTTGCGCCAAGTTTTGGGCTGACTTGCCGATAGTTCGTATCAGTGTCAGCAACATGCCCGTATACTTTTGTACCCACCGAAGTGACGACACTTATCGGCGTTGCGGCCAAATTATTCTGGTACTGATAACCCATATCGTCATAACGCAATCCGGCGGTGACGCGCAAATCTGGCGTCGGTGACATTTCGCCATGGATATAAGGTGAAATACCTTGATAAGTCACGTTGTAATCGTAAATTTGCACACCGGTAACATAGGAGGTATAGATCCTGGTATAGCCCGCACCAACGGCGGTTGTAGTGATACTGTTTTCTTTTCGGCCTCCCGGGCTGTGATCGACATCCACACCCATAATCAAACGTGTCCGGTATGGCGCGAAATCAAGGCGATATTTAGCCATGAGTCCGAGTGACTGGTTGTTGGTGTTGTAAACCGTTGGGTCATAGCCCAAAGACCAGTTTGCCAACAGGTCCATATCGTCATTTCGATAATAGGGTGTGAGGCTTAACAACGCGCCTCCTGATAACTCATTCTCATATGCGCTGGATAACCGAAATGCTTTGACCTTACGAAAGGAAATGGGTGTGTAATTTGTGGTTGGATTATTGAGGTAATCGTTCAGCGAAATGGTAGAACTGCCTGCCGTCGTCTGATCGATATTGGAGAATGTTGCAACTGTTTTCAATAAGGCAGTTTCCCCGACGGCTTTATCCCACCGCACCGTGCCGCTTTGGCGGTCATAGCCGGTAGCTTGTCGCCAGCCGTTGGTGTTGGTCAAATTCAGATCGGCACGAACGCCATCGTCACCCCAGGTATTGCCGCCACTAAGCAACATCCGCATCCAGCCAAAACTACCGGCTTCGGCCTTGGCTTCGATTTCCGGTTTGGCCGGTGCGGGACGTGTGAGCACATTTATCACTCCGCCTATCGCATCGGAACCATATAGTGCGGTACCCGGCCCCTTGGTGACTTCGATTCCGCCTGATTGCGGCAAGTTGACTTCGTACAAGGCATTATGATTGAAGAAACCTGTGGAGCGGGTAGGAATGCCATCTTCCAAGTAGGAGTAGACTGGATTGGTAGTCAGCGGTTGACGAATCGCGGTTTGATGCCCCTCTCCGCCTGTCACGTTTACCCACACACCGGGAACACGCCCCATGATTTGGGAAGGATGGGATACATTGGCGGCACGGACAGCCTCACCGGAAATTTTGTCAACGGTAGCAGGTGTCTCTGATTTCTTTTGTGACTCGCGCGTGCCGGTAACCACCACCTCATCCAACTGCACCGCCGCATCATTGTTTTCCGCAAGCACTGCTGCATTACTGCCGTCATCCGCCGCAAACGCCACGTTCACAAAAATACAGCTCAATGCAAATAATGTTCGGCTTGCAAGCAACCTTTTCTTCACTTCCATCCCCTATAAATTCATCAAGACTGGAAAATGATACATGCATAATACATGTTTGAGCATGCGACATATTGTCGCACCAGGGTATTTGCATTGAATTTGGCGCATCTCCAAATATTACAACACCCCGCATGGTGAACATGGGGGGCGAAACATCCATTTTTTGGCAGATGCGAAAGTAGCCGCAAGTCGGATTGCGGCCTAACCTGACTCACAAGATCAAATGTTGTAGGCGCGAAAATGAAACTCTGGCTTACTGGCGGTAGGTTGCATGACACTCAACACAATATTGCATGGTTCTATTCATTGCGCGTAACGACACATTTACATCCCTGGTCTGCAATGCCTCTCCAAGCTCGTCACCGCTCTTATGAAAAGCAAGCCCCAGTGTCTTGAAATCCTTGTTGTCGAACATATTACACATCTTTAACATTTCCGGGGTTGAGCCAAGCTTGGCATGGGCTATTTTGGAAGCCTCTGCAAACTTGTTTTCCGCCATCAAACCGACAATCGATTTGATTGCCTCTACGTGCTCGCGCATGTTCGATAGTTGATGCTGCTTCATTTCCGCCGACAATCCCAGGGAAGTTCGCGTGTCCATCATGTTCATTTCGTGATGGTGGTTTTCATGTTGCATTTTTTCGTCGGCAGCGAATGCCACATTCAAACCAATTATTCCAATGATTACTGAAGCGGTTATCAAAAAATTATTCATGTTCTCATTTCTCCAAATTAAAGTATATGGACGGCACTCAGAACTTCAATGCCAGGCTTGTGTTTAAGGTTGCCTCGGTTGCTTCAGCAGCAAATGCGCCGGGCGCAAATGCTAACGCGACACAAATGGTAATTCGTTTGAATTGCATTTCTCTGCTCTCATTAAAAAAGTCCCACGGTTAATTTCACGATACTTTCCCTTGAAAATGAGACAAATTGTCACACCCCCATGCTCCACTCTCCGATTGCATTCGCACCATGAACAGCAGCATCCAGGGCGATTCACGCGAGCCGACAAAGGACGGCCTGCTCAAGCTCTTGGGAATATGAATAAGCCGGTTAGGTTGTGGATTGCAGGATGCCCGTCAACTCTCACCATCCAGGCGGAACATAACCATCCAAACAGCATTCACATTCCCGTTCCAGAATTTTGCCGCGAAAAAAAGTTGCCAAGCAGGCAAGGGAGAAAACCAACGCCCTAGGGAGGGAGGGAGGAAGAAAAACCGCACCACCTGCTTGGCAAGGCGCAATCTAAAATAATATTTCCTGCTTGAAAATGCGACATGATGTCGCGCGTCAAATTGTCGCACCCCATTCTTCATCTCCCCGATTACAATGCGTATATGCACAACACGATACTTTCCTCTCTCCCCGGCCACAGCCAGTTGCACCGTCTGGTCGCGCTGCGCAGCATCGCGGTCGCTGCGCAACTCATCACACTGGCCGTAACCTGGAAAATCCTGAAACTGGAGTTGGACTGGCAACCGATGATGCTGACCATAGCAACACTCGCCTCCCTTAATCTTTTTAGCTGGCTGCGCTTGCGCAGCAGCAGCCCGGTTTCCAACCCGGAACTATTCGCGCAATTAAGCGTGGATGTTATTGCCCTGACCATCCTGCTGTATTACGGCGGCGGCTCGACCAATCCCTTCATCTCACTGTATCTGCTGCCGCTGGTGATTGCCGCCGCGACGCTTCCGGGCCGCTATACCTGGGGCATGGCGGCACTCACTGCCGCTTTTTATAGCCTGCTGATGGTTTATTACATTCCGCTGCCGCACATCCATCACAACGAGGACGATGCCTTCAACATCCATGTGACGGGCATGTGGCTGGGCTTCGTCATCAGCGCGGTGGTGGTGGCTTATTTCGTGGTACAGATGGCACAGGCGGTGCGCAGCCGGGACGAGATGCTGGCACGCGTGCGCGAGGAGATTCTGCGCAACGAACGTATCGTGGCGCTCGGCACACAGGCTGCCGGTGCGGCGCATGGGATGGGCACGCCGCTGTCCACCATGGCGGTGGTTATCGGTGAATTGCGGCGCGATGTTGAAGCCCGGCCTGAATGGCGGGATGCGTTGACCATCCTCGATGAACAAGTGCGCGGCTGCAAACGCATCCTCGACAAGATCCTGGCAAACGCGCAGCTCAACGGTGCTGCCTCGCTGCAAGCTGCAGACCTCCTGGTCGCGGAAGTGCTGGATGAATGGCAGTTGCTGCGCCCTACGGCACAATTCCGGTATCACTGCGATGGCACGCAACCCGCACCACTCATCAGCGTGGATGCAACACTGCGCGCCGCCTTGATGAATCTGCTCAACAACGCTGCGGATGCGGCCCCGCAGGCGATCGAGATTCGCTCACAGTGGGATGCGGAGAATTTCACTCTGGAGATCCATGACCACGGAGAGGGGCTGAGCAAAGAGGCGATACTCAAAACCGGATCGGCATTCTTCACCACCAAAACAGGAGGGCACGGTCTGGGCTTGTTCCTCGCCAATGCCACCATCGAGCGCATGGGCGGCACGGTGCGCCTGTTTAACCGCAAGGAGGGAGGCGCAACCACGCTACTGACGCTACCGATTGCCGGGAGGGGAACATGAATCAACATTGTGAAGAAGCAGCCTCGTTGCTGCTGGTAGATGACGATATTACTTTCTGCAAGGTGTTGAAGGCCGCCCTGGAAAAACGCGGTTTCTGCGTGAGCGTGGCACACAGCGTGGAACATGCCGTTCCGCTGGCCGAAGCAAATCCGCCAGAATTCGCGGTGGTCGATCTGAAAATGACTGGCGCGACGGGATTGGTTCTGGTCAAGAGATTGCATGAACTCGACCAGAACACACGTATCGTGGTGCTGACCGGCTACGCCAGCATCGCCACCGCGGTGGAGGCGATCAAACTGGGTGCGACCCAATATCTCGCCAAGCCGGCCAATACCGACGAAATCGTCGCTGCATTCAGTCACGCGCCGGACGGCAGTACTTTACTAAAAGCGCAGCCGACGCAGATCGGAGACTTGGCATGGGATCATATCCAGCGTGTGCTGCGTGAAAACGACGGCAACATTTCGGCCACCGCCCGTGCTCTACACATGCATCGCCGCACGCTGCAACGCAAATTGGCCAAGCCGCCGCTGCGCAATAGTTGAATAATTTCCCGCAGGATGCGCCACTTAAATGCATACGGTGCTTTTACTTCTCGTATTGCTTTGTGCTTAAATCATGCCTCAACCAAGTCAAGCGCAAATAATCCCATGGAAAAAATCCGCCTTTCCAAACGCATGTCCGAACTCGGCCTGTGCTCGCGCCGCGAAGCGGACAGCTATATCGAAAAAGGCTGGGTGGAAGTCGATGGGGAGATTGTCAGCGAACTGGGCAGCAAGGTCTACCCCACCCAGCAAGTGAAATTACGAACTGCCGCGCAGAACACACAGCAGCAGCGCGTGACGATACTGCTCAACAAGCCGATCGGTTATGTGTCGGGACAAGCCGAACACAATTACAAGCCGGCCATTACCCTGCTGGACGAAGCAACTCACTGGAATGAAGATGCGTCGCCGCTGCATTTCCATCGCAGCCAGCTCGTCGGCCTTGCCCCGGCTGGCCGTCTGGATATCGACTCACAAGGTTTGCTGGTGCTCACCCAGGACGGCCGCATCGCCAAACAACTGGTTGGCGAGGATTCCAATGTGGACAAGGAATATCTGGTGCGCGTGCAGGGAAATCTGGAGGACAGCGGACTGGCTTTGCTGAACCAGGGCCTCAAACTGGACGGCGAATATCTCAGACCGGCAAAGGTGACCTGGCAGAACGAGGACCAGTTGCGCTTCGTATTGCGTGAGGGGAAAAAGCGTCAGATCCGCCGCATGTGCGAACTGGTCGGGCTGAAAGTCTCAGGACTGAAGCGCATCCGCATCGGCAGAGTGAAACTGGGAAATCTGCCGGTGGGGCAGTGGCGCTATCTGGGCCCGGATGAACAATTCTAAGGCTAAGCAGTTCTGAACCAGCTCCTAGTCAGATTTTGTCTTGCTCAGCTGCCAATCCTGCAGGCTGGCTGGATAACCAAAAAGCCATCCTTGTCCGATTTCACAGCCCATTCCCAGAAGAATCGTCCTGATATCCTTTCTTTCGATTCCCTCGGCGACCACCTTCATGCCCAGCGAATGCGCCAGAGTCAGCGTAGAGCGGACGATTTCCAAGCTTTGCACGGAATTTGCCATGGAGTCGATGAAAGCCCCGTCTATCTTCAACGTGCTGATCGGATAAAGCTGCAAACGCCCCAAGCCGGAATGGCCTGCGCCATAATCATCCAATGCGATGCTGCAACCCAATTCGATCAGTCTGTTCATGATATTCAGCGCTGTCTCAGGAAAGTCGACCATGGCTGTTTCTGTCAGTTCCAGTTTCAGTTCTGTCGGCTTCATATTTTGTTTAACGATGATGGCCTTTAAATCGTCAACCAGCGATTCATCGTTCAACTGGGCTCCCGACAAATTGACACTGACGAATGGCATTTCATGAGCGGTGAATTTCCTCAGTTCCGGCCAGTCTCGGCAGGCGCGATCGAGTGTCCACACTCCGATCTTGCGGATGAAACCGGTTTGCTCGGCGATCCATAGAAAATCCTTGGGCAGCAACATCCCTTCGGTTGGATGGTGCCAGCGTATCAGCGCTTCGAATCCGATAATCAGCCCATCGGCAAGATTGCAGATCGGCTGATAATGAAGGTGAAACTCTTCGTGTGACAGGGCGCGCGACATTCCATGCGCGAGTGCTATCTTTTGCGTTGCCTCCCCCTTCGCGGCACTGCGGATTATCGACTGTTCCGGTGAAAGCTTCGCGCTTGTCACCGGCTTCGCCGAACCACCGTGCTTCTCTCTGAAACGCTCCAGTATCACAAGCAACAGATGGCGCAGGATCGGGTCGCTTTTTTCCAGCAATCCATCCACCAGCTTGCGCGGGATCGGCACTAGCACCGCTTTTTCAATCGCCCTGACGGTTGCAGTGCGTGGCTGACGGTCGATCAGAGACACCTCCCCGAACAGTTCACCCTTGCCCATCAATTTGATGCGACGTTCCTTGCCTTGTTCCACGACAAAAACTTCAACTACCCCTTCTTCGATAAGATAGGCGCAATCGCCTTCGTCACCATATTCGAAAATATGCTGTCCGCGTGCAAAAACTTCCCGATCAAACTCATCAAACATACATGCCTTATATTCTGTCGAATCCGGGTGTGTTTTAGTTCAGTTTGTTCACTGTGGCAAATTTGTCCGGGCCACCCTCAATTCGCATCCGCCCCGGAGCATTACAGGAAAAAAACAATATGCCAACTTTTCTGGTATTGCTATCTTGATTTGGAAATTCTATCCCTCTCGGGGAACGCGCGTATGATAAAAATCGCATGAAAATCACTATACCTTTTTTGCCGATGTTTTTCCCTGCTTGACCAGCAACGAATACAGCCTTCGGCTATCCGCGCGCAGTACGGTAAAACTGAACCGGCCAATATCGATGTGTTCGCCTCGCTTGGGCAGTCTCCCGGCGGCTTTGAGCACCAGCCCGCCCACCGTGTCGTACTCTTCGTCACTGAATTCTGTGCCTAGCGTTGCATTGAAGTCTTCTATCTCGGTGTCCGCCTTGACACGATACTGACCCGATGCATCCGCGATGATATTGTCTTCATCGTCATCAAAATCGTATTCGTCCTCGATGTCACCGACGATCTGCTCCAGCACGTCCTCGATGGTTACCATGCCGGACACCCCGCCGTATTCGTCCGCCACAAGGGCGATATGGTTGCGGTTGCTGCGAAAATCGCGCAACAGCACGTTGAGGCGCTTGGCCTCAGGGACGAAGACTGCCGGACGCAGCATGTCGCGCACGTTGAACTCCTCTCCTGCGTAATACCGCAGCAGATCTTTCGCCAGCAGTATACCGATGATGTTGTCCTTGTCGCCATCGATCACGGGGAAACGCGAGTGCGCGGTGTCTATCATGAAAGGGATGAATTGTTCCGGTGGCTCGCTGATGTCGATGACATCCATTTGCGCGCGCGGGATCATGATTTCACGCACCTGCCGTTCGGAGACCTGCAACACGCCTTCCATCATCGACAGCGCGTCGGCATCCAGCAGATTGTGTTCATAGGCCCTGTGCAGCAGTTCCACCAACTGCTCGCGGTCTTCTGGCTCACGCAGCAGAAACGCGGAAAGGCGTTCCAGAAGGCCGGGTTTGCTAGGTTCGGAATCGTCCATTTTGTCAATGCCTGGTAGCTTGGTAAGGATCAGGGTAGCGCAATTTTAGCATCAGCGCAGTTTCCAGTGATTCCATTGCGGCGGCATCTTTTTCGTCCTCATGGTCATAGCCCTGCAAATGCAGGGCGGCATGAATGGCAAGATGGGCGTAATGGGCAAACAGATCCTTGTGCTGTTCGGCGGCTTCTTTTTCCACAACCGGTGCGCAGATCACCACATCACCGGTCACAACCGACTCCTCCCCTGAAAAAGGGAGTGCGGGATATCCAGCGACTTGGCTATCGTCTTTCGGGTGCCCGGCCAAAAGTTCCTCGGCTGATAGCCTGGTCGAATGGCTATAACCAACCACTTGGCAACCGTCTTCTGGTTGCTTATAACCAGCCACTTGGTTGCCGTCTGTTGGCGACCTAGTGGAATGGCTAGTCGTTTCATCAGTAGTTACATCAGAGTTTTGCACATCGTCGTACACAAACGTCAACACGTTGGTGGCGTAATCCCTGCCGCGATATTCATTATTCAATTTTCGGCCTTCAGGCTCATCGACGATGCGTAACGTGATGTGGGCATCGCGTTTCAGCGCTGCACTGATCCAGCGCCGCAGTTGCGTACGCTTTGGCACCAGCCGGGAGCTGCTGGCATATTGCACGGCCAGTGAGATTTTATGCGTTTGTATTCTGCTCATATCGTTCATAGGCCGTCACGATCTTTTGCACCAGCGGATGGCGCACTACATCCTCTGCGAAAAATTCGCTGAATGCGATGCCGCGAACATCTTTCAACACGTTGCGCGCCTCGTTCAGGCCGCTCTTTTGTCCTCGTGCCAGATCGATTTGTGTGACATCCCCGGTGATAACCGCCTTGCTGCCAAATCCGATGCGGGTAAGAAACATCTTCATCTGTTCCGGCGTGGAGTTCTGCGCTTCATCGAGAATAATGAAGGAATGGTTCAGCGTACGGCCGCGCATATAAGCCAGCGGAGCGATCTCGATCACGCCGCGCTCAAACGCACGATTGACCTTTTCCAGACCCATCAGGTCATACAAAGCATCATACAAAGGGCGCAGATATGGATCGACTTTCTGTGCCAGATCACCGGGCAGAAAGCCGAGTTTCTCTCCCGCCTCCACCGCCGGCCTTACCAATACCAGGCGCCGCACCGTTTCGCGCTGCAGCGCGTCCACAGCGCAAGCCACCGCCAGATAGGTCTTGCCGGTACCTGCCGGGCCGATGCCAAAGGTAATATCGTGCTCCTGGATTGACTGGAGATAGCTGTTCTGGCGCGGCGTTCGGCCGCGTATCTGGGCTTTAAGTGTCATCAGCAACGGCACCGAATCACTCGACGGCTGCTGCTCGTTGTGCCATTTCATTGCTTCGATCAAACCGAGTTGCAGACGCTCCAGCGTGATGTCATGTTTGGCTTCACGGTAAATATCCTGCAATACCTGACGGGCCAGCTCCGCCTGGGTACCCTGCACGCTGAAGTGCTCGCCACGCCTCGAGATGCTGACTTCAAGCGCGGTCTCGATCTGGCGCAGGTTCTCATCGAGTGCACCGCACAGATTGGCGAGCCGCGAGTTGTCCACTGGCTCAAACTCGAACTGCAAGGCTTGCATCGCTTCCTTCATGATCAACATAGCGATTTTTCGGCATACTGTTCATACCAGTTCCCCGCGCAAAGTGTGACGCACCACCTGGGTGATCTTTACTTCTACGAATCGGCCGATCATGCCCGCTGCACCGCTAAAGTTAACGATGCGATTGTTGTCTGTTCGCGCGGCCAGTTCCTTCCCGTCCTTTTTCGATTTTCCTTCAACCAGCGCGCGCTGCGTCGTGCCCAGCATCGACTGGGCTACTCCTGCTTCGTGCTCCTCAACACGGTTCTGCAAGCGCTTCAGGCGTGCAGCCTTGACTTCGTGGGGCGTATCGTCGCGCAATTCTGCAGCGGGTGTACCGGGACGCGGGCTGTACAGGTAACTAAAACTGTTATCGAAGCCCACCTCATCGATCAGTTTCATGGTCGCTTCAAAATCCTGCTCGGTCTCGCCGGGAAAACCCACGATAAAGTCCGACGTGATGCAAATATCCGGGCGGGCCGCGCGGATCCGGCGAATGATGGATTTATATTCCAGCACGGTATGGCCACGCTTCATCGCCGCCAGAATACGATCCGAGCCGGACTGCACCGGCAGATGCAGATGGCTGACCAGTTTGGGCTGAATCGCGTACAAATCGATCAGCCGCTGCGTCATTTCTCTGGGGTGCGAGGTGGTAAAGCGCAGCCGTTCGATGCCATCCAGCGCGGCGATGGACTGCAGCAGATAGGCAAAATCCACTGTGTCTCCATCATCGCCCGCACCTCGGTAGGCATTTACGTTCTGGCCGAGCAAGGTGACCTCTTTCACCCCTTGGCCTACCAATTCCTCGGCATCGCGCATCACATCAGCCAGCGGGCGCGAAACCTCTTCGCCGCGGGTATAGGGCACTACACAAAACGTGCAGTATTTGCTGCAACCTTCCATGATGGACACATAAGCCGTACCCGAGCTCGTCTGCGGCCCTTCGTCCTTCGACAAGCTCGGGAGATTCAGGACAGGTGCGGGCAGATGATCGAATTTTTCGATCTCCGGAAAGCTGATATCAACCTGTGAAAGTCCGGTTGCACGGCGCGCCTGCAACAACTGTGGCAGACGGTGCAGGGTTTGCGGCCCGAACACCACATCCACATACGGGGCACGCTGCAGGATCGCAGTCCCTTCCTGACTGGCCACACATCCTCCCACACCGATAAGCAGTTTTGGGTTGGCAAGCTTCAGCATGCGCACCCGCCCCAGATCGGAGAACACTTTTTCCTCGGCCTTCTCGCGTATCGAGCAGGTATTGAACAGAATCACATCTGCTTCTTCCGGATTTTCGGTTTGCACCATGCCATCGCAGGCGCGCAATACGTCGGCCATCTTGCCAGAGTCGTACTCGTTCATCTGGCAACCGTAAGTTTTGATATAAAGTTTAGTTAACACTGCGTAATGATACCCAAATAATCAAATAGCATTCCAATTTAGCTCTAATCATGACAACAGCCCAAATTACCTATGGCCGCACTCAATTTGTGTGTAATCCCGACTAAATCACTTGTATACTGCAAGCAGTTTCAGTCAACTATTTATAAATGGTTGAGTTCAATGACTCACAGGGAGACAAGAATAATGGCCTTTATCGCTACGGTTGCATCTATATTTACTGCAGTACTCGCAATTGGATTCGCCGTGTGGATGTTGACCCAGATTTTCAACAGCAAATAAATCGATAGTAAAGGGCAGTTTTTTAACTGCCCTGCCGTTTGATCCCACCCATCCCCTTGTCTGTGTCGCAACACGCCGGGCTCTTTGTTCTATGGAATAGTTGTTTGTCAAAAATAATTGTGCTACGATTCTTTGCACTTGTTTTTTGTAGTTGTGTTCAATCTAATTCTCTCGGGAGGGGAAAATGGCAATTATCGCGGATATCTCATCAATAGGAACAGCAATCGCAGTACTATTGTTTGCCTTGTTTATGCTCAAACAGTTGTTCAAGTAATCGAGCGGTTGCAGTGCAAAAATAAAAAACTCCAGCTCGGCTGGAGTTTTTTTTGCTATTTTGGTGGTGATAGGTGGATTTGAACCACCGACCTCAGCGTTATGAGTGCTGCGCTCTAACCACCTGAGCTATATCACCGCAAAGAGCGCGGCATTCTCCAGATTTCGGCCTGCCTTGTCAATGTGCGCAGGGGACATTCTTCAATTCGCTTCCCGGGAAATCCTTCCTCAATGAAATTAATCTGGCCTCTGTCGCGGGACTTACATCATTCAGGATGAATATCGTGGCCTTTTGCTTACCGGCACGCGCGCCTACCCGCGCTGAACGAACATCCTTGGTGCGTAAAACATCAAGGAAGTTTTGCGCAGCCTCTTGTGTCTTGAACACACCGAGTGAAATTGCGTTTCGCCAAGGATCGGCATCCTGCAAGATAAAATATTCCTCAATACCGCGCGCCTTGAGCTGAGCAACTTTCTGCTGGGCCGCTGCCTTGTTTTTTAGCGGCGGAATGTACACCCAATAGCGGATGACTTGGTCAACCTGGCGTTTATCCAGATTATTGCCGAGTTGCATACCCGACAGCGCGGCTGTGGCAAGCTTCAAATCGGCGCCAGAAAAATCACCCCACTCTAGACATACCTGTGCATTCGCTCCGCTTGCGACCGGAGAAGAGTTGGCCGCTGAGAGCGGTGGCTTCGAGGGAGGCGGAAGCGTTACTGCAGGCGGAGCGGGAACGGGTGCGCGCGATGCAGGAACCGGCGCAACCGGCGTATCATCCAGCAAACGAACCTTCTCCTCATGCAGGCCGGGTTGTGCTTGCACCACCGGCCCTTCCCGCCATACCCAACCCTGCTGTATCAGTGCAAACAAAATCACGTTCACCAGCAATAGCAACCAGAACCATGTCCTCATGCCCTACTCGCTTCCTGCGCGATTATCAAAAGACCATGCAAAACCAGATTATCCACGATGCGCAGTGGCATATGCAGGTGCGGCCATGACACGGTGGGGCGCAGCCCTTTGGTGCGGGAATGACCGCATTGCACCTCCTCCCGCAATCGGCTGGCTTCGCTATAACCAGCGACTTGGCGAGCGTTGTTTGCTCGTCTATAACCGGCCACTTGGTCACCGTTCTTTGGTGGCTTAGTGGATTGGCTAGTTGTTTCACCAGTCGAATGGCTATAACCAATGACTTGCCCAGCGTCTTTTGCTGGGTTAGTCAGATGGCTAGTATTCGTATCAGTGGTTTTATCAGTAACGTGTCGGAGGTGCTCCTGCAATACCTCCGCCGCCCCGCCGCTTAACACCACCGGAGCACTGTCATTATCCAGCAGCGCATGTTGCCGCTGTATCGCACCGCAACTTGCCTGGATCACTCCGCTGAACATCGCATCGGCGGTATTTTTCGGAAACGGCACATACTCTCCCGGGTTCCCGGATAAAAGATGTTCGTGCCGGCTAGTCATCAACTGGGCTGTTGTGTCGCACAGACTGCTCAGCATCAGATCAACCCCGGGCAGGATAAGTCCACCCATGAATTCTCCCTGTCCGGATAAAGCATCTATCGTAGTCGCCGTACCGCAATTCACCACCAGACACTCCCCGTTAATTAGATGCCACGCTCCAACCAAAGCCGCCCAACGGTCGCTGCCAAGCTGTCCGGGTTGGGTGTAACCATTACGCACTCCGCACTGTTCCGCCCGAGGGAATATGAAATGCGGCTTTACATTCCGATCCGCGCAGAAATTGCTAATCTGCAACGCTATCTCCTCGCCCGCAACATTGCTAACCCAAACTTGCTCTATGTGATGCAAACCTTTACTGATCTGATCGCAGTGTACGAAGAGATGTTGCGACAATTCGCCAGCCTGTTGAACAGGCAATATGCCGCTGCACAACCAGTCCATTCCTTGAACAAGAGCCCACTTGATGCGGGTGTTTCCTGAATCGATCAGCAACTTCATCTCGCTGTTCCTCCGACCTCACCGGAGTTGAAATGCTGCACGCCCTGCGCGGTTTCCAGGCATAACTCTCCGCTATCGTTGACCCCGCATGCAATTCCGCTGACGTTCCGGCCGTCTGGCATCTTCAACCGGATCTGGCTGCCCTGATGGATATGGTATCTCTCCCATTCGTTGCGCAGCAAGGCAAACCCGCCCTGCTCAAACTGCCGCAACACATTTGCCAACTCAAGCAGCACGCTAGCCAGCAACTGGCTCCGGGTCGGCATCGCTGAGCAAACTTCATCCAGCGCGCAGGCTGGTTGATCGATCCGCCGCACCAGTTCAGCCGGCAACGTGAAATTCAGGCCAATGCCGATCACCACCGTGCTAGGTCCCAGCATATCGCCCTGAGCCTCGATGAGTACACCGCCAAGCTTGCCTTGCGTGGTCATGACGTCATTCGGCCATTTGAGGCGCACCCCTTGCGCTCCCAGCCTGTTCAGAGCACGCACTTGTGCCACTCCCACCGCCAGACTCAGGCCCGACAAGGCATTCAGACCGCATGCAAATCGCCACAATAAAGAAAAAGTCAACGCGGTGCCCAGACCGGAATGCCAAACCCTCCCCATACGTCCGCGCCCGGCAGTCTGCAACTCCACCGCCAATACGCTGCCGCTGGGCGCACCCCCGTTTGCTACATCCATCCCGGCGCGCTGCAACAACACAGCGTTGCTGGATGCGGCTTGTGGCAATATCTCGATGTCGAATTGGCCGGCTCCGTTGCCCAGCCAGCGCGCCACTTCATCGCGCTCCAGACGTTGCCATGGACGCGCCAGCCGATATCCGCGACCGCGTATCCGGTGCAACACCACATCGTGTTCCCCGACCTCAGCGAGCGCGTTGAACACGCTGGCACGTGACACTCCAAGCCGTCCTGCCAGCACTTCTCCGGAATGGAACTTACCGTCCGCCAGCATCGTCAGCAATTGCCAAGTTCGCGAGTCAGCAAATCCTTTGGTCATTGGGGGATCTCTGCACTCTGGGACGGTTGCACTTCAAGAAATTTAATGATCTCCTCCCGTTGCTTCAATGCATCCTGATAGCCCAGATCGATCAATGCACGGCAGAACTTCTTTTCGGACAACAGATAGCTCACCAGCGTCACACCACTGTGATGCCCGGCACCGATCAAACGCAACATCAGTCGTATCGTCCAAGGCATTTCCTTAATGTATCGTTCGGCTATCTTGTCGAGCGGCTGGCTGGGTGAAATAACCATCACATCTATATGCCTGAGATCGGTGCTCGCGCGCATCTCGGCCGGCATGATCGCGACCAGATCGTTGATCTTTTTCAACCGTTCCAGGTCGACATCCATGTTATCGAGGAAGATACTGTTCATCGCATGCCCGGCTATTTGGGCCAGGGTCGGATATTCATGTATATCACCTCGATCGGACTGATCGGTATACTCATTGGTGACACCGATCACCATTATGCGTGTCGCGCCCAGATGCAGTGCGGAACCTAGCGGGGCGATCTGGCGCATCGAGCCATCACCGAAGTATTCACGGTTGATCAAGGTCGGGCGAAACAGGAACGGAAGCGAGGCCGAAGCCAGCAGGTGTTTTATCTCGATCTGTGTCGGTACTCCTATACGCCCGGTGCGCCGCCAGGGGGCCAGTTCTTTCACCCCCTGATAAAAAGTCACCGATTGTCCCGTGCCATAGCCCGATGCGGTGATGCTCAAAGCGTGCAGGTAGCCCGCATCTATACTTTTCTGGATCAACTCGCAGGGCAGTATTTTGTCCAGAAATTCCATCAGCGGCGTATTGTCGAGCAATGAAGTTTGATTGAGCTTGTTGATGCCCAGCAACCTTAATATCACCCCTGCAAACCAGAGTGCACTGTTATTGAACACACCGATCACATCGGTACGATATATCTGGCTGGCGTGAAAATTCTTCCAGGTATTGACCAGATATTGCACACCCATACTGAAATTCTTCGCATTGACCGCCAAGGTAGCTGCATTGAGCGCGCCTGCCGAGGTGCCGCAGACAATCGGGAATGGACTGTGCGAGCGGCGCGGCAAAAACTCTGCTATCGCCTTGAGCACGCCTACCTGATAGGCGGCACGCGCGCCGCCCCCGGTGAGTATCAGTCCCGTGCGATTTTCCACCGGTTTTCTACCTGACTTCCGCCCGGACCGATTCCAGCGCGTCTTTCAGTGTTTCTTCAGGCAAACCATTCAGCGCCTCTGACAGCATGTCGGCCGCGTCCACCACCGCGACCGGCAACGTTCCGGCATCGGTATTCGCGACCAGCACTGCGGCTGCGCCCACCACCCTGAGCAACCTGGCTCGTTCATTCATCAACATCTCGATCTCATTGCTGAGTAAGGCGACTTCCTGCTTGTTCATAGACATTCTCCCTGGTGTGTTTAACGCCTGCAACCGCCAAAGCGCTCATGTTCACGATGCGCCGTACCGTGGCAGTCGTAGTCAATATATGTACCGACTTGTTTGCGCCCAGCAAAATCGAGCCTATCGTAATACCATCTCCTGCCGTCATCCTCAGCAGATTATAGGCAATATTGGCCGCGTCCAGATTCGGCATGATCAGCAGATTCGCGGCTCCCTTCAGTCGCGAGGCGGGAAAAGTTTCCAGGCGGATGCTTTCCGACAGCGCTGCATCCCCGTGCATCTCTCCATCGATTTCCAGCTCAGGAGCCAGTTGTTCGAGCAACTCGCGCGCCCGGCTCATCTTGCGCGCCGAAGCATCGTCGTGGCTGCCGAAATTCGAATGCGACAACAGTGCCACTTTCGGCAACAAGCCGAAGCGCCGCATCTCTTCGGCAGCCAGCATGGTCATTTCGGCGACTTGCTCGGCACTCGGATCCAGATTGACGTGCGTGTCGCAAATGAACAGGGTGTTCTTGGGCAGCATCAGAATGTTCATCGCCGCATACACATTAACGCCCGGCCTATGCCCGATCACCGCGTCGATGTAACGCAGATGCCGGAGAGGCAGAGAAACCGTCCCGCACAGCATCGCATCTGCCGCGCCCTTGTGCACCAGCATCGCCGCGATCAGGGTATTGTGCCTGCGCATATCGCGCTTGGCCGAACCCGGCGTAATGCCGTGGCGCTGCATCATGCGATGATAATCGCTCCAGTATTCGCGGTAGCGCGGATCGTCCTCGGGATTAACCATCTCGAAATGTTCCCCGGCACGAATGCGCAAGCCGAGCTTCGCGATACGCTGTTCGATCACCGCCGGACGACCGACCAGGATGGGGAAGGCGATGCCTTCATCTACCACAGTCTGCACCGCGTGCAGCACGCGGGTTTCTTCGCCTTCCGCATATACCAGACGTTGAGGAGCACGCTTGGCGGCCTCGAACACCGGCTTCATCAACATGTTGGAATGATATACAAAGCTTTCCAGATGCTCGCGATACGCTGCCATATCGGCGATCGGCCGCTCCGCCACGCCGCTGTCCATCGCAGCCTGCGCCACGGCTGGCGCGATGCGCGTGATCAGGCGCGAATCGAACGGCTTGGGGATCAGATGTTCCGCACCGAATCTCAGATTTTCCTCTCCATACACTTCTGCCTCCGTGTCGGATTGTTCGGCTTGAGCCAATTCTGCTATCGCATTTACGGCTGCGTGTTTCATCGCTTCATTGATGACCGAAGCACCCACATCCAGCGCACCGCGAAAGATATAAGGAAAACACAGCACATTGTTGACCTGGTTGGGATAATCGGAACGCCCGGTTGCCAGGATCGCATCGGGACGCACAGACTTGGCCAATTCCGGCAATATTTCGGGTGTGGGATTGGCCAGAGCGAAGATCAGCGGCTTGGCCGCCATCTGTTTGACCATCTCGGGCTTCAATACCCCGCCTGCGGATAAGCCGAGGAATACATCTGCGCCGCCTATCACTTCCGCCAGTGTACGTGCGGCAGTTTTCACGGCATAGCGCGCCTTGTTGTCGTCCATTTCCTCGACCCGGCCTTGATATACCACACCCTTGATGTCAGTGACCACGATGTTCTCAGGGAGCACACCGAGACTGACCACCATGTCCAGACAAGCCAGCGCGGCCGCGCCAGCACCGGAAACCGCCAATTTGACCTTCTTGATGTCTTTGCCAACCACCTTGAGACCGTTCAGAAAAGCGGCGCCGACAATGATCGACGTACCGTGCTGATCGTCGTGGAAAACCGGGATCTTCATCCGCTCGCGCAACTTGCGCTCGATATAGAAACATTCCGGCGCCTTGATGTCCTCCAGATTGATGCCGCCAAAAGTCGGTTCCAGCGCAGCGATGATATCCACCAGCTTGTCGGGGTCGCGCTCGTCGATCTCCAGATCGAACACATCGATGCCGGCGAACTTCTTGAACAGCACGCCCTTGCCCTCCATCACCGGCTTGGCCGCCAGCGGGCCGATCGCGCCCAGACCCAGCACCGCCGTGCCGTTGCTGATCACCGCGACCAGGTTGCCGCGCGCAGTCAGGTTGCGTGCCTCCGCCGGATTTTCCACGATAGCCTCGCAGGCAGCCGCCACGCCCGGCGAATAGGCCAGTGCGAGATCGCGCTGCGTGATCATCGGCTTGGTTGCGTTGACGGAAATCTTCCCTGCCGGTGTCTGGCGGTGATATTGCAGCGCGGCTTCGCGCAGTTGTTTGTCCATTATTTGCTAATTTCCATGCCAGTCAGAAATACGGCGATTATACCGTAGGCAGGTAGCCGGACTCCTACATAAGGTTATCCATTTCTATCAGGCTGCCATCAAATCCTAGTACCGTTTATCAGTATTTTTTACCATTCATCATGTATTCGTTGACCGTATCTGTACCCGAAAATAACCTGATAGCACTTGGTTCGGTATAGAACAGAGGGCCACCAAGTTCAGTTATATCTTCCAATCACATAAAAACACGAAGGAATACCAGATATGCCGAACACGATGTTGAAATTGGTGCCAACCACAAAGTTGAAATTGAATTCCGTTCAAAGCGACAGCCTTCCTATTCCCGGCTTTGAGCCCTGGTATGTGCGCGCATCTAATCCGGCATTGTCGGTAATGATCGATTTCCGGACACGCTCCTCGGTGACAGTGTCCGAAACAGCACCCCTGGATGATGCGCTTGAACACATGAAGCACACCGGCGTCAGATGCGCTTTTGTCATCGACAAAAAAAAGAACGCTGTCGTCGGAATGCTAACCGCCTACGATATATTGGGAGAGAAGCCGCAGCAGCACATGCACTTTACCCGGCTCAGCCACGACGAAGTGCTGGTAAAGGACATCATGCAAAAGATCAGCGATTGGCGAGTAGCCGATATCAAGGACATCGAGCA
>Ga0210377_10001726_pt1 | contig 19609 bp, 20 predicted proteins | sample PLM4_65_b1redo_FD_155480 | JGI IMG/M metagenome (GOLD analysis project Ga0210377, IMG submission 155480) | Groundwater sediment microbial communities from an aquifer in East River, Colorado, USA - PLM4_65_b1 redo | ecosystem: Environmental > Terrestrial > Soil > Riparian zone | place: USA: East...
GCTCCATCAGCTGGCCATCGCCGCAGCCGACGTCCAGCACCAGCTCGCCCTGCTTGATGAACTGGGCGATGGCGACGTGGTCCGCGCGGCGCATTCCTGCCGATCCCGGTCCGGACTTCATCGGCCGCTCCTGCGAGCAAGGCCGCGCGCGTCGGCTGCTGCGTCGATGAAACCGCGCAGCGAGGCTTCGAATTCCGGCTCCTCGACGAAGAAGGCGTCGTGGCCCTTGTCGGTTTCGATCGATACGTAGGAGGTCTCGCACCCGGCTGCGTTCAGCGCCCGGACGACTTCGCGGTTCTCCTCCGGCGGATAGTGCCAGTCGGTCGAGAACGAGAAGACGCAGAATCGGGTTTTGAGCCCGCGGAAGGCATTGGCGAGGACGCCGCCGTGTTCGCCGGGCAGGTCGAAATAATCCATCGCCCGCGTGATGTAGAGGTAGGAGTTGGCGTCGAAGCGGTCGACAAAGATCTGGCCCTGGTGGCGCAGATAGCTCTCGATCTGGAAGTCGGCGTCGAACCCGAACGTCTTGGCGTCGCGGTCCTGCAGGCGCCGGTCGAACTTCCGCTTGAGCGAGCTTTTCGAGAGATAAGTGATGTGCGCGGCCATGCGGGCGACGGCGAGGCCGCGGTCGGGCCGTACGCCTTCGGCGAGATAGCCGCCATTGCGCCAGTTGGGATCGGCCATGATGGCCTGGCGGCCGACCTCATAGAAACCGATGTTCTGGGCCGATTGCCGCGCGGCGACGGCTATGGGGACAGCGGCGAAGACCCGGTCGCGGGCCTGGATGGTCCACTCCAGCACCTGCATTCCGCCGATCGATCCCCCGGTGACGAGGAAGACGTCCTTGATTCCCAGGGCGTCCAGCAGGGCAATCTGCGCGCGGACCATGTCGGCGATGGTGATGATCGGGAAATCCGTACCCCAGTAGGCGCCGTCGGGTTTCCGGCTGGCCGGGCCGGTCGACCCCATGCAGCCACCCAGGATGTTGGAGCAGATGACGAAGAACCGGTTGGTGTCGACCGGCAGGCCGGGTCCGACGATCCTCTGCCACCAGGCCGGGCGCCCGGTGACCGGATTCTGGCTGGCGGCGAATTGATCGCCGGTGAGGGCGTGGCAGACGACCACCACATTGTCCTTCGCCGGGCTCAGTTCTCCCCAGGTTTCATAGGCGATCTCGACCTGGTCGAGCGTGCGACCGCTATCCAGCCGGAAAGGCTTGGCAGGCGAGGCTACGGACAGGTGTTTAAGCCCGTCCGCGCCGCTGAGGGTGCGGGCGGGCGAATTCATGGCCGGGAACCTAGATCAGGACCGTTGCGGAATGAAGTAATAGATAGGAACTCGGCGGTCCGCTTCCCTTTGACATGTTTTTTGCAGGGTCGAACGAAGCATACTAGGGTGAGCATACGCTGGGGAGCGGTTAATCGTGTTGCGTGAGATGGCGGACAGCTTTCATACCGTAGTTGAGACGGTAACCGACCCCTTCCTGTCCGCCTTGGCGGACCGATGGCGGGAACTCCAGCAAGCGCCGGCGGCATCCCCCGCAGGCATTGGCTTTCGCCCTGCGCGCGAAGCGGCCGAAATGCGCCGCCTGACCCGTGCGGCAGCCGATGCAGGCATCCCCCCGGATGCAATCGCCCGGGTCTGGCGCTCGCTCTGTGGCGACATGCTGGTCAACCGCGGCCTCAAGACCGTCTATGTAGCAGGTGGGGACATTTCCCTTTCTCTTGAGGCCGCACGTGGCTATTTCGGCTTTGGACCGGTGGTGACGCCGCTGGTTGAGATCCGCGATGCGCTGGAGCGCGCCGACCAGATGCCGGGCGTGCTGGCCTGCGTTCCCTGGCCGGAACATGCCGGGGCTGGCCAGTGGTGGCCCATGCTTAACGAGAACCGGTTCCGCAACCTGTCCATCGTGGCCGGCTGGCCGAGCTTTCCCAGCTCTCCGTCGGAAACCCCGCGCATTGCCGTGCTGGGCCGGGTGGCCATGGAATCCTCCGGTGAGGACGACACGCTCGCGACCGCCCATGACGACCATTACATCGCCGAGCGCCGCCTGGCGGATGTCGGCCTCAAGGCCGAAGTGGTCGCCCGAGCCAGGTCTCTGGCCCTGATCCGGATTCGCGAGTTCGTGTCGGTGGATGACCGCCGCGTTGACCTTGCCCGCAAGGCGGGGCTGGACGGACTGCGCGTTGTCGGGGTACGGCCACGGCCCTAGGCCGCACCGGACCTCCTTATGACTGACAAGCCCAAACCCCTGGCGCAGCTGGCGAAGGTGAAAGCCTATGTGCCGGGCGAAGCGCCAAAGCCGAGCAAAGGGCCGAGCTACAAGCTGGCCTCCAACGAGAATCCGCTCGGCGCCTCGCCCAAGGCGAAGGCCGTCTATGCCGAGATGGGCGGCAAGCTGGAAATCTATCCCGACGGCGGCGCCGGCGCCCTGAAGGCGGCGATCGCAAGGAAGAACGGCCTCGATCCGAACCGCATTGTCGTTGGCGCGGGATCGGACGAGATTTTCCTGATGCTCGGCCGCGCCTATCTGGGCCCGGGCGATGAGGCGATCTCCACGCAGCACGCCTTCGCCATCTACGCCATCATCGGCCAGCAGCAGGGCTCGGCGGTGATCGAGGTTCCCGAGAAGAACTTCACCGCCGACGTCGACGCGATCCTGAAAGCCGTGACGCCGAAGACCAAGATCGTCTGGCTCGCCAACCCCAACAATCCCACCGGCACCTACCTGCCGTATGACGAGGTGAAACGCCTGCACGCGGGCCTGCCATCGTCCGTGCTGCTGGTGCTCGATGGCGCCTACGCCGAGTTCGTCCGCAGGAACGATTATGCCTCGGGCATCGAGCTCGCCTCGCAGTTCGACAACGTCATACTGACGCGCACCTTCTCCAAGCTTTACGGGCTGGCGGGCCTGCGGCTCGGCTGGGCCTATGCACCCGGCCACGTGATCGATGCGCTGGAGCGGGTGAGGATGCCCTTCAACGTCAATCTCGTCGCGCAGGCCGTGGGGATCGCGGCGCTGGAGGACGATGCGTTCGTCGAGGAATCGCTCGCCCACAACGACGCGGAACTGCCGCGGCTTGTCTCTGGCCTGCGCGCGCTGGGCCTCGAGGTAATGGACAGCGTCGGCAATTTCTGTGTTGCGAAATTCCCCGAGACCAAAGGCAAGACCGCCGCCGAGGCGCTGGCCTACCTGAAGGATCGCGGCGTCACGGTGCGCGGCCTTTCCGGCTATCGCATGCCCAACCATCTCCGGATTTCGGTCGGCACGGTCGCCGGCAACGATGCGGCGCTGGCGCACCTCAAGACCTTCATGGCCGGCAAATGAGCAGCCCGGCCGGAAGCGAAGTCTTCGGACGCATCGCCATTGTCGGCGTCGGCCTGATCGGCGGCTCGATCGCGCGCGCAGCGAAGGAAAAAGGCGGGGCCGCTGCCATCTCTCTTTTCGACGGCAACCCCTCTGCGCTGGGACGCGCGGGCGAGCTCGGCCTTGGCGAGGTCTGCTCGACCATCGGCGAGGCGGTGCGCGACGCCGATGCGGTATTCCTCTGCGTACCGGTGGGCGCAATGGCCGAGACCGGCGGCGCCAGCCTTGCCGCCATGAAGCCTGGCGCGATCCTCACCGATGTCGGTTCGGTCAAGGGCAGCGTCGCCCGGGATCTGCGCGCGCTAGCCAAACCGGGCGTCCACGTAATCCCCGGCCACCCCATCGCAGGGACAGAGAAGTCCGGCCCCGACGCCGGCTTCGCCAGCCTGTTCGAAGGACGCTGGTGCATCCTCACTCCCGACGCCAACGGCGACGCGGACTACAAGGCCGCATCCGACCAGCTTGCCGCGTTCTGGGAGCGGCTCGGCTCGAAAGTCGATCGCATGGACGCCAACCGCCACGATCTCGTGCTCGCCGTCACCAGCCACCTCCCGCACCTCATCGCCTACAACATCGTGGCGACCGCGCACGACATGGAAAGCATCGGCGAGGGCGAGGTGGTGAAGTATTCCGCCGCCGGTTTCCGCGACTTCACGCGCATCGCCGCATCCGACCCCACGATGTGGCGCGACGTCTTTCTCAACAACAAGGAAGCGGTGCTGGAAGTGCTCGGCCGGTTCGACGACGATCTCACCGCGCTGCGCAAGGCCATCCGCCACGGCGATGGCGACACACTGTTCAAGGTGTTCACCCACGCCCGCGGCATCCGCCGCTCGATCATCGAGGCGGGGCAGGATACTGCGGCGACGAACTTCGGCCGCGACAAGGACGAGAAGAAGTAGGCGTCAGCTCTTCACAGGCTCGGCATTCTTGCCCTGTGCAGCCCGTCCTTCGGCCACCAGCCGAACGGTCGCGGTATCGAGCGCATCCTTCAACCGTTGCATGAAGGCGCGCCGTTCAAGCCCTGGCTCGATAGGCTTCAGCACTTCGAACACGACATGGCCCGGACGGCGGATGAAGCCCGCTCCCTTCCAGCACAGGCCGGTGTTGAGCGCGACGGGCACGCATACCACGCCGAGATCGTTGTACATCGCAACTACGCCTGGCTTCAGCTCCGCAAGTGCATCGACGGCCTGGCGTGTTCCTTCCGGGAAAATCACGATCTGGCGATCCGTTTTTGCCGCTTCCTTTGCGGCGGCGAGCATCGCCTTCATCGTGCGGACGCGGCCGCCACGGTCGATCGGAATGCCGACGCGCGTTGCATAAACCCCGAATATCGGCGCTCTCAGAAGCTCCTTTTTCAGGATGTAGACCGGGTCGTGGATGAACAGGAACGGCGCGATCGTGTCGTAAGTCGACTGGTGCTTCATCGCGACGATGCACGCCCCTTGCGGCAGGTTCTCCAAGCCGCGGAACTCGGTGCGGATGCCGCAGAGAATGCGCAGGGCCAGGCGCTGGGTCCTGGCCCAGAAGCGTATGGCGCTCATCGCCGCGTCCCGGGAAAAGAGCGCGACCGGCATGCAGACCAGGCCGATGACCACGATCGTCAGGTAAAACCACAGCGCATAGGCGAGAGATCGCAGGAAAGTCATCCAGCGCGGCCCTGGGATGCTGGCGCTGCAGCGGTTGCCTGGGGAGGCGTAGGCCGGATCGTCGCGACGCGGTATTTGGCCCATTCCTCGATCAGCCGCCGCGCAGTCGCCGGATCGCGATACCAGTCGCTGGGGCGGACCTTGGTGGTGGTGACGGCGTGCGGAATGAAATGCGCCTCGGGCATGGCGCGGCGCAGCTCGAGCAGCGCGCGATCCATGTGGTATTCGGACGTCACGACGATCAGCCGGGTGACGCCATGGCGGCGAGACCATTCCGCCACCTCGGAGCCATTGCCCTCGGTAGTGGCGGCAGCGCGGCCGAGCGTCACGCAGCACTGGATCTCGGCCACATCGACCCCGGCGATTTCCGCGATGTCGGCATCGCTGGTGTCGACATGCACGCCGGAGATCAAGAGCGGCAGCTGGAGAGAGTCGGCGAGCTGGACCGCTGCAACAATTCGCGCGTTTGAGGCGCCGGTGAGGGCCGTGATCGCCTGCGCGTCGATCGGCGGGTCGGGTGTCACGGCGTGGTCGGCCCGGGCGACAAAGCGCGAAAAGTCGTATCCTGCGGCCAAGAGGCCGGCGGCAATCAGGACGACGAGGGCGCGAACGATCAGGCGCACGATGTCAGACCAGCTCCCCCCGCAATCACGTATTCAGGTCTCATACCATCTCCGACAACGACCGCAGGACCGTCACCTTCGCCGCGACCATTGCAGCCACCCCTGCCACCAGGGGCGCCAAGCCCAGAATGAGCCCGTCTGCCAGGGAAAGCGATAGCTGCGGCAGCAGCCAGACGCGCTGGTCCGATTGCTTGACCACGAACAGAATGAACGCTGCCGCCCCCAGCGCCAAGAGGGCCCCGACCGCGCCCGCCTGCACCCCCAGCATCAGGAACCGGCGCTCGAAAAGCCCCGAAATAAAGCCGTCCTTCGCCCCCGTCAGATGCAACAATTCGACGATGTCCCGGCGCGCCAGCAACGTTGCATGGGTGGCGAAAGCGATGACCGCTACGGCGGTCGCCCCCAGAAGGCCGACTGCGATCAGGGCGACGAGCCCGGCCGAATCGGTGGCGCGCTTGACGTCGGCCGACCAGACGACGTGGTCGTCGACCGTTGCATCGATCCCGGCCGCTGTGAGTTTCTCACCCAGCGCTGCGCCAGCTTGCCCGGCGCCCGGCGCAGCCTCCGCTGCGATGAGGTGCGGCAAGGGCAGGTCGTCTGGCACACCCGCCGCGCCGAGCCAGGGACGCAGCAGGTCCACGGACTCCTCCCGCGTCAGCGCCCGCGCCGAGATGATCCCTTGCGTCGTCATCGCCATTTCGACAGCGCTTTGTGTCTGCGCATCTGTGCCGCGCACGCGGACGGTGATCTGGCCGGTGACGCGGTCGGTCCAGGAGTCCGCCGCGGCGTAGGCCGAGCGCGCCACGAGGCCCGACAGCGCGGCGAGGAAGCACAGCGCACACACCACGAAGAACAGCGCGGCCTCGCGCGCGTCCTCGCGCGGAAGAAGAGGCGAAGACGAGCGCTTCATGCCGGCGCCTCTTCGGGAGCGGCGGGCGGGATTGCAACGCGCACCACCATGCCGTCGGCAAGGCGCAACATGTCGGCCTTCGCCTTGCGCACCATCGCCATATCGTGCGTGGCGATCAGCACCGTTGTGTTGAGCCGGCGGTTGAGCTCGCGGAACAGATGCAGCAGACGGTCGCCCATCTCCTCGTCGACATTCCCGGTCGGCTCGTCGGCGATGATGATGTCGGGTTTCACGACCACGGCCCTCGCGATCGCCACGCGCTGCTTTTCGCCGCCAGACAGCGTCGCCGGCCGCGCATCGAGCCGGTCGCCGAGGCCGACCCATTTCAGCAGCTCGACCACATCGTCGCGGTACCGCTTTTCGCTGTCGCCATGAACGCGCAGCGGCAGGGCCACGTTTTCGTAGGCGGTAAGGTGATCGAGCAGTCGGAATTCCTGGAACACCACCCCGATGCGCTTCCGCATCCGGGCCAGGGTCGGCCGGGTCAGCTTGCCGGTGTCGATGCCAAACAGGGACACCCGCCCGGTCGAGGGCTTTAGGGCCAGATAGGCCATTTTAAGCAATGTTGACTTGCCCGCACCCGAAGGACCTGTGAGGAAAGTCATGGACCCCGGCCGTAGCTGTAGTGATACATCGGCCAGAACATCGGCGTCAGGCCCGTAAGACAGGCTCACCCGGTCGAAGCGGACCGCCGGTTCATCAAGGGTTTCGTCGCGTTCCCGCATGAGTTCCGGAGGCGCCTTAGTTGGTTCAGATTCTAGTCCGAATTGGACTATATTAACCGGTCCTATGATTCCGATAGCACGATGATCCTGGTCTGCCCGTCCTGCGATACACGCTATTTCGCCGACGATTCCGCAATCGGAAAAGACGGCCGTCGCGTGCGTTGCGTGTCGTGCGGGCATTCCTGGTTCGCAAAACTGCAGGAAGAAGGCGCTCCGGCGCCCCCGGAAGACACCGGACTGACCCGCGAGCAGGTCGAGCGCCTGCGCCAGACCGCCGCAGCCAACTCCGCGGCCCGTGCGGGGCCCCACGCCGAATTCCGGGCCCGCGAGCACGCCCGCCGGAAACGCGAGCGCTCGCGCGCCGCCACCATTGCCTGGTCGGTTGGTTTCGCCGTGTTCGCCGCCGCGCTCGGCGCCGCCATTGTCTTCCGCAACGAGGTCGCCAACCTCTGGCCGCGCACGGCCGTGCTTTATCGGATGGTCGGGCTCGACGTGAACCGCTTCGGTCTCGTGCTGGAGAATGTCGGCGCCAAACGCTCGTTCGATGGAACGACGCCAGTGCTGACCGTCACGGGCTCGGCGGTCAATCAGGGCGATGAGCGCCGCGTCGCGCCGGAGTTGCGCGTGGTGTTGCGGGACGAGTCCGGCAAGGAAGTGAAGTCGTGGACGGACTCGCTGAAAGTTGAATCACTCGGTCCGGGCGAGCGCGTGGACTTCTCCTCGCGCTTCGAAGCGCCGCCGGTCGAGACCTATCGCCTGTCCGTCACCTTCGCGCCGCTGCCGGGCGAGAAGGCGCAAGGCGGAGAGACGCTGGTCGAAGCGAGCGCGGTCAAGCGCGAGCAGGAAACCGGTGGAGTTGAAAAGGCGCCGTCCGCTACTCTCGCCGAGCCGAGCGTGAAGCACGACAGCGGCGCCTTTGAAGAACCGCCATGGACGGGCGGTGATGGGGGAGACGGCAAAGAGGAAACCGCAAAGGCTGAGCCCGCAAGCGGGGAGGCGGGCCATAACTGACCCATCCATTCCCCAAAATGTCGACACGCTGCTGACGGCGGACGAAGTGCAGGCCAAGGTCGAGGTTCTGGCCGACGCGCTCGCGCCGCGGCTTGCCATCGGCCCTTGGACTGCCGTCGTCATTCTTCTCGGCGCCACGCCGTTTGCGGCCGACCTGATGCGGGCGTTTTCGCGCCGCGGTCTCGATATCGGCTTCGATGCGCTATGGCTCGAAAGCTACCACGACGAACGCAAGAGTTCGGGACGCATCGTTGTCCGGGCCGATATCTCGCGGCCGATCACCGGCCGGGGCGTCCTCCTGATCGACGATGTGTTCGACAGCGGCCGCACCATCGCCTTCGCCCGCACCCACATGCTCACCAAGGGCGCAAACGAAGTGCTGACCTCGGTTTTCGCCCGCAAGCCGGAAGCGGTCATCGAAGGCCTGGACGCCTGGGCCTGGGACGCCCCGCCGCGCTACCTGGTCGGCTACGGCATGGATGACGCGGGCAAGATGCGCGGCCTGCCTTTCGTGGGCGCCATCAAGGGCGCCTAGCCTCTGCGCTCGGGATCGTTCTCCAGTTTGATTGGCTGGCCGTGAGGCGTTGCATGCGCTGCGCGCATCCAAGCCGCGGCCGTCTCGCCGATCTCCCGCTGCGAAGCCGCTCCTTTCCGCGCGACCAGTGTCTCCAACGCGCGAAGCCAGCAATCATAATAGGGATCGCCCGATTTTACTTCCGCGCCGAGTTCTTCCGCCCACTCGCTCCAGGTGAACAGGCCGCGCTCGTGCAACGCCACCGTCATCGCGAATGCGCTCGCCTGCCAGGGCTCGGCGAAGACCGGTTCGTCCGCGCCCGGCGGCAGGCGCGATGCATCAGGCCGGCTCAAGGTAGCTCTCCCACGCGTCGATGCTGACCGTCAGCGCGGGATCGGCCTCGCCGCCCCAGAGTTCGCGCCCATCGAAGGCGACGGTGTAGACCCATTCGGGGTTCTCGCCGCCGCCATGCGCGTTGGTGTCGGGCAGGACATAGCCATCCCGCACCGCTTCGATCACGCCGGCCTTCCCGCGCGCATAGCGCGGCAGCCGCGTGTGATGTTCGGGATGGAAATCCCGTGCGCGCACACGCTGTCCGGCTCTGAACCTGGGCGCCGCCGAAACCGGGCGATTGCACGGACCGCCCCGCGCCATCGCCGCCCGCGCATCTGCCGCCTTCAGCACGCGCTTGGGCGTTGGGGCGGCATCGACCGGTTTTCCCGCTTCGATATCCCGGCCCGAGACGAAGCCATGCCGCTTCAGGAGAATCTCGAGCCCCCTGATCCAGATCTCGTAATAGCTCGACGCATAGTAGATTTCCGGCGCCAGGCTCTCCCGCGCCCTCCGGCTCTCATCGATCGTCCAAGCGCCCATCGCGCCGGAACAGATCACCAGGCCCAGCGCGCGTTTTTCCCAGTCGGCGTGAAATGGTGGTTCGCCTGGTTCAGGGACAACCGGCCCGAACCTCATCTGCCCGCCGACATCGTGAGGGCCGCTCATCGCTGCGGCTCCAACGGCATGCCCGTTCCGATCATCGAATCGCGCGTGACGAGGTCGGCAAGTTGATCCTTGCCCAATCCCTCGGTTCCTGCCGGCCGCTCAGGCACCACGAGATAGCGGAGCTCCGCCGTCGAATCCCAGACGCGGATCTTCGTTTCGGCCGGAAGCGTTACGCCAAACTCGGCAAGCACGCCGCGTGGATCGATGACGGCGCGGGAGCGATATGGCGGGGATTTGTACCAGACCGGCGGAAGGCCCAAGACCGTCCACGGATAGCAGGAGCACAGAGTGCACACGACGAGGTTGTGTGTTCCGGCGCTGTTGAACACGGCTTGCATATGCTCGCCCTGCCGGCCGGTGAAGCCGAGCGAGGTGATAGCGGCAGTAGCGTCGCGCTTCAGCCACTCCGCAAATTTTGGATCGCTCCAGGCCTCGGCCACGACTTTCGCGCCGTTGCGTGGCCCGACTTTCGTCTCGTAGGTCTCGACGATCACATCGATCGCCTGCGGATCGATCAACCCCTTGCCGACCAGAATGGTCTCCAGCGCACGTACGCGTGCGGCCATCGGGTCGAGTTCGTTGTCATGGTCGTCATGATCGTGCGCCATGGGCGCCGCCTAGAACCGCTCGAGCAGGCGCCCGAGATAGTCGAGTTCCTCGGTGCTGAGCGTACGGTCGCCGCGGCGGCGGCGGATTTCGTTGAGGATGTCGCGCGCCTTCTGGCGCTCCATCTCTTCGGGGATCTTCACCGTGTCGCCATAGCCGCTGTCGCCGTTGCTGAGGCGGCCGAGAATGTCGCGCTCGTCGCGCGCCTCCTTGGCGTCCGGATCGTTTTCGTCGTTGAGCCGCGCCAGTTCGCTGGAGCGGTCCTGCAGCGCGCTCATCGCCTGCTGCTGGGCCTCGCGTGCGGCCTGGAAGTCGCCCCGGCGGAGCGCCTCCTCGGCCCGGCGCTGCATCTCGATCGCGTTGCCGAGCAGTTGGCGGGAGCGCTGGTTCTCCTGGCCGTAGCGGCCGTCGCCCCGCACGCCGGGGCGGCCGGGGGCCCCGCCGGGGCCGCCGCGGTCGGCGTTTTGCTGGCCTTGGCCGTTGGGGCCGCCCTGGCCGGGCTGCTGGCCGGGCTGGTTGCCCTGCTGGCCCTGGCCTTGTTGGCCTTGGCCTTGCTGGCCCTGCTGACCGGGTTGGCCCTGGCCGTTCTGGCCCTGTTGCTGACCTTGGCCTTGTTGGCCCTGTTGGCCTTGGCCTTGTTGACCCTGGCCTTGTTCCTGTTGGCCGGGTTGGCCGCCGCCTGAGCGCATCTGCTGCTCCAGCCGCTCGCGGAGGGCGCGCTGCTGGTCGGCGAGCTGCTGGCCGCGCTGGGCGTTGCCCTGCTGGCCGTCGCGCTGGGCCTGCTCGGTCTGGTCGTTGAGGTCGCGCTGGTCGTTGAGCGCCCGGTTGGTCTCCTGGAGCGCCCGGTTGAGGGCCCGGTTCATCGGCCCGTCCGGCTGCTGGCCGCCCTGTCCGCCGCGGCCCATCTGGATCTGCATGTTCTGCATGCGGTCGAGCAGCTTCTGCATGTCGTTGAGAAGCTGCCGCGCCTGGTCGCGCGCGCCGGTCTCGGCGAGGTCGCGCAGCGCCTGGAGCATGCGGGTGAGCTCGTCGTCGCTCATCTGCATGCCGCCGGCCTGGCCCTGCGGCTGCTGGCCGTCGCCCTGGGACATGCGGCCGTTGCGGATTGCGTCGGCCATCTGGGCGGCGAGATAGTTCTCGATCGCCTGCTCGTACATATCCATCAGGCGCTTGATCTCTTCCTCGCTGGCGCCGCGGCGAAGCGCGTCTTCCAGCGCGCGGCGGGCGGCTTCGAGGGCGGCGGTCGCATCCGACAGGCTGCCGTATTCGGCGCGCAGGGCGATGTCCCACAGCAGCGCCTCGGAGCTTTCGGCCTCGGTCTTGTCGCGCGCCGCATCGATGATCGAGCGGGCGTTGCGCAGGCCCATGAAGATGATCGGATCCTCGAAGTAGTCCTCCGCCTTCCACGTCAGCGCATCGATCATCATCACGGTGCGTTTGACGCCTTCAGGCGCATAGCGCAGGCGCGAGGCGGCGGCGGTGGCGAAGGCGTTATAGCCCCTGCCTTTCACCGCAGTGAAATCGTCCTCGCCCTCAGGCATGGTGTAGGGGCGCCATTCGCGCAGCAGGGTCGCGCGCTCTTCCTGTACGGCGCGGGCCATCGGCTGCAGGAAGATCTTCTCCGGCAGATGGTAGGCGACCTCTGCACTTTCACCGAAAGCCCCCGAGGCGTCGGTCGCGCGCAGCTTCACCATCACGTCGAGGCCGGCCCAGCGGTGACGGACCAGGTCCTCGGAGAATTCGCCTTCCTCTTCCTTCGGGCTGAGGGCGATGGTCTCGACCGGAATGGTCTCCTCGATCTTCTCGGCGCCTTTCGGCGGATCCGCGAAGCGCGCGACGAGTTCGAGCTTCTCGACGCCATAGTCGTCGGCGACCTTGTACTTGAATTCGGTGTGGTCGCCTTCGCCGAGCTTGGGCGGCGCGACGAACGAAACCGTCGGCAAGGTGTCGTCGATGACAGTGAAGGGGAAGCTCGCGCGCTCGCCCCAGAAATTGACCGCAACCCGCATCGGCCGGTCGACCTCGACCTTGGCCTCATAGGCGCCATCGACGCCGGCGCGCGGATGGAGCGTGGCGTCCGCCGCGCCGTCCGGCAAGATCCTGATCTCCGGACGGCCCGGGCCGATGACCCGCAGCGTGATCTCGGAATGCTCGGGAACCTTGGCGACTTCGCCAGGCGTCAGGATGAAGGGCGCCGAGCCGGTATATTCCGGCGGCGTGATCCACGCCTCGACCGTCAGCTTGTGGGCGCCGAACAACGCGCCGAAATCCGGGAACAGGCCCTTGTACATCCGGTCCGGCGTGTTCGCCCCGGCGATGACCACGGTGATGATGACCGCCACCGGAACGACTGCGCGCAGCCAGAGCGGATCGGCCTGGCGCCAGTGCGGCGCCACATCCAGCCGTCCTGACTTGGCGGCGAGCGCCGCCATGCGGTCGCGGTGCGCCTGCCAGAGCTTCCATGAATAGGCGTCGGTGCGCGCCGGACGGTCGGTCCAGACGCTGAGCGGCCGGCCCTCGATCGCGCTATCGATCAGGTCGCGGGCGTCGTCCTCGGTCGGACCTTTCCAGACCCGCAGGCCGATCAGCACGGCCACAGCCATGCCCACCCAGAAGATGACGCCGGCCGTCGCCTGCGCCTCCAGCGGCATGCGGCCGTAAAGGCCGGACAGCCAGAAAATGGTGAAGCCCGCCAGCCAGATCGCGGCGGGGCCGATGGCGCGTATCAGGGCGGGGTAGAACAGGCTGCGGCGCGCAGCCGAGATCCGGGCGTCGAGCTTCTCTCTGAGACCGAATCCGTCAGCCAACCTTTTTTCCTTCGGCCTACCGGCCTGGGGCGATCCAATCGGGCGCCCTTTCCAGGGCGATCATTTCCTCGAACGTCGGCCGGCGCCGGACGACTACGCAAGCATTGCCTCGAACGAGCGCTTCGGCAACCAGTGGTCTCGAATTATACTGGGACGACAATGTGGCGCCGTATGCTCCGGCAGTCATGAAAGCCACCAGATCGCCCTCTTTCAGGGGGGGCATCACCCGTTCCTTGGCGAAACGGTCGGTACTTTCGCAGATCGGACCTACGAGATCGACAGGCGCGCGGGGCGCCCCAATTTCAGGGGTCCGCACCGGCAGCACCTCGTGGAATGCGCCATAAAGGGCGGGCCTCAGCAGGTCGTTCATGCCGGCATCCAGCACCACGAAGGTGCGGCCATCCCGCTCTTTGACGTACTCGACGCGGGAGATCAAAATTCCGGCATTTCCAGCAATTAACCGTCCCGGCTCGAAGATGAGCTCCACGTCGAGATCGCCTAGAACCTCGCGCGCCTGCTTGGCGTAGAGCATGGGACTGTCCGGATCGTCGCCGTCCTTGTAGGGAACCCCGAGCCCGCCGCCGAAGTCGACACGGGTGATCGGAAAGCTCTTCCCCCTCAGCTTGCGCGTCAGCGTGACCACTTTTTCCCATGCCTCGCGCAGCGGGGCGATGCGCATGATCTGGCTGCCGATATGGACCGCGACCCCGACCGGTTCGATGCCGGGCAGGTTGACGGCCTGTTCGTAGAAATCCTCAGCCTCGTGCCAGGCGATGCCGAACTTGGTCTCGGACGTCCCGGTCGAGATGTGGGCATGGCCGCCCGCCTCGACATGCGGGTTGATACGGAAGGCGATCGGCGCGCGCTTGCCCATTTCATCAGCTATGCGAGACAGCCGAAGCAGCTCGGGCATGCTCTCGACGTTGAACTGATGGATGCCGTGGCTGAGCCCCAGCCGCATCTCATCGGCGGTCTTGCCGACGCCGGAAAAGACGATGCGCTCGGCCGGCACGCCGGCCTCCATCGCCTTCATCAGCTCGCCGCCGGAGACGACATCGGCCCCGGCGCCCATCGAAGCCAGCGTCGCGATGACGCCAAGATTGGAGTTGGCCTTCACCGCATAGGCGATCAGGCACTTCTTGCCCGTGAACGCCTCGGCCAGCACGTTGTAATGCCGGCGCAGCGTCGCATCGGAATAGACATAGGCTGGCGTCCCCAGCTCGCGCGCGATCGCTTCGAGCGAAACGTCCTCGCAGTGCATGACGCCATTGCGGTAGGCGAAGTGGTGCATGTCGGCTTCCGTCTGGTTTCAGGCTCGGTAGCCGAAGCGGCTCGACCTGTCATCCCACCAGTCGAGGTGTCGGCGCCCATCCCGCTAGGGGTGATCCCACTTCGCTGCTGCTTGACGAATGACGTCGCTTAGTCCCGGACAACGCTTGAGTTCCGCATACTCGGCAGAATCGTGCATCCGCCGCTGCAGCGCATCATAGGACTGGCGAAGGCTCGTCCGCGCTTCGTAGGTCGGATTGTCGTTGAACTCATCAACGTCTGAATTCCAAATGCGGATGAAACTCAATGCTTCCGACTCGATCCTGTCGCATTCAACCCTGTTGTCGTTTTCGGGCGTGCTCTCAGGAGCGGCAGCCGGCGCGCTGGAAGTGAACCGGACCGGCAAGGAAGACACGCGTTCGCCCCAGATGTTGTCGCAGGACTTCACGGCGCCGGGGATGTCGAGACTCCCACCGTCGAGCTGGAGCTTCATCCACTTGCCCTGCGCGTCGATATCCTGCTGAGCCTTCTCGGGACTTTGAGGGCGAAGCAATCGGAACTTTGCCATCGTATCGTCTCTCGCCGCCTCGGCGGCTGTCGCGCGTTCGCCGGTTTCGTTCCGCTGACGGTCGAACTCGTAAGCGATCACGCAGATCAGGGCGTTTGAATCCGTCTTTCCTTCCTGCGGCTGGCTATCAGCCGAACCAGCAAGGGAAAATGCCACGAAGCAGCAGGCGGCGATCGGAGATCCAAGTCTAGAGGCAGTCATCGACGAGTCGTCTCACACCCAGGGATTTGCATGATTTCACACTAGAAACGAGAGTCCTCGAGCGCAATGACAAGCAACCAATTTACCGACGTTCACGGTTTCTGCTGGTGCATTTTGGCCCGCAGCGGAACTGGACGTTCGAGGCCGCCCCCAACCCGGATTGATGCTCTTCGATCCAACTTAGCGTTGATGCCCGCGCCTGCTATGCGAGCACGATGACGCCATCTTCCTCAAGCCGGACACCTCTCAGCCCCTCCATTCCTCGAACGGTCTGGGCGCTCGGATTGGTCAGCTTCTTCATGGATGTGTCGTCGGAGACGATACACGCGCTGCTGCCTCTTTTCCTGACCGGCACGCTCGGCGTCAGTGTCGCCCTTGTAGGGCTGATCGACGGGGTGGCTGAATCGACTGCGGCGATCACAAGAGTATTCTCGGGCTACCTCTCGGACAAAACCGGGCGCCGCAAGCCTCTCATTCTCTTTGGGTATGGACTCGGCGCGCTGACGAAGCCGCTCTTCGCTATCGCTGGCGGGCCGCTTGTCGTTCTGGCCGCACGGTTCGCCGATCGGATCGGCAAGGGCCTGCGTGGCGCACCGCGCGATGCCCTTGTGGCAGATGTCACGCCGCTGGAAATTCGGGGCAAGGCGTATGGCCTGCGCCAGGCCATGGACACTGCGGGCGCCTTCGCTGGGCCTCTGCTGGCCATCGCCTTGATGGCCCTCTTCGCCAACAACATGCGAGCGGTGTTCTGGGTGGCCGTGATCCCGGCAGCGCTGGCTGTCATCTGCGTCTTGCTCGGCGTTGAGGAGCGTGGCGGCAAAAAGGACAAGGTCGACGTAGCGCCACCGATCCGATGGAGAGACCTGGCTCAATTCAACCAGCCATTCTGGACGGTCGTGGCGATCGGAGTTGTCTTCACACTAGCGCGCTTCAGCGAGGCCTTCCTCATTCTCAAGGCCAATGCGGAAGGACTCCCGCTTGCTCTCGCTCCGCTCGTTCTCGTCGTCATGAACATCGTCTACGCGCTCGGGGCATATCCGGCTGGCGTGTTGTCGGATCGCGCGCCCGCCGGTGGTCTGTTGCTCGGAGGCCTTGTCGCGCTGATTGGAGCTGATTTTGCGTTCGCCCTGTTGCCAGGGCTTGGCGGCGCCTTCCTCGGTATCGCGCTCTGGGGCGCCCATATGGCCATGACACAAGGTCTCCTTGCGAAACTCGTGGCAGACCATGCACCGAAGCACCTGCGTGGCTCTGCCTTTGGTGTGTTCAACCTGGCGACAGGCGTCTCGCTTCTGTTCGCAAGCGTGGTCGCGGGTCTGGTCTGGGACCAGATCGGGCCGGCTGCGACCTTCTTCGTGGGAGCAGGCTTTGCCGCGCTGGCCGGCGTGTTGGTGATCGTGACTCAGAAACTGATCGGCGCTCCGGCCCAATAACCTGAGCGGATGAACCGGCGTCCAGGGTCGACGACAAGCTCGTTGAGGGTCATGGAGCCGGGCAGATTTGTCCCCCCAAAATGCCGCGCTACTGCGGCGTGTTGGGCATCGGTACGGTGGGCTGCGTCTGAGCAGCGTCGCGGGCGGCCTTCTCCGCCGCCTCGCGCTCCTTCTCGGCCTTCGCCTTCTCTTCGGCTTCCTTGATGGTGCGCGGATCGAGCGGGCCCTCGTTCGGCGGATTGCCCCACAGTGGAACCGGACGTTCGAGCCCGCCGCGCAGCCCGCAGGCCGACAGCGACGCCACAGCGGCGAGAATGACAGCCCCCAAAAGGATTGGTGTGATGCGCATCACTTCAGTTTCTCCTTCCACGCGGCGACCTGTTCCTTGACGCGGACAGGCGCTGTTCCGCCGTAACTCTGGCGGCTGGCGACCGAGGCGTCCACCGTCAGCACTGCAAAGACTTTATCGGTGATGCGCGGCTCGATGGACTTCAGGGTGGCGAGCGGCAGATCGGGCAGGGTGCAGCCCGCTTGCTCTGCAGCCTTCACCGCCGCGCCGGTGATGTGGTGAGCCTCGCGGAACGGGATGTTGAGTTCGCGCACCAGCCAGTCGGCGAGGTCTGTCGCGGTCGAAAAGCCCGTCGAGGCCGCGGCCCGCATGCGCTCAACATTCGGGGTCATGGTCGAGGTCATGCCGGCCATGGCCTGGAGCGAAAGATCGAGCGCGTCGAACGCCTCGAAGGTCGCGCCTTTGTCTTCCTGCATGTCCTTGGAATAGGCGAGAGGCAGGCCCTTCATGATGGTCAGCAGCTGCACCAGCGAGCCGACCGCCTTGCCGGTCTTGGCGCGCACCAGTTCGGCGGCGTCGGGGTTGCGCTTCTGCGGCATGATCGAGGAGCCGGTCGACCAGGCGTCCGACAGCTTCACGAAACCGAACTGAGCCGAAGACCAGACGACGATCTCCTCGGCAAGCCGCGACAGATGCTGCGCGCAGATCGCGACAGCCGCCAGCGCCTCGAGCGCGAAGTCGCGCGCCGACACTGCATCGAGCGAATTGGCCATCGGCTTGTCGAAGCCCAGCGCCTTCGCGGTCATGTCGCGGTCGATGGGGAAACCGGTGCCGGCCAGCGCCGCGGCGCCGAGCGGAGACTCGTTCATCCGCGCCACTGCATCGGCGAACCTGCCGCGGTCGCGGTCGAGCATTTCGACATAGGCCATCAGGTGATGGCCGAAGGTCACCGGCTGGGCGGTCTGCAGGTGAGTAAAGCCGGGCATCACCGAATCTGCGTGCCGCTCCGCCTGGCCGAGCAGGGCTTTCTGAAGTGCGACGATCTGTTCGATCCGCGTGTCACACGCGGATTTGACCCATAGCCGGAAATCGACCGCGACCTGGTCGTTGCGCGACCTGGCCGTGTGCAGTCGTCCGGCCGGCTCGCCGATGATCTCCTTGAGTCGCGATTCCACATTCATGTGGATGTCTTCCAGCGCCTTGGAAAACTGGAATTTTCCCTCCCTGATCTCGGCAAGGACCTGGTCGAGGCCGTCCGAGATGGCCTTGGCGTCGGCCGCCGACAGCACTCCCGTTTTCGCGAGCATGGCGGCATGGGCCTTGGAGCCGGCGATGTCCTGCTCGGCCAGGCGCTTGTCCACGTCGATGGAGGCGTTTATCGCCTCCATGACCTGATCGGGACGGGCCGAGAACCGGCCGCCCCACATTGTGTTGCTGTCTGGACCCTTGCCCATGACGTTCAAACCTGCCTTTGCCGTCGCGCTTCTCGCACTCTTCGCGGCCGCTTGCCAGCCGGACAAGGGCGGGACGGCCGCCGTCTCAGCCACTCCGGCCAGCCTCACCACCTTCAAGACCGGGCAGTTGGCGGAGCTCGACCTCGACCAGGACATGGCCGCGCCGGCCTCCACCTTCGTTGATGCGGCCGGAAAGCCCCACACCTTCGCCGAGTTCACGGGCAAGGTGGTGGTGTTCAATATCTGGGCGGAATGGTGCGGCCCCTGCGTCGAGGAAATGCCGACCCTGGCCGGCCTGCAGAAGGCTTTCGTAGGGAAAGACGTCGTCGTGATTCCCATCGCCTTCGGCTATCCGGAAGCCATGGGGTCCGCCAAGGCCAAGCTTCACGAGCTCGTCGGCGACGGGCTGCCCTTCTATTACGACGACAAGTTCAACGTTAACGCCGACGCCAAGTCAGGCGCTTTCCCCTCGACCATAATCTACGACAAGACGGGCAAGGAGGCGGCCCGGCTCGTCTACCCGGCGAAATGGGACGCCACTGACGCGGTGGGCCTGGTTCAGGCTGTCCTGGATGGGGCCAGCTGAGCGCACGAGCCTTCACTTCGCCGCGAGAACCGGGGGGCGCGACGCCCCTGCGCCTTGTGCGGTTGAAACGGTTTCGGCAACTATCGCGGCCAGTCAGGCATGACGGTTGGGCAAGGACCCGGCTGGCTAGGGAGAAGAACATATGATCAAGCTGCGCCACGTCTCGATGGCCGCGATGGTCGCTGCCCTGGTTTTGCCCGGCGCGGCCTCGGCCCAGGCAGTCGGGATCAACCTTGGCGATCTCAAGTCCGGCGTGACCCAGGCCGGCCCGGAGGCCGACCAGGCTGCGATCAACGCGCCGACGGTCGAGCCGGGCTACAAGGTTCCGCGCATGGCGGATGGCCGGCCGGATCTCAACGGCGTGTGGTCCAACGCCTCCAACACCTCGCTGCGCCGCCCGGGCAGCGCGAAGAACCTGGTGATGACGGACGCCGAGGCCCTCAAGGCCCGCGCCAGCAACCCGTCCAACATCCGCCAGGCGACCGACGACAACCAGAAGCTCTCGGACGGCATCCTCAACGGCAAGGACCTCGCTTCCGGCCGCGGCTACAACTCCTTCTGGATCGATCCGGGCAACAATTATGCTTTCGTGAAAGGC
>Ga0210377_10001727_pt1 | contig 19600 bp, 18 predicted proteins | sample PLM4_65_b1redo_FD_155480 | JGI IMG/M metagenome (GOLD analysis project Ga0210377, IMG submission 155480) | Groundwater sediment microbial communities from an aquifer in East River, Colorado, USA - PLM4_65_b1 redo | ecosystem: Environmental > Terrestrial > Soil > Riparian zone | place: USA: East...
CATCCTGCTGCTGCTCGGCATGGTCTCGCGCCACCCGCGCAACCTCGCGCTGCTCGTCGTCAATCTCCCGCTCGCGCTCGCGGGCGGCGTGCTCGCAGCGTTCCTGGCAGGGCGCGGCCTCTCGCTCGGCGCGCTGGTCGGCCTCGTGACACTGTTCGGGATCACTTCACGCAATGCCATCATGATGCTCTCGCACTTCCAGCAGCTGGTCGACGTCGAGGGCCTGAGCTGGGGGCGCGCGACGGCGTTGCGGGGCGCCGGCGAGCGCGTGGTACCCGTCGCGATGACCGCGTTGGTGACGGGTCTCGGCCTGCTGCCGGTCGCGCTCTCCGCCGGGCGTCCGGGCGGCGAGATCGACGGCCCGATGGCCATCGTGATCCTGGGGGGGCTCGTGACCTCGACGGCGCTCAGCCTGCTCGTGCTGCCCGCGCTGGCGCTGCGCTTCGGCCGCTTCGAGCGGAGCGAGGAGACGCCAGCCCGGGTCCCGGCCAGCGGCGCCAGCGCGCCGCCAGCATCCCTGCCCTAAGCGCGCTCGCGCGCGCCTCCCGGGCTTCGCTCGCCCGCCGTGAGATAGGCGATGCAGCCGGCGAGCGTGGCCAGTTTGGGATAGTCGGACTCCGGCACGTCGAGGCCCGTATCGGCGTGCACGCCGACCACGAAGTTGAGGAAGTCCATCGAGTCGAGGTCGAGGGTCTCGCGCAGGTCGGCGCGCGGATCGAGTCCGCCGAGGTCGGCCTCGGGCGCGATGCGCGCCAGCACGCGCTCGATCACGCGCCTCGCTTCGTCGTGCGTCACAGGGTCTCCGGAGACTGGAGCTGGCGATCGATCGCCGTGAGAAAGCGCGCGCCGCGGTGGCCGTCGCTCACCCGGTGATCGGCCGCGAGCGTCAGCCCGACGACGGGGCGCACGTCCAGCATGCCTTCGGCGGCCCACGGCTCCTCGCGCACACGGCCGAAGCCCACGATCGCGACCTGCGGCGGGTGGATCACGCCGAAGACCATCTCGACGCCGAGATCGCCGAGATTCGTCAGCGTGATCGTTGCGTCCGAGAGCTCGGAGCTGCGCAGCGAACCGGCGCGCGCACGCGCCACCAGATCGCGCAGCTCGGCCATCAGCCGGGGCAGTGGCTTGCGGTCGGCGTCGTGCAGGGCGGGGGCGATCAGGCCGCCCTGGCGCAGCGCGATCGCGACGCCGATGTGAACGGCTTCGCTCGGCCGGAAGGCGCCGTCGATCCAGTGCCCGTTCAGCTCGGGTGTCTCGCGCAGCGCGATCGCGACGGCGCGCAGCAGCAGGGCAGCTGACAGCAGTCGCTCGGTCACCGGCCGCCGCGCGTTCTCGGCCCCGAGCCAGCGCAGGGCCGCCGTCAGGTCTACCCGCGTGGCGAGATAGTAATGGGGGATCTCACGCTTCGAGCGCGACATCGCCGCGGCGATCGCCCGCCGCATCCCGGCGGAGCGATCGGCGGCGCCAGGCGGGGCCGGGGCGATCGCCGGCGCGGGCGTCACGCTCGGCGCCGGCGCGCGCGCGGCGGCGGCGCGCTCGACGTCTTCACGGGAGATCGCGCCTCCCTCGCCGCTGCCGATCACCGTCGTGAGATCGACCCCGAGCTCCGCCGCGATGCGCCGCGCGAGCGGCGACGCGCGCAGTCCGGCGCGAGTCGACGCGGGCGGCGAGGTCGGCGCACGCGGGGTCGGCGCACGCAGGGTCGGCGGAGGCGGTGCGGGCGGCGCGCTGCGAGGGGTCTCGGGGATGGGCTGCGCCGGAGGGGCCGGGGGGGTGGCCGCGGGAGCGCGCGGCGCCGCCGGCTGCGCCGCTTCGGCCGCGGGCTCGCGCAGGCGCGCGAGCGGGGTTCCGACCGGCACCTTGCGACCGGGCTCGACGAGCAGCGCTTCGATCACGCCGTCGCAGAAGATCTCGACCTCGATCTCGGCCTTGTCGGTGTCGACGAGCGCCACGATGTCGCCGCGATGGACGCTGTCGCCCGGCGCGACGCGCCACTCGAGCAGGGTTCCCGCCTCCATGTCGGCCCCGAGGCTCGGCATGCGGAACTCAGCCACCGGCGCCCCCCATCCGGAGCGCGGCGGCGACGATCTTCGCGACCTGCGGGAGCGCTGCTTCCTCGAGGTGTCGCGCGTAGGGAATCGGCACTTCGGCGCTGCACACGCGTGCGATCGGCGCGTCGAGCTCGTAGAAGGCTCCCTCGACGATGCGCGCCGTGATCTCGGCGGAGAGGCTCCCGCTGCGCCAGCCCTCGTCCACGATCAGCGCGCGGTGCGTGCGGCGGACGGACTCGAGGATCGCGTCCGTGTCGAGCGGACGCAGCGTGCGCAGGTCGATGACCTCGGCTGCGATGCCTCGGGTCGCGAGCTCGTCGGCGGCGAGCAGCGATTTGCCGAGCGAGCCGCCGTACGTCACGAGGGTGAGATCCCTACCCGGCCTGCGCACGGCGGCGCGCGCGATGTCGACGGGTCCCGCGTCGGCAGCGAGCTCCCCCTCGAGCGTGTAGAGGCTCCCGTGCTCGAAGATCAGCACCGGATCGGGGTCTTCGAGCGCGCTCCACAGCATTCCGCGCGCGTCTTCGAGCGTGGCGGGCGCCAGCACCTTGAGTCCCGGGATGTGCGCGTACCAGCCCTCGAGGCTGTGCGAGTGCTGGGCCGCGAGTTGGCGCCCGGCGCCCGTCGTCATGCGGATCACGAGCGGCACGTTGAGCTGTCCGCCCGACATGTGCAGCAGGGTGGCGGCGTTGTTCATGATCTGGTCGAGCGCGAGCAGGCTGAAGTTCACCGTCATGATCTCGACGATCGGCCGCAGACCGCCGAGCGCCGCGCCGACCCCCGCTCCGACGAAGGCCGATTCCGAGAGGGGCGTGTCGCGGATGCGATCCGGCCCAAACTCCTCGAGCAGCCCGCGGCTGACCCCGAAGCTGCCGCCGTAGCGCCCCACGTCCTCGCCCATCAAGAAGACACGGGGGTCGCGGGTGAGCGCGTCGCGCAGCGCCGCGCGCAGCGCCTCGCGGTACGTGGTGCGAGCGCGGGCCGCCGTCGCCGTGGCGCTCATCGGGCCGGAGCCTCGGAGTAGACGAAGCGCTCCAGCTCGGAAACCGGCTCGAGCGTGCCGGCCTCGGCGAAGGCGACGGCCGCCGCGATCTCCGCGGCGACCTCCCGCTCGATGCGCGCGAGCGTCGCATCGTCGAGTCGCTGCTCGGCGCGCATACGCGCCTCGTGAAGCACGATGGGGTCGCGCTGCTTCCAGAGCGCGACCTCCTGCTTGTCCCGGTAGAGCTCGGGGTCGTACATGGAGTGGGCGCGGAAGCGGTAGGTGCGCAGCTCGAGGAAGTACGGTCCGCCGCCCTCGCGCACGGCCGTCGCCGCACGGCGGCAGGCGTCCTCGACCGCGTGCACGTCCATGCCGTCCACGTGCCAGGCCGGCATCTGGTAGCCGGCCGCCTTCAGGCACAGGTCGGTCTCCGCCTCCGACCGCGCGAGCGCCGTGCCCATCGCGTAGAGATTGTTCTCGCAGCAGAACAGCACGGGCAGCTGCCAGAGCGAGGCCAGGTTCATGCACTCGTGGAACTCGCCCTCGGCGACGGCGCCCTCACCGAAGAAGCATGCCGACACCCGCCGGCGTCGCTCGAGCCGGTCCGCGAGCGCGAGCCCCACGGCGAGCGGGAGTCCACCGCCCACGATCGCGTTGCCCCCGAAGAAGCGCCGGCTGGCGTCGAAGATGTGCATCGAGCCGCCGCGGCCGCGGCAGCTGCCCTCGAGCTTGCCGTACATCTCGGCGAGGATGCGTTCCGAGGGCACGCCGCGCGCGAGGGCATGGCCGTGCTCGCGGTAGGTGGCGACGATCGCGTCGCCGGGCTCGAGCGCTTGCAGGGCGCCGACGGCCACCGCCTCCTGGCCGATGTACAGATGCAGGAACCCGCGGATGCTCCCCGCGCTGTAGAGCTCCGCACACTTCTCCTCGAAGCGGCGGATGCGGAGCATCTCGCGCAGCAGGTGCACGTCGTGATCGACGGCCGCAGCCGCAGGTGCGCCCGCGCTCATGCTCCGCCCTCGAGTGTCGACGTATCTCCCTCGGGCAACCCGAGCTCGCGCGCCTTGAGCAGGCGGCGCAGGATCTTGCCGCTGCGCGTCTTCGGAATCTGCGCGAGGAACTGCAGCTGCTTCGGCGCGACTGCGGCTCCGAGGCGCGCGCGCCCGAAGCCCTGGATCTCGCGCAGCAAGGCCTCGCTCTCCACGTGCCCGGGCCGGAGCGCGACGAAGGCCTTCACGATCTCGCCCGCCACCGGATCGGGTATCCCGATCACCGCCGCCTCGGCGACGGCCGGATGCTCCATCAGCGCGCTCTCCACCTCGAAGGGTCCGATCAAGTGGCCGGAGGACTTGATCACGTCGTCCGCCCGGCCCACGAACCAGAAGTAGCCATCGGTGTCGCGGCGCACGAGATCGCCCGTCAGATACCAGCCGGCGGCGAAGCACTTGCGGTAGCGCTCCTCCTCGCCGAGGTAGGCGCGGAACATCGAGGGCCAGCCGGGTCGCAGCGCGAGCTCGCCCTGTACGCCCGGCTCGCGCAGCTCGATCAGCGTGCCGTCCCGCTGGCGCTCCACGACACCGGCATCGACACCAGGAAGAGGCAGGCCCATCGAGCCCGGACGGATCTCGAGCGCGGCGAAGTTGGCGATCATGATCCCGCCCGTCTCCGTCTGCCACCAGTTGTCGTGGATCGGGAGGCCGAGGGCCTCCTGACCCCAGACGACGGCCTCGGGATTCAGCGGCTCGCCGACGCTCGCGACGAAGCGCAAGGCGGACAGATCGAAGCGCCGGGCGAGCGCGGTTCCGGCCTTCATGAGCATGCGGACCGCCGTCGGCGCCGTGTACCAGACGCTGACGCGCTCGCTCTCGAGTGTGCGATACCAGCGCTCGGCGTCGAACTCGGCCTCGTCCACGATGCTGGTCACGCCGTGCGTCAGCGGCGCCACGATCCCGTACGAGGTGCCCGTCACCCAGCCGGGGTCCGCCGTACACCAGAAAACGTCGTCCGGGTGCAGGTCGAGCGCGAGCGCGCCGGTGACGTGGTGGGCGACGACGGCGCGGTGCACGTGCAGCGCCCCTTTCGGCGTACCCGTGGTTCCGCTCGTGAAGTGCAGGAGCGCCGGATCCTCCGGGTCCGTCGGAGGGATCTCGAAACGCTCGTCCGCGGACGCGAGCAGCGCGTCGAGTCGCAGCGTGCCGGGCGGCGCCTCGCCCGCGGCGCCGGCATCGGCTTCGCCGGCGAGCAGCACGTGCTCGAGTGAGGGCAGCCCGGCGCGCAGGCCGGCGACCTTGCGACGGTAGAGGGCGTCGGTCGTCAGCAGCACGCGGCCTTGCCCGAGCGCGAGCCGTTGGCGGATCGGCTCGGGTCCGAAGGCGGAGAAGAGCGGACAGAAGACGAGGCCCGCCTTGAGTGTGCCGAGGGCGGCGACGTAGAGGTCGAGCCTTCGCCCGCAGAGCGCGAACACGCGCTCGCCTTTCTTCAGCCCGAGCGCGCCGAGCAGATTCGCGAAGCGGCTGGTGAGCGCGGCCAACTCGGCGAAGCTCGTGTCGAGCCGCGCGCCGGATTTCGTGAGGAAGCGCAGCGCCGTGTGGTCGGCGCGCGCGGACGCAGCGTGCCGGTCCACGGCCTCGTGGGCGAGGTTGAGCCCGCGCCCGCCTGGGAGCCCTTGCAGCGCGCGCTCCGCCGCTTCCCACGAGAACCCGCGGCGTGCGCGAGCGTAGTCCCCGAGGTTGGGGAGCACGCGCCACGCCCCGGGCTCGAGCGCAGGCTTCGCGATGGGCTTCCAGGGCAACGGGCCTCCCTGCGCGCGGCGCTGCGCCTCGCGCAGACGCTCGCTGCGCAAGAACCATGCCGCAGGCTCGCATCGCTTCCCAGTGCGGCCGAGCTGCGCGTCGGGGCGGCGCGCCCCGTGTACGCGGCCACCAGGCCACAGGGCCGCAGCCGGACGCGGCCGCGATCCGCTCCGCTAGCGGGCTTCTGCTGGGGTCGCGTGCTCGAGCAGGATCCGGCGCAGTTCCTGGATTGCCTCTTGCTTCATCTGCACCGAGTGTCCCGAGCGCATGCTCTTCTCGGACTCCACTCCGTCCATGCGCGCGCTCTCGTAGCGCACCACGCCGTCACCGGTTGGCAGTTGGTCGAGAGCCCGGATGCAGGGCGCGTCGGCGCTCTGGTAGCATCCGCTTCCGGTCGGATCGAGCATGCGTTCGACCCGAGCCGTTGCAAGGAGGCATCATGCGCTGCGGACGCGTCGCGTTGGGAGCCGTTCTCGTCGCTGTGCTCGGCTCCTCGATCGCGCCGGCCGCGCTGGCGCAAGCGGCGACAGAAGCCGTCGCGCCTTCCGCCACCGCCGAGGCCGAAGCCGGCTTCAGCGCGGAGCAGCTCGAGCAGATCGCGGCGCCGATCGCCCTCTATCCGGACGCGCTGGTCATGCAGATCCTGATGGGCTCCACCTATCCGCTCGAGATCGTCGAGGCCGATCGCTGGGTCAAGGCGAACGCCAGCCTCTCGGGCAAGGCACTCGAGGAGGCTCTCAAGGATCGCGACTGGGACCCGGCCGTGAAGGCGCTGTGCGGCTTTCCGACGGTGCTCGCGAGCATGAACGAGAACCTCGACTGGACGCGCGATCTCGGCGACGCCGTCCTGGCTCAGAAGTCCGAGCTGCTCGACGCGGTCCAGCGGATGCGCGGCAAGGCCTACGAGGCGGGCAATCTGAAGTCCAGCGAGCAGCAGGTAGTCACCCAGCAGCCGGACAAGATCATCGTGATCGAGTCGAAGAGCCCCGAGGTGATCTACGTCCCGACCTACTCGCCGGTGGTGGTGTATGGCCCGTCGTGGCATTACCCGTCTTACTACTACCCCGCCATGTACGTGCCGCCGCCGCCCGGCTACGGCCTGATGATGTTCGGCGCGGGCATGATGTGGGGAGCGGCGCTCTCCGGGGGATGCAACTGGGGTTGGGGCCACAGCGACATCAAGGTCGACATCGATCGCGAATACAACTTCAACCGCAACACGAACATCAACGCCAAGAAGGGCGACTTCAATAAAGGATCGTGGAACCACAACGCCGAACACCGCAAAGGCGTGAACTACAAGGGCAGCCAGACGGCCCAGAAGTATGGCGCCAAGGCCGGCACGAACCGGGTCACGCAGGACCAGGCGCGGGGATACGATCGAGCCGGTGGCCAGGGCAGTCGCGCGACGCGCGAAGCAGGGGCGCAGCGTCCGGGCGCCGCCCCCTCGACGCGGGATCGCGCGGGCGCTCAGCCGGGCGCGGGGACGCGGGACCTCGCAGGCCAGCGCCCCACCGGCGGCGCCGGCCGCGAGAGCGCTGCGACGCGGGACGTCGGAGGCGGCCAGCGCGCCTCGGCGGGCAAGACTCCCTCGCGTGCGGGCGGCAGCGGCAACAGCGCGTGGAGCGGTTCCCGCAGCCCCAGCTTCGACCGCGCCTCCAGCGGGCGCGGCGCCTCGAGCCGCTCCGGCGGTGGCATGGGCGGGGGCGGACGCGGCGGGGGTGGCGGCGGACGCGGCGGGGGTGGCGGCCGTGGGCGCTAGAGCAGCGAAGGGAGATCGGAGAGCATGCTGAAGAACAGCCTGCGAGAATTCGCCCTGGGTCTTGGTTGCGCGGTAGCGCTCGGCGCGGCTCTCGCCTGCACGCGCCCGGCGCCCGGTAGCTTCGCGACTCCCGAAGAAGCCATGCAAGCGCTCGCCGACCTCGCGGGAACGGGCGACAAGCAGAAGGCCGAGGAGATCTTCACTCCGAGCGGGGTCGACCTGCTCTCATCGGGGGACGCCGCCGACGACCGCGAGGATGCGCTCGAGGTCAAGGCGTTGATCCTCGAGAAGGTCGCTTTCGAGGAGCTCTACGGCTCGAAGATCGCCTTGCTCGGCAACGACGCCTGGCCGTTTCCGATTCCCCTGGTCCCGCAGGAGGGACGCTGGCGCTTCGACACCGAAGCAGGTCGCGAGGAGCTGCTGAATCGCCGCATCGGCCGCAACGAGCTGCTGGCGCTGGCGAGCCTGCGCGCGTACGTCGATGCCCAGCACGAATATTTCGCGCAGGGCCGCGACGGGCATCCTCCCACCTACGCGCGAAAGTTTCTGAGCGACGAGGGGGCGCACGACGGCTTGTACTGGCCGGCGGCCGACGGCGAGCCGGAGAGCCCCATCGGGCCGCTGCTGGCCGACGCCGACATCGAGGGCCGCGCCGCGTCCGCAGGGCCGGAGCCCTTCAACGGCTACTACTTCCGGATCCTCGACGCACAGGGCAACGACGCGCCCGGCGGCGCGCGCCGCTACGTGGACGCCCAGGGCCTGATGACCGGAGGCTTCGCGGCCGTCGCCTGGCCCGCGAAGTACGGCAACTCGGGCATCATGACGTTCCTGGTCAGCAAGCACGGGGTCGTCTTCCAGAAGGACCTCGGCCCGGATTCCGGCACCGCGGTCGCTGCCATCACGACGTACGACCCCGACTCCAGCTGGAATCCGACGCCGGACTGAGCGCGTCCCGCCGAGCAAAGCGAGGCGCTGCGTCTCTACCGGTAGCGACCGACGGGCATGGCGCCCGGGGAGGTATCACGATGCGTCTCGAGATCGGTGTGGCGATGCTCATTGCCCTCGTGGGCTGTCAGAAGGAGCTCACGCCGACGGAGAAGGCCGCCAAGGATCGCAGCGAGTGCAGCGTGGTCGCGATCGACCAGAGCGGCTTCGATCCCGTCACGGCCGAAGAGCCGCCGCGCACGATCGCGAGCACCCATCAACGTGGCGGAGAGGTGATCGGCTCGGGCGCGGTGGTGAAAGGCGCTGCCGAGGGCGCCGTCGTTGGCGTGGTTGGCGGCGCCATCATGGGCGAGGCCGGCAAGGGCGCCGCCGCAGGCGCCGCGGTCGGCGGGCTGATGGGCGGCGTGAAGCGCCATCGCGAGACGAAGGAGATGGTGACGACGACGCGCCCGAACCCGGAACACGCAAAGTACGTCGCAGCGAAAGCCGCCTACAAGAGCGCGCTCGAGCAATGCCTCGCGGCGCGCGCCGAGGCACCGAAATGACGCGCTCATCGCTCTTCTTCCCGATCGCGCTCCTAGCGCTCGCTCCCGCCGCAGCCCCCGCCGAGAGCCTCGACGCATCGAAGCCGCTGCGCTGCTCGATCAGCGAGGCGGCCGAATGTGACGGTGTGGCGGCGTGCACCGACGTCACGCTCGAGCAGATCGATCTGCCGGCGCTCTGGCGCGTGGACTTCGCGGCAAAACAACTGGCCTCCGAGGACGGCCAGCGCACCAGCCCGATCGCGGTGCTCGAGACGCTCGCTGCCGCGCTGGTCCTGCAAGGCCATCAGAATGGGCGTGGCTGGACCTTGGTGGTGGAGCGGGCCACCGGCCACCTGTCCGCGAGCGCCGCCGACGCCGAGGGCGCGTTCGTGCTCGCCGGCTCGTGCACCGCGGAGTGACGACGAACTCCGACCTCGCGCTCTCCCTGGTTCGCGGCGATGCGCTGCTGCGCCTCCAGCGCAGGATCGGCCTGGTTCCCGCCGATGGCCTGGGTGTGGGCCGGCGCGCGCTCGCGCTGGCGCCGTTCACCTGTCTTCCGATCGCGGTCTGGGCGCTGCTCTCCGGCCGCGCGCTGCCCGGCGAAGCGAGCGAGCCGTTGCTCCAACACTTCGGCGTGCAGGTGCGCTGCCTGATCGCTATCCCGCTGTTCGTGTTGGCCGAGGGCGTCGCACACGGGCTCACCACGCGGCTCCTGCCGCACTTCGTGCGCTCGGGCCTGGTGAGCGAGGGCGACGGCCCCGCTTTCACGAGATCCTGCTCGGCGTGGCGAGGCTCCACGATCACACGCTGCCCTGGATCGTGATCCTCGGCGTGGTGGTCGCCTGAAAGGCGCTCGGTGCCGGGGACAGCCATGACCTGCTGTGGGCGGGCGACGGCCCCGCGCCCTCACATCTCTTCTGCGCGCGCGGGAAGCAGGTGAATGCATCCGGCGAAGCTCTCGCGCCAGCGAGTCAGAAGCGCACGTCGCCCGATTGGATGCGCGCGCGTATCTCCCGCGTGAGCGGGAGATACGCCTGCCGCGTGTCGTCGCGGAAGAGCACCGGATCGCCCGACGCCGTGGGCTCGAAGCCGTCTCGCTGGAGCGGCCCCTTGCGGATCTTGAACGTGCCCGTGAGGTCCGCCGCGGCGAGCACACGGACGAAGGCGGGGCGGGCATAGCCCGGAAGGCGCTGCGCCACGTGCCCGTAGAGTGCGGCAGCGTCGAGCGCGCATCCGTCGCGGAGCACGAGAGCGGCCATGCCGGCGCGGCCGTCCGCTCCCGGCAGCTGCACGCCGTAGACCGCGCACAGCTCGATCCCCGCGAGCTCGCCGATGGCGTCGGCGACCTCCTGCGTCGAGACGTTCTCTCCCTTCCACCGGAACGTGTCGCCGATGCGGTCGACGAAGAAGAAGTAACCCTCGGCATCGCGGCGCATCAGGTCGCCGCTGCGAAACCAGGCGTCGCCCCGGGTGAAGACGTCGCGCAGGATCTTGCTTTCGGTCGCCGCGCCCGACGTGTAGCCCTCGAAGCGACCGGCGACCGTGCGCCCCTCGGAGATCCGCCCGATCAGCTCGCCGGTTTCGCCCTCGCGGCACGCCACCAGGCGGCCCGCGGCATCCCGTACGAGCTCCTGGCTCTCGAAGTCGTAGCGAAGCAGCGCGACGCGGAGCCCGGGCGCCGGCTTGCCGACCGAGCCGACGCGGTCGTCGAGGTTCACCATCGAGACGTTCGACTCGGTGGCGCCATAGAACTCGATGATGTGCGGGATCCGGAAGCGGTCGCGGAACCGCTCCCAGACTTCGGGTCGCATGCCATTGCCCACGCAGAAGCGGATGCGGTGACGTCGTTCGAGCGGGTGCGCCGGCTGATCCAGCAGATAGCGCGGCAGCTCGCCCACGTACTGGAATGCGGTGGCGCCCATCTCGACCACGTCGTCCCAGAAGCGCCGAGCGCTGAAGCGCCGCGCCAGCGCCAGGCTGCCGCCTGCACGCAGTACCGCGTTCACGCACATCACGCCGCCGACGGTGTGGTAGAGCGGCAGCGGGCAGTAGAGGGAGTCCGTTTTGTTGAAGCCCGCGAGCAGCGCGTACGTCCCGCCCCCCATGAAGCGGGAGTGGCTGAAGCGGGCGGCTTTCGGAAGGCCGGTCGTGCCGGAGGTATAGATGAAGAAGAGCGGGTCGCCGGCGCGCAGCGCGGCTCGGGTGCGACGGGGTGGATTGGTGTCGGGCTGCCCCGACGTTTCGTCCTCGAGGCGGCGCGCGCCGGGCGGCAGCGCCGGCGCCGGCGCGCCGCCGGGGTCAGCCGCGACCAGGAGCTCGACGCCGGGCGGCGTCGCGTCCGCGAGGCTCGACCAGCTCGCGAGGCATTCCTCGCCGAGCACGACGAGGCGGGCCTGCGCTTCGCCGAGCGCGTGGGCCAGGGCGCGGCCCGTGAGCTGCGTGTTCACGAGCGCCGTCGTCGCGCCGACCTTGGCGAGGCCCCCCCAGAGCGTCAGGTACTCGGGCCGGTTCTGCATCAACAGCGCGACGACGTCGCCCTTGCCGAGACCTCGGGCGAGCGCCCAGTGCGCCACCCGGTTCGCCGCGGCATTGAACGCGCCAAAGCGGAGCTCGCGACCTTCGAAGCGAACGAACACGCCACCCGGCTGTGCCGCGGCGCGCCGCTCGATCAGATCGGCGGCGGTGTAATGCGACCGGGGACCGGAAAAGGCGAGCGGAAGCAACCAGCGGACGGAGCGTGCGAGGAGGACGAGTCGGCCGCGCATGGTGCTGGCCCCACGATAGAAGCCGCTGGCGAAATCAGCCAAGTTCTGCGATGGATCGACGCAGCGGGGAGGACGCAGGACAGGATGCGTGTGAGAGGGGTCGATCTCGCGGTGCGCGCGGCTGGAGCGGGGCTACCTCTGGTCTGGGGCCACGGCCTGCTCGGGAGCATGGGGCAGGAGGACGCAGCCGGCCTGATGCCGGAGGCCGAGCTGGCCGGCGCGTTTCGTGTGATCCGCTACGACGCACGCGGCCACGGTCGCTCGGAGGCCACACTCGACCCCGACGACTACCGCTGGCCGGAGCTGGCCCGCGACCTGCTCGCCCTCGCCGACGAGCTCGGGCTCGAACGCGCCGCCCTCGGCGGCGTCTCGATGGGCTGCGCCACGGCGCTACATGCCGCAGTGTCGAGTCCGGCGCGGGTTCTGGCGTTGGTGCTGGTCGGGCCGCCGACGGCCTGGGAAACGCGTCCGCGTCAGGCGCGTATCTACCGCTTCTCGGCGCGCCTCGTCGAGCGATTCGGGGTGACGCCCTTCCGTTGTCTAGGCTCGTTGGCGTCCCTACGGGCGCGCGATCCGGTGTTCGCCGCGATGCAGCGCTCGTTCGTCGACCACCTCGCGCGCGCCGATCGCCGGGCCGTGTCGGCGGCGCTGCGCGGCGCTGCCGCCTCCGATCTCCCGGCCCCCGAAGACCTGCGCCGGCTCGCGGCGCCGGCCCTCATTCTCGCCTGGCGCGGGGATTCGACGCATCCGGTCTCGACGGCGCAGCGGCTGGCGGAGCTTCTGCCGGACGCGGAGCTCCACGTGGCCCGGTCGGGGGAAGAGATCCGGGACTGGCCGGGTCGGGTGCGGCATTTCCTCGCGGAGCGTCTCCGCGCTCATGCGGGGCCAGCCGCGCAGCCGCCGCGCTGAGCGCGTCGAGCTCGAGCCGGAAGTCCTGCGTCAGCGAGCGCAGATCCGGCGCGTGCTCGCGGCACGCGTGCACGCCGATGGCGAACTCGTCGAGATAGCTCCAGGCCGTGACGTTGAGCCCCTGCTGGAGCGTCAGCGGACCCATCGAACGCATGGCGACCACCCGGGCACCGTCGCTGAACAGGGGCTGCTGCGGGCCGCGAACGTTCGACACGATCAGGTGGTAGCTCGGGCGACGCAGCAGCAGCGCCGCCAGCTTCTGGAAGCCGTCCAGATAGAGGCGTCGCAGCGTCCAGTGATCGAGCCAGTCGATCGCGAGGCGGGGGTCCTGCACCGCGAACTGCTCGCGCGCTGCGCGCGTGCTCGTGGCCACCGCGCGCAAGCGCTCGACGGGATCGGCGTGATTGCTTCCGGTCGAAGCAAACCAGTAGTTGGTTGCATTTCCGAAGGTGGGGTCCTCGGTGGGTGATCGCACCGACACCGGAACGGCCGCCGTGAGCGCCGCCGCGGGAAGCTCACCGCGGCGCTCGAGATACCGGCGCACGGCGCCGCCGACGAGCGTCAGGTAGACGTCGTTCAGGCTGCAACCGAAGGCACGCCGCACCTGTTGCAGGGTCGAGAGCGGCAGCGTGATGTGCGCGTAGCTGCGGTTCGGCGTGATCGGCCGGTTGAAGCGGGTCTTCGGGCCGCTGAACGGTCGGATGGGCGACGGCCGTCCGGCGAGCCGCCAGCGCAGGCTTCGCCAGGTCGCGCGCAGCGAGCGCCGCAGGAGCCCCGGCAGCTCGCGCTGGCGCGAGAGGTTCCCCTGCAACGCGCGCGCGATCCGATGCGCGGCGGAGGGGAGCGCCTCGTTGGGTCCCTGGGACGCCGGGGGAATGGGCTGCGGCGCCGGTGTCGTCTGGAAGGCGCGCGTCAGCAGCTCGGCGCTCGCGATGCCATCGGCGACCGCGTGGTGGATCTTGGTCACGTAGGCGATGCGGCCCCCCGGCAATCCCTCGACGAAGAAGATCTGCCAGAGGGGATGCGTCTCGTCGAGCGGCTCGCTCGCGACGCGGCCGACGAACTCGTCGAGGGCCTCCTCGCCCGCGCCGGCGGGCAGCACCTCGTGGCGGAAGTGGTAGTCGATGTCGAGGACCGGCGCGTCCAGCCAGAACGGGTGCCCGAGGCCGAACGGCGCGCGCACGGGTCGGCGACGGAACGCGAGCAGCGCCGACAAGGCATGCGCTGCGCCTTCGCGAACCCGCGCGAAGGTCGCGTTCTCGTGCGCCGTCGAGGGATCGACCACGATGATCTTGAGCGTGTGCATGTGACGGGCGCGCGACTCCTCCCAGAGGAAATAGGCATCCGCTCCCCTCATCTCGAGCATCGTGACCCTCGTTGGCCTCAATCCTTACACAATCATCAGGCAGCGGGCGCAACTGTCGAGGGCGAGGGCGGAAGGGACACAATGCCCCGGTCCGACTGTCGCTCGATTCCGCAATTGTGCTTCCTTTCACCACAGCTGCGAGCGCCAAGGGTTCCAGGATGGCCTGCGCGGCGGCATGCTCCATGCTTCGAGCGTCGGGTAGCGAGTTCGGGAGGATGCGCTGTTGCACTATCAGGCGTGGGGCGTCGGCGATCCCGTGATTGCGTTGCACCCGCTCGCCCTCGAATCGAGCATGTTCGCGGGCGTCGCGCGCGAGCTCGCGGCGCAGGGATTTCGCACGCTCGCCGCCGATCTCCCGGGATTTGGGCGAACGCCGACGCCCGTCGGAGCGCTCACACCCGCACGTCTGGCCGAGCCGGTGATCGAGCTGGCGCGTTCGCTCGAGAAGCCGCCGATTCTGCTGGGGATGTCGCTGGGAGGCCGCGTCGCGCTAGAAGCGGCCTTGCTCGAGCCGGACGCCTTTCGCGGTGTCGTGTGCGTCGCCACTTTTCTTCCCTGGCGGCGGAGCCGCTGGGCTTTGACGCTCGCCCGCTCCATCGACCCGGCGTGGTCTGAACGGCTGCCGCTCGAGCGGGCCTGGCCCTGGCTCAAGAAGGCCGCGGACGCGATCGAAGCCGTTCCGCAGCTCGAGCACAACTGGCTGGCCCGCGCTTCGGTGCGCGTGATCTACTACAGCTCGTGCCCGGCCACCCGCGCGAGCTTTCTGTCGGCCTCGCGTGAGATGGCGCTCGATCCGGCCTTCGGCCCGCACGGTCTGTGGACCCGACTGGCGGGCCTTCGGACGCCGGCAGGTTTCTTGTGGGGGGGCCGCGACTGGCTGATCCCCCGCGAACACGCTCGCCACGTGGCCGAGACGATGCCGCGCGCGCTGTGGCTCGAGGTGCCTTGCGCGGGGCACTTCGTGAATGGCGTCCACTACCGCTGTTTCGAGCACGCGATGGCGCTCGCCGTTGTGCACACGGCCGATCCGGCGAGCGCCCGCCCGTCCAGCCGGCCCGCGCGCGCGCTGCTGACTCCTTGCCTCGCGGGCGAGGGACCGAGCGCGCCGGAGGTGATCGCATCGGAGCCAGCGCGGGCTCCGCGCGAGCGACGCGCGGCCACGGGAGGTTCCCGGTGAGCGAACATTCCGCAGCTCGCGAAGCGCGCGTGATGAGACGCCTCTCGGGAGAGGACGCGGTCTTCGTGTATGCGGAGACGCCGTCGATGCCGATGCACACGCTCGGCACCACGATCCTCGACCCGGCCGGCGCGCCCGGCGGAGCCTTCGGCTTCGACCGGATCGTCGCTACCGTGGCGTCGCGTCTGCATCTGGTGCCGCCATTCCGGCAGCGCCTGCTCGAGATTCCGCTCGGCCTCGGCCACCCTGTGCTGGTCGACGACCCCGGGTTCCGCATCGAGAATCACCTACACCGGATTGCGGTGCCCGCTCCCGGCTCGCTGCGCGAGCTGGCCGGGATCGTCGACGACATCGCCGCTCGCCCGCTCGATCGCTCGCAGCCGCTCTGGGAGATGTGGGTGGTCGAAGGGCTGAGCGACGGCCGCATCGCGCTCATCACCAAGATGCACCACTGCATGATCGACGGCGCATCGGGCTCGAGCCAGATGGCGCAGCTGATGGATCTCGAGGCCTCGGCGCCGCCGCCGCAGCTGCCCCGCGGCCGCTGGAATCCGCCCCCGCTGCCGTCCGCGCTCGAGCTCGCGCGCCTATCGCTCGGGAGCCGCCTCGTGAGCCCGATCTGGCTCGGTCGCCTGTTGCTGCACACCGCGACGGGTCTGCGCCGCCGCCGGCGCGCGCAGCGCGAGAACGCGCGCGGAGGGCCGCTGCCGCCCCTGTTCGAGATGCCGCCCCCGACGCGCTTCAACCGCGCCATCTCCACGCGCCGCGCCGTGGCCTATGGGAGCGCCTCGCTCGCGGACGTGAAGCGGATCAAGAATGCCTTCAGCGTGACGCTCAACGATGCGGTGCTGGCGGCGTGCGCGCTCAGCGTGCGCCGCTATCTGGAAGCGCACGACGACCTGCCCGAGCGCCCGCTCGTCTGCCTGGTGCCGGTGTCGCTGAAATCCCAGCAGGAGAAGGCCGAGTTCTCGAACAAGGTGTCGACGATGCTGGTGAAGCTGCCGACCCATCTCGCCGACCCGGAGGACGTGATCGAGGCCGTCCACGGCGAGACGGCCGACGCGAAGCACGTCTTCGCCGCGATCGAGGAGGATCTGCTCGTGCAGTGGCTCCAGCTCGTGCCGCCGGTGCTGGCAGCGCTCGGGGCCCGGCTCTACTCCGACCTCGATCTCGCGGATCGCCAGCCGGCGCCGGTCAATCTGATCGTCTCGAACATGATGGGCCCTCCGGTTCCGCTCTATTTCGGCGGCGCGCGCGTCGAGGCGGTCTATCCGATGGGGCCAGTCGGCGAGGGGGTCGGGCTCAACCTCACCGTGCTGAGCAACATGGGCCGCCTCGACATCGGGGTGCTCGCCTGCCGCGAGAGCGTTCCGGACGTCTGGGCGATCGCAGACGGCTTCGCGCAGGCCGTTGCCGATCTCGCCATGGCGGCCGAGAAGCGCAAGCCCAGGGCGCCCGAAGCGCCGGCGCACGCGCCTCTGGCCGCGCCCGGCGGCCTGCGCCATAACAAGGCTGGATGACGGAGATCGTCGGCCCCACCTCGAGCTACTACATCTCGCAGCGCCTGCGCCTGCACTACGTCGATTGGGGCAACGAATCGGCTCCGCCGCTGGTGCTGATCCACGGCGGCCGCGACCATGCGCGCAGCTGGGACTGGGTGGCGCGCGCGCTGCGGCGCGACTGGCACGTGGTGGTGCCGGACCTGCGCGGCCACGGCGACAGCGCCTGGGCTCTCGGCGGGCACTATACGGTCCCCGAGTTCGTGCTCGACATCGCGCAGCTGCTCGACGTGCTCGGCCGCTTCCCGGTGACGCTCGTCGGCCACTCGCTCGGCGGCGCCGTCGCGCTCCACTACACCGCGATCTACCCGGAGCGCGTCCAGAAGCTGGTCGCGATCGAAGGCCTCGGGCCCCCGCCCGCGATGCTCGAGGCGCTGCGCGAGAAGCCGCGCTGGGAGCGCACGGACGCCTGGATCCGCCAGGTGCGCGATTTCGCGGCGCGTCTGCCGCGACGCTACCCCTCGATCGACGCTGCGGCCGCGCGCATGCTCGAGGAGAATCCGTTCCTGTCAGCCGAGCAGGCGCGCCATCTGACCGTGCACGGTGTCGCGCGCAACGAGGACGGCACCTACGGCTGGAAGTTCGACAACTACGTGCGGGTGCTCTTCCCCGAGCGCTACGACATGCAGGAGGCGCGCGCGGCCTGGGGCCGCATCGCCTGCCCGACATTGTTGGTCCGCGGTCAGGAGAGCTGGGCCGGCGATCCGATCAAGGACGGGCGGATCACCGCCTTCCGAGACGCGCGCCTCGTGAACGTGCCCAACGCCGGTCACTGGGTGCACCACGACCAGCTCGAGGTGTTTCTGCGAGAGGTGGGGGCGTTTCTCGCCGAGTGAGGCTCACTCGGCTCACTTCTCGAAGCGCGAGGCAGGCGAGGCGGAGGCTCGAACGTGCTGCGGGTCTCATCGGTACTTCGCCATGAATCGCCGGTCGATGCGGTCCTTGAGGCGCATCACCCAGCGGCCTTCGAAGCTGAAGCCGCGGTCGACCCCGATGGCGGTTCCGTCGCCGAGGTTCAAGAGGGACAGGAAGTCGCGCTGCGGTCGATAGACACGCAGATCGCGCCGCGTCGGGAGGCGGCGGAGGTTCTCGGCCAGGATCGGGCCGCAGCGCACGGCGTACACGCCGGCCTTCTTCATCCCGGCGAGGCTCGCACAGTCGCCGACGGCGAAAAGCGTATCGAATCCCTCGACCTGGAGCGTCGAGCGCACGCGCAGAAAGCCGCGCGCATCGACCGGCAAGCCGGACTCGCGCAGGAACGCGTACGCCGCGGGTCCCGGTGACCAGACGACGGCATCGGTCTCGAGCGCGCGTCCCCCAGCGAGACGAGCGATGCCGCGCTCGAGCGCCGCGACCTCGCCGCCGAGCAGGATCTCGATGCCGCGCCGCCCAGCGGCGCGGGTCACCCGGCGCACGAGCGAAGCCGCGGCGCCCGCTAGAATGGCCTCGCCGCGCTCGAGCAGCGTGACCTCGATCCGACGGCGCGTCTCGGCGCGCAGCCGCGCCTCGAAGCAGAAGGCCAGCTCGACGCCGCCCGCGCCGGCGCCGACCACGAGCAGACGGAACGGTGTGTGACCCGCAAGCCCGCGGGCCTGGGAGATCAGCGGCTCGACGCCCGCGACGAGCCGCTCGATCGGGCGGACGGGGAGGGCATGCGCGTCGACGCCGGGCAGGCCGCTTCCGAGGACGCCGGATCCCACGTCGAGCGACGCGAAGTCGTAACCGATCTCCCGCCCGGACAGCGTCAGCACCCGCCGCCTCGCGGCATCGATGCTGCAAATTTTCTCGAGCACGACTTCCGCCCCGGCTCGCTGCGCGAGCGCGACCGCATCGATCGCGAGCTCCGCCGCTCGGTACTGTCCGGCCACGAAGCCCGGCAGCATCCCGGAGTAGATCGCGGGATTGCGGTCGACCGCGAGCACGAGCTGGACGTCCGGCTGGGAGCGGGCGGCGGCCTGCCGCAGGACCTCGACGTGCGCGTGGCCGGCGCCGACGAGCAGGACGCGCGGCGTCACCCCATGCTGGGCGAGCGTGGACATCCGCTCAGGGTCGAGTCATTTCTCGGGTCTCAGCTCGAAGTCCGCGAGATCAGGCTGTTTTGTCCAACGCCAATAGTCGAGCAATCGCCACGGCGACGTGGTCGTGACGCGCCCCTTGCTGTTCTTGTACCAGCTGTTCATGCCGGGGTGCGACCAGACGGTGCGCGCGAGCGCCTGATCCAGCTTCTCGTTGAAGGCGTCGTGGACGTCCTGCCGGCACTCGAGCGTAGAGAAGCCGTTCTCGAGCAACGCCTTGATACACCCCATCACGTAACGCATCTGGCATTCCGAGTGGAAGATGATGCTGCCGGCGTGAGCGAGGTTGGTGCCGGGGCCGTAGAGGCAGAACAGGTTCGGGAAGCCCGGCACCGTGATCCCCAGGTACGCCCTCGGATCGTCGCCCCAGCGCTCGGCTAGCCGGATGCCATCGCGCCCGACGATCTGCATCGGCCAGAGGAACTTGTTGGCGTGAAAGCCGGTGGCAAACACGATCACGTCGACCGGGTAGCGCTCGCCGTTCTCACAGACCACGGCATCGCTCGTGATCTGCTCGATGCCATCGGTGACGAGCTCGACGTTCTCGCGCTTGAGCGCGGCCAACCAGCTCCCGTTGTCCTGGAGCATGCGCTTGCCGAACGGTGGATAGCGAGGCACGACCTTGTCGAGCAGCACGGGATCGTCGCCCACCTGCTGCTTCAGGTAATCGGTAAAAAGAACTCGCATCTG
>Ga0210377_10001728_pt1 | contig 19578 bp, 17 predicted proteins | sample PLM4_65_b1redo_FD_155480 | JGI IMG/M metagenome (GOLD analysis project Ga0210377, IMG submission 155480) | Groundwater sediment microbial communities from an aquifer in East River, Colorado, USA - PLM4_65_b1 redo | ecosystem: Environmental > Terrestrial > Soil > Riparian zone | place: USA: East...
GCTTTCCTCGATAGGCAAGGTATTCCTTGAGATTGTGATAGGGCGGATGGGGAAGCTCTGCCCGACGCGCCATATCGTTGGTCAGATAGAACATCCAGTAATCACTGAACACCTCATGCCCTAACCCTGAGAACGGCCCATCGCCGTTCACCAGCGCTGACAATTGGGTGACAGAACCAATGTTGGTCGTGTTCCCGCTACCGGGTCGATCAGAGGCGATGCGAAATTTCTCTTGAACAAACAGTTCAAAATCTCTGGCAACAGTTGGGATCGAGGCCAATTGGTCAAGCGAATAAACGCGAGAATCGTCCGGCGTTTCGACTCCCGAATAGATAATCCCCAATACGAAGTGTTCGGTAAAACTATCATATGGAAACGTGATGTTCTTGGTTGATTTGCGTTCACGAAAATAGCCTGTGAAGCTGCCCAGCGTCATTCCATTCACTCGATTATGATCAGTTCGATAGGTGGTCTTAATATCCAGAGCAAACCGTGAGCCATGCCCGGTCAAGCTTAGATCAGGGTAGTGGTTTTGATGCTCGGCCAACGCGACCTCAAAACCTTGCTTAATAGCGAAGTCGCGCAGGATTGGGAACAACATTAGTTCAAGAAGTTTCGACAGAACTTTAGTATCGGCGGTCACTGGATAGATGCGCTGATAAACATCAATGAATCCCCGAACTGACCATTCCCCTGAATCAGTGGCAACCTGCTGTCTCAGGCTGTCAAGCAAGCCATTGATATCCTGCTTAAATTGTTTAGTCGTGTAAGTCATGTCAGACACCGATCAGGAGCAACTCTTTGGAATTGGTGTTCTTCGACAGCGCGTATTGTTGGGGCAGGGCCGCCTGCACGACGGTGCGCTTGTGTTTTTGGAGCATGGCTACCAATTCCTCGCGTGAAGGGATGCCATCGCTGCGATAAGACACCACCAGATTGCTGCGCGAGAATTTGTCGAACAGCGCGGCAAAGGCGCTGTTAATGCGGTTTCTATCGTGCCAGTCGGATGGCTGGCTTTTCAAACGGCGATGTTTCGATTCAAAATCGATCAATGCTCCCCACTGATCATAGGCAGTCAAACCCTCTAGAAAATGATAGAAATGGTGATAGTCCACGCTAACCCCGCTGCGGCTCATATAGGGCGGGTCAATGTAGACCAGATCGTGGTCGGCTGGGAGGGCAAGAACATCCTCTTGCAGCGCGCGATTCTGGCGTTGATTGTCAAACACGGCAGCGTTGGCCTCAGCCACGAATTTTCTGAAATGATCCTCGAATGGCGTGTCCCAGGTGGTCTTGTTGCCAAAGGAACGCTCGACATCGGCTTCACGGATGTACAGATTCTTGCGATGAAAAAGATTGTAGGGCCGTTTGACCAGACAGGATTGGAATAAGGCAAATAAGGCAATCGCTCGCTGGTAGGGATTAGGCAGGAGTCGGCTAATATTCTGGACAACGGTATCCAGCCAACGGTTTTCCGCGTCGGTGAAGTAAATATCTTGAAACGTTGTGGCAACAAACTCGCGGTAGGCATAATCTGGATCGCGTTGCGCGAGCAGATCGATGGCACGATCAGACAGCGTTTCGCGCGCGTTCTCAATCAATGCGAGACCGATCTGGTGGTTGAATGCCAGATGATCGTTATAAGTGACTTGTTTGCCCGCCTGTTTGAAACGATAGGCGACCGCTCCCGTGCCCCCGAAGGCGTCAAGGACTGAATCGAACGTCAGACTTTTGACGCTCTCCCCAATCCAATCGGCCAGCCGACGCTTGCTGCCTTGATAGCGGGTGGTCGGGAACACGGGCATCGTTGGCGCATCGATAACAAAATCGAATGCAAGTTGCTGAGATTGATCGACCATACATGATCCCTGTAATTGGCTCCACCAAAGTATAGCACATTCAATGATCACGGGCGGCTGGCGGCTGGCGTCTGGCCGAGGGCGCGGATACAATCGACGCAGACATAATGAAGCGACTTATCGATTGAGGCGCGCATGATTTCAAAACGACACTGGATGCCAATTATCGCTGTTCTGCTGCTGGCGGGGCTGGCCTGCACCGCCCCGAACGCGGCCAGCGTCGAGCAGACGGCCAACGCCGCCCAGCAGACGGTGGTGGCCGCCGCGACGATTGGCTACGGGCAGATCACGCCGCAAGATTATCAGGCCAGCGAAGTGGCCGGGACGGTGATGGCGATTTATGTCCAGCAAACGCTGGCGGCGCAAGCTCCGGCGGCGACGATCACGGCGCAGCCTGTCGCTATCACTGACACGCCCCTGCCGCCCACCGAAACGCCAGCCAGCGTGGGGACAATCACCGGGAAGGTGTGCTACCCGGCGGGCGGCATCCCGCCGCTGACGATTTATATCACGGCGCTGGCGGGCGGCGGGGTATTTTCTTTTCCCAACCCGCCCGATGTCTCCACGTATTCGGCGAGCGTCCCCGCCGGGAATTACACCGCCTTCGCGTATCCCACCATCCCGTTTGACCCGGCTGATTCGCTGGTGGGCGGCTACACCCAGTTTGTCCCATGCGGGCTGGACGCATCGACCTGCTCGGATCACACGCTGATCGAGGTAGTTGTATACGCAAACCAGACGACATCGGGCGTGGACATCTGCGACTGGCAATCCGATCCCGGCGTTTTGCCGCCGCGCCCGTGAAGTCGCCGCCATGCGCGAACAGGGCAGCCACTTGCCCCGCGCCGGATAGTCGCCTACAATAAATAAATCAAGTTTCTCGGCTGGTGGGCGGCAGGATTGCGCGACTGTCAACCTCACTCAGCCTATTCACATCTGAGGAGGGAAACAATGACTCGCAATCAATTGCTCAAAGTGATAGGCGGCGGACTCGCCGCCCTGCTGATCGGCGTCCAGCCGGCCAACGCAGCGCACTCGAATATTGATTTTGTTGGCGTTAACTCTCTTGATTCCACATGCCGCTATTCGAATCTTGCCTTTGTGTTTTTCATGCACGGCGCCACTGATGATGGCATTGGCGACGATTATTTCGCCTTTACCACCACCGATGCCAATGGCGTGCCGTTGGATGCAGGCGGCACGGACGTCATTTTTGGCGGCACGGAATACGAATTCTATGGCAGCAGTGTTGGCTGGCTCAACGCGCCCACGTCTGCTATCGTCTATCTCAGAATGTGGGATGTAGATCTTAATTTGCTCGACGGCGCTCAAAGTTCCTACAATTACGCTGAGGCGAACGGCACGCTGGTCGATTCAGCGATCATTGACTTGAATGCGGTGGACAGCGGCGCGCTGGCTGGCGTGTGCGGCAATCTGCCGTACCCGCCACCGGTCGGCGTGTGCACCGTGGATGACGGGCGCATCAACGACGAGTCGTGCGCGGGACCGGTCGCGCTGTACTGCACCGACAACGCCCTGGAGGTATGGGCAATCGATGCTGATGGAGCTGGTTCGCTGGCGTTTACCTTCAGCGGCAGTTTTGAAACGCCCGCCACTAATACGCTGCTTAAGAAGGTTGGCGACATTGAATTGTGGCAGTTGGACACGGGCGAGTTTCAGGTCAACGCCGACGCGGGTGAAGGCAAGACGTATGCGTTCGTCTTCAATGGCTGCCCGTATGACGGGAACGGCTACAATGTCAACCTTGACCCGAACGACGCGTCGAACGACTAAGCCAAGTCGAACTTCGGCTTGAATGGCGAGGACAAGCCAATAAACCGACTCCCCTTCGCCCGCCTGCACTTGCATGGGGCGCACTGGCGAAGGGGTGTCGCTGCGACATTCGCCGCCGCGCTGTTGATCAGCGCGGCGGCAGCCTGCGCCCCCGCCCCTACCCTTCCCAGCGCAACGCTCACGCCGCGACCTGATCCCGCGACCCTGTCTCCCAGCGCGACCGCGCCCGTTCCGACCATCTCGCCCACCGTCGATCTTCACACGACTGTAATCGGCTCATCCGTTGAGGGCAGACCGATTGTGGCGCAGCGCTTTGGCGACGGCCCGATCACGGCGCTGCTGATTGGCGGCCTGCATGGCGGTTACGAATGGAACACGGTTTTGCTGGCCTACGCGATGATCGACTTCCTGAACGAGAATCCCGGCGAGATTCCGGCTGGCTTCACGATCACGATTATCCCCAACGCCAACCCGGATGGGCTGTTCGCGGTGGCCCATGCCGAGGGCCGCTTCACGCCCGGCGACATTCTGGGCAACACGTCACTCGGGCGGCTGAACGCCAACGGGGTCGATCTGAATCGCAACTGGGGGTGTGCAACTGGCAGCCCACCGCGCAGTGGAGCGGGAGGACAGTCAGCGCGGGCAGCGAATCGTTCAGCGAGCCGGAGACGCGCGCCCTGCGCGACTTCATCCAAACCACCAGGCCGGGCGTGGTCGTGTTATGGCACAGCGCGGCGGGGGGCGTGTTCCCCGGCGGGTGCGGCGACGGGAGCGCCTTTGACGCCAGCAAGACGCTGGCGGGGCTTTACGCGCAGGCCACCGGATACACCGGCGACAGCGAGCCGACGGGGGGCGGGGATCGCTTCACGGCGTATCCGATCACAGGGGACGCGGCTAACTGGATTTCTCGGCAGGGCATCCCCGCGCTGGTGGTCGAACTGGCAACGCACGATCAGATTGAACTCGACGAGAATTGGCGCGGGCTGCGCGCCATCCTCGCGGAGATCGCCCCATGAGAAAACCAATCCCTCGCTCCAAACGCGAAGCGAGGGATTGGATGTCAGCAATGAGCAACGCCCCTTAACAGGGGTTCAGCAATGAGCAATGAGCCACAGGCGATAGGCAATATGCTATACGCCAAATGCCACTCGCCATCAGTTGTTCAAGTTGATCTCAGCATCGGCGGTTAGTTCAAAGTCCTTGAAGTCCCACGTATAATTGGCACTGCACGTTTCGGCGTGAATGTCATACGTGCCAGCCGTGATCCCGGTCAGGGTGATAGATTCGTTGGGGTTCAGCTTGGCCCCTTCATCCATGATATTCGGCCCCAAGTCAGTGGCGCCGGGTTCCGACAAAAACACCCGGCAGGCGATGCTGGTGCTGTTGTTATTGACGGTCAACGCGACGCCAATTGTGTCTATCGTCCATGTGAAGTCCTGCCCGGCCAAATCTTCGCCGAAGGATTCTTCCAACGTGTTGCCGTCGCAATCGACTGTTTGAAGATCGTACACGCCCTCAGGAATGTTATTAAGGGTGAACGAGTCGCCGGGCGCGATGGGGTCGTCCAGTTGGTTCGGCCCCCACGTCGATTCGTCCTCCGCCGCGACATATGCTTCGCAGATGTCCACGTCCAACTCGTTTATGATTTCAACCGACACTAGCGCACCGCCAGAATCATCGGTGGAGCCGACGGGCGGGGCTGCTTCCGTTGGCGGAGACGCAGTGGCGGCAGTGGAGCCGCACGCCAGAATCGCCAGCGCCATCATCGTCAACGCCAGCCACGACCATCGCAACCCTGATTTCGAACTCATCTCTTGACAACCTCCAAAAAAATAAACCCACAGAATAAAGCAGCGCACCTATTATATGTCGGGCGAGGCAACTTTGCCGCGCGAGAAGGGATTTCGTCAACGGCGCGACGAGCCAGGCTATGCAAATACCTCACCCCGCCGAAGGCCACGCGGCGGAGTGAGGAAAAACGCAGGCTCATTATTTACACGAACTTACGAGAGGCCCGCTTACGGGGACGACTGAATGTTTCCAATAATGCTTGAGAAAACATTGCCAATGGCCGGGCCAAGCAGGGTCAGTATGGCGATGACGCACACCGCGACCAAGCACAGCAAGCCGAACCAGATCACGGCGCTCGAAAGGAACGCTTTGCCCCAATCCAACTGGTGAACGGCTTTGACCGCAATCACGCTCAGGACAAGGGCGTAAAACGAGATGGCGTAAACCAGCAAGTTAATGATAGGAATAACGCTCAAGAACCCGGCGACCAGACTCAGCGGCGTGAGGTAGGCGGCGACAACAAAGGCCAGCCGGTCAAACGTGCCCGTTCCGCCTAAGGCTCTGGCGACCGCATGGGACAGCCCGGCGTTGATCGCCAGGCCTAGCGCCGACAACGCGGCGGCAATCGGCACGCCGCAGGCTATCACAATCAAGGCTGACCCCAGCGAATTGGATTGCGAGGATGAGCTTCCGCTGGAGACCAGCAGGATCAGGAACTGGCAGCCAAGCGCGACAGCGTAGGCAATCAGATTGGCGAGGAACAGCCATTTGGCCCCATTCCAGAATGTGGCGTCGGGCCTCGCGCTGATGAGTTCATAGGTGGTCACGGTGGGGTTAGTCACCGCTCTGAGCCAAACCTGAATCCAGGTGGTGGGGATGACGGACATGGGTATTGGCGTCGGCGTCATGGATGGCGCTGGCGTCGGCACGCTCAGGGGCGCGCGCGGCGCGTCGGCAGGCGGCGCGGCGGCGGGCCGGGGAGATGGCGGCTGGGCTGGAGCCGGGAAGTGAACAGGCTCTCGCTCGGTTTTGGCGCCCTCCTCCGGTTCGGCGGCAGGCCGGGAAATGGCTGCCCGCAGCGCGACAGCCAGACTGCCGGCAGTGGCATAGCGAGCCGCCGGGTCTTTGGCCATCGCTGTTTTGACCACATTCGCGACCGCTTCGGGCAATGTGCGCCGAATTTCGCGCACATCGGGGACTGGAGCCTGCGCGTGGGCCATCATGATCCGAATGGGGGTGTCGCCCTGATACGGGTTCTGCCCGGTCAACATCTGGAACAGCGTGATGCCGAGCGCGTAAATATCCACGGACGGGGTGACTTTGCCCGTTTCGGCCATTTCCGGGGCCATATAGGCGGGCGTGCCAACGATGCCGCTGCCAGTAAGCTGCACGTTCGATTCGGAGATTTTGGCGATGCCAAAGTCGGCCAGATAGGCGTTTCCCTGATCATCGAGCAGCACGTTTGACGGCTTGAAGTCGCGGTGAATGATGCCTTTGTTATGCGCGTGATCCAACGCTTCGGCGATCTGGCTGACAATCCGGGTGACTTCGCCCATCTGCATCTGGCCCTTGCGGATGCGGTCGGCGACCGTCCCGCCGGGCATGTAGGCCATCACAATGTAGGGGCGGCCTTCCAGTTGGCCGTAATCATAGACCGGCAGGACGCGCGGGTGCTGCAAGTCGGCGATAACCTTGACCTCGCGCTCGAAGCGCTGCAAGAAATTAGGCTCGCCCATAAAGTGGGCAGGCATCACTTTGATCGCGACTGTCCGCCCGATAGACGTTTGGCGGCCCAGGTAGACCGTCGCCATGCCCCCCTGCCCCAGCCGCTGACCAATTTCATACTGGCCGAACGTCTTGCCAGTCAGGTCGCTGGTTGAATTACTGATAGGATTATCTGACATGCTTGATTCTCCTCGCCCTCTTCTTGCAGCAAATCTCGAATGGCTGTTATTCGTCCAGCGCGTCCAGCATCGAATCCATCTGGTCGCCCGTCAAGCGCCGCCGCGCCCGCCGTGACGGAATCCCGCGCGAGACGCCCAGCACGGCCTCGGCGAATTCGCCGGCGGAGTTATGGCGGGCGTTGGGGTCTTTAGCCATCGCTTTCATGATCACGGCTTCCAATTCAGGCGACTGGTCGGGCCGGGCCTCGCTGAGGCGCGGGATTGGCTCGGTGACATGCTTCATCAACAAGCGGGGGATTTCGGTGTCCCAATAGGGGGGACGCCCGGTGAGCATTTCGTACAACATCACCCCCAGCGCGTAAATGTCAGCTTTGTGCGTGATCTCGCCCTGACCGTAGACCTGCTCCGGGGCCATGTAGGCGGGCGTCCCCAGCATGAAACGCCCGCTGAGATTGCCGCTTGAGCCCATGATCTTGACCAGCCCGAAATCGGCCAGAAAGGTGTCGCCCGCCGAGTCGACCAGAATATTGGCAGGCTTCAGGTCGCGGTGAACGATCCCGCGCTGGTGAATGGCGTCCAGAGCCGCCCCCATGCGCTCCATAATCGGGGCGATGTCGGGCATATCCAGCGTGGTCTTGGCCTTGATCAAGCCCTCGACGGAGCCGCCAGTCATGAAGCGCATCACAATAAACGGCTCTTGCCCGTGATAGCCAAAATCGTAAACGGGCACGATGCACGGATGCTCCAGCCCGGCGATGACCTGAGCTTCGCGCTCAAATCGGTTCCTGAATTCCGGGTCGGCGTTCAGGTTGCCCATCATAATCTTGATCACCACATCGCGCTTCATGAACGGATCGCGGGCCAGATAGGCGACGGCCATCCCCCCGCGCCCCAGTTCAGACACCACTTCATAGCGGCCTACATTCATGCTCAATCCTTCTGCTTTATGATTGCGTCCCGTAAGTTTGCACCAGTTCGGGCCGGGACGCAAATCATAATCGATTCGCCCCCGCCTCGCCCTTTTCCCCGATTTGGCGTTTCTGGCAACCTGAATACAATGAAGGCATGGCAACCGCAACCGAAACCATCGAATCCTCATCGACCCGCGATCTGCGCGTCAACGGCGAGCGCCTGCTGCGCGATCTGGCTGACCTGTCGCGCATCGGGGCCACGCCGGAAGGCGGGGTCAGCCGACCCGCGCTATCTGAAGCTGACATGGCAGCCCGCGACTGGTTCCGCCAGCGCGCCGAGGCCGCCGGGCTGTCTGTGCGCGTGGACGGAATCGCCAATATCAGCGCCACGCTGCCCGGCCCGACGCCGGACGCGCCGTTGATTTTGATCGGGTCGCATATGGACACCGTGCCGAACGGCGGGCGTTACGACGGCGCGCTGGGCGTGATCGCCGCGCTGGAAGCGGCCCGGACGATCAACGAGTCGGGCGTTGATTTCCCGTGCGCGGTCGAGGTGATGTCGTTCACCGACGAAGAAGGGCGCTGGGGCGGGCTGCTGGGCAGCCGGGCCACCACCGGGATGCTGTCGGCGGGCGACTTTTCGCACCCGCGCGGCGACAAGAATGATTTTGTGGCCGCCATGCAACTGGCGGGCGTCACCCGCGAAACGGCGCTGGCCGCCCAACGCGACTTCTCCAACGTCAAGGCATGGGTCGAAGTGCATGTCGAGCAGGGAACGCGGCTTGAAGAATCCCAGCATCAGGTGGGCATCGTGACCGGGATTGTGGGCATCGCCTCGTACTGGCTGACCTTCAAAGGCCGCGCCGACCACGCCGGGACGACGCCGATGGATCGGCGGGTGGACGCTCTGCGCGGGGTGGTCGAGTTTGTGCGGCAAGCGCGCGAACTGGTAATGAACCGTTTCAACCCCGGGCGGATCAACTGCGGCATCGTCGAGGTGTCGCCGGGGGCGTTCAATATCATCCCTGAGCGAGCGCGGCTGGCGGTCGAGTTTCGGCACGAAGAAGCGGCCCGGCTGGAAGCCATGCGCGAGGCGATTATGAGCCTTGCCCTGCACGTCGTCGAGGTCGAAGGGCTGGGGCTGGAAGTCGAATCGGTGGGCTATGAAGACCCGGCGCTCCTCAGCCGGAGCGTCCACAGCGCCATCGAAGGAGCATGCGGCACGCTCGGCCTGAGCCATGCCCATATGGCCAGCTACGCGGGGCACGACACGCAGATCATGGCGCACAAAACCCAAGCCGGGATGTTCTTCGTTCCGTCCGTGATGGGGGCCAGCCATTCCCCGCGCGAATTCACCCGCGACGAGGACTGCGTTAACGCCGGGAACGTGATGCTCCACGCGCTGATCAGGCTGGGGGAGTCTTAACAGCTAGATACTGGTGAACACCTGATCAACCGAGACTTGAAAACCTTTGATGGTTTCCGAGCTCGCGGTTTCGCCAGCGGCGTATGTTCCCGCTAAGATGTACGCCTCGCCGCCGCGTAGCGCATAGACTCTGATCGTGCGCTTCTTCGGATCAATCAGCCAGTATTCGGGGATGCCGGCTTTGGCGTAATCTCGCAGTTTGTCCACCTCGTCGACCTTCTTCGTCCCGCGCGAAATGACCTCGCACACCCAATCTGCCCCCTCAACATATCGCTTGCCAATCCAGTCCGTGTGTTCGGCGCGGATGAACAAGATGTCCGGCTCGCGGATATTGCCTTCCCACAATCGGAGCGCTGTATTAGCAGTCAACACGATTCCCAGTTTTTGCTCTCGAACAAGGATTTGTAACGCGCAATCCAGCAGTTCGGTAATGACGAGTTGATGCAGCGGCAACGCGGCAGCGTTCACGATCAATTCTCCGTTAGCGAGTTCCACGATTCGCATCACTTCGGGCAGGGCGAAAAAGTCGGCTTCCGTCCAGCGGCCCTGCGGCGGGAAGAACGTGGCGATGTCAGCGACGTAGTTGTTTCGTGTGACCATGAATCAAAACCCGCCTTTCGTCAGCTTTGCCCTTATTATAATCGATCTTGGAAATCTGGCGGGTCATTCAGCTTCCTGCCGGTTGATCTCGTCCAACGTTTGATCTCGCGCCTTTTCGATGCGGCTATGCGCGCCTGAAACTGGCTCATGGCGCAATCGGCGAACACCTCGATCTGCAAGCCCCCGACTGTATCCCAGCCCGCCTGCGCCGCCAAATCGCTTCATAGGCGCGCTTGCGCTGATCTTTTTCCTATCTATACTCACATCAATAAGCAACACTCCGCCAACCATGCCTTCACTGGGAGGCCGCCGGATGGCCGCGCACTACGCAATCGACAAAACACTGACACTGGGCGATCTGCGCTTTCATTACCGCGATTGGGGCGGGCGCGGCTGGCCGATCCTGCTGCTGCACGGCCTGGCCAGCACCAGCCATATCTGGGATCTGGTCGCGCCGCTGCTGGTCGAGGACGCCCGCGTGGTGGCCTTTGACATGCGCGGTCACGGCCAGAGCGACAAGCCCGACGGCCCCTACGATTTCGAGACCGTCGCCGCCGACATTCTGGCCGCGCTGGACGAGCTGCAAATGGAGCGCCCGGTGGTGGCCGGGCACAGTTGGGGCGCGATGGTCGCGTTGTGGCTGGCCGCCAACAAACCTGAAACCATCGGCGGGATCGTGATGGTCGATGGCGGGCTGGTCGATGTGGGCAAGCAAGCCACCTGGGAACAAACGCTGGAGCGCCTCGCGCCGCCCAAGCTGGACGGCATGGCGCTGGAGGATTTTCGCCGCCTGCTGGTTGATCACGCGCCGCAGGGGTTGGTGACTCCCGCCTCCGAAGCCGCCATCCTCGCCAACTTTGAGATCGACGCCGAAGACAAGATTCACCCGCGCCTGCCGCGCCCCTACCACGAGCGCATTCTGCGGTCGATGTGGGAACAGCGCATTCACGAGCAGTTCGAGAAAGTGGCCTGCCCAGCCCTGATCCTGCCTGTGCGCTGGAAGGGCAAGGACGATCCGGGCTACGTGGCGCTCAAAGAGCAGGGGGCGCAGAAAGCCGAAGAACTGATCCCGGATGTGGAAGTGGCGTGGCTCGACGACACCATCCACGACGTGCCATTGCAGCGCCCGCATCTGGTGGCTGACCAGATCAAGCGCTTTTTGCGCGAACGGCTGTAGCGAGCTTAACCGCTTTGAGGCGCTTGAAGCTGGCGCGGGCAATCGACGGACGGCATCCGGCGCTTCGACGCAACCCCTGACTCAATCAGGACTTACGCGATTTCTCACACAGGCAAGGGGCTTTAAGCCCCTTGTCCCTCACAATCCGGCGTAATTTTGCGTAAGTCCTGTCAATCTTATTTCCCCAAAACATCACAGACTTTGACCGCCGCAGGCTGGCGCGAAACCCGATCTTGACATCGGCGCCAATTCTGGCTTATAATGCTCTTCACATCGTGAAACATGAATTCAAATGGTGATGACCCTTCAAACACCCTATCCCGGCACGCAGGCCGTGCTGAGAGCGGTGGCGCTGCTCAAAGCGTTCTCGGATGCCCGCCCCGAACTCAGCCTGACCGATCTGGCCCGCGTGGTCGGCCTCAACAAGACCACCGCCTACCGGATGCTGACCGCGCTGGAAAGCGAAGGCATGGTGCAGCGCCATCCGCAGACCGGAACTTATCGGCTGGGGCCGGGCATAATCGAACTGGGCGGGCGGGCTATCCGCGCCAACGACCTGCGCGACATCGCGCATGCCGTGCTGCATGACCTTGCGACGCAGTCCGGCGAGACGGTGACGCTGGAGATTTTCGCGGGCGACCATGTGGTCGTGCTGGACGAAATTCAGAGCAGCCACCGCCTCAGCGCGGCGCAAACGGTAGGGACGGCATGGCCGCTGCACGCCACCTCGACCGGCAAGGCGATACTGGCGAACCTGCCCCCGGCCCAGCGCGATGCGCTGATCAAGCCGCCCTTGACGGACTACACCGGGAAAACTATCACGAACCCGGCGGCGCTGCTGAAGGAGTTGGAACGCATCCGGCAGCGAGGTTACTCGACCGCGATTGAGGAAGTCGAAGACGGTTACGCCGCGGTTGGCGCGGCGATTTTGAATGTGGACGGCTTGCCCGTCGCCGCGTTGAGCGTCGGCGCTCCTACCGGGCGCATGGCGGCAGATCGCATTCCAGACATCGCCCGGCTGGTCACGCAGGCCGCCAGCCGCCTGTCACGCCAGCTTGGCTATCACGCTCAGGAGAAATGACATTATGGATGCTTATCGTGTGGATGAACTTAAAGCCCGGCGCAAAGCCTCCGCCGCCGACTATCTGGAACTGTTCAGCAAGCCTGCCATGAGCGCGGGGGCGTACTTCCTGCCCAAGGGCGCGCTCGACCCACAGCAGCCGCACACCGAAGATGAGATGTACTACATCATCAGCGGCAAGGGGAAGTTCACCTGCGCGGGCGAGACGGTGGACGCGGACGCGGGCAAGGTGTTGTTTGTCGAAAAGAAGGTGGGTCACCGCTTCCACGACATCACCGAAGACATGACCATTCTGGTGGTGTTCGCTCCGGCGGAAGGGGCGAATAAGAAGTGAGAAGTCAGAAGTAAGAACGCAGAAGTAGGCAGATGACAGATAGCTGATGGCTAAAAGCTAACGGCTTCATTGATAATCAAACGCTCAACACTGAAAGAACGACTATGCTCCGAACGACACCGTTTCACTCACGCACCGGGCCGCTGTGCGAGGCCCACAACTGGCGACGCTGGTCGGGCTACATCGTGGCCGGGTCGTATGAACTGACCCACGACCGCGAATACTGGGCCATCCGGTCTTCCGCCGCGCTGTTTGATGTCACCCCGTTGTTCAAGTACTTGATCACGGGCAAGGACGCCGCCGAACTGCTGGATCGTGTCATTACCCGCAACGTGGCGAAGCTGGCGGTCGGGCAGGTGTATTACACCCCCTGGTGCGACGCAGCGGGCAAGATCATCGACGATGGCACGGTGCAGCGGTTGGACGACGGCACGTATCGCATGACCGCCGCCGAGCCAACCCTGCGCTGGCTGCACGAAAACGCCACCGGGCTGGATGTCCATGTGGAAGACCAGACCGATCTGATCGCGGCGGTGGCTTTGCAAGGCCCAAACTCGCGCGAGATTATCAAGCAGGTCTGCGATGGCGACATCGACTCGGTCAAGTATTTCCGGCTGGTCCACTCCAACATCGGCGACGTGCCCGCCACTATCACTCGCACAGGCTACACGGGCGATCTGGGCTACGAAGTCTGGGTCGAAGCGCGCCACGCCGAAAAGCTGTGGGACACGCTGATGGACGCGGGCGAAGGCTACGGGATCACCCCGGCGGGTATCCTCGCGCTGGACATGGCGCGGGTGGAGGCCGGGCTGCTGCTGGCCGAAGTCGATTACATCTCCGCCGAGAAGGCGGTGATCGAGCCGCAGAAATCGACCCCGCTGGAACTCAATCTGGGCTGGGCGGTCAACTTTGACAAGCCCAACTATGTCGGCAAGCGGGCGCTGATGGCCGAAAAGAAGCGCGGGTCGGCGTGGCAGTTTGTCGGCATCGAGATCGATTGGGTGTCGTTGGAACGCGCCTACGCCGAAGCCAATCTGCCGCCGCAGCTGCCATGGATCGCCAACCGGACGAGTGTCCCTCTGTATTCGGGCGGTCGGCAGGTGGGCTACGCTTCCACCCAATGCTGGTCGCCGATTCTCAAAAAGTACATCGCGCTGGCGCATGTCGAAACGCCCTACTCCAGCGTGGGGACGGCGTTATCGTTCGAAGTCACGGTGGAGCATCAACGGCGGCAGGCGAGCGCGAAGGTGGTCAAGACGCCGTTCTATGAGCCAGCAAGGAAAAAGGCGTAAAAGAGGGTGACAGTTTTGGGTATGCATTTCAGACGCGCACAAATGGTATTGATACTTGCCACTAGCCTAACCGCTTGTGTCAGCGCGTCCCCCGTCGCAGTAGCGCAAAGCCAAGCTCCAAGAGAAAAGCCGCAAATTTCCGACACGGAAAAGGCAGAAGTTGCAAAGGGGGGCCGGACTTTTGCCCTTGATCTGTATCATCAGATTGGTGTTACCAGTCAAGGCAATCTTATCCTATCACCTTATAGCATTACTCTACCCCTAGCTATGCTCTACGCCGGGGCGCATGGGGAAACCGAGCAACAGATTAGAGCCGCAGCGCATTTCACCGCGCCCCAATCGGCATTTCATTCAGCTTTGAATGTAATTGATAGCGATCTTTTTGATCGGGCATCAGATGAAACAAGGGGGTTTCAGCTAAACATTGCCAATAGTGTGTGGGGAGAGCAGGGTTACTCATTTCGGCAAGATTATCTTGACACGCTGGCGAAGAATTACGGATCTGGAATACAGCTTGTAGATTTTGAAGGGCAATCGGAAGGCGCGCGATTGACAATTAACCACTGGGTGGAACAAAAGACGCAAGACAAGGTCAAGGACATACTTCCGCCGAACGCAATTACACCTGATGTTCGTCTGGTGTTGGCGAACGCGATCTATTTTCGCGCCAACTGGGAATCGCAATTCGATGTGACACAAACGCACCCGCAGGATTTTCATCTTATGGATGGCACCACAGTCTCAGTGCCAACGATGTTTCAAGTGAATCGGTTCAATTATCGTCAGTTTGACAAGTATCAGATCATTGAGTTGCCCTATCTGGCGCAAGACTTTTCAATGTTAATCATCCTGCCTAATGCCGAAGATTTTGACGATTTAGATTCGCAGTTTACGGTAGAAGATTTCGATAACTCAGTCGAGCAACTTCAACCAACAGACCTGAGCTTATCCTTGCCAAAGTTCAAGATCCAATCAAATCTAAGCTTGCCTGCTCCTCTCAAGGCATTAGGCATGGTAAATGCTTTTGATCCATCAACCGCTGACTTCACTGGCATAGGACAGCCGAGCTTGTATATTGGCGAAGGATTCCACTCAGCAGAGATTGAGGTCAATGAAGATGGCACGGAGGCCGCTGCCGCCACAGTTATCGTGGCCGTGACAGAAGCAGCAATGCCACTGCCCGAATTAGAGGTGAAAGTTGATCACCCCTTCATCTTTGCGATTTATGATCGCTATAACGGAATGATTCTATTTCTGGGTAGAGTGATGAATCCTGTGGGGTCGGATGACTAACTACACTATTCGTGACGCAACGCCCGACGACGCGCCGACTATCACCTTGCATCGGCGCGCCATGTTCGAGGACATGGGCGACGGCGACAAGGATCAGATGGATTGGATGGTCGCAGAATATGAGCCGTATGTGCGCGAGATGATTGGCAAGGGGAAGTATCGCGGGTGGATAGTCGAGGACGGCGAGGGCAACGTGATCGCCGGAGCGGGGCTGGCGATGATAGACTGGCCCGCCAACCCGTGGAGTCGGATGAAAGCGCGGCCCACCGTGATGAATGTGTATGTCGCGCCGGAGCATCGGCGGCGGGGATTGGCGCGGCGGCTGATGGAAACCGTCATCGGATGGGCGCGGGAGAACAAGATCGAATTCTTGGAACTCAGCGCCAGCGCCAAAGGCCGCGAATTGTACGAATCGCTGGGTTTTGAGCCAGAGTCCACCATCATGCACCTGCATTTCTGAGTCGCAAACGATAATCATTAAGGAACAGCTATGGCGAAGAAGCACGACGCAATTATCATCGGGGCGGGCCACAATGGGCTGGTGACGGCGGGCTATCTGGCGAAGGCCGGCAAGAATGTGCTGGTCGTCGAAAAGCGCCATCTGGTCGGCGGCGCGACCGTGACCGAGGAGATCATCCCCGGCTACAAGTTCACCATGTTTAGCTATGTGGTCAGCCTGCTGCGCCCGGAAGTGATCCGCGATCTGAACCTCACCGCGCACGGGCTGGCGATATTGCCGCTGGAAAGCACGGTCACGCCGCTGCCCAACGGCGATTATCTGGGGCGGTGGGGCGACTGGGACAAAACCCGCCCGGAACTGTATCGCCACTCGCCGCATGACGCCGAAGCCTACAAGGAATACGGGCGGCTGATGTACCACATGGCCAAGGCAGTCAAGCCGATCCTCGGCATGGTTCCGCCCGACCCCACCTCGCTCAACCCGCTGGAACTGCTCGACTTGCTCAAGTTCGCCCGCAAGATGCTGGACATCGGCGAGGAGCAGTTCTACGCGCTGTTCAAGCTGATGACCATGAGCAGCGCCGACTTCCTCGACGAATGGTTCGAAACTGAGCCGCTGAAAGCCACCATGTCGGCGTCGGGGATCATCGGCACGTACATGGGACCGCGCTCGCCGGGGACGGCCTACGTCTTGCTCCATCATTACATGGGCGAGATCGACGGCGTGTTCCGCGCGTGGGGCTTTCAGCAGGGCGGGACGGGCGGCATCGCTGAGGCTATCGCGTCGGCGACCCGCAGCTTCGGCGCGGAAATCCGGCTGAACGCGGGCGTGTCGCACATCATCATCAAGAACGGGCAGGCCGTCGGCGTGGCTCTGGAAGACGGCGAAGAAATCTACGCTAATGTCGTCGCCACCAGCCTCGACCCCAAGCGGTCATTCTTGAAGCTGATCGACGAGAAGGAACTGCCCTCCGATTTTGTGCAGGACATCCGCAAATTCAACATCCGCGGGTCGTCGGGCAAGGTCAATCTGGCGCTGGACGGGCTGCCGGAATTCACCTGCATTCCCCGAACCAGCCCCGACTACAAGCCAATGATGCGCGGGGCGATCTCGATCAGCCCCAGCATTGAATACATCGAGACGGCGTTTGATCAGGCCAAGCGCGGGCAGTTCGCCAGCAAGCCGTATATCGACATGATCTTTCCCTCCATGATTGATCCGGGCATGGCCCCGCCGGGCAAGCATGTGGCGTCGTGCTTCTGCCAGTACGCGCCCTACGATCTTGAAGGCGGCTGGACGGAGGCCAAGCGCGAGGCGTTCGGCGACGCGGTGGTGGACGCCATCGCGGAGTTCGCGCCAGACATCAAGCAGAAGATCGTCGGGCGGGTGGTGCTGACGCCGAAGGAAATGGAGGAGATGGTCGGGCTGACCGAAGGCAACATCTTCCAAGGGGAGCTGACGCTCAACCAGTTGTTCTTCCTGCGGCCCGCGCCCAAGTGGGCCAACTTCCGTTCGCCGATACGGAAACTGTACCAGTGCGGCTCGGCGGCGCATCCCGGCGGCGGCATCTCCGGCGCGCCGGGGCGGTTGGCGGCGCTGGAGATGCTCAAAGACGGTTTCTAAACGAGGAGGGGGAAAATGGGCGACAAACACGACGTGATCGACAGCTTTTTGAAGGAAAAGCTCGACGGGTACATCGAGGAGACCAAAACGCTGTGCGCGCAGCCGAGCGTTTCGGCCAAAAAAGAAGGGATGCGCGAATGCTCCGCGCTGGTAGTCGAGATATTGAACCGGCACGGGCTGGCCGCCCAGTCATACGAGACAGCGGGCAATCCGGTGGTGGTCGGCCACGCCGATGGAAAGTCCGAGCGAACGCTGCTGTTCTACAACCACTACGACGTGCAGCCAGCAGAGCCATTCGAGTTGTGGACAACACCCCCATTTGAGCCGACAATCCGCGACGGCGCATTATACGCGCGTGGGGCCGACGACGACAAGGGTGAATTCATGGCGCGGATTGCCGCGGTTGACGCGGCGCGGGCGGCGAACGGCGGCGAACTGCCGTGCGGCGTCACCTTTGTGGTGGACGGCGAAGAGGAGATCGGCAGCCCCAGTATTGCGCAGTTCGTGAAGGAGCACCTTAACCTGCTGAAGAGCAATGCCGCCATCTGGGAAGAAGGGGGCATCGATCCGGAAGGCAATCCGGGCACAGAGCTGGGCTGCCGGGGCGTAATGGGCGTTGAACTTTCAGTCGAGACGCTGAAAACCGACGCGCATTCGGGCATGGGAGGACATTTTCTTCCTAACGCAGCATGGCGCCTGGTGAGGGCACTGGTCAGCCTGAAAGGCCCAGACGAGCGCATTCTAATACCCGGCTTCTACGACCGGGCGCTGCCGCCGTCCCCTAAGGACACGGAACTATTGGAGGCATTGCCTGATACGGAAGCATGGATCAGAGAAACATTCGGGGCCAAAGAATTCATGAGCGGGTTGAAGGGCAAGCAAATCAACCACGCCGTTTTCAACCCGACTTGCAACATCGAGGGGATTACTACCGGCTATCAGGGCGAGGGCATAAAAACCGTGATTCCCGCACGGGCAACGGCCAAGCTCGATTTCAGGCTTGTCCCCGAACAGGACCCTGACGACATACTTGACAAGCTGCGAGCGCATCTTGACCATGAGGGTTTCGGCGATGTCAGCTTGAGCGTGGGTGATGGAGCGCACATATGGCCGTTCAAGACGTCCGGCGATGATCCGTTTATCGCACTCGCGGCCCGCACCGCTGAGGCTGTTTATGAGCGACCTTACTTCCTCATCCCGCTCATAGGCGGCAGCACCCCGGTATATGCCTTCGCTGGCCCGTTGGGGGGAATTCCGGTGGTGTTCGCAGGCGTCAATTACTCCGACAACCGCGCACATGCGCCGGATGAGCACGTGCGGCTGGTGGACTTCCTCAACGCGGCCCGTCACATCGGGCGAATTGTTGACGGGTTTGCGGACTTGCCATGACCACGCTGCAACGCTCTATCGGCGTCTGGCAAGGCGTTGCCCTGTATATCGGCGCCGTGCTCGGCCCGGGGATGCTGGTCTTGCCCGCCATCGCGGCGGAGATAGCCGGGCCTGCCTCGCTGGTGGCGTGGGGATTCATGGTGGCCCTGTCGCTGCCTATCGCCCTGACCTTTGCCGCGCTGGGCCGGGCATACCCGGAGGCGGGCGGGTTTTCGGCGTTCGCCGAACGCGCGTTTGGCCCCACAGCCGGCGCGCTGGCGGGCTGGGCATTCTATTTCACCATGATGTGGGGCTTCCCTTTTCCGGTGCTGATCGCGGGACAGTATGGCGCGGCGGTGTTCGGCCTTGGGCGGGATTGGGTCTATATCATTGGGGGCGTCGTGACGCTGGCGGGGCTGGTCGTCAACTACTTCGGCCTGCGCCTGTCAGGCCGGACGCAGGTGGTTGCCACCTCCGTCACCATCGCGATTGTCGCGGTGGCGGTGGCTGGCGCGCTGCCTCGAATCTCGGCGTCTGAATTTCAACCTTTCATGCCGTTTGGGGCACTGCCGATTGGCCTCGCGGCAGCGCAGCTTTTCACTGCGTTTGTGGGCTGGGAGGTGATCACGCCGCTGGCGGAGGAGTTCCATAATCCAGAGCGCGAT
>Ga0210377_10001729_pt1 | contig 19572 bp, 12 predicted proteins | sample PLM4_65_b1redo_FD_155480 | JGI IMG/M metagenome (GOLD analysis project Ga0210377, IMG submission 155480) | Groundwater sediment microbial communities from an aquifer in East River, Colorado, USA - PLM4_65_b1 redo | ecosystem: Environmental > Terrestrial > Soil > Riparian zone | place: USA: East...
GATCGACAGTGCGCAGAGTATCTATACGCGCCTGCACGGCCTTCACGAGATCAGGGTTGTTCGGGCCGAGGTTGGAACCGGTCGATGACCCGCCGTTATAAGGATAAGGATTCGTCGCCGACAGCCTTCCCCAGAAATATCTCGGGTCATCGAACTGTTGACCTATCAGCTTAGATCCGACAGCTTTACCATTCCTTATGATGATGCTGCCGTTCGCTTGCCGCGGGAATATCACTTGAACGATCCCGGTCACTGCCAGGGGGTAGATAATCCCCGTGAGTATTGTGAACATTAGCATAGACATGAATGCGTTACGAATCATAGTGAACATGAATGCCTCCATCGATTTTGAAAACCACCCCTCACCCTTGCCCTCTCCCCTGAAGGGCGAGGGAATTTTTATACTTCCTCTCCCCATCGGGGAGAGGACTGAGGTGAGGGGTGGGGAGGGTGAAAATTATACAATATGCATCGCCGTTATCAGCATATCAATCAGCTTGATTCCGATAAACGGAACGATCAACCCTCCGACCCCGTAGATCAGGGCGTTGTTGCGAAGCACCAGCGAAGCGCCAAGGGGCCGATATTTCACGCCGCGAAGCGCAAGGGGTACGAGGAAAATGATAATCAGCGCATTAAAGATCACGGCGGACAACACGGCGCTTTGCGGGGTGGCCAGGCCCATGACGTTCAGCGCTCCGAGCGCCGGATAGATAGAAATGAACGCAGCAGGCAGGATGGCGAAATATTTTGCTACATCGTTCGCAATGCTGAAAGTCGTGAGCGTCCCGCGCGTCATTAAAAGCTGCTTCCCGATCTCAACGATCTGGATGAGTTTGGTCGGATTCGAGTCAAGGTCCACGAGGTTCCCGGCTTCCTTGGCCGCCTGCGTGCCGGTGTGCATGGCGACTGCCACGTCCGCCTGTGCAAGAGCGGGCGCGTCGTTCGTGCCGTCGCCGGTCATGGCAACGAGCCTGCCGCCTTTCTGGTACTCGCGGATCAGTTTGAGCTTGGCCTCAGGCGTCGCCTCTGCGAGAAAATCATCGACTCCCGCCTCTGCCGCTACTGCGGCGGCGGTCAGCGGATTATCGCCTGTGATCATGATCGTTTTGATACCCATCCTGCGCATCTCGGCAAGGCGTTCCTTGATTCCACCCTTTACTATGTCGTTCAGCCGGATAACGCCGAGCACTTTGTTCCCCTCGGCAACCACGAGCGGCGTTGCGCCCTGTTTGGCGATGTCGTCCACGATCGATCGGGCATCAGGAGGGAATGTCCCGCCCATTTTTTGGACGTACTTTTCAACTGCATCTGCTGCGCCTTTACGGATTTCACGATTCTCTAAGTTTACCCCGCTCATCCGGGTCTGGGCAGTAAAATTGACAAACTCCGCCTTGATGCTCTGCATGTCCCGGCTACGGAGACCATATCGGTCCTTTGCAAAGACCACGATGCTTCGTCCCTCCGGCGTTTCATCGGCAAGCGAGGCAAGCTGGGCCGCATCGGCAAGAACGCCGACGGATACTCCCGGAGCGGGAATAAACTCCGTTGCCTGCCGGTTGCCGAGGGTGATCGTCCCTGTCTTGTCCAAGAGCAACACGTCAACGTCCCCTGCCGCTTCCACTGCCCTGCCGGACAGAGCGATCACGTTCGCCTGGATCATCCGGTCCATTCCGGCAATACCGATGGCCGAGAGCAGGCCTCCGATGGTCGTGGGAATCAGACAGACAAGAAGAGCCACGAGCACGGTAATGGTGACCGGCGCGCCCTGGCCCGCTGCTTTGACGCTGAAGAGAGAATAGGGAAGGAGCGTCACGCACACGAGCAGGAATATGATCGTCATTCCCGCAAGCAGAATATCGAGGGCTATCTCGTTCGGCGTCTTCTGCCGTTTGGCGCCTTCCACCATGCTGATCATTCGGTCGAGGAATGTCTCGCCCGGACTGGTTGTGATACGTATGACGAGCCAATCGGACAAAACAGTAGTCCCGCCCGTGACCGCGCTCCGGTCTCCGCCGCTCTCCCTGATCACCGGCGCGCTTTCCCCGGTCACCGCGCTTTCATTAACGGTTGCAACGCCCTCGATAACTTCGCCGTCCATGGGGATAATGTCGCCTGCCTCTACGAGAACGACATCGCCTTTTTTGAGTACTGATGAAGCGATCTTAGTTACTTCGGCGTCAGGTGACGGTTTCTCAAGCCGCTTGGCCATTACCTCGCGCCGGGTTTGGCGGAGGGAGTCGGCTTGCGCCTTGCCCCTTCCCTCAGCCATGGATTCGGCAAAATTGGCAAAGAGCACGGTGATCCAGAGCCAGACGGCTATCTGCAGGATAAAGGAAGGCGCAGCGTCACCCTTGCCAATAAACGCCGCGTGAAAGAAAAGAAACGTAGTAAGAACACTGCCCACTTCCACAACGAACATGACGGGGTTCTTGATCTGATAAACAGGATTGAGCTTCTTCACAGAATCCCACAATGCTTTCTTGACGATTGCCGGCTCAAAGAGCGAGCGTTTTTTGGCTTTACTAGTCATGACTTCTCCTCACCATTTTCACAAGCTAAATCAAAAGCTGTCTCTCGCGAAGCTCGCAAAGAACGCCAAGAAAAGATGAACAGACATTTCGTCTTAAACCAAGAGCTTATGCCTTAGACTCTCTTCGCGACCTTTGCGCCTTTGCGAGAAAAAAGTTATGCTGTTTTCATCTGCTTCCCGTCAACTGCTCTGCAATCGGCCCCAAGGCCCAGGCCGGCATGAACGACAACGCACCGACGATCACAATGACGCCGATCAAAAGCGCCACAAACAGGGGCGTATGCGTCGGCAGCGTCCCAAGGCTTGCCGGCACCTGCTTCTTCTTTGCCAGCGACCCCGCAATGGCCAGAACCGGGATGATCACCCAGAAACGGCCGATGAACATAGCAATGCCGAGGACTATATTGTAAAAAACCGTGTTTCCATTTAAGCCCGCAAAGGCGCTCCCATTATTATTCGCCGCGGATGAAAACGCATAAAGGATTTCGGAAAAACCGTGTGGACCGGGGTTTGCAACTCCTGCAATACCGGCCTTTGTCGAGACTGCCGCTGCCGTGCCGATCTTGACCAAAGCATTAATGATCAGGATCACGAGCACAGCCATTTTTATTTCGAACATCTCGATCTTTTTGCCGAGATACTCGGGCGTGCGGCCCACCATGAGGCCCGCTATGAAAACCGTGATAATGGCCATGACCAGCATGCCATAGAGCCCGGAGCCCACGCCGCCGAAGATCACCTCCCCTAATTGGATGAGTACCAGCGGGAACAGGCCTCCCATGGGCGTATAAGAGTCATGCATGGAATTGACCGAGCCGTTCGAGGCCGCTGTTGTCGCAGTGGCCCAGAGCGCGGAATTCGCAATACCGAAGCGCGCTTCCTTTCCCTCCATATTGCCGCCGGACTGAAGCCCGCTTGCAGTCTGATCTATGCCCAAGGACGCGAAGTGCGGATTGCCATGCTGTTCGCTGACTGTGCAGAGGACCGTCAGCGTTATGAGAACGATCGACATGGCGGAAAACAGGGCCCATCCCTGCCGCATGTCGCCGACCATTTTCCCGAAACTGATGCAGAGCGCAGCAGGGATAAGAAGTATCGCCAGCAGTTCAAGGAAATTCGAAAACGCAGTCGGGTTCTCGAAGGGGTGGGCAGAGTTCGCATTGAAGAATCCGCCGCCGTTCGTGCCGAGCTGTTTGATCGCGATCTGGGAGGCAGCGGGGCCGAGCGGTATGACCTGCACTTTCACGAGCACACCACCCCTCACCCCGGCCCTCTCCCCTTGATGGGAGAGGGAGTTATTGACTTCCTCTCCCCCTTGGGGAGAGGATTGAGGTGAGGAGGTGTAGGTAATCGGCTGCGTGAGAGATACGGTCTTGTACTCGCTGAAGGTTTGTACCACTCCCTGCGATACAAGCAGTAATGAGTAAATCAGTGAAAGAGGGATCAGGATATACAGGATGGAGCGGGTAAGATCAAACCAAAAATTACCAATGGTGTCGGCAGAATGCCTCTTGAACCCGCGGATCAGGGCAACAAGCACGGCCATTCCCGCTGCGGCGGATACGAAATTCTGCACGGCAAACCCGGCCATTTGCGTGAGATAGCTCATGGTGCTTTCTCCGCCGTAGTTTTGCCAGTTCGTGTTCGTAACGAAGCTCACTGTCGTGTTGAAGGCCAGGTCAGGCGGGACCCCGGAGAACTTTTGCGGATTGAGTGGCAGCATTCCCTGAAAGCGTTGCAGAATATAAAGAAAGAAGAAACCCGCTGCGCTGAAGAGAAGCAGAGCGCCGGCGTACTTCTTCCAGCTCATTTCCTCATCTGCCTTGATGCCGCATATCCGGTAGAAAAGGCGTTCAACGGGGCCGAGCACGCGGTCCAGGCCCGAGGGCTGCCCTTCGTAAACCCGCGCCATGTAAACCCCGAGCGGTTTTGCAAAGAGCAGCAGAACACCGAAATAGAGAATTAATTGCAAAACATCGTTGCCGGTCATGAAAATGCCTCCGGCTTAAGAAGTGCTACCAAGAGATACACCAACAACGCTGCGGCAAGAACGCCGCCGATCCAGTAGAATAGTCCCATTCCCCTCCTCCTTCTAGACTCGCTCGACAAGCTTTACGAAAAACCAGCTTACAACAAAGAGCACAATCGTGACGCCAATAAATAGAATGTCCATCCGGCACCTCCTCTGCATGAATAAATATAAGCATATTCGGGATTAAATTACTGCTAAGAATTGGGATATAAGAATAAAGATTTTATTAAGACATTTTCTTGCAGAATGAACAGTATTGCGATCAACATTTAGGAGGGTGATGATTCCAAAAAAGGAGGCGGCCCTGGCGCCGAGGAAGACTCACTTCTACGAAGTATGATGCCCACCTCTTTATATTCTGCCAGCAAACGGCGCCCAGTCACGCTCGTTTCGTTCACCCCGTGTGAGATTCAACCATATTCCCCTGAAGGGCAAACGGACGATGTCGTACACTTTTGACGCTCTCTGTGCCACTATGTCATGGGTAAGAATCTCTATCGGGGTAAATGCGAGGATCCTTTGCTGTATAGCCGCCAGATCGTTCATAATGTTTTTTGCCGGTCAATTAAAGGGTCAAATCGTTCACTGCACGATCACCTCATGCAACCGGCTGATATTATGAAGAAGATAGTACAGAAGGATGAAAATTGCAAGGAAGAAAACAGAACTTCAATGAGGTTCGATGGGGTTTCTTCAATTACGGAGTACGGAATGGAACCGAGGGCGCCGGGTGTGTCTAAACTCAGCTTACGTTTCTTCCCGTCCGATGGGCAGCGATCGGATACGAACGCGTGATTGCTCAAACACGGCAACGCTGCCTCGCTTTAAATCAGCATCGATTGCCGGAAGGTTTGCCAAAAGAAGGGCAATCTGCTTTTCCGGTCTACGTTCTGCTCCGCGACGGAAGAGGATTACCGATGGCTGACTCTCCTTTCGCAGCGACAGAAGAGTGCCAAAGTCAGTATCGGCAGAAACGACAATTCGATCCTCTTGTTTCGCCCTTTCCATGATGGCGGCATCATCGGCGGCATGCATGTCGTAATCCCGCACGTGCATGGCGTCATGACCGGCTTTGCGGAGACCGTCAGCAACCAGGGGAGACAACGCGTTGTCGATGAGAAACTTCACGCAACATTCACCAGCGGCAATTCACGCTCCCGCACGGCTTCGGCAGCGTACTGAAGGGCTTCCCGGATGTCCTCATGCACAAGGTCGGGGTATGCTTTCAAAATTTCGGCTTCAGTCATCTCGTCCGCCACCATGCCGACGACGGTCGCTACCGGAATGCGCAAACCACGAATGCACGGCGCGCCACCCATCTGGTTGGGATTTACGGTAATACGCGTAAACTTCATAGTATCCACCTCCCTCTTCACGATTGCCTTTAACCGGATAATAACATAAAATCTGAACCAAAGGGAAGCGCTCATTGTGCCGCTCAAGCAGACCGTCGCCGCGTTGACCTCTTGGGGGTCATGACCTCTTGGGGGTCAGACCTCTTGGGGGTCAGACTTGAAAATTGCCATTCTCCCCCTGTGCCTTCCTGTCTAATGCTTATATTCCCTCAACGTCTTCGCAAACAAAAGTAAGGGCCGTCAGTGTCAGGTCTTTAATATTTATATTCTGCCAGCAAACGGCGCCCAATCACGCTCGTTCCGGAATGCGAGGATCCTTTGCTGTATAGCCGCCAGATCGTTCATAATGTTTTTTGCCGGTTAATTAAGGGGTCAAGTCGTTCACTGCAACCGGCTGACATTACAACGAAGATAGTACAGAAGGATGAAAATTGCAAGGAAGAATATCCTATATGAAGAAAATCCATGCTTAGAGTAGAACATCATTGATGTGTTATTCAGTGACTTATCATAGCACGGGAAGGACTCGTACGGATGAGGATGGAGCGGGAGGCTGTACGCTCCATCGGCCTTGTCATCCAGCTCGTGTTCTCATCCGCACGATCCACTTTCTTCCTTCCTCCATCAGCAGGAGCACGGGGGGGAAGATGAGAAGAAAGGCCCATTCCTTGACAGCGAGCGGGGCGAGACCGAAGATCCTGTGCAGGAAAGGCGTATAAATGAGGCATGTTATGATAACGAGCTCTGTTGCAATGCCCCACAGCACGAGCTTGTTGTTGAACAGCCCCGCGCGGAATACTGACTCACGCTCTGTCCTGCAGGCAAATACGTTGCCGACCTGGGATGCAACGATGGCAGCGAGGGTCATGGTCGTGGCGGTGAGGTAGAGCGGCCCGGAATCCGCCATGGGCATACCGGGCCGCCAGCCGTTCACATAATAGACGAAGAAGAATGCAGCCATGGAAAAGGCGGCCTCGAGCATACCCAGAAAGAGGTATGCCCGCAGGAGCAGCGGCGTGTCCAGCAGCCGCTTGTTCCTGGACCTCGGGGGCCGGTCCATGATGCCTGGCTCCGGCGCTTCCGTTCCCAGCCCCAGGGCCGGCACGAGATCCGTGCCGAGGTCAACGGCCAGGATCTGCATGACTGTGAGGGGCAGCGGTATTTTAAACAGGACGAAGGCGACGAAGGGGATGCCTTCGGGTACGTTGCTCGCCAGGATGTAGGTCACGAACTTTCTGATGTTCGCATACACTGCCCGCCCTTCCTCGATGGCCGATACAATGGAGGCGAAGTTATCGTCGGTCAGGATCATGGCCGCGGCCTCGCGCGCCACGTCCGAGCCCCGGCGGCCCATGGCAACGCCGATATCCGCCTTCTTCAAGGCCGGCGCATCATTCACGCCGTCGCCGGTAACGGCAACCACCTCGCCCATCTCTTTCAGGCCGGACACAACGCGCATCTTGTGCTCCGGCGTGACGCGCGCGAAGATCACTTCTTCTTTCAAAAGCGCCCGCAGACCCTCCTCGTCCATGTCCGCGAGCTCATTGCCGGTCACGACACGCGGCTGGTCCGTGCGGGTGAGGCCGATCTTCCGCGCGATGGCGAGCGCGGTCAGGCCATAGTCGCCGGTCACCATGATCGCGCGGATGCCCGCCCTGCGGCAGAGCTCCATGGCCTTCGGCACTTCCGGCCGCGGCGGGTCCATCAGGCCGACGATGCCCAGGAACACAAGATTCTGCTCAGTGTTCTCCACGGTGAACCCGCTATCGACATCCAGGTCCCGTCGTGCGATGCCGAGCACCCGAAGCCCGTCACGCGCCATGGCGTCGTTCTCCGCCAACACCTGCGCCCGAAGTTCGTCGGAGAGCGGCTCAACCTTGTTGTTTAATAGAATCCCGGTGCAGAGCGCCAGGGTTTCTGCTGGCGCGCCCTTCACATGGGCCACGGGCTTGTTGTTCACCGTGTTGACGCAGGTCATCCTTTTCCGGACCGATTCGAAGGGAAGGTGGCCGATCCTGGGAAGGGCGGCATTCCTTGCAATGATCTCGATGCCTCCCTTGGCGGCCATGACCAGGAGCGCGGCCTCGGTGGGGTCGCCGGCAATGGTCCATAGTTCTCCGGGAGCAGGCGGCGGCCGGAGTGCGGCGTTGTTGCACAGGACACAGACATCGAAGAGTTCCAGCAGACCGTTTTCCCGTAGTTCTTCCCGGGACAGGGCAACACCTTGGCGGAAGAAGCTTCCGATCGGTTCATAGTGAGCGCCGCTGACGTCGAGCGTCCGTTTGTTGATCCAGACCCGCGTAGCGGTCATCTCGTTCGTGGTGAGCGTGCCGGTCTTGTCCGTGCAGATGACTGTGGTGCAGCCCAGGGTCTCGACCGACGAGAGCCGTTTTACGAGAACGTTCCGTTTGGCCATCCTCTGGACCGCCATGGCGAGCGACAGGGTCACGGTGGGCAGCAGACCTTCCGGCACATTGGCCACGATGATCCCGATGGCGAAGATGAACGCCGCGGCCATGCTGAGCTTGCCCAGGGAAGTCCCGACGACGAAAAAGATCACGCCCATGGACACGGCAAGGATCGTGACGATGCGGGTCACCTTTTCGAGCTCGCGCTGGAGCGGGCTTTTTTCGTCGGCGAGTTCCTGCGTGAGCGAGGCGATCCTGCCGATCTCCGTGTGCATGCCCGTGGCGATCACGGCCGCCCTGCCGGTCCCGGACGAGATCGTGGTGCCCGCGAACACGAGGTTCGGGAACTCTGTCCAGAGGAACTGCTTTCCGTCGGTCACGGCCGCTGCGGTCTTGTGGATCGGCTTTGACTCTCCGGTGAGCGCGGAGTTGTCCACGCGCATGTCCGACGCCTCGATCAGCCTCCCGTCAGCGGGCACCGCGTCTCCTTCCTCCAGCAGCACAATATCTCCCGGCACCAGGGAGGTGGCCGGCACTTCCGTCGCGGTCCCTGCCCGCAGGACCCTCGTCCGGGGCGGCAGCAGCCGCTTCAGCGCTTCGAGCGCCCGCTCCGCCTTGTACTCCTGCCAGAAACTGAAGACCGCGTTGATGATGATGACGCAGAAGATCGCCCAGCCGAGTTCGGGCATATCCGCGACAAAGGAGAGGGCGCCGCCCGCCCAGAGCAGGAGTGCCAGGAGATTGGTAAGGTTCTGCGTGAACCGCAGGATAAGCGGCTTGCCCCGGACCTGCTGCAGCACATTGGGACCGTACCGCTCGAGCCGTTGTTTGGCCTCTTCTTCGGACAGCCCGTCCTTGCTCGACCCGAGCTCTGTGTAGATATCCTCGATGGGGAGAGGATAGAACGTTTCTTTGCCGCCCTTCTCGTGGTGCATGAGGAGACTCAAAGCCGCATGAGGGGTCTTGGCCCGCTTGAGGGTGTGACAGAGAGGCGCGTCGGAAAAGATCGCGGATGACTTGGAAAGAATCTGGAGATGAACATCCGTCTTTTCCGTGGGAGTCAAAAAAAGAAAGAACAAGTGGACGGGATGACGGTCCCTGGCAAGAAAATCAACGCCCTTTTTTGATATGGCGAGGAGGGCGATCGGCTCCTTCAGGCCGTCAACCCTTGCGTGGGGGAATGCGATCCCCCGGCCAAAGGCAGTGCTGTCTGCCGCCTCCCTGTCGAGAAGGGCCTTGACGATCTCCCTGGCGTCCTCTATCCTCCCGGCTTTCCGGAGGATGCCGGCCATCTCCTCCAGCGCCCCCTTCTTATCCGTTGCCTTGAGGTTGACGGTGATGACCCGCGTGTCGAGAAGATCGGAAAGTTTCATGAGGATATTATAGCGTGAGAATGACCGGCAGTTTGCCGAAAAACTCCCTAATTGTCATTGCGAGGAGCGTTTTCTGCGACGAAGCAATCTCTAGCTTATTGATATTTCAAACATCGAGATTGCGGAGTTTATCCCGAACCATAAAACGAGATCGCGGAGTTTATCCTGAGCGATTAAATAACAGATTCTTCGGCTTCACCTCAGAATGACAAGCGAAGGACCCCAATGACGGCGAGGGACCTCTCGCAAAGACGGCAAAAAATATTCAGTGAACTGCCAGAGGTTCAAACAATCCGAATATGACGCGGGGTGGAAAAAATCTCAGCAGGTACAAAAAAACCGGGACCCTCTCATCGAGAGTCCCGGTCGTGCGCTCACCTGGTTAGGGTATGTTGCTTAGATGTCGTAGTACAGGAAGAACTCGTACGGATGGGGACGGAGCCGGAGCGCGTCCACTTCCTTGGTCCTCTTGTAGTGGATATGCATTTCGATGGCGTCCTTGGTGAACACGTCTCCTTTGAGCAGGAAGCTGTGGTCCGCTTCGAGGTTGTCCAGCGCCTCTTCGAGCGAGCCCGGCATGGAAGGCACGTTCGCCAGTTCTTCCGGGGCCATATCATAGATGTCCTTGTCGAGCGGCTGGCCCGGATCGATCTTGTTCTCGATGCCGTCCAGGCCCGCCATCAGCATGGCAGCGAAGGCCATGTAGGGGTTGCAGGACGGGTCGGGGAAGCGCACCTCGATCCTCTTGGTCTTGGGGTTCGCGCTGTACATCGGGATGCGGACCGAAGCCGAGCGGTTCCGGCTCGAGTAGGCCAGGTTCACCGGCGCTTCGAAGCCCGGGGTCAAGCGCTTGTAGGAGTTCATCGTGGGGTTCGTGAACGCAGCGATCACTTTCGCATGCTTCAGGATGCCGCCGATGTAGTGGAGCGCCATCTGGGACATGCCTGCATACTGGTCGCCGGCAAAGAGGGGCTTGCCGCCCTTCCAGATGGACTGGTGGGTATGCATGCCCGAGCCGTTGTCTCCGAAGAGGGGCTTGGGCATGAAGGTCACGGTCTTCCCGTTTCGCTTGGCCACGTTCTTGATGATGTACTTGAAAAACATGACCTGGTCGGCGCACTTGACCAGGTTGCTGAACCGGATATCGATCTCGGCCTGGCCCGCGGTCGCCACTTCATGGTGCTGGCGCTCCACGTAGATGCCGACCTTCTGCATCTCTGCCACCATCTCGGAGCGGATGTCCTCCTGGGAGTCGATGGGCGGCACCGGGAAGTAGCCTTCCTTATGGCGCGGTTTGTAGCCGAGGTTCGGGTTTTCCACGCGGCCGCTGTTCCAGATGCCTTCGCTGCTGTCGATGTGGTAGTAGCCTTCGTGGGAATTCTGATCAAAGCGGATGTCGTCGAAAATGAAGAATTCCGGCTCAGGGCCCATGTAGCAGGTGTCACCGAGGCCGGTGGATTTGAGGTACGCTTCGGCCTTCTGTGCTATGTAGCGCGGATCGCGGGAGTAACGCTCCTTGGTGATCGGGTCCACGATGTTGCAGATCAGCGACATGGTCGGATACTTGGTGAAGGGGTCCATCACCGCCGTTTCGGCATCGGGCACGACAAGCATGTCAGAGGTATGGATAGACTGCCAGCCACGGATGCTCGATCCGTCGAAACCGAGGCCATCCTCGAAGATGCCCTCGGTCAGTTCGTCCACCGGGACGGAAAAGTGCTGCCACAATCCCGGGAAATCCATGAATTTGAAGTCGACCATCATTGCCTTGTTTTCTTTTGCCAGCTTCAGTGCATCTTTCGGTGTCATTTGGTTCCTCCTCATTTATTATTATTACGATGGACGACGGACGAGCGCTTCGCTGTGACGATGGACGTTTTTTTCGTCTGTCTTCCCTCGTCCCTCATTTTCTTCTCGCGCCGGATTATATCGCCGCTTCTCCCCGCTCTCCGGTCCGGATCCTGATTACTTCTTCCACGGGAGTTACGAATATCTTGCCGTCGCCGATACGGCCGGTCTTCGCCGTTGTCTCGATGGTCTCAATTATTTTAGGCACGATGTTGTCGGCGGCAATGACCTCGATCTTCACTTTCGGGAGAAAATCAACAACATATTCCGCGCCGCGGTAAAGTTCGGTATGGCCTTTTTGCCTGCCGAAGCCCTTCACTTCAGTGACGGTAATCCCCTGAACGCCGATAGCATTAAGGGCATCCTTAACTTCATCGAGTTTAAAGGGCTTGATAACGGCCTCGATCTTTTTCATGCTGGCAACCTCCTGTCTATTTTAGAAGCAATTTTAATGCTAGAACAATAAATATTAATTTTCAGTAGATTAGTGGTAAGAAGAGGGGGGAGCATTGCCTGATATTTAATCAGCAGCCTAATAATTAGGCATGTCAGCTTCTGACTTTTTCATTTTTCCGGATTTTTTCTTCGCGTTCTATTCTTTCGCCTTCCTCAAGGAACTTGAAGGAAATCTCCTTCTCGATGTCGTCCTTCAGTTGTTCAAGAGATATGAAGTCTCCCTTCTGAAGCTCCTTTATCTTGGAGGCCGCATCCCTATATCCCGGGTCAACATTGTAAACTTTCTGGAACTCATTCAGTGCGCCGCCCGCGTCTCCCGCAAGCTGGTAGGCCAACCCGAGGTCATAGTGAAGGCCGATGCGCTCTCGAACGTCGACACCGAAATTTTCCGAATAATTCAATGCATTCCGTATCTCGGCAATGGCGTTCTGATGCTCGCCCTTATCCATGTAGCACAGGCCGAGCATATAACGGCTCTGGATGAACTTGGGCTCCTGTTCCGGCGTCAGAACGAACTCGGCGATCGCGTCATCCAGGAGCCCCATCTCTTTATAGGCAACACCGAGGTTATAGTGGGTATCGACGTCTTCCTTGACCGCCTGCTGCTCAACGCCTTTTTTGAATTCCTCGAAGATATCGTCCAGGCTCTGCTCTTCGGCGGACGCGGATGACGGCGGCGGAATGGCGACGCTGCTCAACTCGTCCCGGAGCTCCGAAGCAAGATCGAAGTAATCATCGGGCTGCTTCGCTGCCTGTTCTTTTCGTTCCGAGGGGAACGCCGTGATTCTGCTTTCGCGCAATTCCTCGCCGAGGTCGAAGAAATCCTCTTCCACGCGCTGTTCTTGTTGCCGCGCTTCCGTCCTGCCGGAGTCTGCCGTGACGTTCATTTCCCTGTCAACGGCAGGAGCTTTCGGAGGCGCCGGAGCGGCCTCGGCCGGCGGAGTTCCAGTTTGCTGCTTAAGCTGCGCTATTTCCTGCATCAGCATGCGGACCGCTTCATCATCGGATACGCTCGCGGCCATTACTTCCCCGGAATCACTTGCCTCACTTGCAGGGACATACCCTTCAAGCCCATCGACCGCTTCGGCAAGTTTTGAAAATTCCTGCGTCTCCTCCGCTTCACGCGAGATCTCTGTGAGACGGTCGATCGCCTGCTTGTCGCTCGGATTGTACTGTATGATCTTTGCGTAATGCTTCTTTGCCTCGTCGAACAGGCCCTGCTGGTAGTAGAACTCGGCTTCAGCCCATATCTCTTTGAGATCCGCCTCTTTTGCCGGTGGTTCTTGAACGGGCGTTTCCTGCTCCGTTTCCAGGGGCTGTTCCAGGCGTTCTTCATGGACCGGCTTCTGCGGCCTCGCAACAGTCGTCTCTTCCAAAGTCGGCGGCGGCCCCTCCGTTGGAATATCGGGAACCGTGAACGGCTCTTCGAAGGTGAGCTCTCCGGACGCGGGCGGTTCTTTGGCAGGCTCTTCGAACGCGGCCTCTTCGCGTGCGGCAGGACCGGGAAGAATGAGTTCCTCCCCAAGTTCCGGAGGCGTCATATCAAGCCCCGTTGTTATCTCTGCAGGCTGTGCTTCAGCCGGAGGCAAAACCTCATCAAACGACGGCGCTCCTGCGAGCGGTTCCTCGAACGTCAACTCTCCGGGCGCAGCCGCCTGTGCGGACGCCGGCGGGACCATGCCGAGCCGCGACTGGATCTCTGCATTGCCGGGATCGAGCTCCAGCGCGGTTTGCAAAACAGACTGGGCATGGTCCTGCACGCCTCTCTTGACATAGAGGTCGGCTAGGACGAGCATGTGGGCCACAGCCTTACCCACATTTCCCTGGTCTCCGTAGAGGTCGCGCAGTTTGATGCGGACCTGTACGCTTTCGGGGAACTTTTTCGCCAGGCCCTCGAGCTGTTCCAGGGCCTTGGCCGAAAGGCCGTACTTGACGAGCACATCCACTTCAGTGATTGCCTCGGCAATGGCGGGATTTTCTCCGGCAGCCGGCGCGACCGCCGATGCGACAGGAGTCGTCCCGGCAGGTGGCGGCGGAGGGGGCGTCGCTGCCGGCTGGGCGACCACGGGCCTGGGCTCAGCCGGCGGGGCCTGCAGGCTTTCGAGTCGCTGTTTGGCTTCGGTCGAATCAGGTGCAAGCTCGATTGCTCTGGCGAGCGCGGCCTTGGCACCTTCTTTGTCGCCATTGCCGATCAGGATCTCCGCTGTCTGGACGAATTCCGTGGCGGCATCGCTTCCCCGGCCGACCTTGGCGTAGAAATCGCCCAGTGTTCGACGGGCCTCGGCAAAACCGGGGTTCTCGGCAACAAGGCCCTTGAGATTCTCCAGGGCGGAGTCGGCCCCTTCGTCCGGCTCCGCCTCCCCTGTGCCGGGCAGCATTTTGAGGCCCGCGTCACCTGCAGCAGCCCTGTCCTTGAGCCGCGCTTCTGCTATGATCCTTGCCTCGACGAGGGCCTTGTCATGCTCCTTCCTCGCGAGGTAGAGGTGAAATAGTTTTTCGCGCAGGTCTATCCTGGTGGCGTCCTCGGACAGAAGCTTTTTATATATTTCCTCGGCCTCGGCATCACGGCCGGCTTTCGCAAGCGCGTCAAGGTACATGTCGACAAGTTCTTTATTTGACGGGTCGCCCTCAAAAGCAGGCTTGAGCGCTTTGCAGGCCTCTACATATTTGCCTTCCTTATAGTAGATGATGCCTGCCTTGTGGTAGACCTGCTTGCTGTTCGGGTCAAGGGCAAGGACCTTTTCAAATATCTGCCGGGCGTCCTGGAACGCCTCTTTGGACATGTGCACGTCGGCAACTTCGAGGTACGCCTTGACCGCTTCGTTCTTCATTCCCTCCTTCGCGTACATGTCCGCGAGTTTGAGCCTGAAGGCGCTGTTCGAGGGGTTCAGGTCGGCCATCTTCTGGTAGATGCCGAGGGCCTTAGCCATCTCCTGGCGCTGTTTATAATGGTCAGCGACGAGCTTGTAGCTTTCAAGCGCGTTCCCGGTGAGGCCCTTCTCCGCGTTCAGGTCGGCGAGGGCGAGGTGGGCTTCGATCTTTTTGGGGTCTATATTAAGGACTTTTTTGTAAAGCGCGATGGCCTTTGAAGTGAACCCGTCGGCAGCGAGGATGTCCGCGGCCCTCTTATAGGCGTCGACCGCATCCGCCTTTGCGTCTTTTTTAAGGCACAGGTCGCCGATCGTATTGAAAATATTGGCATCATTCGGAGACACCTTGACGAGCTTTTTCCACTCGGCAATGGCTTTATCGAACTGGCCTTTGGCGGAGAATTTCTGGGCTTCCTTGATAACAGCATTTTTGTCGATGGCCATGGTCTAAAAATACCATAAAGTCCGGCAGGGTGTCAACAACTGTCGTCCCATCTTAAACCTTGATTTTAAAAATAAATCATGTTAAATATGATTACATGGCAATTCGCGAGATTCGAAAATTCCCCGACCCCGTGCTGCGACGGAAAACTGACCGTATTACCAGCATCAACGGCACGATTGAACGCCTGATCGACGACATGGTGGAAACCATGCACGCTGCCCCGGGAGTGGGGCTCGCCGCCAACCAGGTAGGCGTTTCGCTCCAGGTCGCGGTCATAGACTTGAGCACCCGGGAGGAGAAAGAAAAGCGTCATCCGCTGCTGGTGATCATCAATCCGGAGATCCTTTCCCGGCAGGGATCGGTCGTGGAAGAGGAAGGATGCCTCAGTATTCCCGAGTACGCGGAGAAGGTAAAGCGCGCCGCCAGGGTAAAAGTACGCGCCCAGGACCGGACAGGGAACGTATTCGAACTCGAGGCCGAGGGACTCCTGGCAAAGGCCCTTCAGCATGAAATCGACCATCTCAACGGACTGCTGTTCATAGACAGGTTGAGCCCGCTCAAAAAAAGCATTTTCAAACGAAGATTGAAAAAGATGGCGCTGGAAAAAACATAAGGGAAAGCTCCAAATTGCAAATCTCAAATCCCAAATAAATTCCAAATTTCAAAATTGAAGCTCCCTGCAGCAAGCTGCAGGGAAGCTCGATTCTCAAGATGAGAACATAATCGTATTCGCTCGCATTCCCCGCTGCAAGCTGCGGGGAATGTGCTCACTCCGGAATTCAAACAGAGACAGTTGCTTTTTATACGTTTGGTCATTGAAGTTTGGGTATTGGGATTTATTTGGGGTTTGGCGCCTGGATTTGGAATTTTCTATGAGACTCGTATACATGGGCACGCCGCAGTTTGCCGTGCCGCCCCTCCGGGCATTGGCTGAAGCAGGTCATGAAATTGCCGGTGTCGTAACGCGCATCGACAAGCCGGCGGGCAGGGGCCGAAACGTGGCGGCGCCTCCGGTCAAGGCCGTTGCGCTGCAATTGGGCCTCCCGCTCTATCAGCCCAAACGTGTGCGGGAACCGATGTTCATCGATGCGCTCCGCAAGCTCCACCCCGATGTCATCGTTGTGGCGGCCTACGGACAGATCCTGCCGAAAGAGGTCCTGGCCTTGCCGAAATACGGCTGTATCAATATACATGCCTCGCTCCTTCCCGCATACCGGGGCGCCGCGCCCATCAATTGGGCGATCATCCGCGGCGATAAGGAGACCGGTATTACCATCATGCAGATGGACGAAGGCATGGACACCGGCGCGGTCCTCATGCAGGAAAGCCGCCCGATAGGCCCCAGGGACACGTCGGGCACGTTGACGGAAACGCTCTCAGCGCTCGGCGCAAGGCTCATCACGAAGTCGCTGCCGCTCGTTGAATCGGGAATTCTCAAGCCGGTGGTACAGGACGAGTCGAAAGCGACGCTCGCGCCGCTCCTTAAAAAGGAAGACGGGCTTGTTGACTGGGCCCTTCCCGCGGCTGACATACACAACCGGGTGCGGGGGTTTTCTCCCTGGCCGGGAGCGTATACGTTTCTCGACGGCGGCATGATCAAGATACTCGAGACCGAGGTCCTTCCCGGGGAGGGAGAACCCGCCCTCCTGCGCCGGGGAGCGGACAGCACGTTCGAGGTGGGCACGGGAAGAGGGCTGCTCCGCATCCTCCGCATCCAGCCGGCAGGCAAGAAACCCATGCACGCGGCTGACTTTCTGCGCGGTCACCGGGGAATTGAAGGAAAAAAATTCGAAAGAGAAAGCGCCAAATCTCAAGCGCCAAATCACAAATAAGCACCAAGCATCAAATTCAAAGTTCCAAACGTTTCGGACATTGGATTTTGGAGTGTGGAATTTATTTGCAATTTGGAATTTGTAATTTGGAATTTTAAAGACCATGTCTGAACCCAAAAAACGCATATTCATCGGCCTCATCGTCTTTACGGTGTTTCTCATCACCGCGGTCACCGTGGGGCTGTATCTTATCCCCTACATCGGCCTGAAGAACATCCATCCCCTTGCGCCCAGGATCGTCTGCTTCAGCATGGGTACGGCCCTCAGCCTTTTGATCCTCGGCGTGGGACTCCTCATCCTCACGCTTATACGGGGCCGGGAAGTGCTCTTTGCAGCGCGGCTCCGGGGAATCGTGATCGAGGTGCTCTTTCCCATCATGATCGTGCTGGGCAAACTCCTCGGCATCTCGAAGGAAAAGATCCAGCAATCCTTTGTGGAAGTGAACAATCTCCTCGTCAAGGCCAAGTGCCGCGACATCAAGCCCAGGCGCATCCTGCTCCTCATGCCGCACTGCCTCCAGTTCAACGACTGCGCCATCAAGATCACGACCGATGCGTACAAGTGCCAGGCCTGCGGCAAGTGCAAGATAAAGGACCTGGTGATGCTCGCGAAGAAACACGGCGTGCACCTCTCCGTCGCAACCGGCGGCACGCTCGCGCGCCGGCGGGTGGCGGAAGCGAAACCGCAGGCGATCATCGCCGTGGCGTGCGAGCGGGACCTGACGAGCGGCATCCAGGACGCCTACCCCCTGCCGGTGATCGGCATCCTGAACGAGCGGCCCTTCGGACCGTGCTTTAATACCAGCGTGGACATCAGCAAAGTTGCCGAGGCGCTTGAATACCTGGCAAGCGGCCATGGTGATACCCGTGGCGCACAGGGATAAACCCCGGGAGAAAGCCCTCGAGATACTCTGCCGCGTCGAGACCGGGGCCTTTGCAGACGCCCTTTTGGACCGGGCACGGCAGGCCTTCGACGCGCGCGACAGCGCCTTTATCCTCGAACTCGTCTACGGCGCGCTCAGGAACCGGACGCTCCTGGACTGGACCCTGGATCAATTTTCCGCACAACCCCTTGCAAAGACCGACGCAGAAACCAGGAACATTCTTCGCCTCGGCGCCTACCAGATGCTTTTTCTGGATAAGGTCCCTGTTCACGCCGCGGTAAATACCGCGGTTGATCTGGCCAGGGATCATGGGAACAAAAGCAGTTACGTGAACGGTCTGCTCAGGAACCTGGACCGCAAGCGCGCTTCCATCGTTGGTCCCGGCCAGGACGATCCGGTCAAGAAACTCTCTATTCTTCATTCCCACCCCGAATGGCTCGTAATGCGCTGGGTGAAGCGATTCGGCGAAGAAACAGCGGAAAAGCTTCTGCGCGAGAACAACCGGCCTGCGCCGCTCATTGTCAGGGCCAACACGCTCAAGACCACGCGGGGCCGGCTAAAGGCCTCGCTCGAAGCAGAGGGCGCCGCGGCAATCGAAACCGCCTATTCAGCCGCCGGTCTTGAGATCATCTCGTCGCCGGGCCTTCGTTCGCTCAAGGCCTATGCCCAGGGCTGGTTCATGGTCCAGGACCAGGCCGCCCAGCTCATCGGCCTCATGCTGGGACCGCGGCCCGGCGAGACCGTGCTCGATGCCTGTGCCGCGCCGGGCGGCAAGGCAACGCACCTTGCCGAACTCATGGAGAACAGGGGGTCGGTCATAGCGCTCGAAAGCGATCAGGACCGCCTCGGGAGGATCCGTGAGAACAGCGCGCGGCTCGGTATAACCATCATATCCCCGGTCCGGGGTGATGCGACGAAGTATCAGGAAGGCAGGTTCGACAAGATATTGATCGACGCCCCCTGCTCCGGCCTGGGCGTGCTTCGCAGGCATCCCGACGGACGCTGGAACAAAAATGAAAAAACGATCGGGGAGCGGGCCGTTCTCCAGCGCGGGATCCTCGAGAACTGCGCCTCACTGCTCAATCCGGGCGGCGCGCTGGTTTACGCGACGTGCACCACGGAGCCTGAAGAAAATGAAAATGTGATCAATTCTTTTCTTGCGAAGCACAACGAGTTTGCCATTGAGGGTCCGCAACAGTTTCTTCCTGCGTCCACAGCCAGATTTGTTGATGATAAAGGTTTCCTTCGTACTTTTCCCGATGAGCCGGCGATGGATGGATTTTTCGGCGTAAGGCTGGTGAAAAGGTAGACTCAAGCGCGGACGTATATTTCTCTTACCAGAGACACTGACACTTCAAGACGGACGATCAAAGCCCCCCGTTTTTTTAAAATAAGCGTAATCAGGATAGGCTTTCGATCTCGGTCCGAAATACCTGGGCGGGGTGACTTTGTAATAACGCGGATCTTCTATCGTATCAACTTTGAGCGCCAATTCCTCCGGATGCGGCAGCATTCCCTGCGACAGCGCAAAAGCTTC
>Ga0210377_10001730_pt1 | contig 19566 bp, 32 predicted proteins | sample PLM4_65_b1redo_FD_155480 | JGI IMG/M metagenome (GOLD analysis project Ga0210377, IMG submission 155480) | Groundwater sediment microbial communities from an aquifer in East River, Colorado, USA - PLM4_65_b1 redo | ecosystem: Environmental > Terrestrial > Soil > Riparian zone | place: USA: East...
ACCAAAATTGCATGGGTGCTGATTGCAAAATCGGATGGCGCGCCGTTGGTGGTGATGGGCGTGGTTTCTGCGGCGCATTTGGAAGGTCGACGCCATGACGCGATCTCCGTGGTTCGACACCTTCAGGCTAAACCACGGTTGGCCGATCGACGAAACGCGCGCGGGATACGAGCGGCTGGTTGAAGCATTGGTCGATGTCGGAGATCCGCGCGCAAGCATGATGATAGCGCGGCTCGACGTAGCCGATGGTGATTTCGATTTAGAGGACTCGCACGATCGCGAGATCTGCGACGGCCGGCCACAAGACGAAAACATCTTCATCGTTCGCGTGTGCACCTATTGCGGAAAGAGACATCATTGCGATGACTAAGCAACGCACCTGCCGCGTTTGCGGCTGTTCGGAATTCCGCGCCTGTCGTGATCTGAAGAAGGGCGCAGGCCTCGGCTGCCATTGGGTGGCGAAGGATCTCTGCAACGTCTGCGATGACAAGGCGAGCGCGATCAAACTGAACGCATCGCAACGCGACAGCCTTGTCGCTCTCCACCGCCGGCGCGCGACCGCGCGCGATCGTTCCGTGTACGTCGAAGGCGGCATGCGCCATCCCGAGGCGCTTCGCCGGCGCGGCTTGATCGGCAGCGAGTACGTTCAGACCAGACGCCGCACATTTTACTGGGTGACGCTGCTCGGTCACGAGCTGGTGCGCCGCTGGAGGGGCAAGAAATGACCCTCGATCAAATTGCCACCCGCAAACAATCCCGCGCCTTTCAGAGTCTGAAGGAAATGCGCCGGACGCGTTACTGCATTCACTTCAATTTCAAGGGTTCATATGATCCGAAGACGGGGCGCCACGCCACCGCCGCATGGCCCCTTCTATTCAATTCCTACGATGAGGCGGCCCTCGCCATGCAAGTGCTGCCGATCTTCGCCAACAGCCAAGCGACCGCACATCGAGGGAGACTTGTCAGCGCCTGCATTGAAAAAGTGATGCTTCCAAAAACCACACGCTCCCTGGAGATAAAGGCATGAAGATCGTCCATTTATCAGCTGAGAACGTTAAGAAGCTTAAGGCCGTCGAGATCACGCCGGACGGCTCGATCGTTCAGATCACTGGGAAGAACGGCGCCGGCAAATCGAGTGTCCTCGATAGCATCTTCTATGCGCTCGGCGGCGGCAAAGGCCTACCGAAAGAACCAATCCGACGCGGCGCGAAGTCTGCACGCATCCAATTGGATCTCGGCGAGATCATCGTCACGCGCAAGTTTGCCGAGGGCGGCGCGACGTCGCTTGTCGTCGAAGGGCGGAACGGCGCGCGCTTCACATCGCCCCAGCGCATGCTTGACGATCTGATGGGCGCGATCAGTTTCGACCCCCTCGCCTTCTCGCGCATGGATCCGAAGGCACAACTCGAAACCCTTCGCAAGATCGCCAAGGTCGAGATCGACCTGGACGCGATAGCCGGTCAGAACAAGCGCGATTTCGAACAGCGAACCGAAGTCAGCCGCGGCGCCAGGACGTTCCGCGCGCAAGCCGAAGGCATTACCGTGCCGGACGATTTGCCAGAGCATGCGGTCGACATCGATGAACTGCTCGGCGTCATGGAGACCGCAGCCGCGCATAATGGGGTCGTGGAACGACGCAAGGCAAACCGCGAGAACACCTTAGCGACGATCGCGGCCAGCAAAGGGCAATCCGACGATCTCGAAAACGGCCTCGCTGGCAGAGAGAACGATATCGACCGCGAAGCGGAAGACAAAGTCGCAGCGCTGCAGGCGCAGATAAAACACATCACCGATCAGGCGGCGCAGTCTCGTAGCACCCTTCGCAATACCACGGCCGCAAAGGTCGAGGAGCTGCGCGGCAAGGCAGCTGACCTGCAGGCTCAACTCGACGCCGCCGGCGAGATGCCCGATCTGATCGACACCGGGGAAGTCCGCGTGCGGATCGAGCAAGCTCGCACGGTCAACGCGCTGATCGACAAACGTGCTCAGAAGAAAAAGTATGAGGACGAGGCCGACAAGCTCGAAACGAAGGCGAAGGACCTCACCGGCTTGATCGAGGCCCGCGACGATATCAAGGCAAAGGCGATCGCGGCCGCCAAGATGCCGATCGACGGCATCACCTTCGGCGACGATCACGTCATCTATAAGGGCTTGCCGTTCGATCAGGCGTCGAGCGCCGAGCAGCTGCGGGTGTCGGTCGCGATCGCGATGGCCGCCAATCCGCAGCTGAGGGTACTCCGGATCAAGGAGGGCGGCCTGCTCGACGAGGACGGTATGCAGATCCTCCGCGAGATGACCGAGGCGGCCGACTACCAGTGCTGGATCGAGACGGTGCATGCCAACGGGCCCGTCGCGGTCGAGATGGTCGACGGTGCGGCGAAGGACGCCGCGCCGGCGGAGAAGGAAGAGGTAGATGGAAACCTCCTCTAAGCCCGCCCTCTCAGATCGGCAGGTCAAAATCATCCGGCGCGGATTGGTCCTGATCGCGGAACAGGAACCCGAGGGCGCATTCGCTGTGAACGAACTCCACGGCATCAACGACCTCTTGCGCGACTTGCAGCGCGACGAGACGGCACGCGCGGAACGAGATCGCCTCAAGCTCGCGATGGCTGCGCTTGAGGTCGACGATCGGCTGTTCAAGCTCGTTGCAACCGTCATCCGCCTGGCAACGGTCGAGCGCCACCAACTGGCACAAGGTGGGGGCTCTGTAGCAGTCGGCTTGCTCTGCAATCTATGTGGTGCGGAATGCAATTATCCGAACCGCACGATCGAACACAAGCCCACGTGCATCATCGCCGGGTGCTTCGATGGCTGAGCTGTCCTACGCCAACAATCAAGAGCTGAGCGAAATTCGCTGCGACAACATCGGATCATCTGAAAGCCCTGCGCTTGGTGGCGTTACAACCTGGGCATCCCCATTCTCGATCTATCACGCGAAGAAACTGCGGACACCGATGGACGCCCCCGAGAACGATCGGATGGAAGCGGGCAAGCGACTCGAGTCCGCAATCGCCGCGTGGGCGGCCGACAAGGGCGGGTTCCGTTTGGTCAAGTCGCAGGTCTATGTAACGAGCGACGTCGTCCCGAAGATGGGATCGACCACCGACTATTTCATCGAAGACCCCCGCCGCGGCGATTGGGGTCTCCTCGAAGTCAAAAACCGCGACTGGCTGCAGTGGAAACAGCACTGGACGGATAAGAAGCCGCCGGCGGACACCGCGTGGCAGGTGCAGCATCAGCTCGCCTGCACCGGCTTCAAATGGGCCGTGATCGCATGTCTCGTCGGCGGCAACGATTTGAAGCTTTACCAGATGGCGCCAGTGGAGCGCGCGATGACGCACATCGGCGAGCTCGTGACGGAATTCTGGGCAGGATTCGACGCCGGACTGGAGCCGCCGGTCGAAGGCTATCCCTGCGATCTTGAAACGCTGAACGACCTATACGCCACCGTCGAGCGCGGCGAAGTAAAATTGGTCGACGATGCCGAGCTCGCGGAAACGATCCGCATGTTTGATTGGGCGCGCGATGAGGCGGGCGAGCGCAAGAAAACGGCCGACAGCTGCAAAGCGAAGATCCTGCAGGTGCTCGGCAATGCCGAGATCCTGATCGCGCCCACCGTGCAAGTTCGACAGTCGATCGACAGTCGCGGCGCACGCCGACTCAAAGTCGAGACGGACCGCCCGGATCATCGGTCATCACCAACAAGCGTATTGGAGGCAGGTTGATGTCAGGCGCAGTCACGATCTATTCGCCGAAGATTGAGCAGCTGGAACGAACACTCGTTCCATACATTCCGAAGTTCGCCGAGCTGCTGCCGCCGGCGTATCGGCCTCAACACATGATCGCTGCGGCGTGCGCCCAGCTGATGAACAACGCATATGCGGCCGATATCGCGGCGCAAAATCCTGTGTCGGTCGCGATGTCGATCATGACCGGTTGTGTTCTCGCGCTGGAGATCGATGGGGTCACCGGCCAGGGCTACTTGATCCCCTTCGGCGGCAAGGATCCCAAAATCACATTCATGCCAGGATACCAGGGCTACATAACTCTCGCCGATCGCGGCGCCTTTGCTCTCGACGCCTATCCGATCTATTCGAGCGACGAATTTGCCGAGACACCATCGGACACGATGAAACCGATCCACCACGAGGTTCGATACGTTCAGAAATCAAAGCGCGGCGAAATCATCGGTTACTACGCGCTGGCGAAACACGCGACACAGCCCCCGCGACACCTCGTCCTCGACATGGATGACATCCTCGTAATCCGCAACAAGAGCGCGTCTTACAAGGCCAAGGGCAACGCATCGATCTGGGCGCTAGATTTCCCCGCGATGTGCAAGAAGACGCCGCTGCGCTTGCTCGGCAAGAAGATGCCGCTGCGAACGGTGCAACTCGCGGCAGGCCTCGACGATCTCAACGAAATGGGCCGGCCGACTTATCTGCGGAACGATCGCCAAGCCGTGATTGAGGGCACCGTCATCGGCGCCGACGATCTACCGGCACTCACGTCATCGGGCGATTGGGAAGCGCCGGCCCCACTCAAGCTCGTAACGCCGGACGGCAAAGAGGAACTCGGCAAGATCCCGCATCTCTGGGCATCGCGCCTGCTGATGTACGTGGGCCGCGTTTCGACCGACCAGCTCCAGACGCTCGTCCACTTGAACGACGAGCACATCAAGGCGGCCGAAGCGGCCGGCCACGTCGTCCAAGCCCGCGCCGTGCGCGACGCCATTAAGGCGCGTCAGGGCCAAATCGCAAAGGAAGTCTAAGATGCGCATACGCGTGATCGATGTTGAAACGACAGGGCTTGCGCCGCCGGAGGCTGTCGTCGAGATCGGCGCCTGGGATCTCGTCGATGGCAGCGAGATTGAAGAATGGGGAGACGTAATGGTCAATCCCGGTCGACCGATCCCGCCGGAGATCTCCGCGATCCATCACATCGTCGACGAGGACGTCGCCGGCGGCTTGACGTTCGCCGAAGCAATTCGGCCGATGATGTTCGGCGTCGATGCGTTCTGCGCGCACGCGGCGAAGTTTGAGCGCCAATGGATCACGGAGGAGATCACTGGCGGCAAGCCGTGGATCTGCACACTGCGCTGCGCCTATCGAGTTTGGCCCGAAGCGCCGAAGCACAACAATCAGGCGCTGCGCTATTGGCTCAAACCTGAAGGCCTAGATCGCTCGATCGCAAGCGTTGCGCATCGTGCCGGGCCCGACGCCTATGTGACCGCCTTCACGCTGCGCGAGTTGCTCAAGAAGGCGACGGTCACCGATCTGATCAAGTGGAGCGCCGAACCCGCGATCCTGCCTCGCGTCACGTTCGGAAAACACAGCGGTGCGGAATGGAAGACCGTTCCCGTTGACTATCTGTCCTGGATACTTCGCCAGTCGGATATGGACGAGGACGTCATGCACACCGCGCGGCATTGGATGCGCAGATGAAGAATAAACTCTCCGATCTCAACGACCACCTCTTCGCACAGCTGGAGCGGCTGTCCGACGAGGACCTCACGCCGGAGCAGATCGACAAGGAGGCACAACGTGGGGCCGCCATCGTTGCGGTCGCCGATCAGATCGTGCGGAACGCCAGCCTGAATATCCAGGCGGCGAAGATACTGGCGGACCACGGCCTCGATCCGTCGGCGATGCTCAGCGGAGTCAAAGGCAATCCGAGATTGATCGAGGGCGCGAAGTCGTGAGAGGCAGGCGCATCACATATTCCGACGCGCAGATGGCATGGCTCGAAGCCAACCGCTCGATGGTGATCGGCGACTATCACCGCGCGTTTTGCGAGGCATTTCCCGGCACCGGTGTGACCGCCGCGCGTCTGCACGCCCTGCGCAAAGGCTGGAAGACTGGCCGTACAGGCCGGTTCGAAAAGGGGATGGCGCCTGCCAACAAGGGTAAGCCTTGCCCGCCCGGTAAGGGAGGATGCCACCTTAACTCTCGCAAGACGCAGTTCAAGAAGGGCCACGGAAGAACCGGCAGGGCTGTGACTCTCTACAAGCCGATCGGCACCGAGCGCCGGAGCAAAGACGGCTACCTGGAACGCAAAATTCACGACGGCATGCCGCTCCAGTCGCGATGGCGCGCCGTCCATCTAATCGAATGGGAAGAAATCAACGGCCCGATCCCCAAGGGCCACGCTCTGAAATCGCTCGACGGCAACAAACTCAATACCGATCCGTCGAACTGGGAGCTCGTGCCGCGCGGGCTGCTTCCGCGTCTCAACGGCATACACGGCCGCAACTATGACGGCGCGCCGGCCGAAGTGAAGCCGACCATCATGGCCGTCGCCAGGCTCGCTCACCGACTCGCCGAGAAACGACAGCGCCGATCGCGGAACGCAGAATGAAATTTTCGCTCACCGCTCAGATTACCGAAGTGAAACGCGAGCTCGCCTTGCGCAAGAACGTCTATGCGCAGCGCGTCGCCGGTCACAAGATGAAACAGGCTGAGGCGGACATGCATCGCGACCTGATGATGAACGTCCAGGCGACGCTCGAATGGCTGCAGGCGAACGAGAAGACGATCCGCGGTTACGTCGAGGCGATGAACGCCGCCCCGGAGCTCAAGGACAAGATTCCGCTCGTAGTGTTTTTCGAGAGCGATGCCGATCGGGACGAGCTGATCGCCGCGTTCAAGGAGCGCACGGGCATGCGCACTGTGAAATTTTGAGAGGAGTGGCCATGGAAGAGACACAAGCGATTGATACGCCGGTGAACGAAGCGACGGAGCCAATGCCGACGCATCCGGAGGGCGAATACGCGATCATTGAGTTGATGGGGCACCAAACCATTGTCGGTCGCGTGAACGAGGTCGATCGGTTTGGAACGAAGTTCATGCAGATCGAGCCGATCTATCTCAGCAAGCTGCTCGGACCGATCCTGCAGGGCGGGTCGTCGATTTATCGGGTGACGCCGTGTAGCGCCGAGGTCGCGTTCAATCGGGGCTGTACCGACGCGCGTCAGCTGCCAGCGCCAGTGCGTGCAACATTGCCGGTGCATCTATTGCCTGCGCCGCCTTCGGGCGGGGATCGTGATCGCGACGTAGTAGACGTCGACGAAGACGAGATGCCGTTCTGATGCGAACGGCGGCGATCATCGCGAGCGCCTGCAGCAAGCCTCAATACGTACAGCTCATCTGCACGCGTGATGGCGTTAGGCAAGAACGTCGCGCGCTTCCGCGGACTCTCTTGCCGTTGCCCTGGTGATATTTGGTTGGAGACTTCAAACGCATGACCCTAGCACTCACAGCCTTTTGGATCGGCGCGGTCGTCGTGGCGCGAACCATGTTCAACGCCGATCCGGACGCGCTCTTGGCGATAACGATCCTGGTTCTCGCCACGACTGTTGCGATCAATTCGAAGGGGTAGAGCCATGAGCATCGTTTATTCTTTTCAGGACATAGCCAAACGATTGCGAGAGCTTGACAGGCCCACCCCAAGCGCAACTCTCGCTGAACCATCATGCCCGACGTGTGAGGGTGGCGGATGGGTGGCCTATGGCATAGGTCAAAACGATCCGCATTTTAAAACTTGTGAAGACTGTGGAAACCCAGAAGGACTAAAGGCGCCATGACCGCGCGCGAATGGTTGCCGGACGAATATCTCGACGAAGTCACGCCACCGTGGCGAGCATCACCCGACGATTGGATCGATGAAGTGCACGGGTGGATCGCCGTGCTGGGCCCAGTCGAAAACGAGGTCGAGGGCGCTTACCAGATGTGCGTTGCAGTCGGCGACGTCGTCCAGTTCGTTTGGCAGGAACTCGTCGCCGAAATCGAGCTTGCGGTTTGGGAGGGTGGCTATTCCCTTTTAGGCGAAGCGCCGCCAGCCGGCACGTGGACGCGAGTCTGCACCAGCTTGGCGAATGGCGGCATCGTCGAGCAGTCGATCGACAAGGTCGTCGACGAGATCCGCGACGAGGAACGTCTTGCGGATCCCGAATGGCCAGTGCGCGTCATCATCTTCTTTTATCTCGACAACATGTGGCGGGAGCGCTCGCCAAGCGCAGATCAATTTCGTTTGATCGACCAGGGCGGCGCGCTAGCTTTCGTGCCGGCAAGGCAGCTGTCATGAAAGCCCTGACAATTTGGCAGCCATGGGCATCTTTGATCGCCGCCGGCGCGAAGCCCTACGAATTCCGGAAATGGGACTATCGCAAGCGCGCGCCCGCGCTCGTCGACCAGCGCATCGTCATCCATGCCGGCGCACGGCCAGTTCGGCGCGGGGAGATCCTCGACATCTACGAGCGGCTTCGCATCGGCGAAACCGAACTCGACGAGGCTCGTACCGCACAGCTCCTCGAAAAATCGAATGATGGCCGCAGCCTGCTGCTCGCTCACGGGCTGGGCACGGCCATCCTGCGCAAACCGCGGAAGGCGACCGAACTATTCGGCGACAGCGATCGCGTCGATCATGAGATGTGGGCCTGGCCGCTTACCGATTGGCAGCCGTTCGAGCCGCCGGTGCCGATGCGCGGCTTTCAAGGATTCTGGACATGGCCGGAGTGAAACCTGTCCGCCTGCAGCTCTCGCGCGCGAAGGGCTTCAACCTTCAAGCCCATAGCTGCGCGACCAACGGCTTGCCCGCCGTCTACTGCGCGCGGCCGTTCGCGTTCGGAAATCCGTTCCGCGTCCGCAAGCCCGTCGACCTGGCGCAAATGCAGCGCTGGGACTGGTGCTTTGCCCAACCGCACATTGTTTGCGTCGACAACGCCGAAGCAGCTCGCCGATTTGCGATGTGCCTTTTCCTCGACGAAACCGCTCACGGATGGGTTCGTCGTCAGCTGCGCGGAAAGAACTGTGCGTGCTTCTGCGCCCTCGACGAGCCGTGCCACGTCGATCCGCTGCTGGAGCTGGCGAACCGATGACGCCGCGCCTGCTGGATCTCGAGGGGCAGAATTGGGGGCGGATCAAACGCCAGTCGATCGAGCGCGCCGTGGGGATCTCGGCATGAAGGCGCTGAAGCGGCCGATTGTGCGCCTCGCCTACCGTCGCGACGAGGCGGCGGCCTCGCTTGGCGTGAGCGAAAGCAAGTTCGCGGATTGGGAACGCCGCAAGATGATGCCGCCAGGCATCCACGTCGACGGCTGCCGGCTCTATGACGCCGAACAAATCCGGGCCGCCTGGCAGGCGATCAAGGAAGGCCGGGAGCCTGAATTTGACTCTGACAACCCCTACGATGCTGACTGAGGGAATGAGACCGATGTCCCTGCCCTACATCCACGAATTCGTGGATCGCCACGACAAGGTGCGCCGTTACGTCCGCCGGCGGGGAAAGAAGATCGCTCTCAAGGCCGATCCGTCGACGCCGGAGTTCTTGATGGAATACCAAGACGCGCTCGCCCAAACTGATCCCAAGAAGCGCACCGCGCCGACTGGAACATGGGACGCGTTGGTGACGCTCTATCTGGGCTGCGCGAAATTCAAGACGGGATTGAAGGACCGGACGAAAGCCGAGAACCGCCGCGAGGCCGAACGGATCCGCGTGAGGTGGGGCAAGCATCCGGTGAGCCGCCTCGAGGCGCGCCACATTCTCAAGTGGCAGGACGAGCTCGCGGAGACGCCAGGCAAAGCCAACAACATGCTTTCGATGGTGAAGATGCTGTTGAAATTCGGAAAGCCGCGCGGGTTCAAGCACAACGATCCGACAGACGAGATCGATGAGCTCGCCGGCGGCGAATACCGTTCGTGGACAGACAGGGAGATCGCCGATTTTGAGGCGCGCTGGGAGATCGGCACGCGCGAACGTTTGATATTCGACCTGGCGCTCTATACCGGCCAGCGTCGCGGCGATCTCGCCAGCATGACGCGCTACCACATCGACGGCGACGTGATGGGATGCGTGCAAGAGAAGACAGGCGAGCGCATCGCCGTGCCGGTCCATCCGAACCTAAAGGCGTCGATCGTCGCCTTCCCGTCGAAAGGGCTATCGATCATCCAGCGCCTCGACGGCAAACCGCTCAAGGTGCGCGAGCTCCATGACGTCATCTCGGATGCGATCGACGACGCCAAGCTGCCTGAGGATTGCGTTCTGCACGGCCTACGCTATTCGGCCGCCCGTTGCCTTGCCGACGCCGGCGCGACGCCGCACGAGATCATGGCGGTCACCGGGCACCGAACGCTCGACATGGTGGAGAAGTACACGCGCCAGGCCAACAAGGTCCGCCTGGCCGATTCCGCGATGAAGAAACTGACGCTTTGGAGAACGCGAACAGAACGGGAAAGTGGCTAACCGGTAGGAAATTGATTGGCTAACCGGTTGTGGAAAAGTGACCTAAGTAGTGGTCGGAGCGACAGGATTTGAACCTGCGACCCCCAGTCCCCCAGGGCGGTGGCGATCAATATCTCTCAACGACTTGGGTTGGCTACCCACACCAGGATTCGGCAGGAACGGATAGCGAAAGTGGCTAACCTCAAAAGGCCGCACGTTGCGCGCGATCCCGATGCCCCCGCGCGCTGCAATTTCGGGAGTCGATTTCAGGAGCTATACAGAGGCGCTACGTCGTTGACCTCGGGTCCGCAAGGGATGAGAATCGACCCGCTTAGAAAGCGATCGTAGTCCCGCCTCGAGGCTGATGATGGAGGCCCGCCATGTAACCCGCCGACGACGCTCAAGACGCGAAAAAAGGCCGCCCCGGCGAAGGGCGGCCTTTTTTGTCTTTGATGTTAATTTTTGCGCCTGCTTGGGCGGTCGAGAAACTAGCGCTTGTAGGTGATACGAACCGATCGGATCGCGACGATCACACAACCTTCTTGATGCGCACGCTGCCTTCCTTCACTCGATCGGTGTCATGGGCACCGCCGGCGCGCCGATTGGTCGCTCCTGCAGCTGGCGCAGCTCGTCGAACCGCGCCGCGCATCCGTCGCCCCAGTGATCAAGGCGAGCCATAAACGCTGCCACGTAAGAGGCAAACGTTGTCCCGGCTGCAGGCTTCGCCGGCGGGAACGGTTTGTCCTCCGGGCAGCGCAGCTTTTCGACGGGGAGCGGGACTCGCTCCACCTCCGTTTTTGTCAGCAGGATCGGCGGGGGCGGAGCCTTGGCGCATGAGATCAAGAGCGCGCTCAAGCACAACAGGCACAGGACCGTCTTCAGACGCGGGACCATGTGAAAGCTTCTCCAATGTTGCCGCGAGCTTCGCGTCGCGTGCGCGGGATTTGTTGTCGAAATCGGCCGCGATCGCGCTCTGCGCCGCCCTCTCGTCGCGCAGAGTTTTGATGGCGCCGGCGTTCTCGGCGTTGGTGACGGCGGCCTGCTGGATCTGTTGATCCTTCAGGACGATGGTTGCGTCGCGCTCCTTGATCGTAGCGTCGCGCGCGCTGATCGTTGCGCCCTGGGCTTTGATCCAAACGCCGAGAATCGCGCACCCGATCGCAAGCGCGCCGCTGACATACACAAGCGGTGACATGGCTCAAGCTGCCGCGGGCACGGCCGGCGCCGCAGCTTGCGGTGGCTGGGTGTGGTCGACTGGCGGCAACAAGCCCTCGTCGGAGAGGACCCCTTCCAGGAAGTCGATTTGACCGTTTCGGTCTTGATCGACCCATTCCAAATAATCGCCCTTCTTGCCGTACTGCCGCACGATCCAATCATTCGCATGCCTCAGCACGGATGCTCGAACACCGACGTTCTCGAGTTGCGCGGGGTTGATCTTGAAAGCCCTCAGCGCGTAGTTGAGGGCGGTCCGCGAGATCTCCTTAGCCGCACTGCGCCATTTGGCATCGTTGAGAATGTCTTCGGCTTTCGCTTTGACGCCGATCGTTGAGCCGATCGCATCGAGCGTCGGTGCCAGCAGCTTGACTACCCAGAACACAAGAACGAGAAAGCCACCGAGCAGGCCGTCATTCACGGTGACGACGGGATCAGCATCATGGACGATAGTCACTGGCGTCGGTGCGGCCGCCGGCGGCGCAGCCTTCAGCTGCTGATCGGTGATAGGGGCTGGCGAGGCGTCCTGCGCCCAGACCTGCGGACCGGCGCAGGTCAGAAGCGCGGCTGCGATCGTGATCGACGCGATGAATTTGCGAAACATCGGTTTCTCCAAACGGTTTGATGAAATGAAAAACAGGGCCCCGTCAGAGCCCTGTCCATGCTGCAGCGATCGGTTGCGTTATACCGCCGGCGGCTGGTCGGCCGGTTCGCCGAATTCAAGGTTCTCGGCGAACTCGCCAAGGATCTCGACGTCGAACGCATTCGAAACGGACTTCACGCCGTTGCCCGGGTCGGTGTCGCCCGTAACGGTCAAGGTTGCTTTTCCGGGTCCAATATTCGTGATGTAGACGGCGCCTTCTTTGATCTCGGCCGTCGCCACCGTCTCGTCGCTGGACGTCACGTTGACATCGGTCGCGGTGCCGGCGCTGCCGTCTTTCTTCTTCCAGTTCAGCGGCACCATCTTTCGATCGGTCATGTTCCACTGCATCATTTACTCCTACGTAGGTTGATCCTCCGGCTGACCGAACTCGAGTACGTCCGCCGTGGTGTGTGTGGTGGTGCTGTCTTTCAGTCCGTGATGGGCGCACCAACCATCGCGTGGCATCATCGGGAAGCGACCGATCCCGCGCGGGTCGGCCGAGCGTTCTGGGAGGGCGCCGTGACAAGGCCTGTGCGGCTTCTCGTCGATCGGCTTCTCTTCTTCGACGTCGCCCCAGTTTGGACAGGTCGCGCACGTGTTCAGACGCATGAGCGCCTCCTTCGATTGACGATTTGGAAAGGCGCTCAGCCGGCGCCGTTGAGATACGCTATGGCGTGACGAGACCGGTGAGGAAGCTGACGTCGATCGCCTTACTTGCGATCAACAGCAAGATAATGACGATCAGAAGACGTTGCGTGCCCTGCTGCTGGCCGGCGAGTCCGGTGATGGTGTGCATGACGGCGCTATATCGGCGCGCATCCTGCCTGACGTGGAAGGCTTGATCGTTCGCCTCGCGCTCGTCGGGCGTGGCCATCGGATCGGTATCGGGGTCGTACTCGGGCGTCTTCCCAAAAATCGCATCCATGAGACTCATATCCTTTCGCGCGCGGTAGATGCGCCCCCGCTTAAATTGTTCGTGCCGCGCATGTGCGTTACTCCACTTCCCGTCAGCAGTTTAGCCGATACGCGCGGCCTGGAAATGTTGCGGGTCCGGCCGCGACCAACGACCACCCCACGTCCATTCCTCCGCCTCGAAGGCCTCGATCACGAATTCCGGAATCATGCCGGTGCCGGGGCGCCACGGGCGACCGAGCGGATTGTTATCCGGATCGATGTCGATCGCGCAGCCGTAGCTGTGCATCGAGAGGTGCGTCGAGCCACGCATGGCGCGGAAATTGTAGGCGCCACCGTAGAGGTGCAGGCGATGCTTCTCGATGCCCTCTTGCGTTAGGTAGTGCGCCGCGATGACGCCGAGCACGCGACCCAAGCTGGATGCGCACTTCTTGTTCACGCGGATTGCGGAGAGCGGCTTCGACGCATCCCACGCCAGCACCATCGTGAACGGCGGTTTGAGACGCTCAAGGTTCGCGTCTTCCCACGCGCGATCCGGCACACCGTCGCCGTTGGGGTCGGGATTGCCGTAGAACGAAGCGACACTGCGTTGTGTGGGCCAAAGATGCATTAGAGCCTCCCCGTTGCTTGGAAGAAGATCGCGGTTCGATTTTGAAGGGCGGCAGAGTCAGGCGGCGGCGCTGACGTCGTTGTCGTTCGCCGCGTAACTCGTCATAGCTCTGCGTTCCGAGCTACATTGTAGGCCGCCGACGCTTCTTCCATCGTCGCAAACGTGCCCAGATGTCTATTGCGAAAATTAGCCTCGAATGGCTTCGCCTTCCGAGGGCGTTTACGAACGCCGATGACCCCTGTGGTGTTGCGACGATCGAGTTTCCGAAGGCGACGATTGTTGGCTTGCTCTCTGCGCGTCGCCCAGACGCAGTTGCCGGGCTCATAGTGGCCATCGTTGTTTGTGCGTTCGAGCGTGTGTGCAGGCGTCGGCTTCGGTCCCATGTCGGCGATGAAGTTGTGAAAGCCCTGCCAGCGATCACAAACCTTGATCCCGCGCCCGCCCCAGTCAGCCCAGCGTTTGTTGTTCTGGTTTTGGCAGCGGCCTTTCATAGCAGACCAAGCGGCGTACTCCGTTGATCGTTTCTTCATCGCTACGCTGCCTTCTTTACCTGATTGTCATTACTCGGTGGGAGTAGCACGTAGCTCGGCCACTTCAACGCGGACTGCGGGCCGGCTGTTTTCTTGTTCATTGTCCCAAGCGGCACTTGGTACGGATAGAAGTCGAAGTTTTTTATATTGGCATCCGCTGGGGAAGAACCATTTTTGCTCCCAAGATAGAGTGCGTCACCAACCGCACCCATAGCCCCGTCAAACGCGGTTTCGGTTGCGATACCGCCCCCATCGACAGCACCGTTCATACGATTACCTCCGTACGTCGCCATCATGCGGTGTGTGTTGCCTTGCAACCCACTATCGATCGGCGGTTTGAAAACACCATAGAACCCATTCGTGGTGCCGTCGAACACCTGAAGTGAGGCGTTATTCACGTTGATGTAGTAGTAGCCGTTGAGAGACGATTGGAAAAAAACGTGCGCTCCGACGCTAATGGTGTACACAAATTTGTTCGTGAAGGTCACGGACATGCTTCCAGACGAACGATTTATATAGCCCTCGCAAGAGTTACAAAGCGCCACATCCGCCGACCTCGACACGCTCGCCGTTGTCGTGGGAATGTAACTCGACGCAAACGGCGCCGACTCGCTGCCGGCGCCCCACGAATAGACCCCGTCGCCGTTCGTCGCGAATTTGATCCGCCCGGTTTCCGCGTGCTCGTTGACGTTGCCTGTGGTGTCCGCCGTCGTTTGCGGGCAGGTGAAGGCATCGACGCCGGTCACGGTCACGCTGGCGCAACTAAAATCAGCCGCCGTGCCCGAGGTGTAGTCGAGATACGCGGCGTCCCCGGTCACAAGGCCGTGCGCCGTCGCCGCGACCGTGACGACGTTGGACGTGATGGAATAGGTGCCCGCGATGATCGCACCCGTGACGGTGCAGCGGTTCCATGTCCCCGCGGCGACGGTGCAGGTCGCCGATACCGCGCCGACCTCAAGCGTGATCGCGCCGGTCCCGGTCTTGCGCTGAAGATAGTCGGAAAACGTGTGGACCGCGCTCGTCGCGTTCGTTTGGAAATTCTGCTTTATGTAGCCGCCACCTGCGGTTGCCGTGATCGTATCGGCCGTGGTGTTGCCGTCCGGCGCGACGGCGGTGTTCGCCGCATCGGTCGTGTTTGCGTTGACCCAGGCGGCGTCGGTGAAATCTTCCGACCACAGGATGAGAGTCGTCCGCAGACCTTCGATGAGAAGGCCGAGCGTGTTCCCGCTCGCGTCGTACTCGATGCGGGGCTGGTCGTATTTTTGCGCCGCTCCGGTCGCGGCTAAATACTGCTGCGGCAGTGGTCCGCGCGCCGTCATCATCCCCCAAAAAAATACGGCCTCCGTACCGGCAGGGCTCCACGTCTGCGCGCGTGTCGCGCTCGCGCTTGCCGCAAGCAAAAAGAACGGCCTGCGATCCGTGTTCCCGGGTATAAAAGTTACACTGATGCGGCACCAACCATCCCCAACCGATTGAACGTAGAGCGTTACCGCTCCACCACTCGTACCCACTGCGCACGTCGTAACGTTGAAATTCGCCCAATCGGCGGCTTGGCCGTTGAAGTAAATTTGCACGAAATCGTAGGTACTCGCCTTCGCGTAGACAGAAACCGTTGTTTTGACGCCAGGATTGAGAAAGAAGCTCGTGTTAGAAACGCGCGGTAGCGTGCCTACCCCTGCGTCGGCTACCAGCGTATCGGCCGTTGTCGTACCGTCCGGTGCTGTCGTCGAGTTGGCCGAAATTGTTGCCGCATTCTTCGTCCAATATGCGTTGCTTGCGTCTTCCGAGAACTGAAATAAATTCTCTCTAGCATACTGAATGAGCCCGTTCGACCCGAGGAACGTGCCGACTGAATTTCTACTAAACTGGAAGAGCGTCGTAAACGGCGCCCTCTGTGCGGGGGCGCCCGGCGATTTTACATAACAGCAAGCATCAAGCGACTTCGTGAAATCCAGACTTATGCCGTCATGGGTAGCATTGCTTTGCTGAAATAGGAGCAACTGCTCGACGGGCGTTAGAGCGAAAGCCGTGCATGTCGCGACGACTGACGCGATCACAGCTAGGACAAATGCGCGCATATTCATGACGGCCTCCGCGAACTCTTGATCTTCACGATTGCGTCTTCTGGAGAATAACCCAGCTTCCGGCGAGAATGGTACGTGCGCGCGTTGATGCCCTTGAGTTCTAGCCACTCATAAAGCCGTCGCGCCACGCCATCGATGGTGATGATCGGCACCGAGCGACGATTGCGCGCTTGCTCTACTCGCATCGCCCAAACGCAATTCGTAGACTCGTAATTACCCTCGTTGTCTTTGCGCTCGATCGTCATTTCTTTCGGCCGCTCGCCCATGTCGGTGAGGAACTTCTCAAAAGAGGACCATCGCTCGCAGACGCTGATTCCACGTGCGCCATAGCGCGACCAATTGGTGTCAAGTGGATTGGAGCAGCGGCTCAACATCCCGCGCCAAGTTCTGTATGTCGGCGAAACTTTGCCCAACCGAGCATTGCCGTGTGTGACGATCGCTTTCTGCCGTTTTTCTTCCTTCCGGCATCCGCAGGAACGCGCTCGTCTGTTGCGCAAATCAGAGCCGGGAGTGATCGCATGGCGACCGCAATCGCAGATGCAATGCCACATCGCACTAGAACCGCGCTTGCCATGGAACGCGACGGGGACGAGCCGATCAAACCGCTCGCCGATGACATCGATGCGCCGTAGGTTGGTCATGTTCGACCTTATCAGTTCACCGGAATCGCGTGTAGCTTGACCGTCAACACTTCCGCGCTCGCCGGCACGTAGGCGTTCACGACCTGGATTTGATAGAACATCGACGTCGTGCCGACCGCGCAGCGTCCGTGATACGTCGTGCCGGTGAGCGAGATGCCGGAATTCGCCGCGCTCGTATCCTGGTTGTTCGTGAGCGTGAACGAAAACCCCGATTGATTCGCGGTGAGGTTTGCGAAGTCGCCGGCGGCGAGCGCGAAGGTTGCGTTATCCTGAATGACGGTTGCCGGCGCCGTATTGAAAAGCCAAAGCACGCCCTGCAGCTTGGTCGCCGGGTTCGCGCTCGAATAAACGTCGACCTGTGGAATCAGAACGTGCCCGCCGTTGACGCGGCATATCCCGGTGATGGTCCCGTAGGTCGCGCCGGATGTTGCCGTGTTCCAGCCCGTGTTCGCGTTATAGGTATCGGTGCCGGTGCGCCGCGTCGTCGATCCGCTGACGATAGAGGAACAAGAATAGGTCGTGCACGACGCGGTGTCCGCCATCGAACTGCCCGATGCGAACAGCGCCAACAACGCGACGAAAGCAGCAATCGCAAATCTCTTCATGGTTATCTCCTTTCTAGAAATCACGGCATCGACGGGAAACGCGCGGCTTTGAGCGCCGTGGCGAAATTGTTGATCTCGGCATCGGCCCACAATCGTGACGACGCAAACGCCATGTAAAATCGCGTGCTGGCAGGTGCATCTTCCGTGCCGTCCAGCGAACCGAGCGCCAGCTTATTCGGATTGGTAGTCAGCGCCGAAGCTGTCGTGACGAAAGTCTCAAGCGCGGTGACGTTACGTTTCAGCTTGAGCGTTGTTGTTGCCTCATCCATCGCCGCGATACCGAGCGTCGGCGTCCCGACCGTGCCTGTTCCAACCGCATTCACAATTGTGTTTCCAGCAGCGTCGGCGATATCGTAATAAAATCTAAAGGTGCTTCCGCCGCCCATGGCGGTCAAATAGATGCCGTTGTGACGCGAGCCGTCGGTGTTTCCGAAAAACCCGGTCTGGTTTGATCCCGGAAAATAGATCACGGCGCCCGCCGTGAAGACCCCGTTATTTTTCGACCAGCCATCATCGTAAGTGCCGCCGGCCGCCGTGATGTAAAGCCCGGACCCCAACGTAAAATATTCATTCTCGGACAGCCCGCCAGGCGTGCCATGAAACGCCGGCTCGTCACCATCGACAGTTGCCGTGCGCCCGAGATTGAAGTGATTGCCGTTGCCAGACGTGTCCGACAACAAGTCGCCGGTGCCGCCGTAACTCGCCGAGTCGCCGGCATCGACGACAAAGTCGAGGTTCGCCGTCGATCCGAGATCGGTCAGCAGCTGCATGAGCGTCTTGCCGCCGCCGCCGACCCCGAAGCCCGAGAGGTGGTTGAGCTTAAGCATCGCTCACCGAATTCGTGGTGAAGAACAGCGCCACGCCGTGAAAGCGCGCGTCGATGGCCATCGTGTCCGAACCGTTCGTCGCATCGCGGTAGACCTGAAAAATCACGACGTCGTTTTCCGCCGGCGAGCCGCCGATCGTGACGGCCGAAGTCTCCGGCGAACGATAGAGATCGTTCGTCGTGCCACCGGTGTCCGTCGCCGTCTGCGCCGTGCCGAACGCGGCGTCGAGCGCGTCGTCGTCGGAAATGGCAAGTCCCTGGATTCCCCACACGACGCCGAAATTCGTCGTCGTCGCGGCGTGTGACCACACGAAGAGCGCGCTGACGGTGCCCTCGTTCCAGCTTTTCGGCATTTGCACCGCGAATTGCGCGAACTCGGCCGTCGTCGCGTCGAAATCCAGGGTCTTGATCATGACCTTGTTGGTCGTGGTCTCGACGGTACCCGACGCAGGTCCATTGGTCGTGCGCGGTGTCAGCGCGCCCGCTGGAATCCACAGCGTCTGTTTGCCAGACGCCAGCGCCTTGATCGCCTGCAGCAGCTGCGTCTGATCGGCGGGGTTCAAAGTGAGGCCTGCCGCCAGAACGGCATTCGCAATCTCCTCCTGGTGCGTGTTCATCGTGTCGGCGTTCACGATGGTCCGTGGTACGTCGGCGAGAGCGTCGCCGTCGGTGTGCATGCCGGAGAGATTGTGAGGCGCTGTGGTCCTATGCATCGGCGAGCGGGTCCACTTGTTGCAGGGCCTCGGGCGTCGGCGCGGTGTCGATGGCGGGCGCGGTCGTCGCGTCGCGCAGGCGTTGGCGGCGCGCCTCGGCCTCGGCGACGGCGGCCTGATCTCCGCGCGCAAGTGCGCGCGACACTTCCACATCGAGTGCGGTAAGAAGCGGCTTGCGACGCGCGCGGATGTGATCGCGATGGATGTCGCGCGCCGCCGGCATGTCGATCTCGACTTTGTCGCCGACGAGGCGCCAGGCAAGGCGGAAATGTTCATCGAACGGAAGGTCGGCGCGATCGACCACACGCGGCGTCGCGGCCAGGAGATGCGGGTCCGCGACATTGCCGTGCTTATCGGTGTAGGCCGCCTTTTCCCGGCAGCGGGCGAGCACGCGCGCGATGAAAGCATCTTCCGACTCTTCCTTCGCGCGCAAGGCTTCGTTCGGCTGGATGACGGCGACGCCGGCGTCCGGATGCTCGTAGATGATGCGTTTCGTGGTCATTGTGTTCCGAACCCCGCGACGTCGAAACCAGCCGGATCAGCCAAGCCGCCAGTGTCGGAGTGAGCGACGT
>Ga0210377_10001731_pt1 | contig 19559 bp, 17 predicted proteins | sample PLM4_65_b1redo_FD_155480 | JGI IMG/M metagenome (GOLD analysis project Ga0210377, IMG submission 155480) | Groundwater sediment microbial communities from an aquifer in East River, Colorado, USA - PLM4_65_b1 redo | ecosystem: Environmental > Terrestrial > Soil > Riparian zone | place: USA: East...
TGGAGGAGTCGCAGCCGGGTGCCCACCAGCCAGGCCATGAAGATGCCGCCCAGCACCAGGAACGCGAGGAAGAAGTAGCCCACGCTCGACTGCGTGAAGGAGTGCACGCTCGAGATGACGCCGCTGCGCGTGATGAAGGTCCCGAAGATCGCGAGGAAGAAGCTCAGGCCCACCAGGATCACGTTCCAGCGCTTCAGCATGCCGCGCTTTTCCTGGATCATCACCGAGTGGAGAAACGCGGTCTGCGTGAGCCACGGCAGGAAGCTGGCGTTCTCGACCGGGTCCCAGGCCCAGTAGCCGCCCCAGCCCAGCTCCACGTACGCCCACCACATGCCCAGCGTGATCCCGACCGACAGGAACACCCACGACAACAGCGTCCACTTGCGAATGGCGTGCAGCCACCCGATGTCGAGCCGTTTGGTCAGCAGGGCCGCCACGGCGAAGGCGTACGGGATGGTGATGGAGATGTACCCGAGATAGAGCATCGGCGGGTGCACCACCATCCCGGGGTTCTGGAGCTGGGGGTTCAGGCCGCGGCCGTCTATGGGGGTGAAGGCCAGCCGCTCGAACGGATTGGCCGCGAAGACCGTCACCGAGACGAAGAACACCGTGACCACCGAGGTCACGGCCGCCACGAGCGGCATCAGGTGCGCGTACCGCCGCGGGGTCACCAGCTGCGCCGCGGCGGCGAACAGCGACAGGACGAAGGCCCAAAACAGCAGGCTGCCCGCCTGCCCGCCGTACAGGGCCGCGAGCTTGTAGGCGAGGGGCAGGTTGCGGGCGCTGTAGCTGGCGACGTAGGAGACGTTGAAGTCGTTCTTGACGAGGGCCGTGAGCAGGGACACCGCCGCCACGGTCATCAGCCCCGCGAGCACGAAGGTCGCGCGGCGGGCGCTGTGGATGAGGGCCTGGTCACCCCGGCGGCCACCCAGCACGCCGACCACCGCTCCCCACACGCCGACGAGGAGGGCCAGCCACAGCGCGAGTTGTCCGAGGATCGTCATGGGGTCGTAGCGTCAGGCCTGCGGGACGGCTTCATAGCGCGACCCGCACTTGGCCAGGAGCGTCGTGGCCCGGAAGGTGCCGTCGGGCTGGAGCCGGCCCTCCACCACGATCTCGACGTCGTCCGTGAACGTGTCCGGCGCGAGCCCGCGGTACACCACCGGATACGTGATCTGGCCGTCGGTCGCCTGGAACGTGATGGTCTGCGACGCCACGTCCCGTTGAATGGACCCCGGGACCACCTTGGCCCCCATCTTGACGCCCACGTCGCGGAAGGACGGATCCGCCGAGACCTTGGCGGCGAGCTCTGAAGGCGTGAGGAAATACACGCCGGTTTCCCTGATGCCGCTGGCCATGAGAAAACCGACCGTGCCGATGACCAGCACGCCGGCGAGAAGGACCTTCGTGGATGCGCGCATAATTCCCCAGACGGTGAAACGGTGGTTTGCTGTCGAATATAGACTACCGGGTCCGGACCGAAAAGTTCATAAAACCCCCATAAAGAACCCTTCACGCCGTACCCCGGATTCCCGGTGCCACGGGCGCCGGGACGCCGCCGCGGCACCAAAGGGCGCTATCCCCCACCCCCACTGGCAGTTGCAGGCCGCCTGCACCCCTCTTCACACCCCGTTCACCCTCCCTTCAACCCGGGCGGCCTACCGTTGGCCTTCGTCCGGTCGCGGTCACCCCCCAGTGGGACCGGACACTTCGGTGTGGGGTGACTGTGCGCACGCTCTTCATTCTCAACGACCCGCCCTACGGCAGCGAGCGAGGGTACAACGCCCTCCGCCTGGCCGCCTCCCTCGCCACGCGCGAGGGCGAACAGGTGTGGATTTTCCTCATGGGCGACGCCGTCTCGAGCGCCAAGGCGGGCCAGGAAGTCCCCCGCGGCTACTACAACATCGAAGCGATGCTCCGGCTGATCCTGTCGTACGGCGGCACGATCGGCCTGTGCGGCACCTGCGCCGACGCCCGCGGGCTGGGGGACGCCGACTTCGCGGACGGCATCCAGCGGTGCACGCTCCAGACCCTCACCGACTGGGTCCAGCAGGTCGATCGGGTGCTCACGTTCTAACCTCACCACAGCCTGACGCACGCACGGAGTAGCGTCCGGCGGAGGTAACGCCGGCGTCCCACGCCGTCCGTTGCCCCCTGCCCTCTGCCCGCCTTACTTTCCGGCGCGCCTGAGCGCGAGGAGGGACAGGTGCGGGACGAGTTGCCGTCGCCGCCGAGTGGGGCGACGGCGTTCCCCCGCACGCGGTTGTCGCTCCTGGAGCGGGTGCGGGCCCCCTCGGCGGATGTCCGGCGCCAGGCGTTCGACGACCTGGTCACGGGCTACTGGAAGCCGGCCTACAAGTACCTGCGTATCCGCTGGCGTCTCGCGCCGGAGGATGCCGAGGACGTCGCGCAGGGATTCTTCGCGGTCGCCTTCGAGAAGGACTACCTCGCGACCTTCGATCCCGCCAAGGGGCGGTTCCGCACCTTCCTGCGGGTATGCCTCGACCGTTACGCCAACAAGGTGTACCGGGCAGAACGTGCCCGGAAGCGCGGGGGCGGAGTCCGGCGGCTCTCCCTGGATTTCACCGGCGCCGAGGGCGAGCTGCGGGCGCTCGATCCCCCCGATCCCCGGGAACTCGACCAGTTCTTCCGGCAGGAGCTGATCCGCGACCTGTTCATGCGGGCCCTGGCGGACGTGCGGGCGTCGCTCCTGGCCGAGGGGAAGGAGGTTCCCTTCCGCGTGTTCGAGCGCTACGACCTCGGACCGAACGAAGGCCGCACCTACGCCGCCGTGGCGGCCGAGTTCGGGATCCCGATGACGCAGGTCACCAACTACCTGGCGGCGGTCCGCCGCCGGTTCCGGGAGCGGGCGCTGGCGCATCTCCGGGCCTTGAGCGGCACGGACGAGGAGTTCCGCGCGGACGCGCGCGATCTCTTCGGGGTCGAGGTCCGGTGACCGCGCTCTCCGACGACGCCATCGGCCGTCTGCGGGAGGCCGCCCTGTGGCCCGACCTGAGCGGGACGCGCTACACGGCGATCCGGCCGCTGGGGTACGGCGGGATGGGCACGGTCTACCTGGCGCGGGACGAAGCGCTCGACCGCGAGGTCGCCATCAAGGTGGCCGGCGCCACGCCCGGCGATGACGATCTGACGCGCCGGCTCGCCACGGAGGCCGGCGTGCTCGCGCGGCTTGAGCACCCGGGGATCGTCCCCATTCACGACGTCGGCCGGCTGCCGGACGGCCGCGCCTACTACGTGATGAAACGGGTGGACGGCCGGACGCTCGCCGCCTGGCTGCGGGAGCCGGCGTCACTGGCCGAGCGACTGCGCATCTTCGAGCGGGTGTGCGAGCCGGTGGCGTTCGCCCACGCGCGCGGTCTGGTGCATCGCGACCTCAAGCCGGACAACATCATGGTGGGCAGTTTCGGCGAGGTCCTGGTGCTCGACTGGGGCGTCGCCAAGGACCTGGGCCGCGACGCGCCGGCCGCCGGCGGGACGGCGACCCCGGCGCCGGTCACGGCCGCGTCCGGGAACACCGAGCCGGGGACCGTGATGGGCACGCCGGGCTTCATGTCACCCGAGCAGGCCGCCGGGGACGTGGGCCGGGTGGACCAGCGCAGCGACGTGTACGCCCTGGGCGCGCTGCTCTTCCAGATGCTGAGCGGCCGCGCGCCCGAGCCGGGCCACGACGCGCCGGCCGCGCCGCCCCGCCGGCCCGGCGTGCCCCGCCGGCTGCGCGCCATCTGCTCCAAGGCCATGAGTCCGCCGCCCGGCGATCGCTACCCGGACGCCGGCGCGCTGGCCGCGGACGTGGCCCGCTTTCGCGCGGGCCACGCGGTCACGGCGTACCCCGAAACCGTCTTCGACCGATTCGGCCGGGTCGCCGGCACGTATCGGACGCCGATCCTGCTGGTGGCGGCCTACCTGGTGATGCGGGTGATCGTGGCCCTGCTCACCGGCTAAAGGTCCGTCGCCCCCCGCGTAAGGGAACCGGAGGAGCGTCGCGGCATCACCATCTCACGAAGCGGAGGCATCCGGTGAACAAACCCGTGCTGGGCTTGGCCCTGGGCGGCATCCTCGGCATCTTCGACGGGCTTTCGGCCCTGATTTCGGCGCCCGAGACCGCGCCGCAGATCGTCTCGATCGTGGTCGGCTCGACGGTCAAGGGCCTCATCGTGGGCGTGCTGATCGGCTGGTTCGCCAAGAAGGTGAACTCGCGGCCCGCCGGGCTGGTGGTGGGCCTCCTGGTCGGGGCGTTCTTCGCCTTCCTCGTGGCCCTCATGCCGGACGCGCAGGGCAACCACTACTACTGGCAGATCGTGCTGCCCGGCAGCGTGCTCGGATTGATCGTCGGCTATGCGACCCAGCGATACGGAACGACTGCCAGGGTTGAGGGTTAGGGGTGAGACGGCAAGACGGATAGCGGACGGCTAGGTCGGGGGTGGCGGGACACGCTCCCGCGTCCTGCTCCCTAGGCGTCCGCTAGCCGTCTCGCCGTCTCGAGCCCTGCCGCCGTCTCCTGAATCAAGGCCCAGGCCGCCTCGACGTGCCGGCGTTCCGTGAGCGTGCCGCCCAGCGCCATCCGGAGCACGTATCGGTCGGCCAGGCGGGTGTGCGTCAGGTACAGGGCCCCGGACGCGTTCAGCGATTCCAGCAGCCGGCGGCTGGCGTCGTCCCCGGCGCGCAGCCGAAAACAGACCAGGCTCAGGCGGACCGGGGCCGCGATCTCGAAGCGCGGGTCCGCCGCCACTCGATCGGCGAACGCCAGGGCCAGAGCTACGTGGTGGCGGATGTGGCGCCGCAGGCCGCCGGCCCCGTACCAGCGGATCACAAACCACAGCTTGAGCGCGCGGAACCGCCGACCCAGCGGGATCTGCCAGTCGCGGTAGTCGATCACCGCGCCGGACTCCGTGGCCGGGTTCCGCAGGTATTCGGGCAGCACGCTCAGCGCCCGCAGGAGCGCTGCCCGGTCCGCCACGTAGAACGCGTTGCAGTCGAAGTTGGTGAGCAACCATTTGTGCGGGTTCACGCCGTAGCTGTCGGCCAGCTCCAGCCCCTGGTGCAGCCAGCGCAGCTCGGGGCAGACCGCGGCGCTCCCGGCGAGCGCGGCATCCACGTGCAGCCACACGCCATGGCGGCGGCACACCTGGCCGATGGCCGGCACGGGGTCGATGGCCGCGCTGGAGGTGGAGCCGACCGTGGCGACCGCCATCACCGGTGTGATGCCGGCGTCCTGGTCGGCGACGATGGCCCGCTCGAGCGCGTCGGGTCGGAGGGCGAAGGCGTCGTCCACCGGAACGGCGCGCAGGTGTTCCCGTCCCAGCCCCGCGATCCCCACGGCCTTCTCGACCGACGAATGCGCCTGGGTCGAGGCGTAGACCCCGAGCGGGCCGGCCACGCCCCGGGCGTTGGTGGCGCCGCCGGTGGCCCGCTCGCGCGCGGCCAGCAGCGCGCACAGCGTGGCGCTCGACGCGGTGTCCTGAATGACCCCGCCTCCCGCCCCGCGCGAAGTGAAAGCCTCGGGCAGCCCCAGGAGATCGGCCAGCCAGTCGAGCACGTGGGTCTCGAGCTCGGTGCACGCGGGGCTGGTGGCCCAGAGCATTCCCTGGACGCCGAGTCCGGCGGAGAGCAGCTCCCCCAAAACCGCCGGCCCGGACGCGTTGCCCGGGAAGTAGGCGTAGAAGTTGGGCGACTGCCAATGCGTGATGCCGGGGAGGAGCACGCGGTCCACGTCTGCCAGGATGGTTTCGAACGGCTCGCCCTCCTCGGGTGGCGCGGCCGGGAGCAGGGCGCGGATGTCGCCCGGCGCCACGCGGGAGAGCACGGGCAGCCGCTCGACGCGCTCCAGGTAGGCGGCGATCCATTCGACCACGTCCCGCCCGTAGCGGCGGAACTCGTCGGGCGTCATGTGGCGCCGGGCGTCGCTCATGCGGCGGTCGGCTCCAGCGAGCCCAGCGGGGGACGGGGCCGCGCGGCGGCGAGGGCCGACTGCCGGCGCCCGAGCCAGAGGGCCAGCACCAGCCAGACGGCGGCGAGCGGCGCCAGGGCGAAGGAGATGGCCGACATGCCCAACCCGATCGCGAGGAACCCGGTGTACGACCACGCGGCGATCTGGTCGCCCGCGCGATAGACGAAGGTGTCGATGAAGTTCTTCGCCTTGTACTTGTCTTCCCGGTCCACGACCGTGTAGAGCAGCTCGCGGGTGGGCTTGGCGACCGCGAACTCTCCCGCGCGCCGCAGGACCTGGAACACGACGAACGCCCCGAGGAGGGGTGCCAGGCCCAGCAGCGTGAAGCCCACCAGCGAGAGCGCCGGCAGGAGGGTCATGGTCGCCGCCACCCCGAGCCGCCGCAGGATCCGCCCGGTCAGGAACACCTGCGTCACGGCCGTGAGCCCGTTGACCGCGAGGTCCAGCCGCGCGAAGAAGGCGGTGCGCAGGGCGGGATCGGCGAAGGCGCGTTCCGCCAGGCGCGCCTGGTGGAAGTACAGCACCGTCGAGCCCAGGGTGAAGAGCAGCATGTACGCGCAGATGCCGAGCAGGTAGGGCGAGCGGGCCACGTGCGCCATCCCGCCGATGGCGCTGCCGCCGATGGGCAGCTCCGGATCCGTGACGTCGCGGGGGCGCGGCGCGCCCGTCTCGCGGGTGAGCCGCAGCACGCAACGCAGGCCCAACTCCAGCAGGATGGCCGAGAGGAGCAGGAGCTGCACGGGGCCCAGGGGGCGGGCCAGCGCCGCGGTGAGTCCCGCGCCCACGATCCCGCCGAGCGTCCCGCCCAGGGCGATGACTCCGAAGAGCCGCTTCCCCTGCTCCGGGTCGAACACGTCCACCATCACGGCCCAGAAGATCGAAACCACGAACAGGTTGAACACGCTGGTCCAGACGAAGAACACCCGGCCCAGCCACACGTCGCCCCGCGCGGGCAGGACATGCAGGGCCGCGAAGAACAGCAGGAGGTTGACCAGGAAGAACCGGTTGGTGAGCGCCACGAACCGGCGCCGCGGCAACCGGGCGACCAGGGCCGCGAACGGCGTGTGCAGGGCGAGCATCGTGACCAGCGTCCCGGTGAACAGCCAGGCCAGGTTGTCCACGCCGCCGGCCACGCCCATCTCCTCGCGTAGCGGCCGCAGGATGTAGTACGAGGCGAGGATGCAGAAGAAGTAGGCGCCCGACAGCAGCAGGGGCCGCGTCTCGGCGGGCCGCAGGTCCACCACGCGACGGAGGGCTCGCGTCAGCGGCGCGTCGCGATGGTCGCCCCCAGAGGGCATGGAGTCTCCGAAGCGAGGGAGCGGAGGAAACGCTGCCGGGCGCGCGTCAGGCGCCGACCGCTGATCCGGCCGGCGCCTGACGGAGGAAGATGCCTATCGAACGCCGCGAGTGGAAGCGCGCGCGCCGTTCACTTCGGGGCGGGCGCCGCGGCCGTATGGCACAGCGTGCAGTACTTGACGTCGACGCCTTTGTGGTCCTCGGGGACGCCCTTGATGTTGGGCATCGTGCCGGCGTGACACATCAGGCACTGTTCCCGGCCTTTGACCACATGCGTGATGCCGGGCGGCGTCTTGGTCTGGATCGCCGCCTCTTTGGCGTGACAGGACAGACAGATCTCATTCCCGCGGCCCTCATGGCTCTTGGGCGCGGCCTTGATGTTCGGCATCGTCCCGCCATGGCACATGAGGCACTGCGCCCGGCCCTGGGCCGTGTGCTGCATGACGGGAGGCTTCGCGGCCTGCGGCGACGGCTGCGCCTGCTGTGCGTTCGCGCCGGCCGTCAACCCCAGCAAGGCGACGCCTACTCCCATCCCGACGATCATGCGATTCCAGGCCATTTTCCCCCTCCCAATTGAATGATACCCCGCACTCGTACTATGGACTACGGACCCCTGCATCCGCAAGACTACGGATCTCCCGATGCCCGTGACCGCGGTCACTCGGTCGTCACTTGGTCGGGTTCGCCGTGTACCCCAAGATCGTGAGCACGATCATGTACGCGAGAATCCCGACTCCGATCCAGGCGAATACGCGACCCGGCCGCCCCCGCCCGGCACCCCGATCCAGGAACGGGATGAGCAGGACGAGGAGCCCGGCCAACCCGAACCCGATCACGCCGACGGCTTCCCCTTCCAGACCGAGGATGTGCGCCGGCAGGTACTTCAGGGTCTGGAACATGAACACGAAGTACCACTCGGGCTTGATCCCGGCCGGGGCCGGCACGAACGGGTCGGCCTTCTCGCCCAGCTCGGCCGGGAGGAACGCGGCCAGGGCCGCCAGCAGCGCCAGCGCCGACAGCCATCCGACGAGGTCCCGGAGGAGGAAATCCGGGATGAACTTCATTTCGCGGCGCCGTCCCCCGTCGCGCTCGACGCTCGGCGGGACGCTCATGCCATGCCGCTGCACCAGGTACAGATGAAGGGCCACCACCGCGATGGCCGTGGCGGGCAGCAACGCGACGTGAATGGCGTAGAAGCGGGTGAGCGTCGCCCCCGAGACGTCGTCGCCGCCGCGGAGGACACGCAGGACGAAGTCTCCGGCCAGGGGCACCACCCGGACGATCTCGGTGCCCACGCGCGTGGCAAAATAGGAAAGCTCATTCCATGGCAGCAGGTAGCCGGTGAATCCGAAGCCCAGGGCCAGCCCGAGCAGTGCCATACCCGAGACCCAGGTGATCTCGCGCGGCGGGCGGTAGGCCCGCAGCAGCAGAACGCTGAAGAAGTGCACGAACAGGGTGAGGATCATCAGGTTCGCCGCCCAGGCGTGCATCGAGCGAACCAGCCAGCCGAACTGCACCTCGGCCATCAGGAACTGGACCGACTCGTACGCTTCGTCGGCGCTCGGCCGGTAGTAGAAGAGGAGGAGGATCCCGGTACAGAGCTGGACGACGAAGAGAAACAGGGTCATCCCGCCCAGGTAGTACCAGAGCGTGTGCTTGTGGACAGGAACGGTCTTCTTCCGCGCGACCGCGCCCAGGCCGCCCAGGCCCACACGGTCCTCGAGCCAGGCGGCGGCGCGCGCCGCCCACGAGCGAACGACGCCCGGCCGGCTCACGCGCCCTTCGTCACGACGATCTGCTCGCCGCTCTCCCGTACCAGGTAAGTCTCCAGCGGCGCCGGCGGCGGGCCGGCGATGTTGCGGCCGTTCAGATCGAAGTGGCCGTTGTGACACGCGCACCAGATGTGACCCAGGTCCTCACGGTACTGCACGATGCAGCCGAGATGCGTGCAGGTGGCCGAGAGCGCGCGGAGCTCGCCCGCCACCGTGCGCACCAGGAGCGCCGGGCGGTTGCCGAACTTGAAGATCTTCGCCGTGCCGGGGGCGACGTCGGCCGGGCCGAACCCCAGGGTGACCGACGAGGCCGCCGCCTCCGCCACGTGCGGCGGAATGAGATAGCGGGTGACCGGGTACAGGACGGACAGCACCATACCGCCGAAGCTCGTTCCCAGCAGCCAGTTGACGAACCGGCGGCGGGAGCCGCGCGAACCGGTGGTCCGACTATTCATGGCTCTCCCTCCAAGACGGGGGCGTGGAGCTGCCGGATCTTCAGGATCAGCCCCGTGATGAGCAGCAGGATGAGGCCGACCGAGATTCCCAGTCCCACGCGCCGGAAGCGCAGATCGTCGAGCGCCTTCTTGCCCCGGCCGATGGCGGTGTCGGCGACATCCAGGCCCGAGGCCACGTAGGCGCCCACCGAATCCGCGCGGAAGGTATGGATCGCGGCCCGCGCCTGGACCAGCGCGTTGTGGGCCGCGCCGAGGTCCACCTGGGCCTGGCTCACCTCCATACCGGCCCGCTCGGCGCGGGTGAGCAGCGAGTCCGCCAGCGCGAACGCGCCCCCCAGGGAGTCGAGGCCGGCGCGCATCGTGGCCGCCACGGCGCCTCCACTGACACCGACGTCGTGGCAGCGCCCGCAGATGGTGCCCTCGCCCACGCCGAGGAGCGTGTCGCTGACCGCGGCGATGGCGTGGTTGCTGTGACACGTGGCGCACCCGGGAACGCCCATCCGGTTGAAGATGTCGCTGTGGGGACTGCGCGCGAAGTAGTCCGCCATGACCGCGTGGCATTGCCCGCACACGTTGCCCACCCAGGTGACGCCGGGCGGCGCGGCCCCGTGGTTGCCATGACAGTCGTTGCAGGTCGGGGCCGACTGGTCGCCGCGGTCGGCCAGGGCCCGCCAGTGCACGCTCTCCCGGTACCGATCCCGCTGATCCGTGGGGATGCCGTATCGCGCCATGCGGGTGGCATCGGCGTGACAGCGCCCGCAGGTCGCCGCGACATTGAGCGGATGGACGCTGGATTGCGGGTCCGAGGCCGGCCGGATCCCGTGTGCCGGGTGACAGCTGGCGCAGGTGGCCACCGCCGTGTCCCCGAACTGCGCCAGCCGCTGGCCGTGGACCGACGTCTGGTACTCGGTCACCTGGTCCACCCGGAGTGCCGGGTTGTACCGGTGCATGAAACCCGCATCCGCGTGGCAGCGGCCGCAGACCTGGATGATCGTCCGACCCCTCGGCACACCCACGAAGCCCCGCGCGGGATCCATGGCCTCGAATCCGGCGACGGCCGGATCACCGCCGTGGCACGCGGCGCAGCTGAATCCCTTCGCCGCGTGCACGTCCGCGAGGTAGGCTCTCACCGGTCCGGCCAGACGCTCCACCGTGATCACTTCGTGGCAGGTCCGGCAGTTGTCGGCCTCCTGCGCCGCGCCGCCCTGGGCGTCGAGGCGGCCCGGGCCGGCCAGCGCCAACCCGGCCGTCAGCACGAGCCCGCTCACCCCGCCGATGGTGCCCCGAGCCCTCATAGACCGTTTCCTCGTTTCGCGAAGTACGCCGTCAGGTCGGCCACGTCGCCGGCGCCGAGGGTGTCCCACTGGATCCGGAGCAGCGAGTCCGGGAGGGCGACGTGATTCCACAGCGCCGCCAGCACGCCGGCGCGAGTGGTCGTCCCCCTCGCCCGGGCGAGATCGGGCGCGCGCCCCGCCCGGCCGGCGGAATGGCACCGCCGGCACCCAAGCGATCCCAGACGGGCCTCGCCGCGCTCCGCCGACCCCTCGCCGGCCAGGTACTGGAGCGCGCCGAGGTAGGCGACCAGGTCGGCCATCTCGCCCGCCTCCAGCCGCGGCAGCTCGACCCGCGCGCGTTCCGCCGCCGCCGTCATGCGCGGCGCCTTGTTCCACATCGCCGCGGCGAACTCCGCGAGATCCCGGCGCGGCACGCCGGACAGGTCCGGTCCGTAGGGCCCGCCTCGGCCCTCCGGGCCGTGACAGACCGCGCATCGCTCGGTGCGGAAGAGGATTCGACCGGCGTCCCTGCGGCCCGGGAGCAGATGCACTGGTTGGGCGACGTCCAGGATCCCGGTATCGCTCAGGAAGGCGCGCAGGTTTCCGAGGTCCGCCCCCGTCAGGACGGGTCGCCGGATTCCTCGCGCCTCCATTTCCCGTGCCATCGCCGGCGCGTGATTCCACAGGGCCGCGGCCAGCTCAATGGGCGGTCCCCGTCCGGCCAGGCCGTCGAGGGCCGGACCGATGACGCCGCCCGAGCCGCGCACCTGATGGCACCGGACGCAGCCCTTCCCCGTGAAGACCGCGGCGCCGAGGTCGCGATCGCCCGGCGGGTTGTAATACCGGATCGCGAACAGGAAGGCAATGAGGTCGCCCGCCTCCCACGGGGCCAGCGTTGCCGGAGGAGCATCGCGCTCCCGCATGCGGGCCGCCATGACCGGCAGATGGTTCCACATCGCCGCGACGAGCCCGAACAGCGAGGGCGCTTCCGCCACGCGGGCCAGGTCCGGCCCGACGCCCCCCCCGACGCCGTCCACCGCATGGCAGCCGGCGCATCCCTTGGCGCCGAACACCCGTGCGCCCGCCGGCGCGCTCTGGGCGACCGTCACGTCCTGCTGCGCGGCACCGGGCCCCGGCAGGGCGAGGGCGCACCCGAGTGCCGCGATCGCGCGCCGGCAGATCCGTTCGGCCGGCAGGATTACGGCCCTCCCGGAATCGTGCTGCCGTGACAGGTGGCGCACATGTCGGGGTTCTTGCTCCGCAGCCGCTGGGGGTTGAACCCGGGCCCGTGCGGTTTGAAGCTCCGGTGACAGGCCAGACAGTCGTTTTCCACGTGGCAAGATACACAGCTCTCCAGGCTCTGCCGCGCCGCCTGCCCGTGACCGCCGATGAACGCCTGCTTGGCGTCATGGAAGCCACCCGCCAGCGAACGGCCGCGCGCCACCACGCCCGCCTGCCGGTGGCAGTCGGCGCAGAACTGCGCGGTGTTGTGGCAGTCGGTGCAGGTCACCGCCCGCGTGTACGCCTGGGCGGGGTGCCCGATCAGCCACCCGGGCGGGTGGTAGCCGCCCGCGCGACCCGCGTCCGGCCGATGGCAGTCGAGGCAGTCCTGCCGGACGTGGCAGGCCGCGCAGGTCTGCGGCCGGGCCGACGCCGGGCCGCCGTGCTGCCGCACGAAATCGGCCGTGTGGTTGGGGGGTGGGTGCCGCCGCACGGGCACGTTGAGCGCGGTGCCCGACGCCGCGGTCGGGAAGCCCTCCGCCACGCGCGGATTGCCCCGGTGGCAATCGAGGCAGCCCTCCCGGGCATGGCACATCTGACAGGTGGAGGCGTCCTGGCGGACCGCTTGCCCGTGGGTCTGCAGGAAGGTGGATTCCTGGTGGTCCGGCGGGCCCTGGGCCGCCAGGTCCGACGCCGGCAGGGCGATCAGCCCGGCCCAGAGCGCTACGGTGACGGTTCTCATCGGGCACCTCCTTCCGGGATCTGCAGCACGGCCGGCGGCAGGGTCGACCGGTCGGCGCCGGATCCGAAGGCGAGTCGCAGGCCGGCATGCAACTGGAGGGAGCTCCAGGAGAACTGAGCCGCGTCGGGGCGATCGTGGTGCTCGTCCCAGAAGGTCGCGCCGCCAAAGGCGCGCACCTGCTCGACAATCTCGAAGTCCGCGTCCGCCGAGTACAGCCAGACGGAGGCATCGTCGAACCGCAGCTCCAGCACCCGCTGCAGGTTGGCGACGCTGCCCCGAAGTCCGAGCCGCGGGATGGGCCGCCAGAACAGGCTGGCGTCCAATCCCACGCTCCCGGCCCCGGGACCGTCTTCGATGGAATAGTCCCCCGTGACGATGAGGGACGCGGTGTGCCGGTACGTGGCGCCCAGGCTGGCCCGCCATCCCGCGTCCTCGACCGGGGCCAGCGGCGTGGCCGCGTCGGCCGCGTCGAACCCGTACAGCTCGCCCCGGGCCCGCACCTGCACGCGCGGATGCGGCGTCACGGTGACGGACGCGAACCCCGCGTGGTAGGGGACCGGACTGAAGGCGCCCCAGATGGACCAGAGCTCGAAGTACGGGCGGTAGCGCCGGCCGCCCGCGGACACCGAGGCCTTCCAGCGCGGGATCGCGACCGTGATCGTGGCCTCGGCGCTGCCGAGGATCGCGAACGCCAGATCGTAGTCCGCGCCAGCCGCGAGCCCGACGTTCCGGTGCACGCGGACTTCCAGATCGCCGCCCAGCCGCTCGGCGACCAGGTGATCCGGCCCGGGGTCGATTTCCCGCTCGTAGAGCGCGCGCCCCCGTGCGGGGCCCAGCGCCCAGCCCACGTCCCCGCCCAGCACGATCTGCCGCCGGCTCGGCCGGAACTCCGACAGCGGGTTGAGCGCGTCGCTGGTGATGGGCAGCGGACTGCCCCACGCCAGGCCCCAACCGCCGTAGGCGCTGGCCGAGAGGGCGCCGCCCAGCATGCGGGCCTGCGCGCGGCCCCCGTCGAAGCCGGTGTAGCCGAAGCGGGACGCCTGATACAAGCGACCCGCCTGGACCGACCAGGCGTTCCCGGCGTACTCGGCGAACCCCTCGACCAGCTGGAGCGCGGGCGACGTGCCCGGCCACACATCGGGGTTGGCCAGGTCGGTCCCGACGCGCGCCCGCCCATAGAGGCGCAGTCCCGGCAGTCCGAGCTTCCAGACCGACACGTCGGCCGTGGTGACCAGCGGCAGCGCGTCCTGCCGCGCCTGCGGCCGGTAGAAGGTGCAGACCAGCCGCCCGGGCACGCAGGTCACCGCGAACCCGCTCGTCACCACGGAGGAGGCGGCGATGCTGTCGAGCTGCCAGCCCCGATATTCCACCGATTGGAACCGCGTGTCCAGCCGGACCCGGTACGCCTGGGCGGCCAGTCCGCTCGGGTGCAGCAGCAGGCCCACGCCCGCCGCCGCCAGAAGAGCACTGCGAATACGCACGTTCCCTCCCATTCACCGATAGCCGAACAGCATCGAGTACACGATCAGCCCGATCAGGGTCAGGCCCACGGCCAGCGCCGCAAACCCGAGCGCCTTGAGGGCGCGCTCCCGCTTCTTGGGGTACGGCTCGACCAGGGTGTCCTCCAGCCGGCCGGACGCCACCAGCTCCTCGTACTCCCGCGGCTTGTCCCGCTTCAGCTCCTCGAGCGGCACCTGGCCGGTGAAAATGACCGGGTCCATCGGGAACTTGTCCAGGCGGAAGTGCGTGTTGAAGAAATGCACCGTGAAAATGAATCCGACGGCCAGGAGCGCCTCGTCGCTGTGGATGATGGTCGAGACGTTCACGGTCCAGCCGGGCAGCACCCGGGTGAAGAGCTCGGGGAACCAGAGCAGGAGCCCGGTGGACCCGATGATCACCATCCCCCAGAACACTGCGAAATAGTCGAATTTCTCCCAATACGAGTACCGTCCGTAGCGCGGGCGGTCGCCCCGTCCGAAGAACCACTTCACCGAGCCCCAGAACTCCTCGAGATCCCGGCGGACGAACAGGATCGAGTCGCGTCCGAAGAGGAACGCCCGCCAGGTGTCCCCCGACGCCCGCTTGCGCCGCACCACGTCCCAGACATGCACCCCGAAGACGGCGATCAGGGTGACGGCGCCAGCGCGGTGCAGGAAGCCGGTGGTGGAGAACCCGCCCAGGGTGCGGGCGAACCACTGGGCCCACCCCATGTACGAGAACTTGAGCGCCATCCCGGTGAGCGCGAGCGTGAAGAAGCTCAGCAGCATGGTGATGTGCAGCCCCCGCTGGAATGGGGAAAACCGCTGATGGAGCTTCTCGCCCGGGCGCACCACGGGACGCACCCGCCAGTCCTCGGGCGAGCGCCACAGGCGCCAGAGCCAGGCCAGGGTATGCAGGATCGCGAACGAGAGCGTCCCCACCAGCAGCGTGGTCATGCCCCAGAACGCCCAGAACAGCAGGGGATACTTGCCCGCGTCGTGATGGGTGGCGTGGGTCAGGTAGCCGGCGAAGCGCCGGTTGGTGCCCGGGTGGCACTTGCCGCAGGTCCCGACGATGTGGCGGCGGCTCAGCGTGCTCGCGGGGTTCGTGACCGGGAGGATGTCGTGCCGGCCGTGGCAGTCGGAGCACTTGGCCGCCCCGGCGTCGCCCAGCCGGGAGACCTTGCCGTGGAACGTATCGAAGAAGGTGGCGGACTCGTCCTCGTGACACCGGCCGCACTGGACCATCAAGGTCAGGCGGAAATCGCCCCGATCCGTCCGGCTGATCTCGTGCGACGAATGGCAGTCCTTGCAGGTCGGGAGCCGCTCCTGGGGCACGCCGTCCGCGAGCGCGGTGGCGTGTACGCTCAGCCGGAACGCGGTCTCGACGCCGTCGTGGCAGTTGCCGCAGGTGCTCGCGACGCTGTCCGGATGGATGCTGGAGCCGGGCTCCGCGGCCGGCAGCTGGCGGTGCGCGGTGTGGCAGTGGTTGCAGGTGGCCGTCACCAGGAGGCCGCTCTCCAGCAGCCCCTTCCCATGAATGCTCTCCTCGTAGCTACGCACGATGTCCGGGTGGTCCGCCGCGATGCGCACCGCCGCGACTTCGCCTTCGCGGTGGCACCGGGCGCACAGCGTCGGCACGTTGCGGACGAACGTGGGCGAGACCGGGTCGGTGCGGGCCCGGGTGGCGTGGTCGTCGTGGCAATCGAGACAGGTGGGGGCGTCGGGGTCGCCCTGCGCCGCGAGCCGCCCGTGTATGCCGCTCGAGTGGTCCGCCACCTCCTGCGCGTGGCACACGCTGCAGTCCACCCGGTCCGCGCGAGCGGTCTCGCAGGCCCGGCCGCGGGACGGGGTGACGTCGGTGTGGCACTGGGCGCAGGCGGTTCCCGCATGCGTGCTGGCCGAGTACGCCGCCGGGTCCACGTAGAGCGACGTCGTGTCGCCTTTCGCCAGCCCCCGCAGGCCCGGGTCGGCATGACACCGGAAGCAGTCCTGGTTGGCGGTGCCGGCGTCGTAGAGCACGCGGCGGATCCGGTGCGGGGAATGGCAGTCCACGCACGCCGGGATCTTGTGCGGCTCGCTCTCCCAGAGCCGCCCCTCGATCACCTTCCGGTGCACCCGCTCGATCTGGCCGTGACACTGGGTGCAGGTACCGGCGATGTTGTCCCGATGGATGCTCGATCGGGGGTCGGTGTGCGGGAGGATGAAGTGCGACGTGTGGCAGGACGTGCACACCGCCGTCACCGTCAATCCCTGCTGGAACAGCCCGGCCCCGTGAATGGACTCGGAGTAGTTCTCCAGGATGCTGTCCTGCGGGATGGTGCGCCGCCGCGAGACCGGCGTGCCTTCCTGATGGCACTGCCCGCAGAGGAACGGCACGTTCGTCACGGCGGTGCGCGCCAGCGGGTCGCGGGAGCGGCGCACCTCGTGGAGGCTGTGGCAGTCGCCGCAGGTGGGCGCCAGCCGGTCGCCCCGCGCCGCGGCCTGGCCGTGGAGCGACTGGGCGTGCTGCCGCCCCTGGTCGGCGTGGCAGGCGGCGCAGTCGGCCCTGGTCCGGTCCGCCGGATGCGGGAAGGCGAGCGGGCCGTGACAGGTGACGCACCCGAGCCCGGCGGCGCCGTGGACGGACCGGCCGAGCATGCCGTGGGTGACCACGTAGCGGGCGGGATTGGGCTGGCCGGCAAAGAGGTCGGCACTGCCGTGACACATCAGGCAGGGGGCATCGTCCTCCTGGGCGCGCGCCACGGACGGGACCGCGAGCGCGAGTAACGCGATCACGCACGCCGTCTTCATACTTCGCCGGTGGGCCGTCCCCGCCTGCCGAAGCCGTCCTTCACGCGCGACTCCAATCCCTTCGCCCCAAGCAAAATACGACGCCCCCCTCGCCTGAACAGCAGTCGAAACCTTTTCTAAAGAAACCCTCACTTTCGCTTGGCAGTGCCGGAACGCGGGGGGTGTTTCCTTTGACGCGGGTCCACGATTGCGACCCCGCGCGGGGCCCGCGTGACGGCCCCCGGAAGGATCCGATTCGATGCGTTCGCTCTCTCGCAGGGCGTTTTTCCAGACCGGCGGCCTGGCCGCGGCCAGCGCCGCGGGGGCGGCACTGGCCCCGGAGGTCGCCGCGGAAACGCCTGCCGGTTCCGACCTCACCGAACGAGCGGCCCAGCAGCGGGCCATGCTGTTCGACTCCACCCTCTGCGTCGGGTGCCGCTCGTGCGAGGTCGCCTGTAACGAGGACAACCAGCTGGGCCGCGCGCCGGACGCGATCTTCCAGGGTCGCCCGGCCGAGGACGCGCGGGCCCTGGCCCCGGACGTCTTCACCTACGTCACGTTCCACCAGCTCGAGGAGGATCCCTCGAGCGCGGCGTTCGGCAAGGTGCAGTGCATGCACTGCATCGAGCCGGCCTGCGTGTCGAGCTGCCCGGTCGCGGCGCTGCACAAGACGCCGGAAGGGCCGGTGGTGTGGGACGGCAGCCGATGCCTGGGCTGCCGCTACTGCATGATGGCCTGTCCGTTCCTGGTGCCCCGGTTCGAGTGGGAGTCGCGCAACCCGCGCATCCGGAAATGCGACATGTGCTGGGACCTCCAGGTCAAAGGCGAGAAGCCGGCCTGCGTGGCGGCCTGCCCGACGGGCGCCCTCAAATCGGGGACGCGGGCCGAGCTGCTGGAAGAGGCCCACCAGCGCATCGCGGCCAAACCGCGCAAGTACGTGCACCACGTGTACGGGGAGCTCGAGGCCGGCGGCACCAACTTCCTCCACCTGGCCGGCCGGCCGTTCGAGGAGCTGGGGTACCGGCGCAACCTGCCGACCCGATCCTACCGGGAGTACACCCGGCCCGCGATGAGCACCATTCCGTATGTCATCGGGGGGCTCGGGCTGGCGCTGGGCACGGTGCGCTGGGTCGCCAACCGGCGTGACGAAGTGGCCCATGCGGAACCGGGGGGCGACCGATGACCCCGCGCCCGACGACCCTAAGGATGACCCCCGCCCTGGCGGTGCTGACCGGCCTGGCCGCGGTGGGGCTGGGCCTCATCGCCTTCCGCTTCGCCTTCGGACTCGGAGCCGCCACCAATCTGAGCGACGGCTACCCCTGGGGCTTCTGGATCGGCATGGACATCCTGGCCGGCATCGCGCTCGCGGCCGGCGGATTCGTAGTGGCCGGGGTGGTGCATCTCTTCGGAGGACACCGGTTCCATGCGCTGGCGCGCCCGGCCATCCTGACGGCGTTCCTGGGCTACCTGCTGTTCATCTTCGCGCTGATGGTGGACCTGGGACGGCCGTGGAACATCTGGTGGGCCCTGATCTCGTGGAACCACTACTCGCCCATGTTCGAGGTGGCCTGGTGCGTGATGTTCTACACCGGCGTCCTGGCGTTGGAATTCACGCCCGCGCTCCTCGAGCGCCTGGGATGGGAGCGGGTCCGCCGCCTGTGGTTCGAGGGCGTGCCCTTCTTCATCATGGCGCTGCTGTCGCTGTTCACCTTCGCCATGACCGGCAGCGCGCAGTGGACCGGGATCGTGCTCGCGATCCTGGCACTCTGGGAAACCCTGATGCGCACCGGCGTGATGCGCCGCGACCGCCAGATGCCGGTGCTGCTCATCATGGCGGGCGTGATCTTCTCCACGCTCCACCAGTCCAGCCTCGGCACCCTGTTCCTGATCACCGACAAGCTGGGCCCCCTGTGGTACACACCCATCCTGCCGGCCCTGTTCTTCCTGTCGGCGGTGATGGTGGGTCCGGCGATGGTGATCGTCGAGGGACTCATGTCGGCCCGGGCGCTCGGGCGCCGACCTGAGTTTGACCTGCTGCGACCCCTGGGACGCGCGATGCCGTACCTGCTGGCGCTCTACCTGGTGGTCCGCCTGGGCGACCTCGTGCTCCGGGGGGCGGTGCTCGAGGCCATGCGGCCGGCGTTCACCACCGCCTGGTGGTGGCTCGAGATCGTGCTGGTCCTCACCGCGCTCGCCGTGTTCGCCACGCCCGAGCTGGCCCGGCGCGGCCGCGGCCTGCTGCTGGGCGCCTGGGCCACGGTCCTCGCGGTCGTGGTGCATCGCTGCGGGGTGGCCATCATCGGCCTCGACGTGCCCGAGTACGCCCGGTACGTCCCGGCCTGGTCGGAAGTCCTGATCACCGCAGGCATCGCGGCGCTCGGCGTGCTGGGCTTCCGCCTGGCCGTCGAATTCCTGCCCATCTACGAAGACGAGCCGGCGGCGGCAGCGCCCACGGCCCAGGCCGTTCGCGAGCCCGCGGTCGCGCCGGCGCCCGTTCACCACCGGATCCCGGTCGGAGGATGACCATGGCACACCCGTCCACTCCCAACCACGCCGGTGCCCGAGGCCGGGTCCTGGCGAT
>Ga0210377_10001732_pt1 | contig 19549 bp, 19 predicted proteins | sample PLM4_65_b1redo_FD_155480 | JGI IMG/M metagenome (GOLD analysis project Ga0210377, IMG submission 155480) | Groundwater sediment microbial communities from an aquifer in East River, Colorado, USA - PLM4_65_b1 redo | ecosystem: Environmental > Terrestrial > Soil > Riparian zone | place: USA: East...
GGTCAACGCATGATAGGGTGTTCCAATTGCATTGGCAATCACGCTTCCTTGTGGAAAGGAAATTGACTCTGGAAGTATTACAAGATTGACTGCGGGTATCGTCGTATATTCTGCATACGCACCAGGTGTGTGGATGCCGACATAACCTTTGAAATCCGCGCAGATGGTTTCGCGCCCCGTGAGACAATAGCGACATCTTCCGCAAGTCAAATACAACGTGCTGGTCACGCGGTCACCCGGCTGGACGTCATCAACGTTCACACCCACTGATTCGACCACGCCTGCAATTTCATGTCCAAGAATGATCGGTGTTTTCGCGGTCGGGAATTTGCCGTCGCGGATCGTTAGATCGAATTGATCCACCCCGCAGGCTTTAACGCGGATCAACGCATCATCCAGACCTGGTTGTGGGATGGGCACATCTTCCAGAATTAGCGGTCCGCCAAATTCCTTGACAATCAGCGCTTTCATTGCGTAACGACCTCCGGAGTGTGTACAGGATTTGAAACCGTGAAGTAAGCGATCAACGCGCCGAGAGCCAGCAACGCTGTCGCAAGAGCATATCCGCTGGGGAGACCGAGCCAATCAGCCAGATAACCTGCCAGCAACGGCGCAATGGTTGTGCCGACGAAGCGAGCGAAGAATTGAAGCGCGCCTGCCGTGCCGCGCATGGCGGGAAAATAATCCACCATGATGTTCAGTTGAGCGGCAAAGCCATAGCCAGCAGTTAACCCGAATGCCAGTAATGCCGCCGCAACGACAACCGGTGACATGCTTAAAGTTGCAATCACGCTGATGAACGTGAGTGCAACAAATGCCACTGTGGCACCCATCACTCCAACGATCAACGTGAAACGCATACCGCGTTGATCGGAAGCGCGGCCTCCCACAAACGTGCCGATGATCACGCCGATGGCGGTAGTCGTGGTCACCGCGCCGATACCAGCCTCGTGTAAATTCATTTTATCGGCGAGCAGGATCGGGGTGAGCGTGTGAATCGTATAAAGTCCATAAAAATGAACAAAGCCCAGGACGAGCGCGCCGAAAGTCGGGAGCGTACGCGCGATCGTCAGCATATCCTTCAAGCCGACTTTTTGCCCGTGAACAGGCTGCGCGGGCAATTGCCAGATCGTAAAAAGCAAAAGTACAACAGTAACGATGGCAAGGATAATAAAGTCTGCGCGCCAACTCAACCACACCGCGATGAGACCGCCGAACGCGGGACCCGATGCCGCGCCCGCCGAATTGAACATCGAAAAGATGCCCATGGCGCGACCGCGTTCGTTTGTCGGAAATAAATCTGTGATCAAAGCGATGCCAACACCTGCCGCGGCTGCGATACCCAGCGCCTGCAAACTGCGCGCCACGAGGAGCAGACCAATGCCGCGCGTAAAATACGCGCTCAGGTTGCCGAATAAATAAAGCACGAGACCGATCAGCAAAATACGTTTACTGTCGAAGCGATCCACGATGGGACCGTACGCGATCTGCGCGAATGCAAGACACAAACCATAAATGGAAAGCGTGAGTCCGATCATCGCTGTCGTTGTATTCAAGTCACTGCGCATGGTTGCGAGCGACGGGATATAGATCACCTGCGCGAACGAACGCAGGAACGCGGCAAACGATACAAGATAAAGAACTTTGATTTTCAAACTCATAAACGTTCCCAGGTGACCTCAAAATCTGGCACCGCGGCGCGGATGAGACTCTGGACAGGACAATATTTTTCAGCGAGTTCGATCAATCGTTGGACACGATCATCGGGTTCAGTCGTTCTGATCTTCACATGCAAACGAACGGAACTAAAATGCACAGGTACATTCGCCTCACCTTTGCGACCGCGAATATCCAGTACACCTTCTGCAAAGGCTTCGAGATCCTGCAAATCAAATTTTATTTTTTCAGCCATCCTGGCTGTAGAGACACCCGTTCAGGCACACAGACCCGAAAGAGTGATCTCAAGCGGCGTTGGTCCCGTATTCGTACCTTCATTGTGCGGCGGCTCATCCGAACGCATCATAGGAAAGTCCCGTACATAAAGATCATTCATGCGCCCACCCAACCACTTGCCTCTGGCACGAATAGTTCGAATATAGTCAGCCTGTTCCATCATCATCCTTTCGCCACCACAAACTTCATCGGATATTTTTGCAGACTCACCGCGCCGCCTTTCGTCACCCGCGTCAACGCGCCTACTTGCAAACCCATGCGCTCATCGGGCGTGATCGGATTCGGTTGGACGACGATTGCCATATTTTCGGCAAATGTTCTGCCAGCAGGGATGGGCTTCGCATTACTCCAATAATCGCAACACGACTGATCGATCAGCGGTGGATGAATGTCCACGCCATAGCCGTGAATCAGATCATCATAGATTCGATAGCCCGACTCGCCAATGACCGACGCAGCTCTGATGATATCGCCTTCCGTTGCATTTGGACGCATCGCCTCACAAATCCGACCGTAAGCCTGCTCGCCGATATCAAAGAGTTTTTGCCAATCTGGAGTTGGATCCCGCCCGACCGCGATCGGACGATGGATCTGCCCCGAATAACCCCAATAACTCGCACTGATCTCCATGATAATCACATCCCCCCTTTGAATGACGCGGTCTGTGACGTTCTGCGCGGGGACGCAGGCGGTCGGCGCGTCCATTGGCATGGATCGTAAAAAGGCGATATGTGGTTGCCCGCCTTTTCGGCGATAGGAAGCTTCGATGATTCCTATCAGATCATGTTCGGTCATGCCAATACGAGTTTCATTCTCCAATGCCGCGACCGTTGCATCTGTAAATTCGGCGGCTTTTGCGAGCCACTCAAATTCTTCTTCGCTTTTGATTACACGCAGGCGAGCAAAATCGCGCGTTACATCGATCCATTCAATTTCAGGTAGTGAATCTCTCAAGGTCGCGAAATGTTGGTAGGGCATTCCCATGCCGAACGTCGCGTTGATGCCGACCAACCCGACGCGTCCTTTGCCAATTCCATCCTTCTTCAGTTTAGCAACAATCTCTTTCGCAGGTTCGTATGTTCCCCAACATGTATCGGGAATCACAGATACAGCCCGCGCATTGGGTACATGATTGACGAGACCAGTAAGCAATGTCGGTTCACCATCCAACGGAAAGACAAGATAGTTGTGATGCAAGTCGAGGTAATTCGTCAGCCAGAAGACATTCGCTTCGTTGTGGCGATTGATGCCAGAGTTGCCAAAGATAACCAGCGCGGATAATCCCTCGCGCTGCATCAGATCACGCGCCAGCATATTTCGTCGCTGAAACTCTGCATCTGAAAAACGCGGATAGGTCATCCAAGTTTTTCCTTCAGCCAGTCAGCGGTGAGCGGACGATACACAAAGGGAATGTTATTGCAAACGTGATTTCCATTTTCAAACATCGCCAACTCTGCATGGGAACCAACCGCATTCACGATCTTATGCGCCTGCTCCCAGGGAATTATACGGTCGAGTTTGCCATGAATAATGAGCAAAGGCTGTTTGAGCTTCTGTGCGGCGCTATCCAAGGACAGTTTATTCGCATTGACTTTTGCTTCTTCTTCGTTTTTTGCCCCAGAGTGATATTGGAAGGCGGCGCGCGTCAGGGACGGCAACACATGCCAACATTCGGCAAAATTCCATGGACCGCAGATCCCCACCGCGGCTTTGACGCGCGGTTCGAAAGCCGCAGCGCGCGCTGCATAATACCCACCGAGGCTTACGCCTGCGAGTCCGATTCGATTTCCGTCGATGTCATTCCGTTTTGTCAAGGTATCCAACACAGTGGAAACCGCAGCTTCATAATCGGGACGAATAGTTGAGCTATAGCCGCACTCACCCTGACCAGGTCCATCGAGCGAAAAAGTCCCCAGACCACGTTTGAGGAAGACATTCTCCCAGTAGAAGAATTCCTCCTTGGTGGAATCAAGCCCAGGCAGAAGAAGAACGAGCGGCGGTCTGTCCGCATCCGAAGGGAAAGGACGACGCAGGGTTCCAACCATTGTCGCGCCATCGAAGGGAATTTCCACGCGTTCCCCTGTTGGATCTAGCAACTTGAGACCTTTGGCAAATGCCGCCACCGCTTTATTTGCGGCAGACATGTATTCATCGTGATAATCCTGAAATACAAATTTCCCAAAGTGATAGCACAGCGCCGCGCCGATATACGCTTCACCCGCGCTGATGCTGTTGCCTTTGGCTTCGGCTTTCAAAGCGAGTTCGTGATGCACATCGCCCGTTGCAACCCATTCACGGCACCAATCCTCCCACTTCTCAACGCGCGCAGTGGTACGGAAGAAATCGTTATAGTCCACACCTTGCGATGTAAAACGCGGCGCCCAATTTTTGATGGCAGCTTCCACTCTTTTATCAGGCATTATTATCCTCCAATGACTTCTTCGAGACTCAACCCAAAATCTTTCAGCATCACCATCGCGGCGTTACGACCGGGTCCTGCGGAGACCGAGCCGCCAGGATGGGTCGTTGCTCCTGTTTGATATAGACCAGGGATTGGCATGCGATGCTGCGCCCAACCTGGCACAGGACGCAGGTTCGCGGCCTGTGATGGGATTTGCGCGCCGCCATGACAGGTGCCATGCCAGTTATGAGGATTCATTCGTTCCAGATCGAGTGGACTCTTCACAAGCGTGGCAAGGATCTTGTCATCGGTTAAGTTTGGCGCGAAGCGACGCAGATAGGCGAGATTGGCGGCAGAGACTTCATCCTTGATGTCATCCCAATGTTCTGCGCCTTCGGGAAGATCGTACGGTTGAAAACCAATGACCTTCAAAGTATGTTTCCCCTCAGGCGCACGCGATGGATCGGCAACTGTGGAACAAACCACAAGCAGAGGTGGATCTTCAAGATTAATTGCCTGACGGTTATAGTCATAGCCAATACGCAAGGCGCGCGCTGAGCTCACCAGCGTGCCTGATGCAACAGGAGCAATATGTCCTCCATCCACCGCATATTTCGGTGGCTCCGTTGTTGCGTAATGTGTGACGAAAAGAGTCGGTCCGCCCTGCCATGACTCGACGCCTTGTACAAAACCGTTACTCCATGCTTCAGCGGGAGCCATATCCACAAGATGTTTAATATGGACAGTGGACAAAACTGCCCTGGCAGCGCGATATTGAGAACCATCCGCACATTCAACGCCCACGCATTTCCCACTCTCAAGGATGAGTGCTTTGATCCATTTATCGGTCAGGATCGTGCCGCCATGTGCTTCAATAAAGCGACCGAGCGCCTGTGGCAATGAACCTGATCCACCTTTGGGCACCGTCCAACTCCAATTTTGGCGGCCATTCACAAGTGAATAAGCGAGTCGTCCCGACATGGCTTGGTCGGGGGGTACGACGGTCATGAATGCCATCCATAACATAAAGGCGCGCGTATGGTCGTCTTCAAAATTGTCGCGGATGATATCCCAGGCGCTTTGTGCAACCCTGCGCTGCCAGAGTTTGCCATCAGGATGTTCAGCCAGACGATCATTCAAAGCTTTGCCAAAACCTATAGGCATGTAGGATGCTTCATTGAAAATATGTTTGATCGCATCATAATCAGCGATCATGCGCCTGTAAGCCTCTGCATCCTTCCTGGAGAACTTTGCAAATTCATCACAGGTATGTTCCAGATCCTTCCATTGTGTGATCCATGTGCCATCAGGGAACGGAATGTGAACAACAGGATCAGGCAGGATGTATTCCAAGCCGTAATCACCTAGCTTGAGTTCATCGTTTCTTAAAGTTGGACTATTCTGAATCAGAACATGTGCGGACGAACATGAATCATGTTTAAACCCTGGGAGTGTTAGTTCCTCTGTCATCGTGTCGCCACCGATGAGTGGACGACCCTCAAGGATCAAACACTTGAAGCCTGCCATCGCGAGATAAGCGGCGGCTACGAGACTATTATGTCCCGCACCTGCTACAACAATATCAAAGGTATCAGCCATAAGTTATCCTTTTGATTCATTAAATTGCTCAAGCCGCCGAGAGCAGTAATGGATTGCCTGAAACTCAGGCGTGTTGCTCCCAGGTTCATATGTCATCCGTCAGCCACACGGTTTCTTTTGGCGGCGGCCCCCAGAACTCCACAAAGGCAAAGTTTTCCTGCATGTCATTCTCGAACCAATGGACTTCGCTTGGCGCCACAACAGCGACAGTTCCAGGATTCAGACGATAACTGCCTTCATCTACATGCAGAATGCCGTTGCCATACAACACATAAAAGAGATGATGGCAATCGGTGTGGTAGTGTCGCGCGGCTGTGTCACCCGGGTGATAGATGATGCGATCTGCGCGAATGAACTTCGCACCCAATTTGACATTATCCGTGACAAGGTCAAGCCTGTCGCGCGTATCGCGAGTAGAGTGGAGATGGGGCAATTGATCAAATGTTAGCAGTTTCGCCATCTTATGCCTCCCAATTCAACAATTGACTTGCGTTGTCACCGAGAATCTTTTTCTCGTTTTCGACTCCCAAATTCGCAGAACGCACAAGGTCAACGGGGTTTTCGCTTCCCATGTCGAACGGATAATCAGAGCCGAGCAGAACATGATCCGCCCCTACGAAGTCAACGAGGTTTTTCAGCACAGCAGGATCGTGGGTGATCGTATCGAAATAAAACTGTCTCAAGTATTCAGTTGGCGTCTTCGATATTACCTTATTGATCTCAGGTCGTTGTTTGAAGCCGCGATCCAATCGTCCATGCAGATAAGGCAATGCACCACCACCATGCGCCAGCAAAATTTTCAGGCGCGGATACGTGTCCATTACCCCAGACAGGATCAAGTGTCCCGCGGCGACCGTGGTTTCGAGTGGGTTACCGATCACGTTCCACATGTAGTAATCCCGCAGTTCGGCGCGTCCCCCACCCTCCACAGGGTGAATAAAGACAAACACACCGAGTGATTCGCATGCCTCCCAAAATGGGCGAAAACGCGCATCGCCAGGATAAACGCCGTTGACATGCGTGCCGATTTCGACGCCCTTCAAACCAGACTTCATCAAACGTTCGAGTTCCTTGATCGCAAGCGCGACATCTTGAAGAGGGATCATCCCCAACGCGGCGATTCGCTTCGAATGTTTTTTTACAAGCGCTGAAAGCGCATCATTCTGGACCTGACAAGCGACCAGCGATTCTTGAGGCGTGGCCTCATACCGGACTAGGGATACCCACGGGCAAAGCAGGACCGCATTCACATCAGATTTATCCATCTCGTCCAAAATCTTTTCGGGAGACACAAACTCGCGCGTCGCGGAGCCAATGCGCTTCGGACCATATTCGACGAATTGTTTTCCATTTTCCCAGACCACGCGCGGACGCCACTCCTCAGCAGGAGATGCCTCTCGCAAAATCTCGGGGACAATGATGTGAGCATGTGTATCAATAATCATAATTTCATCCTATAAAGCCTATCAACTCCTCAGACTATTTATTATGTCACCCTGAGCGCGGCGAAGGGTCTGTTTCTCATTGCCAGAGATTCTTCGCTTCGCTCAGAATGACAGGCAGAGGTCCTTCCTATATGAAGGTAAGGAGCAATGCGCCGATCAGGATCAATCCCGTTCCTACCCACAGTATTGCAGTAACACGTTCCAGATGCTTGCCTGAAATCAAGGGCGAGAGCAGGATCACAAGAGGCGACGAGATCATTGTCAACGCGAGGACAACCGCCACGGGAGCCAAATCCAACGCAACCCAGCGCATCCACGTGGATAGACCCACAAGCAGACCAGCAAATAGTTTGAACGTCCAGGCTTCATTCGTGATGGGGACACCAAGCCAGCGCTCGCGCTGCCAGAGAAGAATGATGGCATAACCAATGGTGCTTGCAGTCACACCGATCGTTACCCCCAACATGGGAGATGGCAAGCCTTGCAGGCCGATACGAATAAAAACTGGACTCAATGCCCAAAAGAATGCCGCGGCCAGGCCCATCCAGGAGGCACGCAAGAGGGCAACGAATTTTTGTGTTGAGTTGGTGGCATTTGCAGAATTATCGCCTTCCCTGGATACAAGGTAAGCGCCCAGGACAATGATGCCGATCCCGACCAATTCCAGCCAGGTAGGAAACTCGCGTAATGTCACGGCGGCGACAATGACACCAAATAAAGGCACAGTAGCAATGAGAGGGCTTGTACGCGCCGCGCCGATGCGCTTCTGACTGGCATTTAGAAGCGTCCAACCGATGAGGAAGTGAAAAAATCCTGCGACACCAAAACTAAGAATAGCGGTGATGGGGGCAGTGAATGCAATACCTACATCTTCCGTTACCAGAGATATCGCAACGAGCACGATCGATGAGACAAGCAGCTGAACAAATGTAGCGACGTACACGTCCATACCGCGCACAGCCTGGCGATTGAGCGCTTGAAACAAACCAAACCCCGCGCCAGCTGCCAATGCCCACAATGCTCCGCTCATTAATTCTCCCTGAGGCGGCTGCCAATTATACGGGATTCAACTTCCGGCTGGGAAAGACGCGCCCGGCAAACTCCGTAGCTCATAAAACCTTAGCCTTCCGTCGATATGATCCGCCATTCTCTGTCGATCCTCCAAGATAAAGTTTTGCCATATCCGGGCTGTCCAATAAATCCTGCGCTGTCCCTTCAAATTTTTCCCTGCCAAGCTCAAGCACATAACCACGATGCGAAGCGGCGAGTCCCTGACGCGCATTTTGTTCCACCATGAGGATCGTCAAGCCAGCACGGTTAAGATCCTTGATGGTACCAAAGAGACTCGTCATTGTTTTGGGCGCAAGACCGAGCGAAGGTTCATCCAACATCATAAGCGGTGGTTCGAGCATCAGGGCGCGACCCATCTCGAGGATTTTTTGCTGCCCACCGGAAAGATTGCCAGCCTTTTCGCGCGCACGTTCCTTGAGAAACGGAAAGAACCCATATACTTTTTCAATGCGGCCTGGGATCGAAGCACGGTCTTTTACCGTATACGCACCCATCAAGAGATTTTCGTAAATGCTCATTTTGGGAAATACGCTGTGGCCCTGCGGCACCTGTGCAATGCCTTCCGCGAGTATTTGATCTGGTCGCAAGCTGCTGATCTCTTTGTCATTGAATCTGACACTTCCCGACTTCGGATGAAGCAAGCCTGATATGGTGCGCATTACCGTGGATTTGCCTGCGCCGTTCGGCCCAACGAGGCAGACCATTTCACCTTTTTCAACGCGGAGGCTTACACCCTGCAGGATGTCAACGCCGGGGATATATCCCGCAATTACATTCTCAAGCACCAACATGTTCGGTGCTCCCAAGATAAGCCTCCAAAACAAGTGGGTCATTTTGGATCGCAGCAGGTTTGCCCTCAGCGATTTTCTGTCCGTGATCGAGAACAATAATGTGCTGGCAGAGTTCCATCACCAGGCGCATATTATGTTCGACAACAAGAAAGGTCTTCCCTTGATGATTAAGAGCATCAACCATTTCCATGATCTTTTCAATCATGACTGGATTGATGCCGCCGGCAGGTTCATCGAGCAAAATCAACTCCGGGTCAGACATGAGAATGGCGGCGAACTCCACCAGCTTCTGTTGACCGAAGGACAATTTACCGGCTTCTTCATCACGAAAATTAGTCAACCCGACCAACTCCAATAACTCCATGGCGCGTTCTTCCTCATGCTTTTTCACTCCCTGGCTGAACAACGTCCGCCAGCCAGTATGCCGCACTGGAACGATCATGTTCTCCAGCACAGTCATTTTCCAAAAGAGCCGCGTGATCTGGAATGTGCGGCCTATTCCACGATGGCAAATCTGGCTTGGCAGGAGGTGATGAATGGGCTGGTCGTTAAACAGGATGCTGCCTCCATCGGGCTGATAGAAACCAGTGATCATGTTGAATAGCGTCGTCTTACCAGACCCATTGGGACCGATCAATCCTGTGATCGAACCGCGCTCGACACCCAATGAACAACCATCCACTGCGCGTATTCCGCCAAACGCCTTGGAGATTTGATTCACTTCAAGCATCGAATATCCTCATTGAGACACAGCATTCGCAACGCGGGCTTTTTCGCGTTGTTTGACAACATTCGATATGGTTGGCAATATACCCTGGGGCATGAACAACATAACCACCAGCAGAATGCCGCCGAACACAGCCAGATGGATCTGTGTACCTCCGAAGGTTCCGATTACCCAGTTACCCAATGGTTCCATGATGAATGCGCCCAGCACCGGTCCCCATAATGTACCCCGGCCTCCCAAAATTGCGATCAGCACCATGGTCACACCGGTGAAAACGTCGAAAATGAACTGTGGATCGATATACGTGAAAAAATAAGAGTAGATCCCACCTGCAACACCCATAAAGTACGCGCTGAATCCGAACGCCAGGACCTTATACAACATTGTGTTGATGCCAACAGCTTCAGCTTTGCCTTCATCCTCACGGATGGCGATCAATCCCAATCCAAATTTGGACTGGCGAATCCGCCATGAAGCAAAAATGGTCAGGCAAAGTAAAACCAGCATCATATAGTGAAACGGAACTTTGATGAAATCCGGTGACCATTGCACATCTCCCCAACCGGGGCGAGGCTGAGTCAAACCGCGTGCACCGTTGGTGATGCTGGAAAGATTTAGCGCAACGAGGCGAAAGATGAAGACCATGGCAATGGTCACAACCACGAATGCCGATCCATGCGTACGCAGTGAAATCCAACCAAGGATCAAGGCGACCGTCATCACGATAACGGCAAGGAACCATGTACTGATAAAAGGATGCCAGTCAAAGTGGTTATGAGCCAATGCGACCAGATACCCGCCAAGTCCAAAGAAGGCAGCATGTCCAAGTGATGTATAACCTGCATAACCGCCAATAATATTCCAACTGGAAGATAAGACCGCAGCCATCATCGTCATGATCATGACATGCTGGTAGTATTGTGATCGCTGAACAAGCGGATACGCGAGTAATATCGCCAGCCCAAGAGGCAGCCAAATGCGATTGGAGAGGAGAAGCCTCATCATCAAGCCTTCTCCCTGGTTATCTCACCCATTAATCCCTGCGGGCGGAAAATTAGGGTAAGGAATAAGAAGAGATAAAATACAATCGGCGACCAATACAATGTAACGACCACCGCGGTTAATTGTTCCATCATCCCCAGGATGAGTGCAGCGACCAATGCGCCTGGCAGACTGCCCATGCCTCCCAAAACGATGACGGACAGGATACGCGTAATCCAATCAGTCTGACTGGATGCATTAAAACTATAGATCATACTCAAGAGCGAACCGCCGGCCGCAGCCGTAGCAATACCAATTCCAAAAGTCATGGCTGAAACCGCTTGAACGTTGACGCCAACAAGTTGGGCTGCATTTCGATCCTGGATTGTCGCACGAATTGCCCGACCAAGATTCGTACGTTGCAGAATAATATAGAGCATCAAGAGTACCAGGATAGCGGCACTGAATCCAATAAGGCGGGTAACAGGGAATCGGTAGGTGGCAAATTCAATCACCTGGGAGGCATATTCGGGTTTTACGGAGCGAAGCGTAGTTTTCCAAAATGTCCCCATCAGGCCCTCCATCGTTATGGCCAATGCAAAGGTGATCAGCACAGAGCTCCGTTCAGGGTTATCAAGACGGGAGAGAACATATCTCTGTACAAGCCAGCCCAACAAGAACAAAACGGGCGCTGTAAGGGCAATCGAAATCAACGGATCCAGCCCGGCGATTTGGAATAACCAATATGTGCAGTATGCTCCGAGAATCAGGAACGCGCCATGAGCAACATTGATCACCCGCATAACACCAAATATAAGCGTCAGGCCAGAGGACATAAGAGCATAAACCCCACCGACCAGCATACCTAAAATGACAGTCTGAATCAGCAGATGTGTGGAAGGAAGCGTCACGATTCCAAAACTCCTTTGGCAGAATAGTAAGCTTTGACGTTGGGTTAGGGCAGGCAGGACCGCCTGCCCTAACACTTCTCCATCCTACGCGCAGTCGCAGCGCGGGATGAAAACATGAATTACTTTTACCACTCCGGTTTGGGCCAAACAGGATCAGCTTGTTTGGCAAAGTCTGGGTAGACCATAACGTATGTACCACCCTGCCACTGGAGGATCATGAAGGACCCCTCGGGTCTGCCGACCTCGTCGAATTTGAGCGGGCCGACAACGGTTGTGAAGGTGGCGCTGTGCATCTCATCGATCAGTGTGGCGTTATCCACACTTTGTGTATTTTCAATAGCCTGCTGAAGGACTTGTCCGACCGTATATGCATTCGCTGAGTCTTCCGCGATCGGGTCTGCTCCATATTTGTCATGATACGCAGCTACAAACTCAGGGTTTGTCTCTGTTGTGGAATCCTCAAACCAGGAGATCGCCGAGAAAATACCCTCAGTAGCCGATCCCAATGCCTCGTTGAATTCCTTCGGCAAGGACGGACCTGTGGTGAAGAACGCGCCGCGCGGCTGGTAACCAGCTTCTTTATAAGCTTGAATCTGCCCAACGGAATCTTCGAAGATCGTCCCACCTAGGATCAGGTCAGGATCCAAATCGGCGACTTTGGCGGCAATCGAAGAGAAGTCCTTCGTATCGGGAGGATAGACTTCCTTCAAGACAGAGGTAAGGCCACCATCCGTCAATAGTTTCTCCGCTGCCTCGACCACGCCAAGGTTAAAGGGATCGTCACCGCTTACAACTGCAAAAGTCTTAGGGCGAACATCTTCGGGCAGCCCGAGAATATAATTGGCAAAGGGGATGGCCTGATCGGCACCCGGGGCAGGCTGGCAGAAGAATATATTGGTCAAGCCACGGTCAAATACTCCCGGCGCGCCACCAGCAGGTTCAGGGAAGGCATAACCATATTTAGCTGCAACTTCAGAGGTTGGAATCACCAGACGACTCGAGAACGGACCGACAACGAGATCCACTTTATCCTCAGTGATCAGACGCTCGTAATCGGCAACGGCCGTATCAGGATCTGATGCATTGTCGTATAGGACAAATTCGACCTGCCGTCCCAACAAACCTCCAACGTTATTCACCTCCTCCACCCACAATTCATAACCCAGCTTGGCGGCGGTACCGGGTTCAGAGAAATCGCCTGTTAATGGAAGGGATGCACCGATTTTCAGCGGCGCTGCCGGAGCCTCGGTCGCGGCTGGGGCCTCTGTGGCCGCAGGCGCTTCGGTCGCCGCGGGTGCCTCAGTTGCAGCGGGCGGAGCTTCTGTCGCGGACGCACCACAGGCGGTGATCAGAAGGCTAACCATGGCAATGCTGATCATCAATTTCCAAATTTTAGATTTCATACTGGTCTCCTCTTTGGCTTTCAAATAATTGTTTGATCATTGAGCCCAACAGAATCCAATGCAAGGTGCTTCTCTTTCTCACCTCCTTTCACTTCGAACAAATCCAAGCCATCGCGTATCTTGTCAACTCAACATTCCCAAAGGGTTTTCGATCAGGTTGGCAAGCTCATCAAGGAATTGAGCCGCGCGGGCACCATCTACCACGCGATGATCACAGGATAAAGATACGGTCATCATGGACCTGACAGCTGGTCCCCCATTGACAGCGACTACGCGCTCCGCGATTCTTCCAACTGCCAAAATCGCGGCTTGAGGGGTGTTGACAATGGCATTGAAGACATCCACGTTGTACATGCCGAGATTTGATAAGGTGAAGGTTCCATCGGAAATATCGGCAGGGCGAAGTTTGCGGTTTTGCGCACGTTCAACCATATCTTTGCGAAGCGCGGCGATTTCACTAATTGATGCTGAATCTGCATGTCGAATCACAGGGACGATGAGTCCATCATCTATCGCGATGGCAATGCCAATATTTATATCTTTATTGAACTTAATATTTCCATTCATCCAGGCAGCATTAACGCGCGGATGTCCTCGCAATGTAAAACCGATGAGCTTCACAAGTAAATCTGTGTAGGTTGTTTTGACACCATTTTGCTTCTCAATTTTTGTTAGGATGCTTGTTCGCCATTCAATCAGGTGAGTCGCATCCACTTCACGGATGAGATAAAAGTGTGGGACAGTTGTCCAGGCGGCGGTCATGCGTTCAGCCATCACACGCCAGACCGTGCTGGGCGTTTCCAATTTCCCTGCCGGGCCGACGGACACAACTTCGAGAGGCACATCATCTGCCAATACAGTGTTATCAGGACCCGTACCTTTAATCATCATGATGTCAATGCCGCGCTCGGATGCGAGTCTGCGCGCTTTGGGTGAGGCAGGCGTGAGACGCGTCGGGGAGATGACGCCTGATGAAATGGGAGCAGGTTCCGGCTGAGTCTGATGCGTTGCGTCAATGTAGGCAAGTACATCGGCTTTCTCGATTCGCATGCCATTGGATTTGATCAACGTTAGATCAATCTCATGTTCCTCAGCAATCTTGCGCGCGACGGGAGAAATCTCAACGGAAATATTTCGAGTCGGAGTTGTTGAAGCGCGACCAGATTTTGAATCGGGTATTGACGTAGGTGGCTGTTCACCAGCCGAAAGAATCCATGCGATCGTCCGACCGACGGGAATGACATCGCCTTCCTTCGCGAGGATGCCGCCTAGAAATCCCGACGCGGGTGCTTCGATCTCGACCGTGACTTTATCTGTCTCGATCTCCATGAGCGGCTCACCCTTGACGACGGACTCGCCATTGCGCTTGAGCCAACTCAATAACACACCTGATTCCTGCGCCATTTCAAGCGCGGGCATGATCACACTCGTTGCCATTTAGCCTCGTACTGCCGCTACCATTTCCACAACTTGTTCATTCAACTCTGGTTCATGTGTGCGCGTGGTTGGGAGAGGACCCGTGGAGGTGTAATAATGATGACCCGCGACCATGAGATCGTTTGCAGGGAAGCGTGTGATGATCTCGTGTCCTGTTTCGGTGACGACAATCTCCTCCTCAATACGTGCCGCGCTCCAGCCATCCGTTGAGGGCCAGAATGTTTCGAGCGCGAAAACCATCCCCGGTTTGATTTCATGAGGATGGTCGAGTGAGACAAGTCTGCTGATGACAGGTTTCTCCCAAATCGCCAAGCCAACACCATGTCCATATTGCAAGGCAAAGCAAGCCTCTTCATTTGGAAAACCAAACTCTTCAGCTTTCGGCCATACAGATGCGATCTCACCCGTTGTGCGCCCAGGGCGGACAAGTTCAATCGCGGCATCAAGATAATCGCGGCAACGTTTATAAGCATCCACCATGGCGTGAGAGGCATACCCAATCGTGAAGCAGCGATAGTAACAGGTGCGATAACCCATGTATGACTGTAGAATGTCGTAATAGACTGGATCACCTGGACGCAACATCCGATCCGAGAATACATGCGGATGCGGGTTGCAGCGTTCACCTGATATCGCGTTAACCGCTTCGACATATTCCGAGCCAAGATCATAAAGAACCTTGGACACCAGCCCGACCGCTTCATTCTCACGCATGCCTGGTTTCATCGCCCGATACAACTCATCATAAGCCGCGTCAACCTGAGCGGCGGCGTGAGTTAGCAAAGCGATTTCATCCTGTGTTTTGATCAAGCGCGCATCGGACATTAACTGCTGTCCGTCAACGATGGTCAATCCTTTTTTCTGCAACTCGAACAGAACCGGGACTTCAGCAATGTCCACGCCGACGGGTTGCTTTTCCAACCCGCGCTCTTTGAGTTCCACCCAAATTTTGTTTGCCACATCCTCGGCGCGTCCCATTTCTGGAGACATCGCGCCGCGCAACAATGAAATGCCCGCGCGCGAACGTTTTTCACCCAACCACGGCGCGTAGAGTTGATGATGTTTCGCGGCAGACCCAAAGTCCCACAGGATCGGTTCGTCATCCTGCGGCAAAAGTGTGAAACGATTCGCTTTGTCCTGCGCCCACGTGCCGATGTGTGTCGCAGTGATATAACGTACGTTGTTCATATCGAAACACAACAACGCACCCATTTCAGATTCTCTGAGTAATTTTTTGGTACGATCCAAACGTTCGCTGCGCAAGCGGTCAAAGTCAATGCGCTGTTCCCAATCAACAGCCATGGTTCCATAGGTTTTGATAGCCATCAGTTCCTCCTGCAAAGAGTCTTTGCCATTTCAAACACCGTTTCCTCGGTTGGCACCGTCAGGTCTTCCAACACAGGTGAAAACGGAATCGGGACATCCATCGCGCCCATGCGTTTGACAGGCGCATCGAGATAATAAAAAGCGCCATCCGCAATGACAGAAGCAAGTTCTGCGGTGACGCCGTAACTTTCATACCCTTCGTCAATGACAATGGCGCGGGATGTCTTCTTCGCTGAATCGACAAGCGTCTGCTTATCGAGCGGTTTGGTCGTGCGTGGATCGATGACCTCCGCGCTGATCCCAATTTGACTCAACTTCTCCGCCGCGCCGATCGCGACCTGGACCATCGAACTGGTCGCCACTAAAGTAATATCTTCTCCCCGCCGCTTTATATCCGCCACCCCAAACGGGATCGTATACTCTTCGGCAGGCACTGATCCCTTGAGTTTGTACATCATTTTGTCTTCAAAGAAGACAACAGGATTCTCATCGCGGATCGCAGTCTTCATTAATCCTTTTGCATCATAAGGCGTGGATGGGATCACCACTTTCAATCCTGGGACATGACTCACCCACGCGTGCAGGCTCTGTGAATGTTGCGCGGCGGAACGACGCGTCGCACCAAGTGTCGTGCGGAAGACGATCGGCACTTTCATCTTTCCGCCAGACATGTAATGAACTTTTGCGGCCTGGTTCACGATCTGATCCATCGCCAGTGTGAGAAAGTCACCGAACATGATGTCGACAACGGGACGCATCCCCGTCATCGCCGCGCCGACACCAATCCCGGAAAAACCAGGTTCCGAGATGGGCGAATCAAGCACGCGTTTTTTACCAAATTCCTCCACCAAACCCGAAAGCACTTTGAAGGGCGTACCCGCCTCAGCGACATCTTCGCCAACGATAAAGATTCGATCATCGCGGCGCATTTCCTCCGCCAGCGCTTCACGGATTGCTTCGGCAAATGTCAATTCGCGTTCAGCCATGATGACTCCAGAGGTGATTATTCTCAGGCATAGACATCCTGGTCCACTTCAACCTGATCCGGGTATGGCGCGTCAATGGCGAACTGCATACCCGTTTCCACTTCGGTCTTTACATTTGCATAGATCTGATCGAGCACTTTCTGGTCGGTTAGATTCTGCGAGATCAATTTATCCGCCAATAATTTCAACGGATCCCTTGTATCCCGCCATTGCTGTTCCTCCTCTTTTGAACGGTAATACGCCCGACTGATATCGCCAACATGATGTCCATAATAACGATAGGTCAGGCATTCCAAAAATGCCGGTCCTTCGCCGCGGCGGGCGCGTTCGACCAGTCTCTGCACGGTTTCATTTACGAGTTGTACATCCTGACCGTCAACTGTTTCTGTATGAATGCCAAACGCTTTAGCGCGGGCAGGCACTTCCCCGGCAAGCGTTTCACTGTAATGAGTGTATTCGTTATATTGATTGTTTTCGCAAACATAGAGTACTGGCAGCTTCCAGAGGGAAGCCATGTTCATCACTTCATACAACAATCCCTGCCCCAATGCGCCTTCACCAAAGAAACACACTGCCACTTGATCAGTTCCGCGCATCCTTGCCGAGAATGCCGCGCCTGTGGCAATCCCTGCGCTCCCACCGACGATGGCGTTTGCACCGAGGTTGCCCGAGTCGGGATCAGCGATATGCATCGAGCCACCCTTGCCGCGGCAATAACCCGCTTCCTTTCCAAGTAATTCCGCAAACATTAAATTGATAGACGCGCCTTTCGCAAGACAGTGTCCGTGTCCGCGATGTGTGCTGGTGACGTAATCATCCTTGCGCAATGCTTCGCAGACTCCAACCGCAACGGCTTCCTGTCCGCTATATAGATGCGCGAGTCCCGGCATCAATGCCTTCATATAAAGTTCATTGACCTTTTCTTCAAACTCCCGAATCTTTGCCATCTGCTCGTATGCATGCAGCCAGTGTTCGACGTCAATCGCTTCAGACTTGGATCCTTCGACCCCCCCTTCGGTCGCAGGACGGCGCCTTGTGGCTGATTCCGTTTTCTTCGTCATCGCTTCACCCCTGACATTTGCGCAAGCACATCAAACAATATGGCAAAATCCTGTTCTTCAAATCCCATACCGCGCGCTGCGGTGAGAAACTCATTCGTCGCCGCAGTTGTCGGCAGCGGAATATCCAACTGTCGACCCAGTTCGAGCGCAAGGTTCATGTCCTTCTGCATCATGTTCACATTGAACCAGGCCTCGTCAGGCATCTGCAACACGAACGGTCCGCGATATTTCACCATCGGTGAGGCAATCACACTGTTTGTCAAGACCTCGACAGCAGTTTCGCGCTCGATGCCACTCTTCTCCGCGATCAATACACCCTCACTGAATGCGAGCATCTGAACCGCAAGACTCAAATTCGTCGCGATCTTCATCGTGACCGCCAGACCGTTCCTGCCAACATGCGTAGCCCTTGGACCGATATCCAAAAGGATAGGCTTTACCTTTTCAAACACTTCCGGATCGCCGCCCACCATGATGGACAACTTCCCCTCTTCGAGTGTAACCACGCTTCCCGATACGGGTGCGTCCAACATCGCCGCGCCCTTCGCTTCGATCTGCTTCGCCAACTCCTGGCTGTATGCTGGGCTGACGGTGCTCATATCCACATGTATCTTGCCAGGACTTATGCCAGCCAGTAAACCGTCGGGGCCTTCAGCAACACTTTCAAGCGCAGATGTATTCGTCACCATGCTTAGTGAGATGTCAGACGCTTCAACAACCGCGCGAGGCGTATCCACCCATTTCATACCCGCATCCAACAACCACTGCGCTTTTGACTTGGTACGGTTATAGCCAGTCACCTGGTGTCCGGCATCCAGGAGCCGCTTGACCACGCGACTGCCCATCACACCGAGTCCGATAAATCCGAGTTTCGCCATAAGCTACTCCAAAAAATAAGACTCAGTCCGCGTTGACGGCAACAGAGGCTTTTGAGTCTTTTCTTACCTGCTTGAGGTGATCCTGCATGGCAAGGCGGGCGCCTTGAGGATCGTGTCGCGTTACGGCGTCCAGAATCTTTTTGTGATGAACTTGTCCGCGCTGGAGACCGCCTTTCGTGAGTCCGATGCGTTTCCGCTGTTCACGAAGAAGATCAATGATCGAATCCATCAAAATGGGAATAAAGGGGTTTTGAGTCCCTTCCGCCAAGGCAAGATGAAAATCAAGGTCAGCCTCTACAAATACATCCACATTGCCCAAAGCAGTGTCCATGATTTCAACTGCTTCGCGCATGGCAGAGATATATTCATCAGTGATCCGCGTTGCGGCAAGCGCGGCAATTTCCGGCTCAAGGATCTCACGCACCTCAACCAGATGCCCGGAACCTTTGGTGACTCCAAATTTCATTAACATATCGAGAGAATTGCGGATCGTGTCTGATGTTGTATTAGTAATAAACGTCCCCCGACCCGGCCTGATCTCCACCAATCCCCTTTGGCGCAAAGCCTTCACAGCCTCAC
>Ga0210377_10001733_pt1 | contig 19549 bp, 16 predicted proteins | sample PLM4_65_b1redo_FD_155480 | JGI IMG/M metagenome (GOLD analysis project Ga0210377, IMG submission 155480) | Groundwater sediment microbial communities from an aquifer in East River, Colorado, USA - PLM4_65_b1 redo | ecosystem: Environmental > Terrestrial > Soil > Riparian zone | place: USA: East...
GCCTCAGTTCGTCGCCGCTCTCGATGCCACTGTCGGTGGAAAGGCTGTGGACAGGGAGGCTCAAATCGCGTAGATCGTCAACCCAGACCACCGTCGACTTTCAACGGCCGACGGGACAACGCCGCTAATCCGACAACTTCTGGTTCGACATTGGGTGGGGGAACCGGACGGGTAACAGGGTAGCGGAGTGGATCCAGGACTCGGGAGGACTCCAGAGGACAACAAGTTGACCACAAGGCGACTCCCTGTCCATGCCTGCGAAAGGAGCGCTTGAGTTATCTGATGCGCCACGTACCGCGGCGCATCGAGCGGAGCTTCTTGCCTCGGCCAGGCACTTGCGGGCCCTGATCCACACAGCCCGAGTCAGGGGAGCACACCAGCCGGCGCCCGACGGCTCACGCCATCGACCGGACGACCGCGAGCGCGGCGTCCACTTCCTCGGGGGTGTTCATGATCCCGGCCGCGAGGCGGGGAAGGGTCGGTTTGTAGGGCGACGTGCTGGCGATGATGCGGCGCTCGAGGAGCGTCTGCACCACGGCCTCGGGTGTGCGGTTCGCCACCTCGAACGCGTTGACCCCGGCCGACAGCGCCCGATCCCGCGGGGTGTGCAGCGTCACGTGCTTCATCGCGGCGAGGCCCTCCTTGAGCCGGCCGTTCAGGGTCGCGATCCGATCGGCGATGCGGGCGCGGCCGATCGTCTGATGGAAACGGAAGGCCTCGATCGTCGCCCACTGGTGCTCGAAGGCGAAGAAGCCGCCCGGGCTGACGGCGGCCGCCCGGGTCGGGCCGGCCGGCGGGCGGCCGTCCTCCCACGCCAGGTACGATTCGTCCGCCATGAAGCTCGGGATCGTCGGTGTCACCAGCGTCCAGTTCGCGGGCCTGGCCCAGATGAGGCCGGTGCCGCGCGGCGCGAAGATCCACTTGTGGGTGCCGGCGGCGAAGAAGTCGCACCCGAGGGAGGCGACCGTTTCGTCCACGGCGCCCAGCCCGTGCACGCCGTCGACGACGAGGAGCGCGCGATCGGCGTCGCCGCGGCCGCGGTTGATCGCGGCGACCGCGTCGGCCATGGCGCGGATCGGCAGCCGGACGCCGGTGGAGGAGTGCACCCAGGTGACGCCGATCACCCGGACCGCCGGCGTCACCGCGGCCCGCAGCCGGCTGACCACCTGGTCGACCGAGACCGTGGCGCCGGTGTCGTAGAGCGGCACCTTGCGCACGCTCCCGCCCCACTTCTCCGCCGCCAGGCGGATTGACTCGTGATGCGAGTAGTGGTCGTGCGTGGTGGTGAGGATCTCCTGCCCCGGCTTCAGGCGCAGGCCGTTGTAGAGCAGGGCGAGACCCATCGTCGTGTTGCAGGTGAGCGCGACCTCGTCGGGCGCCCCGCCGATGTACCCGGCCGCGGCGGCGCACACCCGGCGCCACAACTGCTCCTTCTCGTCCTCGAACATGTGCCCTTCGAGGTACGCGAACGGATTCTCGTCGAGGGCGCGGCGGTAGGTCTCGATCGCCTGGCGCACCGGCGCCGGGTGCGACGCGATGAAGAAGCTGGAGAGATGGGCGTAGTCGGGCGAGAGATTGAACTGGGCGCGCACCGAGGCCCAGTCATCGGGGCGGAACGCGGGCGCGGCCTCGTTCTGTTGCGCGGCCGCGGGTGTCTTGGCGGCGGCGTTGGCGGCGGCGACACCGGCCCACGAGGCGCGGCCGAGACCCAGGCCGGTGGCGGTGAGCCCCGACCCCCACATAAAATCACGACGCGTGAATGGCATGGCGGCCTCCCGATCGAGTGGCGCACAGGGTACACCAGGCGACCAGGAGGCCCCCGCCGGGCCGCCTCCTCAGGCCGACATCGCGCAGGCGGCGCGCGGCACGCGGGCGCGGCGCTGGAACCGGGTGCGCAGCACAACCGTGGCTTCCTCCTCGAGCTGCCGGACGCGCTCCCGGCTCAGGTGCAGCATGACGCCGATCTCCTGAAGCGTGCGCGGCCGCTCGCCCCCGAGTCCATAGCGCAGACGCACCACCTTGCTCAGCCGCGGCTCGAGCGACGCCAGGATCGACTGCAGCTGGCCCAGCAGCTCCTTGAGAATCGTCGTGTTCTGCGGCGAGTCAGCCTCATCGGCGGTCAGGATGTCCGCCAGGCTCTGCGACCCGGAGTCCTGCCGCGGGGCGTCGAGATCGACGGTCGTCACCCGCGATTGCAGGATGTCGCGCACCCGGGTCTCCTCCATGTCGGTCCTGTCGGCCATCTCCCGCAGCGTCGGCTCGCGGCCGAGCTCATCGGCCATGATCCGGCGGGTCTGGGCCAGGTGGCTTCTGAGCCGCATGTAGTAGTCGGGGATCCGGACCGACTGGGTCAGCGCCGGGATCTCTCTCAGGATGACGCGGGTGATCCAGATGCCGGCGTAGCTCGAGAACCGCACACCCCGGCGCGGGTCGAACCGGTCCACCGCCTCGAGAAGCCCGACGTTGGCGGCCTGGATCAGGTCGGCGAGCGGCGCGTCGAATCCGGACATGCGCCGGGCGAAGTGGAACGCCAGGCGCAGGTTTCGGGTGATGAAGATCGAGCGCGCCGCCGCGAGGCGGTCGAACAGCGCCCGCGCCCGTCGGGCCGCGCACCTGAGCCCCACGCCGGGGTTCAGCTCCGCGACCTGTTCCAGCCGCGCGACGATCGTCTCCAGCTGGACGAACGCCATTTCGCGGGTCGGATCGGCGCCATCGAGGACCGCGCCCAGGTGTGGCTCGGGGAGCCGGTCGATCGATCGCACCAGTCGTTCGCGGACGCGCCGCATGCGGAGCGCCAGCTGCATTTCGGCGGCCGCGTCCAGGGGCACGCTGGCGCCGAGATCCTGCATGTACTGCCCGAGTGCCGTGTCGTGTCGACGGGATTTTGTATTCATAGTGCCCCATACATACGAGGCACGCATGACAGGCACATCAACGGCAGATGAAGAGTTTGTCATCAACGCGCAACGCGGTTGCGCCGCGCCGATCGTGGGCGCTACCATGAGCGCATGCGGATCCTGATTGTCGAGGACGAGCGGCGCCTTGCCGCGTTCCTCAGGAAAGGCTTCGAAGCCGAGTCGATGGCGGTGGATGTCGCGCTCGACGGCAATGAGGGAGCGGACCTGGCGCGCGAAGCCGATTACGATGCCATCGTTCTTGATCTGATGCTGCCCGGGAAGGACGGCATCACGGTCCTCAAGGAGATCCGCGCCGCCGGCAAGACGACACCGATCCTCATCCTGTCGGCGCGCGGCGAGGTCGAGGACCGCATCCAGGGGCTGAACCTCGGCGCCGACGACTACCTCCCCAAACCGTTCGCGTTCGCCGAGGTGCTGGCGCGGGTGCGGGCGCTGATGCGGCGGCCGGGGGCCGACGCCGAGCGCGGCGCGGTCATCCATATCGACGACCTGGGCATCGACATCCTCACCCGCAAGGTGACCCGCGCCGGGCGGACGATCGAGCTGACCAACAAGGAATTCCAGGTGCTCGAATATCTCGTGCGCCACAAGGGGCGCGTCCTGTCGCGGGTGCTGATCATCGAGCACATCTGGGACATGCAGTTCGACGGCGGCACCAACATCGTCGATGTCGTGATCAACCGCCTGCGGCGGAAGATCGACGATGGCGCGAGGCACCCGCTGATCCGCACGGTGCGGGGCGTCGGTTACGTCCTGGAGGAGCCGCCCCGCGATGATCCCCGCTAGGTTCCGCTCGCTGCGGGTCGTCCTCGCGTTCTGGTACTCGGCGGTGCTCGTCGCCGCCTACCTGGTCTTCGGGGTCACCGTCTACCAGTACCTTCGCTGGGAAGGCGGGCGCGCGATCGAGCGCGGCCTGAAGGCCGAGGTGACCTGGATCTCCGGCCGGATGCCCGCGGTTCTCGCCGACCTGCCACAGGGGATCCGCGATCAGATCCGGCGCCATCTGGACGAAGAGGGCGACAACTACGCCGTCCTCATCCGATCCCCGGACGGGAAGGAGTTCTACAGCGCCGGCAACCGCGCCGCTCTCGCCGCCCCGAAGAGGCCGCCGGTCGCCGGGGCCACGGTGCTGGCATCGATCGACCGCGGCGCCAATGGAACCTACAGGGTGGCGAGCCTGGCGCGCGAGACCTTCGAGATCCACGTGGCGGTGCCCGAGGAGCACATCCGCCGGGTGCTGGCCAACACGCGGGCGATCATGTGGCTCCTGGCCCCGGTCGTACTCCTGGTCGGCGCGCTGGGCGGCTGGTCCCTGTCGCGCTCCGCCCTGCGACCGATCGACGAGGTGATCGCCATCGCCGAGCGGCGCACGGCGCAGAACATGGGCGAGCGGATGCCGGAGCGCGACGTCGACGATGAGCTGGGCCGTCTGATCCGCACGCTCAACCGCACGGCCGACCGGGTGACGGCCTCGTTCGAGCAGATCAAGAACTTCTCGTGGAACGTGGCCCACGAGCTGAAGACCCCCCTGACGATCCTGCGCGGCGAGGCGGAGCTGGCGCTCTCCTCTCCCCAGACCGCCGAGGATGCGCAGCGCCTGTCGACCACCTATCTCGAGGAGACCGTCCGGCTGTCGGGCATCGTCGACGATCTGATGACCCTGGCGCAGGCCGACGCGGGCCGGGCGCACGTCGATCGCATGCCTGTGCGCGTTGAGGATCTCATCGAGGATCTGCGCGACGACGCGGCGATCCTGGCGTCGGAGAAGAACCTGGCCGTCGAGCTGCCGGAGAATGCGCCGGCGACGGTTCTCGGGGACGCCGCCCGGCTGCGTCGCCTCTTCCGGTCGCTCATCGCCAACGCGGTGCGCTACACCGACAGCGGCGGCACGATCCGGATCCGCTCCCGGCGCGAGGGCACAAACGTGCGCGTCTCCATCGAGGACACGGGAATCGGGATCCCACCCGAGAGCCTGCCGCTGATCTTCGACCGCTTCTACCGCGCCGACCCGGCCCGGTCGCGCGATCGCGGCGGCTCCGGGCTGGGGTTGTCGCTGGCGCGCTGGATCGCCGAAGCGCACGGCGGCACGATCACGGCCGAAAGCACGGTCGGCCGCGGCAGCACCTTCACGGTGACCTTGCCGCTGGCCGCCGCGTAGGCGGGCCGCGGGCGGCACCCGCCGCGACGTCGACACCGGCAGCGCTATTCCGAAGCCGGGTCCGCGAACCGCGGGTCGCGGATGAAGCGCTCGTCGGTCAGGCTGTGCAGGAACGCGATGAGGTCGCGGGTCTCGGCGTCGGTGATCGCGAAGCCCGTGACCAGCGGGCTGCGGGCGCGGCCGGCGCCTGCCGCCCGTCCGCCGCGGGCGTAGGCCGCCACGACCTCCTCGAGCGTCGCGATGCTGCCGTCGTGCATGTAAGGCGCGGTCAGGGCGATGTTGCGCAGCGTCGGCGCCTTGAACCTCCCCATGTCGCGCCGCCGGCCGGTCACCTGTTCGAGACCGGTGTCGTCCGGGGGGTAGGCGCCCTTGCCGTCGAGGTTGTAGAGCCCGGTGTTGTGGAAGCGCGGCGCCGGCGGATCGGGGAGTCGTTCGGTTCCTTCGTAGTCGATCGGCCCGGAGAAGGTGGGACCGGCGTGACAGCGCGAGCAGGCGAGCCGGTCCGAAAAGAACAGCCGCATCCCGCGCCACTCCGCCGCGCCGAGCGCGTTCATGTCGCCCTGGTGGACCAGACGGTCGTACGGCGCATCGCCCGAGATGAGCGTGCGCTCGAACGCCGCGATCGCGCGCGGGACATTGTCGAGCCGGATCGGCTGCGCCTCGCCCGGAAACGCCGCCGCGAACAGCGGCGGATAGAGCGGCGTCGCCGCGAGACGCGCGACGAGCTCGTCCTCCCGGCCGCCCATCCCCATTTCGACCGGGTGGGTGCCGAGGATCGGGACGAGCGCCTGGTCCTCGAGCCGGCGCATCTTCGGATCGGCCCAGGTCAGCGACACCATGTAGCCGACGTTCGCCAGGCTCATCGCGCTGCGACGGTGCGACACGCCGGTCGAGCCGATGGCCCGCGCGCGGGCGTCGGTGAAGGCGCGCTCCTGCCGGTGACAGGTGGCGCAGGCCTGGGTGCGGTTGCCCGAAAGCGCTGCGTCGTAGAACAGGCGGCGCCCCAGATCGACCTTGGCCGCCGACATCGGGTTGTCGGCCGGCACGCGCGGGATCGGGAATCCGGGTGGGAGGCGCCATTCCCAGGCGCCCGCGGCGGGGACTTCGGCCGCGACCGGCGGCATCGCCGCGATCAGCAGCGCCGCGATCAGCAGCGCCGCGGCGATCGCGACAGGTCGGCGCACGTCACCAGGGCGAACCGGTGGTCGGCAGGAGCGCGGTCGTCTGGCGGGCGATCTCGAGGCGCTGCGACAGCCAGGTCGAGAACTCCTCGAGCGACTTCGGATCCACACCCGCCGGATCCTGGCGCTTCGCCTCGACCCACGTCGTCATCGCCGTGGACAGCTCGTCGGCGCGCTTGCGGTCGGCGTTGAACAGCGTCATGTACGCCGCCTTGGCGTCGTCGATCCGGCCGAGCCCCAGGTAGGCCTCGCCGCGATACTCGATCGCCGGGGTGTAGCCCGGTTTGATCTCGAGCGCCTTCGCGTACGCCGCCAGCGATGCCTCGAAGTCGCCCAGCCGCCGCAGCACGTAGCCGAGGGCCCCCTGGGCGGGGTACATGTTCGCATCCTTCTTGATGGCGTTCTCGAAGTTGCCGCGCGCCTTCCCGTACGCCTTGCTGGTGTCGGCCTCGAGCTTCGATTTCTTCTTCGGGTCGGTGGCGGTCGCGGCCTCCTCGCGCAGCCGATCGGCCTTTTCCTGCTGCTTGAGGCCGTCGTTGTACTGCATCTCGGCCGCCTGCTGCGGGGTCATCCGTGGTGCGCTCGCCATGCCCGAGCCGCCGCCGCCCATCGGGGCGGGGCCGCCGCCGCTCGCCCACGCCATGCCTGCCGCCATCGTCAGGACCGCGGCGCCGATCAGGATGTTTCTGGTCATCTGGAAGCCTCCTCCTGTAGAGAAGCACGGCCCGGTGGGGTGCGAACCGGGCGCCCACGAGACTAGCACGGGTCCTTCCTTCGGGCGCGCCCGCGCGGGTCGTATACTCCGCGGCATGATGCTCCCCGGCCGTGTCGCGGGGACCCTCACCTTGGAGGTGTCGTGGATGAGAGCCCTGCGCAGATCCCTGTCCCTTTTCGCGCTGTTCGTGACGCTCGCGGCGTGGTTGCCGGGAGCGGCCGCGGCCAAGTCGAAGGAGCCGGAGCCGTTCAAGCGGCTGTCGACCAATAATGAGGTCGGGAAGAAACTCGGCCAGCCGAACGTCTTCATCTGGGACGGCAACAGCCCGGAGACGTACGAGAAGGGGCACGTGCCGGGAGCGGTGAACCTGTACAGCGGCGATATCAAGGAAGGCGTCTTCCCCGCCGACAGGAACGCCACCCTCGTCTTCTATTGTCAGAACACCCTTTGACACGAGTGCCACAATGCGGCCCGGAGGGCCGTGGACCTGGGGTACCACGACGTCTCGATCATGCCGAAGGGGATCGACGGCTGGATCAAGAAGGGGATGCCGCTCGAGAAGGGCGGCCAGCCAGGCTGATGTCTGGACATCCGGCGGACCGTCCTGCTAGTCTGAGCGCTCCATGACAACAGAAAGACCCGCCAACCGGCTGGCGCGCGAGACCAGCCCGTACCTGAGACAGCACGCCCACAACCCGGTCGACTGGTATCCCTGGGGCGAAGAGGCGCTCGCCCGCGCCCGCGCCGAGGGAAAGCCGGTCTTCCTGTCGATCGGCTACTCCGCCTGCCACTGGTGTCACGTCATGGAGCGCGAGTCGTTCGAGAACGACGCCATCGCCGCGCTCATGAACGAGCGTTTCGTGAACATCAAGGTCGATCGCGAGGAGCGCCCCGACCTCGACGAGATCTACATGGCGGCGACGCAGCTCCTGACCGGGCAGGGCGGCTGGCCGAACTCGGTCTTCCTGACCCCCGACCTGAAGCCGTTCTACGCCGGCACCTACTTTCCGCCGGAGGCGCGCTTCGGGCGGCCGGGGTTCGCCGAGGTCCTCAACGGCGTGGCCGACGCCTGGAAGCAGAAGCGCGACGAGGTGACCAGGGTCTCGGGTGAGGTCACCGGACAGATAAAGATGATGTCGGAGATGAAGCCCGGGAAGGCGGCCGCCGGGCCGAACCTCCTGAGCCGCGCCTTCGGCGACCTGGCGGGCCGGTTCGACCCGGTGCACGGCGGCTTCGGCGCCGCCCCCAAGTTCCCGCACAGCATGGATGTGGCGTTCCTGCTGCGCTACCACCGGCGCAGCGGCAACACCGAGGCGCTGCGGATGGGGGTGGTCAGCCTCGACCGCATGGCGCGCGGCGGGCTCAACGACCAGATCGGTGGCGGCTTCCACCGCTACTCGGTCGACGCGCGCTGGCTCGTGCCCCACTTCGAGAAGATGCTCTATGACAATGCGCTCCTTGCGCGCGCCTACCTCGAGGCGGCGCAGGCGACGGCGCCGCTGCCGGTGTCGCACGCGCTGCCCGAAGGCGGCGCCGCGGCCGCGGCGGTGTTCAGGGAGGTCGCCCGCCAGACGCTCGACTGGGCGATCCGCGAGATGCAGACGCCGGAGGGCGGCTTCTGCTCGAGCCTCGACGCCGACAGCGAAGGTGAAGAAGGGCGCTTCTACGCCTGGACCCCGGCGGAGATCGAGGCGGCGGTCGGCCGCGGCGAGGCCGCGTTCGTCGCCGCGGTCTACGGCGTCACCAGCGCCGGCAACTTCGAGCACGGCAAGAGCGTCCTGTACCTGCCGCAGTCGATCGACGAGCTGGCGCGCACGCAGCGCACCGACGCGGCCGAGCTGCGGCTGCGGCTCGCCGGCGCGCGCACCCGGCTGATGCAGGCGCGTGACAAGCGCGTGCGCCCGGGCCGCGACGACAAGGTGCTGGCCGACTGGAACGGACTGATGATCGCGGCGCTGGCGATCGGCGGGCGGGTTCTCGACGAGGGCCGCTACCGCGATGCGGCGCGCGCCGCCGCCCGCATGGTGCTCGGCCGGATGCGCCAGGACGGCCGCCTCCTGCATGCCTGCCTCGGCGGCGAGGCGCGCCACCGCGCCTACCTCACCGACTACGCCGCGATGATCGCCGGCCTCCTCGATCTGTACGAGGCGACCTTCGAGCCGGAGTGGGTCGCCGAGGCGCGCGCCCTCGCCGATCAGGCGATCGATCTGTTCCGCGATCCCGAGGGGAATGGCTGGTTCCTGACCGCGCGCGATCACGAGACGCTGATCGCCCGGACGCGCGAGGGGAACGACGGCGCGACACCCGCGGGCGTCTCGCTGATGGCGCTGGCGCTGCCGCGCCTGGCGGCGCTCACCGGCGAGGGGCGCTACCTCGCCGAGGTCGATGCGATCCTGCGCCTGTATCGCGAGCGGCTCGAGCGCCACCCGGCGGCCTTCGGGACGATGCTCTGCGCCCTCGACCAGGTGCTCGACACGCAGCGCCAGGTCGTTCTGGCGGGGAAGAGCGGTGACGCGGCGCTACGGCCGTTCCACGACGTGCTGCGCGCGACCTACCTGCCGAACACCGTCGTCGCCGTGACCGACGCCGCCGGCGCCATGGGTCCGGCCGCGGCCGCCGCTGCGGCCGCCGTGCCGCTCGTCGCCGGCAAGACGACAGTCGGTGGCCGACCGGCCGCCTACGTCTGTGAAGGGGGCGCCTGCAAGGCCCCGGTCACATCGGCCGACGAGATGCGCCGGCTCCTCTGAACAAGGCCCGATGAACCGGGCCCGATGGGGGAACGACATCCGCAGCGCGCAACGCCGCCGCCGCGGTCTTGACACCGGCACGACGGCCGCCTAGAGTCGGTGACGGTCGCCCCCTTTCCCAAGTCACGGAGCGTCGGAGGGCCGGAGAGGGCCGGTTCGCAGGAACCGGGGCCGCTCGAAACATGGGCAGCGCTCCCGTTGGAAACGTGAGGTCACACCATGGCTCGTGGCACGATCGCCAAACTGGTCCATGATCGCGGCTTCGGCTTCATCCGCGGCAACGACGGCAAGGATGTCTTCTTCCACCGCTCGGGTCTCGCCAATCTGAACTTCGACGAGCTCGAGCAGGGCACCCCGGTGGACTTCGAAGTGGAGAACAGCCCCAAGGGGCCGCGGGCCAATCGCGTCCGCCTGGTGGCGAACGTCCAGAACGCCGCCGAGTAGCGTGGCGCCGGGGCCGCGCCGGCAGCAACGGCGCGGCCCCGCCCTCAGCGGCGCAGGCTCAGGCCGCGCGCCAGGTCGTTGTACAGCGCCCCGTCCCGCGTCACCCGCGCCAGGTTGTACCCGCCTCGGCTGATTCGATAGACACCGTAGCGTGGTCCCTTTCCGGTTGCGCCGCCCGACGCCGGTCCCGCGGTCAGGAGGATCGTCCCGTCATCGAGCCCCACCGGCTCGCCCGCGCCGGACGGGAGGATCGCGGCGTCGGTGATCTGCCGCGGCACCGGGCGCGCGCCGCCGGGGTCAAAGGCGAACAGTTGCGCCGGCCGCCCGCCCACGGTGCGCGCGAAGACGATCGAGCCGTCGGCGAGACAGGCGGGGGCGTCGTCGGCGAGCCCGGGATCGGCGAGGAGCGGCGCGACGGTGGTCTCGGGATCGGCAGCGTCGCCGTCGAGCCGGTACAGGCGCGGCGCGCCGTCGCGGTCGGAGACGAAGACGATCGTCCGGCCGTCGGCGAGCGCGCAGGGCGCGCCGTCGTCCGCCGGGTGCCGCGTCAGCGCCCGCAGGCCGCCGCCGTCGACATCGACGACCTGAAGCTCACGCGGCGCCCCGTCGGCGGCGGCGCGCGCGAAGACGATGCGGCCGGGACCGAAGGGCGCCGGGTCGGAGTCGGCCGGCGCGGCCACGCTCGCGCCCGCAGCGGGGATCGCATCCGGCGCCGTCGCCGCCGCGAACGGGATGGCGATCGCCGTCGTCGCCGCGCCCGGCCCCGTGACAAGCAGCGCCGGCCGGCCGCCGCGGTCGCTGACGAACACCACCCGCCCGTCCGGGAGGCGCGCCGGCATCGTGTCGCGCCAGGCGGGTTCGTCGGCGCGGGCCGAGCCGACCAGCGTCGCGACGCCGAGATCGCGATCGACCTCGTAGACGCGCAGCGCCCCGCCGCGGTCGGAGACCACCAGCGGCGGCAGCGCACGCGCCGGCGCGGGGCCGCCGCTGCAGGCGACGCCCGCCAGCAAGGCGCCGGCGACGAGCGCGCGAAGGCGACGCCGGGGTTGCTGTATCATCACGCCCATCGTAACCGGAACCAGGATGCAATCGATCTTCGAAGCGGCGGCGATACTCCTTCTCCTGTTCCTCGTGCTGCGCATCTCGCTGCGGCGGCGCGGGCAGGAGATCCGGCTGCGCGGCGGCCTGGTGACGCTCAACGTCCTGACCGGAGCGCTCGCCGGGTGGGCCGGTTCGATGGCGGCGCGCGCCGCCATGCTCCCCGGTGGCGGTTCGGGTTCCGTCCCGGCGCCGCCCGCCGCCGGCGCGGGCGGGTTCGTCGATCTCGGAGCCGCCGCGATGCGGGTGCTGCCGCTGGCCGGATTCGTCCTCGGCGGGCTTCTGGGGCACGCCCTTTTCGGGGCTCTCTGGCGGCGCTACCTGCGCGATGGACCGGCCGCGGCGCGCGCCTGGCTGCGGCGCGCCCAGTTCGTCATCGTCGGGGTCGCGCTCGTCGCGCTCGTCCGGCACCTTCTGCGCTGACGCGGAGGCCGTGCATGCCGCACGCGGTGTCTTGCTGATCGCGCCCCGCCGCGCGCCCGTCGGTCGGGCGTTCGTCGGTCGGGTGTTCGTGGGCCGGGCGCTCATCGGCCGCGCGCTGGTCGGCCGGGCGCTGGTCGCCGCCATGGCGGTCGCCCCGATCGCCCCGGCGGCCTCGGACGTTCCGGGCGTTCCGCCGCCCCCGGCGCCAGCCTCTCCGTGCCGCGTCGCGATCCTGCACCCCGGCGACAGGGACCTGCTCTATGGACCGACGACGCTGCTCGCCGCAGCGACCTGCCCGCCGGGCGCGGCGCCCGCGGAAATCGAATTCTTCGTCGACGGACGCCCGGCCGGCACGACACGCGGCCCGCGCTTCGCGGTGACCTGGGACGCCGGCGGCGCTTTCGAGCCGCACGTCGTCGTGGCGCGCCTGCGTGACACCGACGGGCGGACCGATGCGGTCGTGGTGACCACGCCGGGCGCCGCGGTGCAGGAGACGGTGCGGGTCGACGCCGTGCCGCCCGATCTCGTCGAGCTGTCGGTGTCGGTCACCGATCGCGACGGCCACCCGCTGCGCGGTCTCACCGCCTCCGACTTCGCCGTCGAGGAGGAAGGCCGGACACGCGAGCTCCTCGCCGCCCGTCCCGACGAACGTCCCCTCAGCCTGGCGCTGCTCGTCGACGTCAGCAGCAGCCTGCGCGCCTTCTGGCCCGTCCTGGGTGGCATCGCGCCGAAGCTGGCGCGGGCGCTGCGGCCGGGCGACGCGCTGCGCGTCGTCGCCTTCAGCGGACCCGCCTACCTGGTGCAGGAATTCACCGCCGACCCGGACCGCGTGGCGCGCTCGATGGACCGGTTCTCCCACTGGGGCGGCGGCACCAGCCTCTACGACACGCTGGCGGCGGTCGGCACCGAGATGGCCTGGAGCCGCGACGGTCGCCAGGCGGTCGTCCTGATCACCGACGGCATCGACACCCTCAGCCGGATCGATCCGACCCGGCTGCGCGATTACCTGCGCCGGACACCGCTCGTCGTCGAGACCTTCCTGACGCGCCCGCAGTCGAAGGGGCCGGCGCCGCCGGGGCGCTACGCGCGCGCCCTCGAGTCGATGAGCCGCGAGACCGGCGGCACGCTGCGCCGCGTCGTCGACGCGGATGACATGGAGACGGCCTTCCGCGAGCTCGCCGGCCGGCTGCAGGACCGCTACTACCTGGCCTGGCGCTCGGACGAGGCGGCGCGCGGCGGGTGGCGCTCGATCAAGGTGCGGGTGCGCGGCCGCGATGCGGTCGTGCTCACGCGGCGCGGCATCGTCGGTCGTCGGCCGGTCGGCGATTTTCTGCTCGCCGATCTGCGGTCGGGCGATGCGGCGGCCCGCGTCAAGGCCGCCGAGTGGCTCGGCGGTCTTCCGGTCGAAGGGGCGCCGGCGGCGCTCCTGGCGGCGCTCGACGATCGGTCGGCTCCGGTGCGGGCGGCCGCCGCGGCGGCGCTCGGGCGGATCCGCGAGCCGCGGGCGATCGAGCCGCTCGTGGCGATGCTCCGGGAGCCGATCGAGGGCGACCGGGTCGCGGCGGGCGAGGCGCTGTTGTCGTTCGGACCGGCGGCGGTTCCCGCGCTGCTGGCGGCGCTCGCCGGCGCCGCCGCGCATCAGCAGTCCGAGATCCTCAACGTCCTGGCCGGCATCGCCGACCCGCGCGCCGCGGCCGCCGTCGCCGCCGCCGCCATGCCGCCGGCGCCGCCGATGATGGCGCCCGGCGGCGCCGACCCCGCGATCGACGCGCGCGCCCGGCGGGAGCGCGCCGCGACGCGGCTCTGGGCCCTCGAGACCCTGGGCCGCATGCCGATCGCGGACAGTCTGCCGGCGCTCGAGAAGGGGGCGCGCGATCGCGATCCGGCGGTGCGCGAAGCGGCCCTGGAGTCGCTCGCCCGGCAGGCGACCCCGGCGGCATTCGCGGTGCTGCGCGGCGTCGGCGACACCGCCGGCTACGCGGATGACATCCGCGCCGCGGCCCGCGCGGCGCTGGCATCGGGATATGCGGCGCTCGCCGGCGACGGCAGGCTCGGAGAGTGGATCGCCGAGCTGCGCGGCGCCGCCGAGTTCCTCGGGGTGATGACGGTCGCCACCGAGGCCGCGCCCGCGTGGGACGGTGTCATCGCCGCGGTCGGCGGCCGCGACGCAGCGGCGGCCCTGCTCGAGGATCTCGCGCGCCGCCTGCCGGCGCCGGGGTCGGGCCGCGCGCATCGGCTCGCGGCGCGCCTGCGGCAACCGCCCCCCGGTTGACCAGGTTCTCGGCCCTCGCATATAACGACGTTGCGTCCGGGCGTCGGGATTGTCCGCCGCGCGGGCCCGTCAACCATCAACCGAGGAGGAATGCTCCGATGCAGACGCGGAGGCGATCGATTCCGACACGCGCGGCCGTTCTTGGCGTTGCGCTTGTGGCGACGATGGCCGTCGCCGCAGCGCCGGCGCTGGCGGCAGACCCGAGCTATCAGGGCTGGTTCCTCGCGCTCGACGTTGCCATGACCCAGCCGACCGGCCTCGACCAGCACTATGCCACGGCCCTGGACCCGACCACCGGGGGACAGGAGCTGCTGTACCTCGACAACGACGCCGGCTTTTCGGGCCAGGCGGGGATCGGCTACAAGTGGGGTGAGCTCGGCGGCCTGGCGCTGTCGTACTGGAGCTTCGACAACGACGACGAGCTGAGCGCCGTCGAAAACTCGCGCTACATCTACCCGACGGTCTTCGGATCGTATGCCTTCAACAACGGCGGCAACTTCGGTCTCGGCTCCGGATACTACTTCCCGGTGAACTACTCGGTCACGTCGTCGGTCAAGGCCAGCGTCATCGATCTCGAGTACTCCCGCCCCATGCAAGCGGGCGAGCGCGTCACCATCAACTGGATCGCCGGCCTGCGCTCGGCCACCTTCGAGGAGGACCTGGGGTTCTCGGGCGACGACACCTTCCCTGTCTACTACATCCAGACGAGGCACATCGAGTCGGATGCCTACGGCATCAAGGTGGGCGCCCTGTTCGACTTCGGTCTCACCCAGCATTTCAGCCTGCAGGGGATGATGGCCTTCTCGTTCCTGCAGGGGAGCACCGACGCCGTGACGACGCAGAGCGCCATCGGGGGATTCGACAGCCTCACCGCGAGCAACGACAACATCCGTGGCGAGATCCGCGACTACGATCTGCGCGCCATGTGGTCGTGGAAGAGCGTCGACGCCTACTTCGGATACGGCGGCAGCACCTGGGACGGACTGGTCGCCGACCCGACCGGCCAGATGGAGAACTTCCCGGTGACGCAATCCGACGGCAACGAACGATCGAGCATCGGCTTCAACTCGTTGCACGCGGGGGTGGTGTTCCGCTTCGGCGGCAGCTGACGCGGCCCGCGGCGCCGGCCGCGCCCGTCGGCGCCGCCGTTACCCGCCCGCTTCGGTGAGCCGCCGGCGGATCGCCGGCTGGTCGGGGTCGATCGCCAGCGACTGCCGGAAGGCGCGCGCCGCCTCCGGGCGCAGCCCGCGCCGCATGTAAACCTCGCCGAGAGAATTCCAGGCGCGCGTCACCCGCTCGCCGGTCGCGACCGCCGCCTCGAGATGCTGCTGGGCCTGCGGCAGGTCGCCGCCGCGCAGCAGCGTCTCGCCGAGCGCGACGTGGGCGCGCAGGTTGGCGGGGTCGCGCTCGAGCACCTCCTGAAACTCGGCGGTGGCGCCGGTGGCATCGCCGGTCGCCAGCAGTGTCAGGGCACGGCCGAGACGTCCCTCGACGCTGTCGGGCTCGGCGGCGATCCAGCGCGCGAACGCCTCCTGCGCCTCGAGGATGCGGCCCATCTCGAACAACAGCGTCGCCCGGTTGCCCAGGCCGACCGGCCATTCGGGATTGGCGGCGAGCGCCCGGTCGACCTCGGCGAGCGCGCCGGTGCGGTCGCCGCGCGCCGCCAGCAAGGTCGCCCGCGAGTTGCGCAGGATCGGATTCTCGGGGCGGATGGCGAGCGCTTTCGCGTACAGCGCCTCAGCCTCGTCGAGTCGGCCCTTTTCTTGAAGACACAGACCGAGGTTGTTGTAGGCGCCGATGTACTGCGGATCGGCGCGCAGGGCGTCGCGGTAGGCGTCGATCGCCCGGTCGATGCGGCCATGGCGGCGGTGCAGGTTGCCGATGGCGTTGAACTCGACCGGTGACAGCGGTGCGATCGCCACCGTGCGCTCGAACGACTGCAGCGCCTCATCGTCGCGCCCCTGGCGCTGCAAGACCTCGCCCAGTTTGGTGTGGGCGAGGGTGAAGCTCGGATCGATCGCCAGCGCCCGCCGCAGATCCTTCTCGGCCTCGCTGAGATCGCCCTCCGCCATCGCCGCGCCGGCGAGCAGGGCAAAGGCCTGCTTGCTCTGCGGGTCTTCGCGCAGCACCTCGATCGCGGCGGCCCGTGCCTTGACGGGGTCCCCCTTCGAAAGCCAGGCGCGCGCCAGGTTGACGCGCACGTCGGGGCCGTGCGCCCCTTTCGCAAGGGCAGCCTCGAATTGCGCGATGGCGCCGTCGAGGTCGCCCTCGTCCATGGCGATGAGACCGCGGTTGTTCTGCGCCGTCAGGCGCTCCTCGCCGATGTAGCCGATCGATCGCAGCTTTTCGATGACCTCGCGATCGCCCTCCGAGGCGACGAGGGTGTCGTCGTCGGGGGAGCGCTGGCCGCCGTAGGTGTCGATCCAGCCGATGGGATGCGCCGACAGGAAGTCCGGCGCCAGCGCCTCGGTCAGCGGCTGGCCGTCCATGTCGCGGGCCGCCGGCAGGCCGAACAGCGCCAGCACCGTCGGCGCGATGTCGAGCACCGACGCCGCCCCCATGTCGATCCCGGCGCGGATTCCGGGCCCGGCCGCGACCAGGACACCGACCGGCGTGTGCCACTCGGCGGCGCGCCCGAGATCGATGCTCGGGTCGCTGTCGAGAGGCCGATTGGCGTCCGACTTGAAGCCGTGGTCCGAGAGCACGAGGATGACGGCGTCGGGCCCGGCAGCCCCGACGATCTCGCCGATGTAGCTATCCTGAAGGACGTAGTAGCGGTCGACCATCGCGCCGAAGAGCGCCGCGTCGCCCGCGGCGACACCGGGCAGGAGCGGCGGGCGGTAGCGCATGAACAGGTGCGAGGTGGTGTCCGGCCCCTCGTAGTAGAACATCGCCAGCCGGGGCGCGGCGGTGCCGCCGGGCGCGGTTGCCGTGCCGGCGCCCGGCGACACGGGCGGCGGCTCGCGCAGCAGGCGCCGGGCGATGGCGTGGTAAGTCTGCCCGGCCGCCACGACGGTGCGGAACTGCCGGACCAGGTCGCGCTGCGCGTCGCTCAGGTCGGCCGGGATCCTCCCGCCGCCCAGGAACGGGGCGATCTCCCGGTCGGCGATGTCGGCGGGCGGGCGGATGAGCGGCTGCAGCGCGCCGATCAGGTCGGCCGGCCAGGTCTTGCCGCGCGCCTTCTCCGGGTCGGCGCTGGTCCAATCGTCGGTCGGCGCGTCGAACAACTGGAACGCCACCCGGTCGGTGACCATCCGGCCGCGCACCGTCTCGGCCGGCCAGGTCGCCCACCACCCGACCACGTCGACGTCGACCTCCTGCCGGCTCAGCAGATTCCACAATGCCGGGACCCGGCGCATGGCGCTGGTCACGGGAAGGAGAGCGCCGGTGTCGCGCGCGTTGACCACGAAGTCGACGATGCCGTGGCGCGACGGCTTCATGCCGGTGGCGACGCTGGTCCAGATGACCGGCGACAGGATCGGGCTGATGGTGCGCAGGTTGGCGCGCGCCCCGCGCTCGACGAGGTGGCGCATGTTCGGCATCCGCCCGGCGGCCATGAGCGGATCGACGATGCGCCAGGTGAAGGAGTCGACGCCGATGACGACGACAGTGCGCGGCAGCGGATCGACCGGCGCCCGGCGGATGTCGCCGCCGCGCTCGCCGACCGCGGCGACCTGGCCGATGCGCAGACCGGCGATGGTCACGCCGGCCGGCGCCGCCGCGCGCACCACGATCGCCCGCACCGCCTGCGGCAGCTCGGGGTCGTGGTTGCGCACCACCTCGTACGACACCGCGGCGACCCGCTCGGCGGTGGTGCGGCGCACCAGCGGCTCGAGCCAGCCGGCCTCGAAACCCGGCCCGTGCGCCCGGTGCAGGTCGACGACGCCGGTGGGGGTGATCGTGTACGAGACGACGGCCTCGAGATCGAGCGTCGATCCCTCGCGGCTGACCGCGGCCCGCGCGCCGGTGAGGTCGACACGCAGGCGGCACGACGCCGCGGGGTAGCTGGCGAACCGGACGAGACCGCGCGGCAGCAGATGCCAGCCCGGCGGCGTGGCGCGCGCCGCGATCCCCAGAAGCGGCGCGTCGACGACGAACAGCCGATCGGCGGGAGCGAGGTGGCGGATCGAGGCGCCGAGCCAGCCGAGAACTGCCGCGAGCAGGACGACGCCGATGACGCGCAGGCGCAGGGACGGGCTCCTCTCGCCGCTCGTCAGGCTACGGCGCCGGCGCGACCGCCCATGGCGCGGGGTCGGACGTGATCATCTGGAAGGTCATCACCGCGGGCGGCCGGCGGCGCGCGTGGATCGAGTAGACGCGGTCGTAACAGGCGAAGCCGTCGGCGGCAAGGTCGATGTCGATTCGCTTGAGGTCGCCGTCGCCGGGGATGGCGCCGCTGTCGAAGCGCACCGGCGCGCGGCCGCCTTCCCGCAGCGCCAGCCGCATCCGCTCGTCGCGCGCCGGCGCGCCGATGCGGTAGATCCCGACCCCGTCGACGGCCCGGAAGGATCCGGCCAACGTGGCGGCCGGCTCGCGCACCAGCCCGGTGAAATTCAGCACGGCGAAGTCGGCGCCGGTGGCGCCCTCCGCCAGCTTGAGCAGGCCGAACCGGCCGATGAGCGGCCAGGAGGCGACGGCGCAATCGCAGGCGCCGAAGCAGCCCTCCTCGTAGCTCGAGCGGTACAGCGCGTAGGGCGTGATCTCCTGCATGACGATCGGCCGCGCCAGGAGATGGAACACGGTGTCGTGGCAGACCATGTTGTTCATCGTGATCGTGACCGCGATCCCCGCGGTCCCCGGTGTGACGAGCTGCAGACCGCTGTCGAAGTGCTGCACGTCGCGACCGTCGACCTCGAGGTCGAGCTCGAGCCGCTGCATCAGCGGCTGGCCGCCCAGGCGGTAGGTGCCCGAGCCGGTCACCCACCAGTCGAGACCGGGCACGATCCAGTTCACGTCACGCACCCCCTGCACGACGAACCCCGGCTCGGGGGCCGCGGGAACGAGGCGCATCGTGCCCGCCAGGCCGTCGAGGAAATGCACCGGGCAGAGACAGGGGTCGAAGCAGCCGTCCTCGAAGGAGCTCTCGGGCGCCAGCCGGTAGATCGTGGCCGGCGTCGCGGTGCCGGCAAGCTGGGCGGTGGCGGTGGTCGCGGCGAGGAGCAGCAGAGCGGGCAGGACAGCCGAGAGAAGAACGGATCGGCGCGTCATGGCGAACCTCCCTTCATTTCCGGGTGTGGCGGTGACGCCATCCTGCCACAGGTCGGGGCTCGGACTCAATCCATGGTGGCGCGCAGCTTGTTGAACCGGAGGGCGAGGTGGAGTGAGGCGGGGGTGATTGGAGGTAGGGGCAGCGGGTCGCGGGGCTGAAGGGGAGAGTCGGGAGGGTTGGTTTATTCAGGCTGCGTGTCGGCGACGGTGGCGGGTGTTGGTGTCGAGGACTGGCGTGAGCCAGTCTCTTTTGTAGAGGTCGCGCCAGACCCGCGGCATTCGAGCCCGGCGCGGGAACAGTCGCCGCGACAGAACCTGCCGCCATGTCCACGGTGCGTCACTCAGCCCAAGTCGCATCGCCGGGGTCGTGGGGTCGCGCCTCCGC
>Ga0210377_10001734_pt1 | contig 19548 bp, 21 predicted proteins | sample PLM4_65_b1redo_FD_155480 | JGI IMG/M metagenome (GOLD analysis project Ga0210377, IMG submission 155480) | Groundwater sediment microbial communities from an aquifer in East River, Colorado, USA - PLM4_65_b1 redo | ecosystem: Environmental > Terrestrial > Soil > Riparian zone | place: USA: East...
CGGTGCGCATCATGAACGAGCGACGGGGAACGTACTTCGACCCCGACGTGGTGAGCGCCTTCCTGGAAGTCGACGAGGAGTTCCGCAAGATCGCCGCCCGTTTCGCCGGCGAGGGCGTGGAGCCCGAACTGCCCGCCGAGGAATCCGATACGTAACAAACCTTTCCGCCGATTCCGCCTTCCCTTCCGTGGGATCACCCTCCCTCGCTACGCTCACCGGACGTCCCTGTCCGGTTCGCTGGCACCTCCCCGTCCTCCCGCCGTCCTGGCTCCGGGCCGCTCCAGCGCATCTATGCGCCCCGCGGCACTTGGCCATCCATGGCCATCGCCGCCTCATGCCCGCTCGGGAGGGGATCCCACTCCAGGTACGGCGATGGGGCGGTGATTCCGCTACGCAGGAGTGACGCAGCGGGGGGTTCCACGCAGCGGCGTCTGGAGCGAAGTGGAGACAGGGAGGTCGGGAACGAGCGGAGGCGCAGGCGAGGAGACCATGGACGGGCGACGAGCCGTAGCGGAGTGGAAGCCCCCGCGAGGAACCCTGCGTCCATTCAATACCGGGTGAGCAATCAACGCTCGCTGGTTCAGACGGGGCGGTTGTCGAATACCCGTTTCGTCTTGCGCTCGGAGCGCGGGAGGGTCCCGTACGGGATCGTCTCGACCGCGCAGGAGACCATCAGGTTCCGCTTGATCTCCGACGCGACGATGCGGGCGACCGACGCGGCGTCGACGCCGGCGGCGCCGGCGGCCCGCTCGACCTTTACCGTCATGTAATCCTTCCCGTCGGCCTTCCGTTCGAGGAGAACCTGGTATTCGCTCCCGATCCCCCCGATCCCCCCGATCCGCGAGAGGACCTCGTCGACCTGGCCGGGGTAGACGTTCACGCCGCGGAAGACGACCATGTCGTCGGAACGCCCGAGGATCCGGTCGTGTCGCGGGAGGATGCACCCGCAGGGACACGGCCCCTCGATCAGCCGGGTCAGGTCGCGCGAGCGGTACCTGAGGAGCGGGGCGGCTTCCTTGCGCAGCGTCGTGTAGACCATCTCGCCGATCTCCCCGGGGGCGACGGGGAGGAGCAACGAAGGGTCGATGATCTCCAGGATGTAGTAGTCGGACCAGTAATGGATCCCGACGTTATGCCGGCAGGAGAGGCCGGTGCCGGGGCCGTACAGCTCCGTCAGCCCGGGGATGTCGTACACCTCCTCGACGCCCAGCAGGTCCCGGATCGTCTGGAGCATCGCGTCGCTCGTCCGCTCGGCGCCCAGGATCACTTTCTTCAGCCGGAGGCGCCCCCGCAGGCCGCGCGCGTGAACCTCCTCCGCCACGAGGAGCCCCATCGACGCGGTGCAGCAGAGCACGGTCGTCTGGAGATCGATCAGGAAATTGCACTGCAGCTCGAGATTCCCGGGCCCGGAAGGGATCGCCATCGCCCCGAACCGCTCCGCCCCAAGCTGGAACCCGGCCCCCGCCGTCCACAACCCGTACCCGACGCAGATCTGCACGCGGTCCTCGCGCGAAAGTCCCGCCATCTCGTAGCACCGGCCGAACATGTCCTGCCAGTCGTCGAGGTCTTTCCGCGTGTAGCAAAGGATCTTCCGCTTGCCCGTGGTCCCCGAGGAGGAGTGGATCCGGACGATGTCCCGCGTCGGGACCGCCAGGAGCGGAAGCGGGTACCCGTCCCGTAGATCCTCCGCCGTCGTGAAGGGAAGCTTCCCGAGGTCCTCGAGCGACAGGATGGAACCGGGCGACACTCCGGATTCGTCGAGGCGCTTCCGGTAGAAGGGGGAGTTGTTCCATGCGTGCCCGACGGTCCAGCGCAGACCTTCCGACTGGAGGTCCCGCATCTCCCGGTCCGTCCGGTAGCTCGGTGGGAACCGTGTCAGCATTGGGAGCATTTCTTATCACGTCCCATGGGCGATTCCAAGATCGAGGGCGGAGAGCGCGTCGGCGAGCCTGGACCCGCCCCCCCCATGCCGCCGCGAGATCGCCTCCCGGATCTCCCCTTCCGTGCAGAAGAGACCGCCCGCGGTCCCGCCGCCGATCCGCGCGAGCGCGAATCCGAGGAGGACCAGGTTGACCGCGTGCGGAGCCCCGGCCGAAAGGGCGAGCGCGTCGGCGTCGACCGCGTGCGCCCGTACGCCGGGACCGGCATCGGTCGGCCCCGGCGCGTTGACGATCAGTGCGCCGCCATCGGCCAGGAACTCCCGATGAAGGGCGACGTTCTCCTCCTTGAGGGCAAGGAGCAGGTCGGCCCGCCCCGCCCGGACCAGCGGGCTGTCGAATCCGCCCACTTTCAGATGGGAGACGACCACTCCGCCGCGCTGCGCCATCCCGTGCGTTTCCGAGGTGAGCACCGGGAGGCCGCCGGCGATCGCCGCCTCGGCCAGGAGGCGGGAGAGGAACAGGATCCCCTGCCCCCCGACGCCGGACAGGACGACCTGTTGGCGCGGGAGAGGCGACCTCCCGAGGTCGGCGCTCATGAACGCTCCTCCCCGGCCGACTCCCGCCGGATCGCGCCCGCCGGGCAGACGGAGACGCACACGCCGCAGCCGGTGCAGGTCATCTCGTCGATCCGGACCCGGTTCGTCGCCTCGTCGAAGACCAGGGACGGGCATTCGAACCGGTCCACGCAATGCCGGCACCCGTTGCACTCCTCGGTGATCACGATCGCCCCCGGCGTCTTCCCGGAGGCGGCGAAGGCGACCATCGCGCACGGCTGCCGGGCGATCACGACCGCGACGCCCCGCTCGCGGGCATGAACGAGCGCCTCCTTCAGCAGCGCGATGAATTCCGGGAGACGGTCGGGGTTCGCCGTGCGGCAGAACCGGACGCCGCAGGCGCGGACAAGCCCCTCCATGTCGACGGCCGCGGTGGTCTCCCCTCCCGCGCCGATCCCGGTTCCCGGCGTCGGCTGGTTTCCCGTCATCGCGGTCGTCCCGTTGTCGAGGATCACGAGGACAAAGCGCGCCCCCTGGACGACGGCGTCGATCAAGGGCGGGATCCCCGCGTGGTAGAACGTCGAGTCGCCGATCGTGGCGACGATGTCGACCTGTTTCCCGGAGAGCCGGTGGGCGTAATCGAATCCGGCGGCCTGGCTGACCGCCGCACCCATGCACAGGACCGTGTCGACGGCGCCGAGGTTGATCCCCAGCGTGTAGCAGCCGATGTCGCTCGGGTAGATCCCGTCGGGGGCCGCCTTCCGGATGGCGTAGAAGCTCGACCGGTGCGCGCACCCCGGGCACAGGGTCGGCCGCCGACCGCCTCCCTGCGCGGCAAGCGCCCCGACCGGTTCGGGAAGCCCGGCGAACCGGGAGAGGATCGGCGCGATGATCTCGGGAAGCAGTTCCCCCGTCCCGGGAACCGCGCCGGTCATCCGCCCGCGCACGCGTCGCCGATCCGCGATCTGCATCTCGATCACCGGCGCCGACTCCTCGAGCACGAGGATCTCCTCGTAGGTCTCCAGCAGGTGCTCGATGAAGGCGGCGTGCAGCGGGTACGGCTGGATCACCTGGTAGAGCGCGATCCCGCCCGGCATCCCCAGCTCGCCGAACAACTCCCTGGCGTGCGAGAACGCGACCCCCGAAGCCACCACGGCCTTCGCCGGCGAACCGTCCGGGGTTACCCGGACCGGGGCGGTCGCCGGCCACCCCGCGATCGCCGCGATCTTTTCGGCGAGCCGGTCGTGCAGCAACCTGCGGTAGACGGGGGTCGCCGCCCAGCGGGCAGGATCCTTCACGAACCGGGCCTCCCGCACCGGCGGCCGGAACGGTGGGGCGTCCACGTCCTGGCTCGCGTGGCAGACCCGCGTCGTCGGGCGCAGCATCACGGGAACGCCGAACGCCTCCGACAGGTCGAACCCGGTCCCGGCGAGCGCCATCGCCTGCGATGGGGAGGCCGGGTCGAGGACCGGCACCTTCGCCATCATCGCCAGCAGCCGGCTGTCCTGCTCCGTCTGCGAGGAGTGGGGACCCGGGTCGTCCGCGCTGACGACCAGGAATCCGCCCGTCACCCCGAGGTAGGCGGCGCTCAGCAACGGGTCGGAAGCGACGTTCAGCCCGACCTGCTTCATGCTGACCGCGGCGCGCAGGCCCGTGATGGCGGCCGTGTACGCGATCTCGAGCGCGACCTTTTCGTTCACGGCCCATTCGACGTGCATCGTCGCGCCGCATTTCTTCCGCCAGCGATCGACCGAGGAGAGGATCTCGGAGGCGGGGGTTCCCGGGTAGGAGGCGGCGACCGCGCAGCCGGCCTCGACCATCCCGCGCGCGATGGCGTCGTTCCCCTGCATCAGGATGCGGTCGCTCACGAGGGAACCTCCCGCCGGCCTATTTCACGAGGTCCGACAGGACGAGAACGGTCCAGTACGGAGAGATCATCAGGACGGCGATCGAAACGATGTAGGACGGCAGGTAGTAGAAGCTGCCGCGGAAGACGGTCCCCAGCGGGATGCCCGAAATGCCGGACACGACGTAGCAGCAGATGCCGATGGGCGGCATGATGGAGCCCATCGTCGTCACGATCGTGATCACCTGCCCGAACCAGATCGGGTCGTAGCCGAGCTGGAGGACGAGGGGGTAGAAGATGGGAAGCGAGACGAGCAGGAACGCGAGGGCGTCCATGATGCAGCCGCCGATGATGTAGCAGAGCAGGATCACCCAGAGCACCGCCCATTTCGGCAGCGCGAGCGCCTGGATCCACTCGGCGGCCGCGAACGGCAGGCGGGTGAGCGTCAGGAACCGGGCGAAGATCACCGCCCCCGCGACGATCATGAAGACCATGCACGAGATGCGAAGGGTGTCGGTCATCGAGTCGATGAATTTCCTCCACGTGAGCTTGCGGCGCGCGAGGCAGATCGCGTACCCCAGAAAACAGCTGACGGCGGCGGCCTCCGTGGCGGTCACGACCCCCGTGAACAGGGCGTACATGATGACCCCGAAGAGGACGAGGACGTCGATCGCCTCGGGGAGCGCCTTCATCCGGTCCTTCCAGGCGAACCTCGGCCCGGCGGGCCCCCAGTCGGGGTGCATGCGGCAGATCCAGACCACCGTGCCCAGGATGGCGACGGTCAGGAGGACGCTGGGGATGACGTTGCCGAAGAACAGCTTGCCGATGGATTGGCCGGTGTACAGGCCGTACACCACGAGCACGATGGAGGGCGGGATGAGGACGCCGAGCGTCGCGCCGGCGGCGACCGACCCGGCGTTCAGTTTCGGGTGGTACCCGTACTCCTTCATCGCGGGGATGGCGACGGCGCTCATCGTGGCCGCCGTCGCCGTGTTGGAGCCGGAGATGGCAGAGAACGCGGCCGACGCCATGATCGTCGTCATCGCGAGCCCGCCGCGGAAATGCCCGAACCATTTGTAGGTGGCGTCGTAGAGGCTGAGATTGTACCCGGCGTAATGGACGATCTCCCCGACCAGGATGAAGAGCGGGATCACCGTCAGCCCGTAGCTTGAGAAGATGTTCCACATCTCGGTGCCGACGATCGAGAAGGCGGCGTCGAAGGAGATCACCTGGGCGATCCCGACGAAGCCGACCAGGGCCATGGTGAAGGCGGCGGGGATCCGCAGGACGAACAGGATGAAGAACATGACGCCGATCCCGACCACTCCGACGATGGGCCCGCTCATCCCTTCTCCCCGCGGGTCCAGACGGTTTCGACCAGGTCGAGGAGAACCGTCAGCGCGAGGACGGCGAACCCGATGCCGACGAGGAACACGAAGGGGAAATAGGCGATCTTCAGCGTTTCCGACAACTCGCCCGTCACCAGCAGCCTCTTCCCGTACACAAAGGTCTGCCAGGAGACGACGGCGAAGAAGACGAGGATGAGGGCGTGGCTCACCCGGTCGAGAACCCGCTTGACGGGTGCCGGGAACTTGTCCGAGAGGATGTCCACGACGATGTGGTCCTTCCGTTTCTGGGTGTAACCGAGGGCGCCGGCGGTGACGATCGCGCCGAGGAAGGAGACGACCTCATACGTCCCGCTCACCGGCACCCGGAAGATCCGCAGGGCGACGTTCATCGTCGCCAGGAGGGTGAGCGCCAGGAGCGCGACGCCCCCGGCGATCATCATGCCCCTCCGAAGCAGTTCGGAAAACCGCTCCAGTCCCATCGGCGGTTCCGGCTACCGGTTCTTCCGCTCGTACTTTTTCTTCAAGGCGACGGTGTCGGCCACGATCTGGCCGGCCGGCAGTCCGAGCGCGGCGGTCCGCTTGACGTACTCGTCCGTCATCGGCTTGAGGAGGGAGGCGATCGTGCCCTGGTCCGCCGCGGAGAGCTCGAAGATCTGGTGCTGGTAGGTCGCCTTCGACCAGGCGAGAGCCTCGGTCACGTGGTCGTCCACGTATTTCCCGGTCCACTCGGCCTGCTCGCGGCGCATCTTCTCGAGGACGTCCTTCACGTCCGCAGGAAGGGAATCCCACTTCTCCTTGTTCATCACGACGGCGAAGGAGACGACGGGAAGGTTCGCGACCGTGGCGTACGGCGTGTAGGCGGCGAACTTGAAGTCCTTGAGGATCTCCATCGAGGAGACCATCCCCTTCACGACCCCCTTCTGGATCGCCTCGGGGGTCTCGGACTGCGGCATCGCGACGGGGATCCCGCCGAGCCGTTTGACGACCTCCGCGCTCGTGCCGGCGACCCGCAGCTCCATCCCCTTGAGGTCGGCCAGCGCCTTGACCGGCGACTTCGTCATGAAGTTGGTCGGAGGGCAGGTGAAGAGGGTCAGGACCTTGACCTGCGCGAACTCCTTCGGCTTGTACTTCTCGACCAGGTCGAACAGGGTGAGGCTCGCGGCGCGGGCGCTCGTGAACCCCACCGGAAGGTCCACGGCCTCGGAGACGGGGAACCGGCCCGGCTGGTAGCTCATCGCGAAGTTGCCGATGTCGGCCATCCCCGAGATGACGCCGTCGAAGATGTTCTTGGCGGCGAGGAGCGTTCCCCCCGGGAACGTCTGGACCTTCACCTTTCCGTGGGTGCGCTTCTCCACCTCCTTCGCCCAGCGCTCCATCTGGACGCAGGGGAACGTGGCCGCCGGCGGGAAGTTGGCGTACCGGAGCGTGATCGTCTCGGCGGACGGCGCCGTCCCGGGCGCTGGAACCAAGGCAAGGAAAAGGACCGGAAGGAGAACGGGCAACACCGATTTCGCTTTCACTGGCGCCTCCCTGGGGAATGGATTGGGAAACCTTCCGCAACGTCCGGAGGGAAAATTATCCCATGGTACCCGAATCCTTAATCGAGGTCGATATCCCGGATGGGACGGGGCGCCGGCTCGTCCTTCGATTTCTCGATGTGGGTCTTGAACAGCTTGTCCAGCGCCGCGCCGCGCCCCTTTTCGGTCTGCACGATCTGGTCGTACCGTTCGTGGATGCGCGCCGTCTCCTGTTCGAGGACCCGCTGCGCGTCCTTCAGGTCCACCCCGGCGCGCGCGTGGGCGGCCTTTTCGCTACCGAGCACGACGCCGCTCGCCGGATCGACGGTGAGCCGCGCTTCGCAGCACGGGCAGGTCACTTCGAGAACGCCCGCTGTATCGGGATGCTCCGGCATCGGTCCTCCTACCGTCATTGTAAATGGAATTCCCACGGATTCCACGGTGTGACAATTTTTGGCACATCCCGTGGATATTCCCGGGGCCATGCCGGAAATTGTCCCCCCATCCCGTTGGAGAAACAATGATAACCGCATGATATTTATCGCTCTTGAAGATTCGCTCCGGTTGGCATGCTTATTTCATGTACATTGGTCATAGGAGGAAGCGCCATGAGGCACATCCTGTTCGTCGCGATTTTTCTGGCAGCAGCGCTGGCACCGACGCCGGGACACGCCGCCCCCGACGGGACCATCGGAGTGGTGCGCAACGCCACCGGCTCGGCGACCGTCACCCGCGGGGGGAACGTTCTTCCCGCGATGACGGGGACAAAGCTCTACACCGGGGACACCCTCGGAACGGGCCCCGACGGATCGCTCGGCGTCCTCCTCCGGGACGACTCCTCCCTCTCGCTCGGACCGTCCAGCAGCCTCGTCCTGAAGGATTTCCTCTTCTCGCCCTCCGAGGGGAAGTTCAGCCTGCTGGTTCGTCTCTCCAAGGGGACCATGGCCTACCTGTCCGGCCTCATCGGGAAGCTCGCGCCGGAGAAGGCCCGTTTCGAAACCCCGACGGCCACGATCGGCATCCGGGGGACCCACTTCGCCGTGATGGCCGGAGAACCCGTATCGCAATAACGGTCGATGCGTCGTAAGGATCGATGGCGATAATTTTCGCGGGCGGACGCCGCATCGAGGTCGTTTGGCACGGCCCCGGACCGGACGCAGCTCCCACGCTCGTCTTCCTGCACGACGGCATCGGATGCGCCGCGACGTGGCGTGACTTTCCCGCCGCGCTCGCCGCCGGGACGGGGTGCGGCGCCCTCGTCTACAGCCGCGCAGGATACGGCGGCTCCGACCCCGTCGCGCTCCCCCGGCCGCTCACCTACATGCACGACGAGGGGTTCTCCGCCCTCCCGGACCTTCTCGACGCGGCGGGCGTACGCCGGGCGTTTCTCGTCGGTCACAGCGACGGCGGCTCCATCGCCCTTCTGCACGCTTCGACGCCGCGCTCCGTGCCGCGGGTCCTGGGCCTGCTGCTCGAAGCGCCGCACGTCTTCTGCGAGGAGGTCACCGTGCGCTCCATCGAGAAGGCGCGCGTCGAATTCCTCCACGGCGACCTGAGGGCGAAGCTCGAGCGGCACCATGGCGGAAACGTCGACTGCGCCTTTTGTGGATGGAACCGGGCCTGGCTCGATCCCGGGTTTCTCGCCTGGAACATCGAGGATCGGCTGCCTGCCGTCACGGTCCCTGTGCTCGTGGCGCAGGGGATCGACGATCCGTACGGAACCCTTCGCCAGGTGGAGGCGATCGAGCGGCGGTGCGGCGGCCCGGTCCGGCGCTGCATCCTCGAGCGCTGCGGCCACAGCCCGCATCGCGACCGGCGCGACCGGACGCTTGAGGCGATGGCCGCGTTCGTCCGCGGAGTCACCGACGGGAGCGTCCGGTAAGGCGATGCCGGCCCCATCGAAGGCGCTGCCGCGCGCGTTCTACGATCGCGACACCGTCGCGGTCGCCAGGGATCTTCTCGGGAAATACCTGGTTCACGTGTCGCGCGGGGTGGAGTACGTCGGCCGGATCGTGGAGGTCGAGGCGTACCTTGGCCCGCACGACCTCGCCTCCCATTCTTCACGAGGGCATACCGCCCGGACGAAAGTCATGTTCGGCCCGCCGGGACACGCGTACGTTTACCTGGTGTACGGCATGCACTGCTGCATGAACGTCGTGACCGAGCGTGACGGCCACGCCGCCGCCGTGTTGCTCCGGGCCGTCGAGCCGGTGAAGAACGTCGAAGGTTCCACTCGCGGCCCTGGCCGACTCTGCAAGGCGATGCGCATCGACCGGCGCCTCGACGGGCACGACCTGACCAGCGACGATTTTCATATCGCCGATCCGTCCTCCTCCGAGCCTCTCTCCATCGTCAAGAAAGCGCGCGTCGGCGTGGACTACGCGGGACGTTGGGCGAGGAGGCTCCTGCGGTTCTACATCCGGGGCAATCCCTTCGTTTCGAAGCCTTAGAGCGAATTACCATTCCGTCATTATTCGCCTGGCCGAAGTACCACGGCAGTTATCAGTAAATCATAGTATTATTAAATAAACCATGTAACTGATTGAATATTATATTATTTAGCCTTAACACCCCTTTCTCGCCCTCCCCTTCGACTCCGGACAAAGAAATCTCCAAGGGAATCCTCAGGTTATGCTGATTATGCCAACTCCGGCAAGATTGGTACGAACCTTGTATGAGATGAACTCAAGTCGTATTTAAAGGAGGTGATCATAGGGGTTTATTATACCAGAGGTAAAAATGATTTATGTCAGAGTCGGATACCAACACAAAACGTGCATCTACCAAAGGAGGCGAAAGAAATGTTAAATCATCTGATCGCGACACTGAAAGACAAGAAAGGGCAGGCTCTTTCGGAATACGGTCTTATCCTGGCATTGATCGCGGTCATCGCCATCGCGGCCCTGACAACCCTCGGCGGAAAAGTCAGCACGACCTTGGGGAGCATCTCGGCGGCGCTTTAAGGAAAGGAACGGCACCGGGCAGGAGGGAGACAATGTGGCGAAGGGCCGGATGGAATCCTCCGAAGATGACCGAGGAAGAGGACGGCCAGACCCTCGCGGAGTACGCGATGATCCTCCTCTTCGTCGCCGTGGCGTGCGTCGCCGCCGCCTCCCTGCTGGGCACCCGCATCGCCGGGTTCTATAACGGGTTCAACGGGAGTTTCTGAAAGAGCCGCGGTGAAAAAGCCTGGGTCCCACGGGCAGAACGAAACCTCCGTGGGGCCCGTCACCGCAGACGGGAAAACATCGATGCTTCGGTGCGACAAATCGATCCGCGGGCAAAGCCTGGTGGAGTTCGCGCTCGTGCTGCCGATGTTTCTGTTGCTCCTCATCGGGGTCGCCGAGTTCGGCCGGGCGTGGATGACCCGGAACATCCTGACCGGCGCTTCCCGCGAGGCCGTACGGATCGCCGCCGTTCAGGGGAACACGGCCTCCGCCCTCTCGCGGGCGAACAATATCCTCTCCTCCGCCGGGATTTCCGGCGCCTCGGTGAGCTTCGCCGACGACGGCGCGCCGTACGGCACCTGCAGCGTTACCGTTTCCTACGCTTTCCCCGTCAGCGTCGCAGGGTTCCTCCCGGGCCTGGGGGGGACGAACTTCACGCTCTCATCCTCCACGTCCATGCGAAAAGAATTTTGAAGGGGGTCTCGCCTATGAACCGGAATCGGCTTTTCGGGATCGTCGCCTTTGCCTTCTGCCTCGCCCTCGTCGCGAGCCTGGGGGCGTACCGATTCCTCTCCGAGAAGAACCAGATGGCCGAGAGCGCGAAGCTTCAGACCGTCGGTGTCGCCGTGGCCGTCGTCGACATTCCGCTCGGGACGACCATCAATTCGAACCAGGTGGGCGTCTCCCTGTGGCCCAAGAACCTCTACCCCAAGGACGCGTTCCCGACAGCCGCTCCCCTGGTCGGACGGGTCGCGATGAGGGACTTTCTCCGCGGCGAGCCGATCGTCGAGTCCAGGCTGGTCCCCAAGGATAAAAGCAGCGGCCTCCTCTCCCTGAAGGTCCCCCCCGGCATGCGGGCCTTCACCGTCAAGGTGAACGAGGTCGTCGGCGTGGGCGGCTTCATCGTTCCCGATTCGCGGGTCGACGTCGTGGTGACGACCGCGATCTCCCCGCAGCGCCAGGAGGAGCAGGTGGCCAAGACCTTCCTCCAGAACATCCTCGTACTGGCGGCGGGCCAGGTCGTCGAGCAGAAGGACAACAAGCCGGTCACGGTGAACACGGTGACGCTCGCGGTCACGCCGGACGAGTCGGAGAAGCTCGCTCTCGCCAGCAACGACGGGAAGATCCAGCTCGTCATGCGCAACTTCGCGGACGCCGGGAAGGTGGAAACCCGCGGCAGCGACAAGGGGGGGTTGCTCTCCTCGATGCGCGCGAAACCTCCCGTCTCCACGAAGAAGGCCGTGGCCTCGAAGGCGGTCTACCGGAAGGCATCCGTTCCGCCGCCCGCGGCGCCCGTCCAGGTCGTCAAGGCGGGGTACGCCGTCGAGGTCATCAAGGGCGGGAAGCGGTCGGAAGAGATGTTCCAATGACCGGACGCAACGATTCCTCCAAGGAGGGGGTAGGATACCGTGAAACGCCATAAAGGATTCGCCGTCATCCTTCTGCTCGCCTGCCTCGGCCTGTCGCTCCCGGCGGCGGCGAGAGCGGCGTTCAAGCATGGGGTTCCAGGCGCCTCCGCGACGAAGCTCGACCTCCAGGCGAACCAGTCGTTCCTCCTCGACACGGACCTCGATATCCGCAGGGTCTCCATCGGAAAACCGGAGATCGCCGACGTGACGGTCGTGACCCCCAAGCAGCTGATGGTCACCGGGAAGGCCCCGGGGGAGACGACCCTCATCTACTGGTCCGCGGCGGGCGTTCCCACCTCCGTGGACGTGAACGTGTGGGTCGAGAACGGCGTCCGCAAGGGGCTCCAGAAGATCGTCCCGGGCGAGAAGTTCGAGATGTCCGGCACGCCCGAAACGATGATCCTCACGGGTTCGGTCAGCTCCGAGACGGCGCAGCACCGGCTGGTGGAGGGGGCGAAGGCGTACACCAAGAACGTCGTGAACCTGCTCGCCGTGGAGCGGGTCGAGCAGGTGATGCTCCAGGTCCGGGTGGCCGAAGTCGACCGGAACGTCGTCAAGGAGCTGGGGTTCAACTTCCTGACCGACGGGAACCGGACGGGCCGCGGCGCCCTCAGCCCCGGGAACGCGTTCACTCCCTTCTTCGGCGACCTCCACAACACCCAGCTCGAAAATATCGGACCGAACGCCTCCTTCAGCGACGCCGTGAACCTCTTCGTCGCGAAGCCGGGGGCGTTCCCCAAGTTCGCCGCCTTCATCCGGGCGCTGGACGACAAGGGCGCACTGAAGGTCCTCGCGGAGCCGAACCTGGTGGTGGCGAACGGGGCGGAGGGGAAGTTCCTGGCGGGGGGCGAGTTCCCCGTCGTCTACAACACGGGGAACGGCGGGTCGTCGACCAGCGTCGTCTACAAGGAGTTCGGCGTCCGGCTGAACTTCCAGCCGAAGATCGCGCCGAACGGCGAGATCCACCTGAAGATCGCGCAGGAGGTGAGCGAGCTGGACTTCGCCAACGCCGTGATCCTCTCGGGGTTCCGCATCCCGGCGCTGCGCAGCCGCAAGGCCGAGTCCAGCCTCCAGCTCGCGGACGGGCAAACCTTCGCCCTTGCGGGCCTGATCGACAACAAGATCTCCAAGCAGGTCTCCAAGGTGCCGCTCCTGGGGGACATCCCCATCCTGGGGGCCCTGTTCCGGAGCACCCGGTACCAGAAAAACGAGACCGAGCTCGTCATCCTGGTGACGCCGAAGATCATCCGCCCGATGGAAAAGGGAAAGACGCCCGAGCTCCCGACGGACCGGGTGAAACCGGAAGAGATCGACACATCGATGCTGAAGTAGCCCCGCGGCCTCGCGGGAACGGAGGTGCCGGATGCGTACCAGGAACCGCGGACAGGTGCTCGTGATCTTCCTCGCAGCCCTTCTCGGCATGCTGGGGGTCTCCGCCCTCGGCATCGACGTGGGGTACATGTACTCCGCGCGCCACGAACTCCAGCGGTCCACCGATGCGGGGGCGCTCGCCGGGGCATCCGCTTTCAACGGGAGCTGGTCGTCGGACCCGGTGATCCGAACTCTCGCGGATAGCCGGGCGCGCGCGTTCGCCTCAAAGGACAAGGTGGCGACCTCGACCCTCGCTCCCGCAAGCGAGGTGTCGGTGGCCTTCCCGGCGGCGGAGCGGGTCCGCGTCCAGGCCTCCCGCACCGTCCCCCTGTTCTTCTCCCGCCTCTTCCTCGGCCCCACGAAGACCATCACCGCCTACTCCGTCGCGGAGGCGACCGCTGCCGGCTCGAACGTGAAGGGGCTGAAGCCGTGGGGGATCCCGTTCCCGTGGGAGGACACGAACGGGAACGACGAGTACGATGCCGGGGAGACGGTCCACAGGTATTGCCCCACGGAGGATTCCGCCCGGGCGATCCCCCCGCGGACGTATGGGACCCCGGCGACCGGCGGCGGTGCGCGCCCGGATTCGCTCCTGGCCAGGACGACTACGTTTCTGGCCGGCGCATTGACGCCTCTGTCGGCGTTCGCCTGCATCGCCCCGCCACCACCTTCCGAGCCGCCGACGTCGGGCTTCTGCGTCGGGACGCGGGTGGTCCTCAAGATCGGAACGCCGCAGAACAGCCCGAAGAACCCGAGCGGGATTCCCTCCCTCCAGCAGGAGTCCGGGCACTTCTTCGCCCTCGCTCTCGACGGGAACGGGGGCACCGTATACCGTGACACGATCGCCGACGGCAGCCGGAATCCGTTCCGCATCGGCGATGCGGCCACCCTTGAGCCGGGGAACATGGTGGGCCCCACGCGCCAGGGGGTGAACGAACTGATCGGCGCGGACCCGACTTCACGGTGGAACGCGACGGCGGGGCTTCCCGAGAGCAACCAGTTCCGCGCCGGGGACGGTTCGTGGATGAACTCCCCGCGGGTCGTACGGATCCCGATCTACGACCCGGAGGTGGCCCTGAACCAGGGACGTAAGACCATGGTCATCGCCTCCTTCGCGGGGTTCTGGATCGAGAGCATCGGGACCCAGGGGACCGTCATCGGCCGGTATGTCCGGTTGCCCGCCTCTCCGGAAGCCGGCCCCGCGCCAGGCCAAACGACCGGCCCCTTCCTCAAGACCTTGCGCCTGGTCGAGTAGGCCGTGCCGGAGGCGATCCGCTCGATCATCATCGAGAACGACCCCGAAACGACCCGCCTGGTCGACCTTCTCGGCAGGCGGAGCGGATCGCTGGACGTCCGCTGGACGGCGGGTTCGGTGGAGGAAGGCGCCGCCATCGTCCGCAAGTTTCGCCCGGACATGGCGATCGTCGAGGTCAACGGGAACCCGGCCGCCGCCGTCGGACCGCTCGCGCGGGAGTTCCCCAACCTCTACATCCTCGCCCTCTCCGCGACGCGAGAGGCGGAGTACGCCCTCGAGACGATGCGGGCGGGAGCGCACGACCTGCTCTGCAAACCGGTGCGGGAGGTCGACTTAAGCATCGCCATCGAGAAGGCGCGGAAGGCCCGGGCGCGGAAGGAGCCCGCCGAGAGGCGCGGGAAGATCGTCACCGTCTTCAGCAACAAGGGCGGGAACGGCACGACGACGATCGCCTCCAACCTGTCCGAGGCGCTCGCCACCGAACACGGAAAGCGGGTCGTCGTGGTGGACCTCGTGATGGCCCACGGCGACGTGACGATGTTCTTCAACGTCACCCCGACCTACACCTTGCTGGACCTGGCCAGGAACAGCGGGAAGGCGGACCCGGAGTACATCGACTCGCTGATCGTCCGGCACTCCTCCGGCGTCTGCATCCTGGCCGATCCGCCGCGGATCGAGGACGCCGAGCAGGTCTCCGCGGACCAGGTGCGGGAGATGCTCGCCACGCTGCGGTCGACCTTCGACGTCGTCATCGTCGACACGCCCCACCAGTTCGACGAAAAGACCCTCGCTGCCCTCGAGATGTCCGACACGATCCTGCTGGTGACCCTGCTGAACCTCCCCGCCCTGAAGAACACGCAGCGCAGCATCGAGCTCTTCACCCGCCTCGGGATTTTCGACGACCGGGTGCAGCTGGTCCTCAGCAGGCACCTCCCCAACGACGAAATCTCCAGGGAGAGCATCGAAGGGATCCTGAACTGCCCCGTCTTCTACGCCGTCCCGAACGACTACCCGACCGTCCTCTCCTCGATCAACCGCGGAAAGCTGCTCTCCGAGATCGCCCCGGAGAAGGAGGTCACCGCCGCGTTCCGCCGCATGGCGGAGCTGCTGGCCGGGCCCGGGGTCCCCCGAGTCGGGCGAAAGCGCAAGCGGGGATTCATGGAGAGGGTTTTCCGCATGGAGAGGAGCGCGTCGTGACGATCACGCAATGGCTGGCGAGGAAAAACGAGGCGGAGAACGGAACGGCGGCCGAGGCACCTCCGCGCAGGACGGCGGCCGGGAGTCCCCCGTACCAGGAGCTGAAAAGCACCATCCACCGGCGGCTGATCGACCGGCTCGACCTCTCCACGGTGGCCGACCTCACGCCGGAGCAGCTCTCCGGGATCATCAAGACCGTGGTGGAGAACATGATCGCCCAGGAGGGGATCCCCCTCTCCCGGCCGGAACGGGATCGGCTCGTGGTCGAGATCCAGAACGAGACCATGGGGCTGGGGCCGCTGGAACCGCTCCTTTCGGACACCGAGATCTCCGACATCATGGTCAACGGGCCGCACGGGGTGTTCGTCGAGCGGCGCGGCAAGATCGAGAAGACCGACGTCTCCTTCAAGGACAACGAGCACCTGATGGCCGTCATCGAGCGGATCGTCTCGAAGGTGGGGCGCCGCGTCGACGAGGCGTCGCCGATGGTGGACGCGCGGCTGGCCGACGGGTCCCGCGTCAACGTGATCATTCCCCCGCTGGCCATCGACGGGCCGGCGCTCTCGATCCGGCGGTTCGGGGTGAAGCCCCTCAAGATGGAGGACCTCCTCGCCAACGGCTCCCTGACCGGGGAGATGGCCGCCGCCTTCGAGGCGATGGTGAAGGCCCGGATGAACATCTTGGTCTCCGGGGGGACGGGGGCGGGCAAGACGACCTTCCTGAACGTCCTTTCCTCCTCGATCCCCGACGACGAGCGGATCATCACCGTCGAGGACGCGGCGGAACTGATCCTGCAGCAGGAGCACACGGTGCGCCTGGAGACCCGCCCGGCGAACATAGAAGGCAAAGGGGCCATCACGCAGCGCGACCTCGTGCGGAACGCCCTTCGGATGCGGCCCGACCGGATCATCGTCGGCGAGGTGCGCGGCGGAGAGGCGCTCGACATGCTCCAGGCGATGAACACCGGGCACGACGGGTCCATCTCCACCATCCACGCCAACGCCCCCCGGGACGCCCTCTCCCGGATCGAGACGATGGTCCTGATGGCGGGATTCGACCTTCCGTCGAAGGCGATCCGGGAGCAGATCGCCTCCGCGCTGAACGTCATCCTCCAACTGTCCCGGATGAGCGACGGGACCCGCAAGGTCATCACCGTCAGCGAGGTCACGGGGATGGAGGGAGACGTGGTCGTCATGCAGGACATCTTCGTCTTCGAGAAGCGCGGCATCGACCGCGACGGGAAGGTGCTGGGAGAGTACCGGGCGACCGGGGTCCGGCCGAAGTTCCTCGACGCCGTCCACGCCGCCGGGATCCACCTCGGCGCCAACGTGTTCGCGTACCGGAAGAAGTGAGGGGAAGATGCCGATGATCGCGGTCCCCGTCCTGGTGTTCGTCGCCGTCCTCGTCGCTACGGTGGGGGGATACTTCCTCCTTGCCCCGGCGAGAGACAGCTCCCGGGAGCTGAAGCGGCGGCTCGCCCTGCTCGAGCTGCGCGGGATCGAGACCGCCGACATCCCGGACGTGCTGAAGAAGGAACTTCTGAGCGACGTCCCGCTCCTCCAGCGCGCGCTCTCCCGCCTGAAGTTGGCCCAGCGGGTGGACGCGCGGCTCCGGCAGGCCGGCATGGAGATGAAGGTCGGCGTCTTCGCCCTCCTCTCCCTCGCGCTCTTCGCCCTCGGGACGCTCATCGGGCTCCTCCTCCACTGGCCCTTCGCCCTCTCGATTCTCCTGGGCGCCCTCCTCGCGACGGTGCCGGCCACCGCGGTCGGCGTAAAGAGGGGGCGGCGCATGAAGGCCTTCACGTCCCAGTTCCCGGACGCGCTGGAGATGTTCGCCCGTTCCCTCCGGGCGGGGCACTCCTTCACGGGGGCCATCCAGCTCGTCTCCCAGGAGATGCCGCACCCGCTGGGGTCGGAGTTCCGGCAGGTCTTCGACGAGCAGAACCTCGGTGTCCCCCTGCGGGAAGCCTTGACGGGGATGACGCGGCGCGTCGACAGCCTCGACGCCCGGTTCTTCGTCACGGCGATCCTCATCCAGCGGGAGACGGGGGGGAACCTCGCCGAGATCATCGACAAGATCGCCCACGTCATCCGGGAGCGGTTCCGGATCCAGGGGCAGCTCAAGATCTTCACGGCGCAGGCGCGGATGACGGGGATCATCCTCAGCCTCCTGCCGGTCGGCCTCGCCGTCGTGATCGGGTTCCTCAACCCCGACTACCTGAAGCCCCTCTGGTTCGAGAGAGCCGGAAGGTTCCTGATCGCCCTCGCGTTGTGCATGCAGATCGCGGGGGTCCTCGTCATCCGCAAGATCGTGCGGATCAAGATCTGAGCGACTGGAGGGCGGCGTGATCCTCTTCATCACCCTTTCCGTTTTCGCGGTCACGGCGATGGGAGTCCTGGCCCTGCTCCTGGTGTCGGGCGGGCGGCAGGAGTCGCTCGCCCACCGGTTGCGGGAGGCCGTTGCGCCGGCCGGCGAGGCGCCCCCCACCCCTTCGTTGCGTGCCCGGGAGTGGGCCGCACGGTTGTGGGGGAGATCCGATCCGGTCGCGCGGCAGAGCGAGGAGATCGTGGCCCGGGTCACCTCCGAAACCATTTCGAGCCATCGTATCCTGCTGGCCCGGGCGGGGTACCGGTCCCCGACCGCCGGGCGGGTCTACGGCTGGGTCCGGATCGCGGCTCCCCTCCTCTTCCCGACGCTCCTGTTCGCCGGCGGGAAGGCGATCGGTATTCCCGACAAGACGCTCCTCCTCCTCGCGGCCGCCGGGGCCGCGGCCGGCCTCTGCCTCCCCGCCGCGTTCCTCCGGTCGAAAGCCCGGAAACGGCAGGAGACGATCACCGACGCCCTCCCCGACGCGCTGGACCTGTTGACCGTCTGCGTCGAGGCGGGGCTGGGGATCAACTCCGCCTTCCTCCGGATCGCCGAGGAGTTCCGGCTCTCCAGTCCGACGTTGAGCGAGGAGTTCGACGTCGTCAACCGGGAGATGGTGGCCGGGAAGCCCCGGATGGAGGCGCTCCGGGCGCTCGCCGACCGCACGGGCGTGGAGGACGTCAAATCCCTCGTCGCCATGCTGATCCAGACCGAGCGGCTGGGGACGAGCCTCGCCCAGTCCCTGCGGGTCCACTCCGACTCCCTGCGGGTCCGGCGCCGCCAGCGCGCGGAGGAAGCGGCGGCGAAGACGACCATCAAGCTCGTCTTCCCGCTCGTCTTCCTCCTCTTCCCGGCGCTGTTCATCGTGATCCTTGGGCCGGGCGTCCTGCAGATCCTGCACGTCCTCTTCCCGTCGATCAACGCGGCGACCGGGGGGTGAGATCTTTCCCATGAAGGCCGTGAACATGACGAGGTCCAGGCTGCTCGGGGACGGGGTCGATACGGCTCGCACTCCCCTGGAAAGGACAAGGGGACTTCTCGGCACCGCGAAGCTGCCCCGGGGCGGGGGCCTCTGGATCGTCCCTTGCCGCAGCATCCACTCCTTCGGGATGCGGTACGAGTTCGACGCCATCTTCCTCGACCGGAGCGGAAAGGTCGTTGGTGCACATCCCCGCTTCCGAAGGAACCGCATCTCCCGGATCTTCTGGAGAGCGCGGGGCGTCCTCGAACTGCCGGCGGGAACCATCGACCGGACATCGACCGCGGTGGGGGACGAGGTCGTGTTCCAGATCGACGGAGGAGGTTCCGGATGAGCGTCGCGACGAAGGACATCGTCCTCTCCGCTCTCCCGCCCATCGCGCCGGAATCGTTGGAGGAGACGGGGCTCGGAACGGCCTTCCTCGTCGAGCTCGCGTGCAAGATCCTGTACACCGGCGGAACGATGGCCCTCTCGGCCCTGTCCGCCCGGCTCGCCCTCCCCGTCAGCGTCACCGGCGACATCGCGGAGATCCTGAAGAAGGAGCGCCTCGCCGAGGTCAAGCAGGGGGGGGACATCCGGGCCACCTACATCTACGCGCTCACGGACCTGGGGAGGGAACGGGCCCGCGAGTTCCTGAAGGTTTCGGGGTACGCGGGG
>Ga0210377_10001735_pt1 | contig 19540 bp, 16 predicted proteins | sample PLM4_65_b1redo_FD_155480 | JGI IMG/M metagenome (GOLD analysis project Ga0210377, IMG submission 155480) | Groundwater sediment microbial communities from an aquifer in East River, Colorado, USA - PLM4_65_b1 redo | ecosystem: Environmental > Terrestrial > Soil > Riparian zone | place: USA: East...
GGGACACCGCCATGGTGTCCGTCTTCGATCACGGTCTGCTGTACGGCGACGGGGTGTTCGAAGGGATCCGGATCTACGGCGGGAAGGTCTTCCGCCTGGGGCCGCACCTCGATCGGCTGTACGCGTCCGCCAAGGCCATCGCGCTGGCCATCCCGATCCCCCAGCCCGAGATGCACGGGATGGTGGAGGAGGCGGTGGCCCGGAGCGGGATCGCCGAGGGGTACATCCGGCTGGTGATCACGCGGGGCGTGGGCGACCTGGGGCTGGACCCGCGCAAGTGCCCCAAGCCATCCATCATCTGCATCGTGGACACCATCGCCATCTGGGCCAAGGACCGGTACGAGCGCGGGCTCACCTGCGTCACCGCCGCCACACCCATCAACCACCGGGAGAGCCTGTCGCCCCGGATCAAATCGCTCAACTACCTGCCGCACATCCTCGCCAAGATCGAAAGTGTCAACGCCGGGGTGGACGAGGCGATCATGCTCGATCCGGCCGGGTTTGTGGCCGAGGCGACCGGCATGAACCTGTTCACCGTGAACGGCCGGCGGCTGCGCACCACGCCCGATTATGCCGGGATCCTGCGGGGCATCACCCGCGACGCGGTGATACAGGTGGCGCGGGAGGGAGGGTACGAGGCCGAGGAGTATCCCCTGACCCGGTACGACCTCTACACGGCCGATGAAATGTTCCTCACCGGGACCGCGGCCGAGGTGATCGGGATCGTGAAGCTGGACGGGCGGATCATCGGCACGGGCGCGCCCGGGGCGATCACCAAGGAACTGACGCGGCGGTTCCGGGAACTGGTGCGGCAGGAGTCGGCGGCGGCCGAGCCGAAGGAGCGGGCCGCGCGGAAGCCGGCGCGGGTCTAGCCCACGCGCCGGGTCTTCCGGCGCATGAAGTCCATCAGGATGTACTGCCCCAGCGTCATCGCGCTGGTGAAGTACGCTTTCCCCTTGGCGATCTCGCACACCTTCTTGACGAACTCCACCAGCGATCGCTCGCGGGCCAGCATGAACGTGTTGATGAGGATCCCGCTGCGGCGGCAGATCGAGACCTCGCGATACGTGGCCTTGAGGATCCGCGGGTCCAGGCCCATCGAATTCACGTAGACCCGGCCGTCCGGCAGTGTGAGGGCCGAGGGTTTCCCGTCCGTGATCATGATGATCTGGCGCATGTCCTTCTTCTGCGCCATCAGCAGCCGCCGCGCGAGCTTCAGGCCCTCGGCCGTGTTGGTGTGGTACGGCCCCACCTGGGCGTGCGCCAGCTTGCGGAGCGGAATCTCCTCGGCCCCGTCGTGAAACAGCACCACGCGCAGGGAATCCCCGGGGAACTGGGTGCGGATCAAGTGGGTCAGGGCCAGGGCCACCTTCTTGGCCGGCGTGAAGCGATCCTCCCCGTACAGGATCATCGAGTGCGAGCAGTCGAGCATCAGCACCGTGGCCGCGCTCGAGCGGTACTCGGACTGGTGGACCATGAGGTCGGGGTAGTCGAGGTCGATGAACGGGGCCTCATCATGACCGTCCATGACCGCCCTTGACCGCCCACGACCGCCCACTTTCCGGGCCATCGCTCGCCGCAACGTCTCGGGAACGTCCAGGTTCATCGTATCACCGAACTCGTACTCCTTGGACGCCGCTTCGGCTTCGACCCCGGTGGCCAGGTACGCGGTCTCGTGGCTCCCGAAACTCGACCGCCCGATCGAGCCCAGCAGGTGCCGCAACGCCCGGTAGCCCAGGAAGTCCACGCCCTTGTCGGTCAGGTTGAAGTGGACCTGCTGCGCCGCCGAGTGGGCCTGGCCGCCCGGGCCGAACATGGGCTGGTGCCCGTCCGGCATGCGCGGCGCCGGCTGCGCGCCCAGGTAGCCCTCGTCCATGAGCCGCTGCACGATCTGATCCAGCAGCTCGGCCAGCTGCTGCTTGATTTCGGCGTCGCGCGCGGCATCTCCGGTGGATTCGCCGCGCAGGACCTGGAGCATGTCCGGCGTGAGCTGCTCCGACTCCACCAGCGCCCGGATGATGGCGTCCTTCAGCGAATCGAGCGACTGGGTGTCTTCGTTCCCGAACTCGCCCCAGAACGGATGCCAGCTCGGACCGCCCGCGAATCCCGACTGGAGCAGGAAATCGCTCAGCCGCTCCAGGAGGTCCTGGAGATTGACCGCGTCCGCGAGTTGCGGGACGTACTTGCCGTAGGTGGTGTAGCGCATGGGCTTCCTTGTATGAACCTGGGGCTTCGCGTTAGTTCCGGCAATGGGCGACCAGGCCGGACCGGCCGACCGGCGGACCGAAAACGTGGAGCGCCGCTCCGCGGACACGCCGCGTCGGCGCCTTCCCACATTCGCGGCGCTCCGGCACCGGAACTTCCGCCTGTTCTTCGCCGGGTACGTGGTGTCGCTGGTGGGCGTGTGGATGCAGCGGGTGGCCCAGTCCTGGCTGGTCCTCGACCTCACCGGCTCGGCGTTCTACGTGGGGCTGGTGGACTCGATCGGCACGCTGCCGGTGCTCCTGTTCGCCCTCTACGCGGGAGCCGTCGCCGACCGCGTCTCCCGGCGGCGCATGGTCATCGCCACCCAGCTGGGGTCCATGATCGTGGCCCTGGCGTTCGCGGCGGTGACGTTTGCCGGATGGCAGACGGTGACGCTGGTGATCGTGCTGGCGGCGCTGCTGGGCGTGGCGCAGGCCTTCGACATCCCCGCGCGCCAGTCGTTCTTCACCGAGCTGGTGGGTCTCGAAGACCTGCCCAGCGCGATCGCGCTCAACGCCTCGGCTTTCAACGCGACGCGCCTGGTGGGCCCGGCCATCGCCGGCGTCCTGATCGGCGCGGTGGGCGTGGCGGCGTGCTTCTTCGCCAACGGGGTGAGCTACCTCGCGGTGCTCGCCGCCCTGGCCGCGATGCACGGACCGCCCGGGCGCCGGGCGGTGGGCCCGCCCACGTCGGCCTGGGTCAACATCCGCGAGGGCCTGCGCTACGTCTCGGCGGATGCCCGCATCCGGCTCTTGCTGCTGAACGTCGCCGCCCTGAGCATCTTCGGCCTGCCCGTCCTCACGCTGTTGCCGGTCGTGGCCCGCCAGATGCTCGGACGGGGGGCGCAGGAGTATGGCTGGATGATGTCGGCCGTGGGCGGCGGGGCGCTCGTGGGCGCGCTGTCGGTGGCGACGTTTGCGTCCCGGATGCACAAGGGCCGAGTCCTCGGCGGGGCGGCGGCCGTGTTCGGCCTGGCGCTGACCAGCCTGGCCCTGGCTCGGACGATGGCCGCGGTACTCGTCATCCTCGTGGTGCTCGGAGCCGCCATGATCACCACCACGGCCCTCACCAACACGCTGCTCCAGGTGCTCGCGCCCGACTGGCTCCGGGGCCGGGTGATCTCGGTGTACACGTTCGCGTTCGTGGGCATGGCCCCGTTCGGGTCGCTGTTCGGCGGGATCGTGGCGGAGGGGTTCGGGGTGCGGGCGGCGCTGGCGTCGGGCGGGCTGCTGACCACCGTCGCGACGCTCGCGGGGGTCGCCCGGTCGCCGGTGGTCAGGGCGACACGTTGAACCGGCGCGCGGCCGCCTCGACCACCAACCCGGCGGCTTCCTCGATGCTGAAGCGCCCGGTGTTCACCACCAGGTCGTAGTTGGACGGGTCGTCCCACTGCCGGCCGTAGTTCTCCCGGACGTAGCGCAGCCGGCCGCTGTCCCGGTCGTCCAGCGCTTTCTCGGCGTCCCTCTGCGAGAGCCCCAGCCGCTTCATGATGGCCGCCAGCCGCTGCTCGCGCGGCGCCACGATGTAGACGTGCAGGGCGTTGGCGCGCTCGCCCAGGTAGGCCTGGGCGCCGCGCCCCACCATCACCACGTTGCCGTGGCTCACGGCCTCCCTGATCACCGCCTGGGTCTGACGCAGGATCTGGTCATCCGGGGGGAGCGTGGCCGCCGCCGGATCGGCCGCGGCGGCGAACATCTCCGGCGCCGACACGGCCAGGGCCTGCGCCAGCCGCTCGATGACGCCGGGAACGCGCTCCTCGGCCCGTTCCACCTCTTCGGTCGTGAGCCCGGCCCGGGCCGCCACCTGGTTCACGAACTCGTTGTCGATCAGCGTCCAACCCAGGCGCGCCGCGACCAGCCGGGCCACGTCGGAGCCGCCGGAGCCGAATTGGCGGGAAATCGTGATTACGGCCATGCGGTTAGCGGTTAGCGGTTAGCGGTTAGCGGTTAGCGGTTAGCGGTTGGCGGTTGGCGGTACCGCGGTCTGGAGAGCACCGCCAACTGCTAACCGCAAACCGCCAACTCTATTGGAAGAGGTTTTGCCCACCGGTTCCCGTTCCCCCACCCGGCGGTCGCTCCCGGCGTGCGCGCGAATACCCCAGCTCGTCCGACCGCGAGACCCGCTTCTGCGCCACCAGCCCTTCGAGCACCAGCTCGCAGGCGGCCACGAGCCTCGCGGGGTCGCCCTGGGGTGCCAAGCCCGTTTGCTGCACCACGTCGAGCAGACCCGTCACCCCGGCGAACCCGCGCACCAGCACGTCGGCCCGCTCATCCCCGGCCACCTTGAGGGCGCCGCCCTCGTCGAACCAGGCGACGATCGGGTCACAGTCGGCGCCGCCGGCCCGGCCCTCGTAGGTCGCCTGGCAGGCCCGCCGGACCAGGTCCCGGGCGATGGTGTCCGCGCCCTGCAGCTCGCCCTCGTACTCCAACTCGATCTTGCCCGTGATGGAGGGCAGGGCGGCGTAGATATCCGACACCCGGGGCACGATGCGCCGCTCGCGGTTCACGATGGCGCGGCGCTCCGCGTTGGAGGCTACGTTCTCGAGCACGGTGATCGGCAGGCGCTGACTCACTCCCGACCGGTGGTCGATCCGCTTGTCCTGCCGCGCCTCGAACGCCACGCGCTCCACGATCTCGGCGATGAAATCGGGCAGCTCGAGCGGGCGGCCGGCCCGCGCCAGCCACGCCTCCTGCGCGGTGATCGTCATGCCCTGGTCCACCGCGGCCGGATAGTGGGTGAGGATTTCGCTCCCGATGCGGTCCTTGAGCGGCGTGATGATCTTGCCGCGCGCCGTGTAGTCTTCCGGATTGGCGGTGAACACGAGCAGGACGTCCAGCGACAGGCGAATGGGATAGCCTTTGATCTGGACGTCCCCCTCCTGCATGATGTTGAACAGCCCCACCTGGATCTTCCCGGCCAAATCGGGCAGCTCGTTGAGCGCGAAGATCCCGCGGTTGGAGCGCGGCAGCAGTCCGTAGTGGATGGTCAGCTCGTCGGACAGCAGGTGCCCGCCCCGAGCGGCCTTGATGGGATCCACGTCACCGATGATGTCCGCGATGGTCACGTCCGGCGTGGCCAGCTTCTCCACGTAGCGGTACTCGCGGGTCACCCACTGGACCGGCAGGCGATCGCCCTGCTCGTCCAGGAGCTGGCGCCCGTACTTGGAAATGGGCCGGAAGGGATTGTCGTTGACCTCGCTGCCCGCGATCACCGGGATCTCGTCGTCCAGCAGCGTCACCAGCTGTCGGAGGATCCGGCTCTTCGCCTGGCCGCGCAGCCCCAGCAGGATGAAATTGTGCCGCGCGAGCACCGCGTTCACGAGCTGGGGCACCACCGTGTCTTCGTACCCCACGATCCCGGGGAACAACGGTTGCCCGGACTCGAGCAGGCAGATCAGGTTCTGCCGCATCTCGTCCTTGACCGTCCGCGTGTGTTTGGCGGACTCGGCCCACTCGGTCTGCTTGAGATCGCCCAGCGTCGTTGGCTTTGTCATGTCTGCCCCTCGTCCCCTCGTCCCCTCATCCCTTCGTTCTGCCTTCTGCCTTCTGCGTTCTGCCTTCGCCGTTCCGTGTTCTATATACCCCGCCCGCGCCCTATCCCGCCACCCGTGCGCCCAGCAACCGGAGCGCGGCGTAACCGCCGGCATCGAGCGGCACGAGGACGCCGCCCGAAGGCGCCGGATTGAGTGGCCCGCGGTCCCGCTCGGTGAGGTCGGTCTGCACGGCTCCCTCGAAGGCGAGCACCCCCGGGCGCAGCGTGATCTCACGGGGGAGGCCGGCCAGATCCATCAGGTATACCACCAGGCCGATGCCGTCGTCCGCGTCCTTGATCCCCACGACCGCTACTGAAGGATCGGCCACGTCCAGCAGCCGGCCAAACGTGGGAAGCCGCAGGCTGCCCGACCCCGGGGCCGTGACCGCGATGAGGGGCGCCATGCCGAAGCCGAAGCGCCAGGGCTCGTCCGGCAGGACGAACCCGCGGCGCAGGGCCAGCCGGAACCGCGCGGTCCCGCCCGCGCCGTGCATGATGAGCCGTCCCGCCGCCGTCACCGTCACGGTGGCGGGCGCGCCCGCTCCAAACAGCACCGTCTCGCCGGCAGCGGAAAGCGCGAGCCATCGGAGCATCGTGACCCGCTCGACCGGCGGAACCGCGTGCACCGCGCCGCCCGCCACCTCCCGACTCACTTCCTCTGGCGCGAGCGACAGATCGAATCGGCATTCCCCGTCCGGCGATGTTCCGGGGTCGGCCACGTTCTCCACGTCTGCCCAGGGGAGCCCATGGTAGATGGTGACCCGGCTGGTCAGCGCGCCGGTTCCTGCCATCCGGCGGGCGACCAGCCGCAGTCCGATTCCTTCCAGCCGCTCGACCCACCCGTCGGACAACGCGGCGCCCTCCCGCGCATTCAGCGCGCCGTCCGGCGCCACCAGCTCGCGACCGACGGCCCGGTCCACCAGCGAGACCAGCGCGCCGGTCCGCTCGTCCAGCCGGGCGGCGAAGTGGGCGGTCTCGACAGGGCGCAGCGCTTCGCGAATCGGCCCTGCCTCGGCGCCCCTGCCTGCTGCCCCCGTCGGCTCAAAGGCATAGCCGTGTCCGGGAACGTCGGTCACCACCCGCAGCCCGCCCGCCGGAAGCACGACCGCGCCGCTCTGGCCGAACGGCGACGGATTGAAGACCAGGACGCCCGCGGCGGGGAGCGCGAATTGTCGTCCGAGACCCTCGAGCGTCGGGTCCGTGGGAGAGGCGAGGCGGACGAACGGGGAGAAGACCGAGTAGCTCATCCCCCCACCACGATGCGGGGATACGCGTACAGTCCGTTCCATTCCTCGACGGTGCGGAGCGCGCGGATCGCGAAGTCGGGGTCGGTCCCGATGAGCGTCACCGTGGGGCTCCGAGCGGCGTCGGGCGCCCGCGTGGCCAGCCAGGCCTCGATCAGCGGGGCCATGCGCGCGCGGCCCGCGTCGAACCCCAGGGCAGCCGGGTCGGTCGCCGCATCGTCCTCGATGATGCCGGTCACGCCGGACGCCGCCAGCGCCTGCCGCACGAACGGCGCCGACCGTTCGTCCTCCGGGATCAGGGCGCGGTCGCTCAGCGGGATGCCGGTCGCGGCGCTCAGCCGCCTTCCGGGCACGGCCACGCGCAGCAGGTCCAGGTGATCGCGGCCCTCGGGGCCTGGAGCGCTCCAGGGGTTGAGCCTGACGCCGGCGGACGAGAGGATCGCCACGTCCGCGCCGAGGAGCCAATCCGGGACCGCGGAGAGGCGCCGGCGCAGCACGCCCGGGTCCGCCAGGATGAGCCAGCGAATCGTCCAACGTGGCGTCGGGGCGAGGCGGTGCGTCGTTCGGAGCACTCCGCGGGTCACCGGGGTCTCGAGATCGCTCCGGATCGTGGCCGAGGTCGCCAGGGGGATCCATAGCTGGCCCGCGAGGGTGTCCGACCGCCGCACCAGCCCGGCGGTGCCCAGCAGCCGCCCCGCGGGCCCGAGCACGCGCAATCGAGCGGCGGGCGCGTCCACGCCGGTCACGATGAACCGCACCAGCGTGGTCTGGCCGTCGGGATGCCCGTGAAACGGCGTGGGCACGGCCTCGACCCACGGCGCCGGTCCGCCCCTGCCGGTGAGACCGGGAACGGCGGCGGCCGCGGCCAGTACGAATTCGCGCCGAGAGGTCATTGGCCGGCGGTCAGGCGGTTGGGCGGTTGGCGGTCAGAATGATGCCCTCGGCGTTGGAACGGTACGGTGTCGCTCGGCGAATGCGGCTATGGTCAGCTCATGGCTCCGGACGAACGCTTCGCGGCGTGACGGCACTGCCATCAGCTGGCGTTGTTGGTGTACCGGACAACGGCCGGATTCCCTCGACACGAGCTGTATGGCCTAACCGCGCAAATTCGGCGAGCCGCGTTCTCAGCGGCGGCGAACATTGCCGAAGGATCCGCAAAGGACTTCCTGTCGACCCTGACCGCCTAACCGCCTAACCGCCTGACCGCCTGACCGCCTGACCGCCCAGTTGAAACGGCAGCGGGACCACTCGCGCCTCGGCGCCGGCCGCCATCACCCGGCGGTCCGCCTCGACCTCGCGGCGGAGCAAGGCGAGGCCCACCACGGGCCCGTCGGGCAGCCACGCCACGCTGGTCACGCGTCCCCGGGGGCGGCCGTCCTCCTCGACGTCCGGCCGCGCCACGTCCGGGTCGTCGTCCCAGATGAGGCCGCGGAGCCCCCGATTCGGGTGGCCGCGGAAATGGATGCGCGCCACGGTTTCCTGCCCGGTATAGCACCCCTTGGTGTAGGACACGCCGCCAATCTCGTCATAGCGGACCTCCTGCGGCAGCGTCTTGTCGTCGATCTCCGCGCCCAGGCGCGGCCACCCGGCCAGCACGCGGGCGAACTCCAGATCCAACACGGCTCCCTGGACCGCTCCCGCGACCCCGAGCCGGCTCGCCAGCGCCGGCGCCTGCGTCTGCGCCATGGCGATCTGCACTGCGAACGGCGCGCCCGCGGCCGGGCGGGCCAGGCTGGCCGTCGCCTCGGTCAGGATCGCCGAGCCCCAGCGGCCTTCCGCGGGGAGCGCGAGCCCCGCGCGCGTTGCCACTTCGACCGCGCGCGGCCCGGCCAGGTGCAGGACGGTCTGCTCCGGACTCTCGGCCACCCGCGCCAGGCGGGGTGGCAGCGAGCGCCGGAAGATCTCGAGCAGCGGGCCCACGCCCTGGCGCGGGACCGTGAGCCGCACGCTGGTGCGGTCCCGTTCGACCCAGAGGTCGCACACGATCATGCCCTTGGGCGTGAGCACGGCTCCATACAAGAAGGCGCCCGCCCCCGGGGCCTCGATGTCGTTGGTGAGCAACCCCTGGATGCACGCGACCGCGCCGGGGCCGGTGACCTCGAGCACCGCCACGTCCGGCACCGCCACCAGCGCGCCGTTCAGCACGGCATCGGCCGCGGCGGGCGCGACCGCGTCGTGTCCCAGCACGAACACGGGGGATAGGGGGGGCGTCGTCATTTCCGGTAGTATCCCGCCGCCTCGTACGACCGGTCGAGCAGCTCCACGGGGTGCGCTACCGGAATCGCGTGCCCCGCCGCCCGGAGCCCCGCGCCGATCTGCATGGCGCAGCCCGGGTTGCCCGTGGCCACGATGTCGGGCGCGGCCTCGCGCAAGGCCGCGACCTTCCGCGCCAGCACCGCGCGTGACATCTCCGGCTGGAGCAGGCTGAACACCCCGGCGCTGCCGCAGCAGAGCTCCGCCTCGGCGTGCGCCACGGGCTCGAGGCCCGGGATCGCGTCGAGCACGGCGCGCGGCGCGTCGGCCACCCGCTGCGCGTGCAGCAGGTGGCAGGGCGGATCATAGGCCACGCGCGCCGCCAGCGCGGCGCCGCGCCGCGGACCGGCCGCGTGCAGCAGCTGGGTCACGTCCCCGGCGCGGGCGGCCAGGGCTTCCGCGGCCGGCGCCAGCGGATCGCCGGCCAGGAGGTGGCCGTAGGAGGCCAGCATGGCACCGCACCCGGCGGCGGTGACGGCCACCGCGGCGTCGGGCACCCGGCTGAAGGCGGCGACGTTAGTCCGCGCCAGCGCGCGGGCTTCGTCGAGCAGGCCGGCGTGCGCGTGCAGTGCCCCGCAGCAGCCCTGCTCCTCTACCCGGACGACGGTATAGCCGTTGGCCGCGAGCGTTCGCGCGGCCGCGGCGTTCACGTGGGCGAAGAGGCCGGATTGGATGCAGCCGGTGAAAATGGCGGTGAGGCGGTTGGGCGGTTGGGCGGTTGGATACAGCGGCGGACCGGCGGACCGACGGAACGACGGACCGACGGACTGCTTCACCGCCGGCCGCGTAGCGGCGACCATCCCCGCCGCGAATCCCAGCCGCCCGTTTCCGGCCAGGAGCCCGGCCAGCGGCCGGAACAGGCGAGTGACCGCGAGCAGCGGCCGCCGGAGCGACGGGCGGGCCATGATGTCGAGCACCACCCGGCCCAGCGGCGGCACGGATCTGGCCGCGCCGATGCGCTCGCGGGCGGCTTCGAGCGCCCCGCCGAAGGCCACGCCCGAGGGGCAGACCGGCTCGCAGCCCCGGCAGCCGAGGCAGCGGTTCAGGTGCTCGACCAGGGCCGCGTCTTCGGGCGGCAGCTCGCCCGCCGCCAGGGCGCGCATCAGCACGATCCGGCCGCGCGGGCTGTCGGCCTCGTCGCCGGTGACCAGGAACGTGGGGCAGCTCTGCAGGCAGAACCCGCAGTGGACGCAGGGCGCGAGCCCGGCGAAGCCGGTCACGCGTCGCTGCCGAGGGGCGCCACCAGCACGCCGGCGGGGTCGAACGCGCGCCGCAGGCCGCCCACCAGCCGGAGCACCCCTTCGCGGTACGCCCCGAAATGCCCGACCCGCGCGCGGATGGCCCAGGGCGCGCGCTCCAGCGTCACCGGCCACTCGCGTTCGGCGGCCGCCACGCGGAAGCGGATCAGGGCCTCGGGGCTGGCGCTGCCGCTCCAGCGCACGATGCCGGCGGGCACGGTCGCGGTAATCCAGTCGGCCACGGGTTCGTCGAGATGGTGGGCGAGCAGGTCGAGCGCGTCTTCCAGCCCATCCGGGGCGGCGCCCAGGCGCACGGTGAGCGGGGCCGCGACCGCGCCCTCCAGCACCGCGCTCCAGAACAGGGCCGCGTTGGCGCCGGTATGCTCGCTGAGCGGCAGGCGGGCGCATTCGAACACCGTCTGGCGGTCGGCGGCCACCTCGCCGTCGGTCCCCACCAGCCGCACCGCCAGCGTCCACGCGGACCCGCCCGCGGCCCCCGGGGCCACCAGCTCGAGGGCGGCCGGGGCCATCCCGGGTGCCAGGATCGCGCGGGCGGCGTCGACCAGCGCGTCGCGCTGGCCTTCGGCCCGGAGGGTGAGGTCCGCCCGCGGGACCGCCCGCAGCCGCAGGTGCACCGCGGTCACGACGCCAAAGGCGCCGAAGCTCCCGGCCGCGAGCTTGGCGAGGTCGTAGCCGGCCACGTTCTTCACCACCCGGCCGCCCACCCGTACGGTGCGCCCGTCTCCGGTCACCAGCGTGAGGCCGAGCACCTGGTCGCGCAGCAGGCCGAATCCGGCGCGAAGCGGGCCCGTCGTGGCCGTCGCCAGGAGCGAGCCCAGGGTGCGATCACCCCCAGGGGCGTCGTGCGCCAGCCACGTGCCCTGGTCCGCCAGCCCGCGCCGCAGGTCGGACCAGGTGATGCCGGCCTCGGCCGTGGCGACGAGATCGGCGGGCGCGACGTCGGTGAGCCGGGCCAGCCGCGCCGTGCTCAGCACCACGTCGGCCGGCGCGTCGCGCGGAATCCAGCTGCCCCCGCCCTCGATCCGCACCCGCCAGCCCTCGAGCGACGCCGTCCGCAACAGCAGCGCGCAGGCGCTCGCGGAATCGGGCGCCACCAGCGGCGCCCCGCCCGGCGCCGCGCCGACCGTGGCGCCGGAGCCGAGCAGGCTCTTGAGCCGCGGGCTCAGTTCTCCTCGAGCCATTTCCGGAGCTGGTCGGCCGTGGCGGTGACGAACGCGCGCGCTTCTTTCACGTAGGGCGCGGCCGCGTCGGACGCCCACGGGCTGGTGAGCACGTCCTTGAGGTCGAGCGACACCAGCGCGGCGAACAGATTGGGGAACGCGGCCTGCACTCGCCGCTGCATCTCGCCGGCCGGCAGCACCGCCTTCCACGGCGGATCGGTGAGCCAGACGCGGACGCTGGCCGCCGCGACCGTGGCCTGGTACGCCCCCTGGAGCGCCCGCCCGCCCTCGCCGCCGGCGAGCTGCAGGTCGGCCGCATCGAGCCGCTGGCCGGCGTCCGCCAGCTGCTCCTCGAAGAGCGTCCGCCACCGGGTGGGAATCATCGCGCCGCCTCTTCACCCTCGGCCGGAGTGCCGGGAAACGGGAAACGGGAAACGGGAAACGCCGCGGATTCGGCGCTCGTTTCCCGTTTCCCCTTTCCCGTTTCCCCGCTCATCGACCATTCCCGGCACGCGTGCACGGGAATCACCTTCCCGGGATTCGCCCGCTCGTCGGGATCGAACACCCGGCGGGTGTCCCGCATGGCCCCCAGGGTGGTGGCGTCGAACAGCCGGGGCATGTAGCGCAACTTGTCGCGTCCCACACCGTGTTCCCCAGTGATGGTGCCGCCCGCGGCGATGCAGGCCTCCATGATCTCGGCCGATGCCTGCTCCACCCGGTGCCGTTCGTCGGCGTTCTTCCGGTCGAACGTGATGTTGGGATGCAGGTTGCCGTCGCCCGCGTGGAACACGTTGCTCACCGTGAGCCGGTGACGGGCCCCGATCCCGGCGATGGTTTCCAGGACCGCGGGCAGCGCGGACCGCGGGACCACCGCGTCCTGGACCACGAGGTCGGGACTGAGACGCCCCAGCGCGCCGAACGCCTTCTTGCGGCCCTGCCACAGCCGCTCGCGGTCCCGGGCCTCATGCGCCACCCGCACGTCGCGGGCGCCCCCGGCCCGCAGCAGGTCTTCGACCCGGCGGGCCGTCTCGGCCACGGCGGCGGGCGAGCGGCCGTCGAGCTCGACCAGCAGCACGGCGGCGGCGTCCCGGGGATAGCCCGCGGCGTAGATCGAGTCCTCCACGGCCCGCACGCAGTTCCGGTCCATCATCTCGAGCGCCGCCGGGACGATGCCCGACGCCACGATGGCGGACACCGCGGCCCCGGCCGTGCGGAGGGAGGCGAAATCGGCCAGCAGGGTCCGGACCGCGGCGGGGAGCGGCACCAGCCGCACGGCGATGCGGGTGGCCACGCCGAACGTGCCCTCGCTGCCCACGAACAGCCCCACCAGGTCCGGCCCCCAGGGATCGCCGTTGGGCGAGCCCAGGGTCACGACACTGCCGTCGGGCAGGACCACCTCCAGCCACAGGATGTGGTTCGTGGTCACGCCGTACTTGAGGCAGTGCGGTCCGCCGGCGTTCTCCGCCACGTTGCCCCCGATGGTGCACGCGGTCTGGCTCGACGGGTCCGGGGCATAGTGCAATCCGAACGGGGCGGCGGCCCGCGACAGGCGGACATTCACCACCCCGGGCTCGACGATGGCGCGCCGGTTCTCCGGCTCGACGGCGAGGATCCGGTCGAGCCGCGTCAGCACGAGCAGCACCGCGTCGGGCGCGGCCAGGGCCCCACCCGACAAACCGGTGCCGGCGCCGCGCGCGACGAACGGGACGCCGTGGTGGGCCAGCACTCGGATGACGCGGATGACCTCCTCGCGCGAGCCCGGCAGCACGGCCGCGCCGGGACGGGCGTGCAGCGTGGGGAGCCCGTCCATGGCGTACGTGTCGAGCTCCGCTCGCTGGCGCCGTACCCAGCGGGGCGCGACGATCGCCTCGACCGCGGAGAGCGCGCGTTCCGGGATGCTCATTGCCCCTTCACGATGTCCTGCGTGGCCCCGCCGCGGCCGTTGGTGCGGGCGCGGACGTGGACCTCGACCCGGCGAACCATCTCCTCGTTGAGCGGGCGGAGGATGCGGTTCAGGTGGGAAAGCCGGCGCAGCGTGGAGCGCAGGCCCAGCAGCTCCACTTTCACCTCGGGGCCTACCTCGAGCGCGGCCGACACCTGGAACGAGAGGTGCTTGGGGTCGCGGGCCAGGGACGGCGGGCCCGCGGTGCGGTCGTTGAGGGTCTCCATGCCGGCCGCGAACCGGGCGAACTGGGTGCGCAGCTCGGTGGCGGCCTCCACGTTCTGGGGGGCGTCCGCGTCGTCGTCGTCGTCGAACGGCTCCACGCGCGCCACGCGGTAGGGAAGGTCCGCGTCCACGTACTGCAGCAGCACGTACCGCTGTTCGCCTTCCGCCAGGATGTTGGAGCGCCCGTCGGGCAGCAGGCGCGATTGCCGGACCACGGCCGAGCAGCCGACGGCGCCGGGAGACGGGGCGGGATCCTCCCCGTCTCCGCTCTTCACGTACGAGAGGCCGAAGGGCCGGCTGCTCTCGAGACAGTCAGCCAGCATCTGCCGGTACCGCGGCTCGAAGATGTGCAACAGCTGCGGCGTCCCGGGAAAGAGCACGACGCTCAGGGGGAAGATGGGAAGCTCCAGGGACGGCATGGGGGAAATATACGGGATGACGGGATAACGGGATGACGGGAGGCGCAAACGAAACGGGATGCCGGCGCCGCCGTCATCCCGTTATCCCGTTGTCCCGTCTTGTTCTGCTACGCCGCCATCCAGAACCCCAGCAGCGCCTTGCCGTCCGGACTCTGGCGCAGCTTCTCGAAGGCGCGCTCGCGGATCTGCCGGATGCGCTCGCGGGTGACGCCCATGAGCTCGCCGATCCGCTCGAGCGTCATGCCTTCCGAGCCTTCCTCCAGACCGTAGTAGAGGTACAGGATCTTGCGCTCGCGCGGGGTGAGGTACTTCTGGAAGATGCGGTCGATGAACTCGCGCATCAGCTTCGAGTCCGTGGTTTCCTCGATCTCGGAGCCTTCCTGGCCGGCGAAGCGCTCGCCCACGGTGGCCGCGTCGCGGTCGGTCCGATCGATGGGAGCGTCGAGCGAGATCTCGGCGGCGGTCATGCGGCGCGCCGCGCGCACGTTCTCGGCCGTGTCGTCCAGGGCCCGCGCGATCTCGTCGTCGGTCGGCTCCCGGCCCAGCTCCTGCGACAGATAGGTTTCGGTGCGCGCCATCCGGATCAGATGGCTGTTCTGATTGAGCGGGATCCGCACGCTCCGGGTCTGCTCGGCCAATGCCTTGAGCACCGCCTGACGGACCCACCACACGGCGTACGAGATGAACTTGACGCCCTGGTCGGGATCGAACTTCCGCACCGCCTTGAGCAACCCCTCGTTGCCGATCGCCACCAGCTCCGACAGGTCCAGGCCGTGTCCCTGATACTTCTTCACGTAGGAAATGACGAACCGGAGATTGGCGGTGACGAGCTGTTCGGCGGCCTTGGGATCGCCCCGCTGCGCGCGACGCGCCAGGGCCCGCTCGATAGCGACGTCCTTGATCAGGGGAAGCTTCTGGATGTCTTGGAGGTACTGATCGAACGCGCCGGACGAGGATGCACGAAAGAACGCCTTCGACTTGCTCACGCGGAGCTCGGCCATATCCATCCCTCAGAAGATCGCTGCGGGCGACGTTGCTGCTTATGAAGGAAAGGGCGGGCGATCGTTGCGGCCCGCCATTTTGACCGAAGCTCAAGACCCGGCGAATATAGGAAAATCCGGGAGGTCCGTCAAGAAAAATCAGTTATCAACATCACAAATTGTTCACTAGCAATATGTTTCGGCACCTTCCCACAAAGGCCCCGTGGGGAGCCTGGCCGCGCTTGTCGGTGCCGAAGTGTAACAACTTGTAGAATATCAGCTTACGTGTTGTTGAAATGTTGGCGAATTCCGGAAACTATTGTCGGTGTTCGAGTTGTGTCGCTACGCTGGCAACACCCCGCGCACGAGGTCGCCCGGTAACTCGAACGTCCACTCGCCCCGCTTCCCCCGGGCCGCGACGCCCAGGTCCTCGAGGAGCGCAAACCTGACAGTCCCGCCACGCGCCTTCTTGTCGAACCGCATGGCACCGGCAATGGCCTCGGCTTGGCCGGCGGCCGGCTCGGTGGGGAGGTTGAGCGCGGCGAGCGCGTCCCGAATGGTCGTGGCCACCCCCGACCGTGTGATCCCGGCGGCTTCTCCCAGTCGGGCTTCCGTGGCCATGCCTATTGCCACGGCCTCGCCGTGCAGCGTCTCGTAACGGCTCACCGCCTCCACCGCGTGCCCGATGGTGTGGCCGAAGTTCAGGACCGCCCGGCGGTCCTCTTCCCGCTCGTCGGCCGAGACGATGGCCGCCTTGATCTCGACCGAGCGCGCCACCACCTCCTGCCAGGCCTCGGGCTCGCGTCGGCGGAGCGGCTCCCGCAACGCGACCACGCGGGCGAAATACCCCGCGTCCGCGATCGCCCCGTGCTTGAGGGCTTCGGCCAGGCCGGCGGTCGCGTGCGGCGCGGGAAGCGTTTCCAGGGTGCGCACGTCCGCCACTACCGCCCGGGGCTGGTGAAAGGCGCCGATCAGGTTCTTCCCATAGCGGGTGTCCACCCCGGTTTTGCCGCCCACCGAGCTGTCGATCATGGCCAGCACCGTGGTCGGGACCTGGACGTACGGGATGCCTCGCAGGTACGTGGCGGCCACGAAGCCGGCCAGGTCACCGCTCACCCCGCCGCCCAACGCCACCACCGCCCCGTCCCGTCCGAGGCCCGCGGCGAGCAGCGCGTCGCTCAGCGCGCTCCATTGCTCGCGGGTCTTGTTCCATTCGCCGGCCGGGAACGTGAACAATTCGCAGGGGCCGACCTGCTCGATCAGGTGCCGCACCCGCGTCCCGTAGCGGTCCGCGACCGCGGCGTCGGCGATGAGGGCGTAGCGGGCGGCGGGGCAGGAGCGGGACAGGACCTCGGGCAGCCGGTCGAGAATCCCGGCGCCCACCAGCACGTCGTACGACGCGGGGCCCAGCGAGACAGGAATGGCGCGGATGTTCAGAGCCGGACCACCCCCTCGATGATCCGCACGGCCGCGCCGCCCACCTGCACTTCCATGAGGTCGCCGGACGAGCCGGCGCGCACCGTGACTTGCATGACGCTCGGCCGGCCGATCTCGAGGCCCTGGTTGACCACGATCCGGGTCGTGCCGTCCCGCGTCCGCGCCAGTCCGTGCCGCACCAGGTACGCCCCCAGGGCGCCGGCGGCGCTGCCGGTCGCCGGGTCCTCGGTCACGCCCAATCCCGGCGCGAACATGCGACACCAGACGGTATCGGGCGCGCCGCCCTCATCAGGCGCGAACAGCATGGCGCAGTCGGTCGCCATCGCCTTGAGCAGCGCCGCCAGCTGGGCGCCGGCGCCGCCCGAGGGCAGTGCCGAGAGCTGGGCCCGCGAGCGGATCGGTACCATGAGCTGGGGGAGCGCGGTGGAGACCACCTGGGGGGCGGGACGGTCCGCGAGCAGAGCGCCGCCGCCGCCCAGGGCCGCGGCCAGGCGCGCCCGATCCTCGACCACCGGCCCGAACTCCGGCCGCGCCTGGGTCATGGTGACTTCGGCGGGCGCTCCGGACGCCAGCGTGATGTCCACCGGGAGCACGCCGCGCCCGGTCTCCTGGGTGACGCGGACCGAGCCGTCGCGCGGCATTTCCGGCAGGCCCAGCTGGCCCAACTCGGTCAGCAACCACCAGGTACCGATGGTGGGATGGCCGGCCAGCGGGATTTCCGCCGCCGGCGTGAAGAACCGCACCCGCCGGGTCGCCGTGGGCGATGCGGTGACAAAGGTGGTCTCCGACAGGTTCATCTCGCGGGCCAGCGCCTGCATGGTGCGCGGGTCGAGTCCCGCAGCCTCGGGGAATACGGCCAGCGGGTTGCCGGCCAGCGGCTCCCGGGTGAAGACGTCGAGCTGGTAGAACGTGTAGGTGGGCACGGTCACCAGGTCCGATCGGCGATGCCCGCCCGGCGGTTGGCCAGGCGCGCCAGGGTGAACAGCAGGTCGGAGAGCCGGTTGAGGTAGACCAGGATGATCGCCGGAACCGGCTGGCTCTGGTGCAGCGCCACCACGCTGCGCTCCGCCCGGCGGCACACCGTGCGCGCCACGTGCAGGACGGCCGCCTTGGGCGTGCCGCCGGGGAGCACGAACGCGGTGAGCGGCTGGATCTCGCGGTCGGCGCGGTCGATGGCCGCTTCGAGGGCGGTGACCCGGGCGTCGTCCAGCCGCGCCTTGGTCAGCGCCTTGGCGACCTTGGCGGGGTCGGGCGAGGCGAGCTGCCCGCCAATGGCGAACAGGTCCCGCTGGATGCCGTCCAGCAGCTCGGCTTCCAGGTCCTGGGGCGGAATCGCCAGCACGACCCCGATGGCGGCGTTCAGCTCGTCCACGTCGCCGTAGGCGCTCACCCGGGCGTCGTGCTTGGGCACGCGCCCGCCGCCGAACAGCGAAGTCTCGCCGGCGTCGCCGGTCCGGGTGTAGATCTTCATGGGACGGGGAAGCTACGGAGGCGGACGCCTTCTCGGTATCTTCCCGCGATGACTCACCCACCGCTCCGCGTCGCCATCATCGGGTCCGGCCCCGCGGCCTTCTTCACGGCGGAAGCGCTGCTGGGGCGCGAAGGCCTCGAGGTGTCGGTGGACATGTACGAGCGCCTGCCGGCGCCGTTCGGGCTGGTGCGGTTCGGCGTCGCCCCCGATCACCAGAAGATCAAGAGCGTGACCCGCTCGTTCGACAAAGTTGCCCGGAAGCCCGGGTTCCGGTTTTTCGGGAACGTGGACGTGGGCCGGCAGGTGTCGCTCGACGACCTGCGCCGGCACTACCACGCCGTTTGCTTCGCGACCGGCGCCCAGACGGACCGGCGGCTGGGCATTCCGGGCGAAGATCTCGGGCGCAGTCACTCGGCCACCGACTTCGTGGCGTGGTACAACGGCCACCCGGACTATCGCGGGTGCCGATTCGATCTTTCCGTGAAGCGCGTGGCGGTGATCGGGGTGGGCAACGTGGCCGTGGACGTGGCGCGCATTCTCTGCCGCACGCCGGCCGAGCTGGCGAGCACCGACATCGCCGACTACGCCGAGGCCGAGCTGGGCCGGAGCGGCGTGCGGGAGGTGTACCTCCTGGGCCGCCGCGGGCCGGTCCAGGCCGCGTTCACCACGCCGGAAGTGCGCGAGCTGGGCGAGCTCGCGGGGGCCGACGTCGCCGTCCCGCCCGACGAGGCGACCCCCGACCCGCTGAGCCAGGCGGAGCTGGCGGCCGCCGCCGACCGGGCCCTCAGCAAGAAGATCGAGATCCTCCAGGAGTTCAGCCGCCGGCCGCGCACCGGCAAGCCGCGGCTCCTCACGCTCCGGTTTCTGGTCTCGCCGGTCGAGCTGCTGAACGACGGTCGGGGCGGGGTGGGCGGGATACGCCTCGTCCGGAATCGCCTGGTGGAGGACGGCATGGGCGGGCTCAAGGCCGGGGCGACCGATCGGGTCGAGGAGCTGCCCGTGGATCTCGTGTTCCGATCGGTGGGGTACCGGGGCGTGGAGATCGCGGGGCTCCCGTTCGACGAGCGCGCCGGGGTCGTGCCCAACGACGGCGGCCGGGTCCTGCGCGACGGGCGTCCCGCGGCCGGCCTCTACGTGAGCGGTTGGATCAAGCGCGGGCCCACCGGCGTCATCGGGACCAACAAGCCCGACGCCGCCGAAACCGCCGAGCGGATCGTGGCCGACTGGGAGGCGGGGGCGCTGCCGACGCCGGCCGCCCCCGATCCCGCCGCGGCCGAGGCCACCGTCCGGGCCCGGCAGCCCCGCGCCATCACCTACCCGGACTGGTGCCGGGTGGACGAGGTGGAAACCACGCGGGGCAAGGCCGCGGGCCGTC
>Ga0210377_10001736_pt1 | contig 19533 bp, 15 predicted proteins | sample PLM4_65_b1redo_FD_155480 | JGI IMG/M metagenome (GOLD analysis project Ga0210377, IMG submission 155480) | Groundwater sediment microbial communities from an aquifer in East River, Colorado, USA - PLM4_65_b1 redo | ecosystem: Environmental > Terrestrial > Soil > Riparian zone | place: USA: East...
CATCGGAGAGATTGCCGTCCCGGCGACCATGCCGTCGCGGTATCAGTCCGGGCACACCGTTGCGGTGGTTTCCTCATGGCCCTATGCTGGCGCCACCAATGGCAGGTATGAGCGCGCCCGTCACATACGCGCTGGCGCCCGGCACCACGCTCGTCGCACGAGAGCCCGGACCGCCCACCTCGGGGCCGCCCCGGCTCCTCGATCGCGTCCGCGAGGCTGTGCGGGTCCGTCACTATAGCCGGCGGACCGAGAAGGCTTACGTCGCGTGGATTCGCCGTTTCATTCTTTTCCACGGGAAGCGTCATCCCCGTGAGATGGGTGCCGCCGAGGTCACCCAGTATCTGAGCTCGCTGGCCGTCGAGGGCAACGTCGCTGCGTCCACCCAGAACCAGGCGCTCAGCGCCTTGCTCTTTCTCTACCGTGAGGTCCTCCAGCAGCAGATGCCGTGGCTGGACGATGTCGTACGCGCCAGGCGGCCCGCGCGACTCCCGGTCGTGCTCACCCGCCGCGAGGTACAAGCCGTCATTCTTCAGCTCCGCGGCACTGCCCGCCTCATGGCGATCTTGCTCTACGGTTCCGGCCTGCGCCTGCTCGAGTGCGCCCGGCTCAGGGTGAAGGACGTCGACTTCGAGCGGCATCGGATCACCGTCCGGGCCGGCAAGGGTGACAAGGACCGGATGACGATGCTTCCGACCAACCTCGGCGCCGAGCTGGCCCGGCACCTTGAAGCTGTCAAGAAGCAGCACGACCTCGACGTGCGGCAAGGCGCGGGCTGGGTCGAACTGCCGTGGGCACTGGCCCGCAAGTACCCGAACGCCGGCCGGGAATGGGCCTGGCAGTGGGTGTTCCCGGCCACCCGGTTCTACGTCGACCGTGAGACCGGCCAGCGCCGCCGCCATCATCTCCATGAGTCCGTACTGCAGCGCGCCGTCAAGGACGCCGTGCGGCACGCCGGCATCGCCAAGCGAGCGACCTGCCACACGCTGCGTCACTCTTTCGCGACCCACCTGCTCGAAGACGACCGCGACATCCGAACCGTCCAGGAGCTGCTCGGTCACCGCGACGTCAGCACGACGATGATCTACACCCACGTCCTGAACCGCGGACCTGCGGGCGTCCGTAGCCCAGCGGACGGCATGGACCTGTGACCGCCCGAGCCGTCGGGCAGCGGCCCCCCGCGATGTCCGGTGTGTATCCCCGGTCTGCGTATCCGGGGACGTCACCGATACCATGGGCCCCCAAATGCTGGTCTTGGAAGACTCTCGTCGGTGCTCCAATGACCAAGCGCCGTGCTAGCCTGCGGCGAGCCGCTCGGTCCGGCGCGCTACATGGTTCAAGAGACTAATAGTTAGACGGACAAGGAGACACGATGGTGAAGAGTGTCCAGTCCGTGGTGACAACTCAGGCCGGACGACGGCCGACCGGATCGCATGGCCGCGTACCAACCGGCGGGTTCTCGACGAACTAAAGCAGGAACCGAGGGGATGGGGGAGCAATGGACGATCACGAGAACGCACGATGGGGCCGCCGCGAAGTCGTCAAGGGCTTGACACTGGCCACCGCTGCGGGACTCATCGCGGGCCGGTCGGCGTCAGCCTCCGAGCCGCCGCCGGAGACGAAGACGATCACCCTCTTCCAGCCCCCAAGCATCTGTACGGCTCCCACCGCCGTGGCCGAGGATCTGCTCAGGGCTGAAGGCTTCACGGATGTGAGATACGTTCCCGCCGTGACCGGCGTCGACAGCTCCCGGAAGCTGGCCACCGGCGAGGCGGATCTCAGCCTGAACTTCGTATCGTCGCTTGTCGTAGCGCTCGACGCGGGCCACGCCGTCGTGGTGCTGGCCGGCATACACGTGGGCTGCTTGGAGCTCATAGCCAGGGAGCATCTCCGGAGCATCCGGGACCTCAAGGGAAAGAGGGTCGCTGTGTGGGCGTTCGGCTCGATCCCCCACCTCTTTCTCGCCGCCATGGTCGCCCACGTCGGACTGGATCCCGCCAGCGACATCCAGTGGGTCCTGCGCCCACCCGGCACGCACGTGGAGCTGTTCACAGAGGGTAAGATCGACATCCTCATCGTGTTCCCCCCTCAGGCGCAAGAGCTGCGCGCCCGAAAGATCGGTCACGTCGTAGTGGCGACTGTGACGGACCAGCCGTGGTCTCAGTACTTCTGCTGCATGGTTGAGGGCAACCGTGATTTCGTCCGCAAGCATCCGGTCGCGACGAAGCGCGCGCTGCGAGCGCTGCTGAAGGCTGCGGACCTGTGTGCCAGCGATCCGGAGACGGCCGCGCGGGTGCTCGTCGACAAGCGCCAAACGGGAAGCTACGAGTACGCGCTACAAACGATGAAGGAACTCCCGTACAGGGCCTGGCGTGCCTTCGACCCAGAAGATAGCTTGCGCTTCTACGCTCTGCGGTTCCACGAAGCGAAGATGATCAAGTCGAGCCCGCAGAAACTCATCGCCCAGGGCACCGACTGGCGCTTTCTCAAGGAACTGAAGAGGGAACTGAAGGGGTAGATGCGGCTGGCGCACGCGCATGAGGACACACCAACCACTGCGCAGGGGCGGCTAACCACGGCATGCAGCCGACGCGCTTCGCGCGCGGCTGATGCCGCGCGTTCGGCGAATAGCGGCTGACATTCCAGGGAGACGACGGAGTGCCGCGTGAGCGGAGGCTGCCCGAGGATCCGGTTCTCTTCATCCAAGCTTGCGTTCGGCGGCGACGACTCCTGTGGACCTACCACGTCAACATGCGTCTCGTCGGCCGGTTCATCCCCCGTGAGTCCATCCTCGACGCCGTCGAGACATTCGAACTCGTTGAGGCGTACCCAGACGACAAGTACCTGCCCAGCTACCTCCTTCTCGGCCGGGCCGGGGCGGACGCATTCCACGTGCTGTTCGCGACCGACGTGGAGAGCGATAATGTCCGGGTCGTCACGGCCTACCGCCCGGATGCGGCCGAGTGGCAGGACGACTTGAAGACCAGGAGACCGAGCCGATGAGATGTACGGTGTGTGGCGCCGAGCTCAAGCCGACAACGACGGATCTGCCCTTCAAGGTCAGCGACAGCACCATCGTCATCCTCAAGAGCCTGCCTGTCGTTCAGTGCGTGAAGTGCCCCGAGTATCTGATCGAGGACGCGGTGCTTCGGCGCGTGGACGAGCTCTTGGCGCGGGTGGACGGCGGGACTGAGTTGGAGATCATCCGTTACGCTGCGTGACCGCCCCGCCTATCGCCGAACCAGGCGCTTCAGCGGATCGCGGCTCGCGTTGCTCGCCCCGCCCGCTGAGCGCCCGCGTTAGACCGACAAGACTAGTGACTCCGAGGCGGACTAGATTGCAGGTCGTACCACACAGGAACCGTAGCCCGCACGGTTGGTGGATTGCGTCGTATATCGAACGGTTCGAGTGGTACGACGAGCCGAAGCGCAAGCTGAGCCGCCGCTGCCTCGCGTGGGAGAACACCATCCTTCTGCGGGCACGCGACCGCGAGACCGCATACCGGAAGGCGACGACCCAGGCCCGCCTAGGCCATGGTAACGAAGCCTGGGACAGTGCTGGCCGGCGGGGCGCGTGGCGATACGAGGGGCTCACCATGCTTCTTCCGGTTTACGAACGTCTGGAGGATGGAGCCGAGATCTTGTGGAACGAGCACTCGGGACGAACGGTAAAAAGCATTCGCGCCCTCGTGCAACCGAAGAACCGTCTCGCAGTCTTCGATGACTCAGAACCGAATCGGCGTGGCAACCGGCGGTCTAACAAGCCACTTGAGCGGGCCGGCGTGAAGCGCCGTGGCAGATTCCACCCCGCCAGCGCCGGCCGCTCAGCGCCGAGCCGTTAGGCTTCACGGCATAAGCAAGCAGGGACGCAACGACCACAGTCCAGGAGCGATACGGGTGAAACTCCGGCCACAGGAACCCAGATGATTGATAAGGCACTCACCCTCATCGTGGCATTCACCCTCAGCGTTCTGCTCACACCACCCGCGACCGAGGCCCAGCAGAGGGCCCATCTTCCTCGGGTCGGCTATCTCGGAACTAGTTCCGCATCCCTCGAGCCAGAGCTTGTCAAGGCATTCCGGGAGGGGCTGCGCGACCTCGGCTATGTTGAAGGACAGAATATTCTCATCGAATACCGCTGGGCAGAAGGGAACTACCAGCGCTTCCCTGACCTCGTAGCTGACCTGGTGAACCTGAAGGTGGATCTCATCCTGACGGCCGGCACACCGGGGGCCCTTGCGGCGAAACGGGCAACTCAGACGATCCCTATCGTTATGGCTGTCACGGGTGACGCTGTCGGGACAGGGCTGGTCTCCAGCCTCGCGCGGCCAGGCGGAAATCTCACGGGACTTACCACGATGGTCCCGGATTTGGAAGGGAAGCGCCTGGAGATTCTCAGGGAGGTCGTCCCGAAGCTGACTACGCTCGTCGTCCTGCTGAATACGGCCAACCCTCTCACCGCTATCCAATGGAAACAGACTAAGATCAGCGCCAAGACTTTGGGCATTCAGCTGCAACCCGTAGAGCTGCGACGGCCAGAAGAATTCAAAGATGCGTTCGCCAAAGTCGCTCGTCAGCGTCCAGACGGCATTACGATGGTCGCGGACCGCTTTCTGCTCGCCCACCGTATGCAAATCGTGGACTTCGTCGCCGAGACTCGCCTGCCAGCGATCTATCCCTATAGAGACTTTGTCGTCGCCGGCGGACTGATGTCCTATTCTCCAAGCTACGAGGACCTCTTCCGGCGCTCCGCCACCTATGTCGACAAGATCCTCAAAGGCGCCAAGCCCAGCGATCTACCGATTGAGCAGCCGGCGAAGTTCGAACTCCTCGTGAACATGAAAACTGCCAAGACCCTCGGCGTGCCAATTCCGCCGTCGCTTCTTCTGCGGGCGGATCACGTCGTCGAGTGATCACGAGTATCCGATGGCGCGGAAGCGTGAACCCTAACTCACGAATGGAGCGGCCGAGCTTCGCTCGCCGCTCATCCGCACGTTGATCATTCAGGTGACATCGTGATCGAGATTCGACGCGCCGACCCGAGTGACCACATGGCGCTGTCCGCGATTCGGCGCAGCGCCATCCTCGAACTGGCCGTGGCAGCGATGTCGACGTCGCAAGCTGAGCAGTGGGCGAATCGAGCAGCGGCAGATCGTGTTACGCGGGCGATACTGCATCACGCAGTGTGGATCGCTGTTCAAGAAGCTCCGATCGGGTGGGTCGAAGTGGATGAGGACCGAGTGGCGGCGCTCTATGTCGCACCTCATTGCTCCGGGCGGGGCGTAGGCTCCCGCCTCCTCCTGCGTGCTGAAGCGGCGATACGCGATGGCGGTCACGCCACGGCGCGTCTCGAAACCAGTCCCAACGCCGCGACCTTCTACTTGCATAGGGGCTACCTTCCCAGCGAAGCGCGCACTGCTGACGGAGCGTTGCCGCTGAGCAAGCGTCTGTCCCCGCTAGGGCCTAACCCGCCGCTGCAACCGACCGGCTCCGCCGGCGGCTGAGCGGCAACGTTGACGTCTCCGAGAAGGATGAGGCACGAAGAGTTCCGGATTGGGATGGAGTTCTGGTGTGGAGGCCGTCGGTGGCGTTGCACCGATATCGGCACTCGGGTTGTCGTCGGCGTTTGTCTCGAGCCCCACGAAGTCGTTACCGTCACGTGGAAGGCTGGGGCGAGCGGCGCGACGACGACACGAACGATCGCTGCCGACGACTCGTGGTTCGCTGGGCCACCCTACGCGGTGCTCGAGGAGGTATTTGACGAACACTCCATGGCTGTCTGCAGTCTCTCGTCCGATGCGGACAACGAGTAGACCCGTGGGCACGACGTCCAATAGGCGTTGTGGGATATCGAGGAGCCCGTGAACGACCGTGACGTTGTCACGGGTATCGCGTGGTACCGACGGGACCAATGGACTCGTCTCCGCGAACTCGCCTCCGATGCCGACAAGCTCGAGGAGTCGTACGAGGACTGGCTTGCAGGTGCCCAGAAGACCCTTGTTCAGATGGGAGTCGCTGGCGTGCACGCTCAGCGTGTCGACGTCGATCTCGACGAGCTTTTGCGCTGGTGTCGAGCCGAGGGTCGCGCATTTGACAGCGCCGCGAGGGCGGCATTTGTCGCCGCGCGGTTGAGATTGGCTCGCGACGACACGAACATCTAACAGCGTGCTGGACCCGACGGCCTACGGCGCGTCCGGTGGCCACTTCGAGCGACGCGTAGTGGCGCCGCGGGCCGCGGGTCACCGCGGGCGTTGGCAGCGAGCGCGCGGCCTTCCTGGACGTTAGCGCGCCAGCGCGCCGGCTTTGCTATCGCACTCGAATGCTTCTACCCGCCCTTCAGCCTCGGGTCGAGGAGGTCGCGGAGCGCGTCGCCCAGCATGTTGAAGCCGAAGACGGCCAGCGACAGCGCCACCGCCGGCCAGATCGCCAGCCACGGCGCCCGGTACATGTGGTCGAGCCCCGCCAGCGACAGCATCCCGCCCCAGGTCGGATAGGGCGGCGGCACCCCCAGGCCCAGGAACGACAGGCTCGCCTCGGTCAGGATCACGGTCGAGAGCCCCGTCGTCGCCACGACGATGATGGTGGGCAGCACGTTGGGCAGGATGTGCACGAGCGTCACGCGTGTGTGGCCCGAGCCCATCGCCCGGGCGCCCTCGATGTACGTGTTCTCCCGGATGGACAGGGCCACCCCGCGCACGATGCGCGAGTCGCGAATTCCGGCCGCGATGCCGAGCACGAGCGTGATGTTGAGCACGCTCGGCCCGAGCAGCGACAAGATGCTCATGAGGATCAAGAGGCCTGGAAAGGCCATCCAGGCGTCGACGGCGCGCTGCAGGAGGATGTCCACCCGGCCGCCCCAGTAGGCGGAGAAGATCCCCAGCAGGGTGGCGATCAGGCTCGCGATGGCGACGGCGCCGAAGCCGACGTAGAGCGAGATGCGGGCGCCGTAGAGGACTCGCGTCGCCACGTCCCGGCCGATCTGGTCGGTTCCCAGCCAGTGGGCGGCGTTCATGGAGACGAACCGCTCGCGGAGATTCGTCTCGGCGAAGCCGTACGGTGTCAGCCCGTCGGCGAAGACGGCCAGCAGCAGCATCACGAGCACGATGGCGGCGCCCACGGTGCCGAGCGGCTTGCGCCGCAGCATCTGGACCCAGACCTCGACGTACCACGGCAGCGTCCGCGGCAAGCGCCGGACGTCGAGCGTGATCGTCGAAGCCGGGGCCGGAGCGATCGTGGCCATCGCCCTACCGGTATCGGATCCGGGGATCGAGGAACGCGTACGAGAGGTCGATGGCCAGGTTCAGCCCGACGACCAGCGCCGCGACGATCAGGTTCACCGACTGCACCACCGGGTAGTCCAGCCGCGTCAGCGCCTCGAAGAAGAACAGGCCGACGCCGGGCAGGCGGAAGATCGCCTCGATGATCACGGAGCCGCCGATGTAGAGCGGCGTCTGCAGGCCGATCAGGCTCACCACCGGGATCATCGCGTTCTTGAGCGCGTGGCGCAGCACGATCGCGCGCTCGGGCAGCCCCTTGGACCACGCGGTGCGGATGTAGTCCTGGCGGAGGACTTCGAGCAGCGCCGAGCGCATGATCCGCATGATGGGCCCCGCCCGCGTCACCCCGAACACCAGCGCGGGCACGAGCATGATCTTGAGATTCTCGGCCGGATTGGTCGTGAACGGCACGTACGTCCACACCGGTGTCCATTTGAAGTAGATCGACGGCAGCACGACGACGAGGACGGCGAGGCCGAAGTAGGGCACCGACAGCGCCAGGATCGCCAGGGTGCGTCCCACGTAGTCGGAGACGCTGTCCTGGCGGACGGCCGAGACGATCCCGACCAGGATGCCGATGACGACCGATGCCAGGATCGTCAGTGCCGCCAGCTCCAGGGTGACCGGGAAGCGCCGGATGAACTCGTCCCAGATCGGCTGGCGGGTCCAGTAGGAGTTGCCGAAGTCGCCGCGCAGCAGGATGCCGCCGACCCACTCGACATACTGCACGTAAGCCGGCCGATCGAGACCGAGTTCTGTGCGGAGGGCCGCGACCGTCGGCGCGTAGGCGTGGCCCTCGACCATCCGGATCACCACATCGCCCGGCATGAGCCGCATGATCGAGAAGACGATCAGGCTCACCAGCACGAGCGTGGGGACCGCCAGCGCGAGGCGCCGGAGGACGTACTGCTTCATCTCACTTGTCGAGCCAGGTGAACATGAGCCGCGGCCCGAGGCCGAAGCCGTCGTGGTACTTCATCCCCTTCACGTGCGGCGCGTGGGTGATGTACTGGGGCGAATGCGGCATGTACACGTAGTAGGCCTTGTCGGCCAGGTAGCGCTGGATGTCGTGGATGATGGCCAGCCGCTTCTTGGGGTCCAGCTCGCGCCGCTGGGCGAGCAGCATCTTGTTGAGCTCGGCGTCGGCCACGTGACTGCGGTTGTTCGGCTGCTCGGGGTAGAAGGCGCTGTAGAGCCAGTCGTCGACCTCGCTGAACGGCGTGATCGGGCCCATCGCCATCTTCTCGTACTTGCCCAGATAGGTCGTCGAGATGTACTTGCCGTACTCCTCGGGCTTGAACTCGACGTTGACGCCGATCTTGCCGAGGTTGTCGCCGGCGAGGTCGAAGTAGGTCCGCCAGGGCGGCGCGTAGCCCGGCCAGTGGAACATCGGCACGGTGAGGCCGCCGCGATGGCCGGCCTCTGCCAGCAACCGCTTGGCCTCGGCGGGGTCGTAGCCGACCAGGTATTTTGCCGTGGCCGGGTCGAGCTTGGACGCCTCCAGCTTCCACTCCTTCATCGCGCACGGCACCGGCCCGGCGTCGGTGCAGCCCTCGCCGAAGTGGAGCGAGTCGTTCCACCCCTTGCGGTCGATCGCCAGCGCGAGGGCCCGCCGCACCCGCACGTCGTTGAACGGCGGCTGGTCGGTGCGCATGTAGATCATCCCCTGACCGATCGTCAGGACGGGATTCATCACCATCTCCGGGTTGCTCTGCTTGAGCGACTTCGCCTCCTCGGGCACGAGGTAGCCCCACATGTGCCCGAGGTCGACCTTGCCGGCGCGCAGCATGGACAGCCGCGTCGTGGACTCCGGCGTGATCTCGATCACCACGCCATCCAGGTAGGGCAGGTCCTTCACGAAGTAGTCGGGGTTGCGCTCGAAGGCGATCTGCGCGCCCTTCTGATACGACTTCACCATGAAGGGGCCGGTGCCGATCATCGCCTCCGCCCGGTTGAAGTCCTTGAGCTTGTCCTCGACCTCTCGCGGGAGGATCGCGACGTAGTTGGCGTTGGCCAGGTGGTTCAACAGCGGGGCGTACGGCTCCTTGAGCGTCATGCGCACCGTGTAGCGGTCGACCACCTCGACCGCCTGCACCGGCTCCAGGCGCGAGCGGAAGCCGGACTTCGCCATGAAGCGCTCGACCGAGTACTTCACGTCGTCCGCCGTCACCTCGCGCCCGTTCACCGGCGGCTTGTTGTGAAACCTCACCCCCTTGCGCAGGGTGAACACGAGCGCCGTCGGGCTCTCGTACTTCCACTTCTCGGCGAGGTCGGGGACGATCGTGAAATCGGCAGGGTGTTTCTGCTCGGGGCCGTAGGGGAAGCGGACGAGCTGGCTGTAGACCATGCTCGACCACGAGTGGGTGAGGAAGCTCACCGCCAGGTGGGGGTCGAGGTTCGGCGCCTCGCGATCGGCGAGGCGCAGCACCCCACCGCGTTTCGGCGTCTGGGCGCGGGCGTCGTCCGGGGGAAGGAGCACCAGCGAGGCGACCAGCAAGAGCGCGGCCTGTACGGCGAGTCCGGAACGTCGGCCCATGGGCTTCCTCCTCACGAGTCGGGAGCGGACCCCGGTCGGTCGCGATGGAGCGAAAAGGGTCCGTCGAAGTGCTCGCCCATTATGCGCAGCCGCTGCCGCTTGTCAATTCGCATCACCTGTCAAGGTGACTGGCAGCGCATGCTCGACGTCGACCTCAGCCCGGCGTGCTACCGGCGGTCCCGCTCAGCTCTTCGTGGCGCCCGCGCCCTTCGCCGCGGCCGCGTCGGCCTTCTTGAAGTCGGCCTCGGTGAAGCCATAGAGGTGCGCGCCGCCCATGAAGATCTGGGCCGCGATGCTGCGCGGCACGTTCTTCAGGAGGTTCTCCGCCACGTGCGGGAAGTTGGAGTCGAAGTGCGGGTAGTCGGTGGAGATGCACATGCGGTCGGCGCCGAGGAGCCCGGCGGTCGCCTCGATCTCCGGCTCGCTGCCCTCGACCGCCGCCCAGCAGTTGCGCCGGAAGTACTCGCGCGGCATGAGCGCCAGGTACGGCGCGTGCGAGTCGCGGTACTGCGGATAGTCCCACTCGATGCGCGACAGCAGCCCGGGCACCCAGGAGTTCTGCGCTTCCAGGAAGCCGACGCGGAGCCGGGGATGAAACTCGAACACGCCGCCGATGATCATCGCGACCATCGCCTGCTGCATCTCGATCCAGTGGCTGGCCACGTGGCGGTAGAACCGGTTCTCGCCATACAGCGGAATCATCCGCGAGTAGATGGCGCTCACCCCTTCGTGGAAGCCCCAGGTGACGTTCAGGTCCTCGTGGACGCTGTAGAGCGGATCCCAGTAGTTCGAGTGCCAGTAGTGGTCGTTGACCAGGTTCGGCCGGATGAACGAGCCCACCGCGCCCAGCTCGCGCACGCACCGCACCAGCTCCCGGCACGCCAGGTGCACGTCGTGCACGGGCAGCATGGCGACCCACTTGAGTTGATCGGGGCTGTGCCGGGTGAACTCGTGGATCCAGTTGTTGTACGCCTGGCAGAGCGCGAGCGAGAGCAAGGGATCCATGTTGTCGCGGGCGATCAGCGCGAGGCCGCCGGTCGGATAGAGCACGGCGATGTCGACGCCTTCCATCGCCATGCCCATCACCTGGGCCTCGGGGTCGTAGTCGCGCTCGATGGCGAAGTCCAGCCGGCCCGTGTCGAAGAGTCGGGAGCCCGACAGCAGCTGGGTGCTCTGCGTCTGAGCCGGACGGACGCGCTTGCGGTACTGCTGCAGGTCCATGTCGGAGGTCGGGAGCCCGTCGATGATGGTCAAGCCCGAGGGGCCGCGCTTGGGCCGGCCGTCGGCGCCCACCTGCACGGTGACACGGTGCTTGAACTTCGGGTCGAGATAGCGGTCGAACAGGTCGGGCGGCTCCATGATGTGCATGTCGGAGTCGACGAACCGCAGCCCGTCTTTCATGGCAGGGCTCCTCTCAGTGCTGATCGGCCTCTCGGCTTGGCGGTGCTGGCGCCGCCGCCCGGATGATGAGCCGACGCCGGGTGGGCGTCAAGCTCAGTCGTACTGCGGCGTCAGGCCGTCGTACTCGTCGCGGCCGCCCCCGCCGGCAATGATCCCTTCGAGCCTGGCGGCGAGCTGCCGGTCGAGCTTCAGGAGCTTGACGTGATCCGCCCGGGCGCGGGCCATGTCACCCATCTGGGTGAAGAGCACGCCGCGATACATGTAGGCCTGGGCGAGATCCGGCTTGAGCTCGAGCGCGCGATCGTAGTGTCTCAACGCCCGCTCACGGTTGTGCGCCCCCTGCATGCGCAGGCTGAAGGCGAGATTGTTGTGGGCCTCGGCGAGCCGTTCGTCGGCCGCCAGCGCCTCCTCGAATTTCTGCTGCGCGGCCGCGTAGCGCTTCTCGACCATCAGCTTCACGCCGTCGTTGTACGCGGTGACGGCGCGCTGGCGGGCGCCGCCCTCGGGCACCGGGAGCGGATCGCTCTCGATCGCTCTCGCCCCCGTCGCGAAGAAGGCGAGGCCGATCGCCAACACGACCCCGACGACGACCAGCGCCCGGCCCATGGCGGCCGACGACCGGGCCGCTCTACCGTCCGAGCACGCGCCGGGCTTCCGTGATCTCGGGCAGCGCGCTGTCGGCGGCGCCGGTCTGCTCGATCACCCGCTCGGCGAAGAAGGCGGCCTTCTTCGCGTCTCCCGCACGCTCGGCCGCCTGCATGGCGCCGGCAAACGCCCGATAGCGGTTCGGCTCTTTCGCGAGGACGGTCTCGAAGCCGCGCAACGCGTCCGCGGGCTTCCCCTCTTTCAGGAGCACCGTGGCGAGCACCTCGCGCGCCGGCACGATCGGGCCGGGCGTGACGGCGTGTTTCTCGGTGGCGTCCTCGCGCTCAGCGGCGGCGCGGAGAATCGCCACGCACTCGTCGGGCTTCCCAGCGGCACAGCTCGTCAGGCCGCGGACGATCTCCGCCTGGATGTCGATCTGCTCCGCCCAGTACCCGATCTTCCTCTCCGCCGCGGTGTCGCGGAGCGAGCGCAAGCGCGCGGCCTCGACCCCGGCCGCCGCGGCGTCGCCGCTCATGGCCGCGCCGATGCCGCGGGCAAAGGCGTTGACCGCTTCCGCCTGTGGATACTTCTTCCACGGGTAGGCGTCAGCCGCCGGCGCGAGCGGCAGCTTCGCCGCCTCTGACCAGCTTCGGCGCTCGAGCGCGAGGCGCGCCGGCATTGCCGCATACGCGTAGGCGCCGGCGAGGTGGTCGGGCTTGGCGACGACGCGGTTGGCCTGCGACAGCACCTCGGCGGCCGCCCGATCCTGACCGAGCTGGAGCTGCGCGTAGACCATGTAGTCGTACGCGTGCGGGCTGTTCGCCGTCTTGTCGGCGTCCACGCGGGCCGACTGACGATTGGACTCCACCGACTCGCGCCAGTGGCCCACACGGGTGAAGATGTGCGAGGGCATGTGCTGGGCGTGCGCCGCGTCGGGCGCGATCTTCGCATAGCGCTTCGCGGCATCGAGGCCCTGCTGGGCGATGGGCGGGTAGTCGAAGCTGTGGATGAGGTAGTGCGCGACGCCCGGGTGATCGGGCTGCTTCAGGAAGATCGGCTCGAGCGTCTGCGTCGCGCGGAGCTGGTTCGTGTACTTCTTGTCGCTCGGGTCGAAGTTCGCCGAGAGCACCAGCGCGTAGAGGATCGTGGCCTCCGTGTCGGCCGGATGGCGGGCGGCCACGCCCTGCATGGCGGTCTCGAGCGCCGTCGCGCGCGTGCGGTGATTCAGCTTGTCCGCATCCTTGAAGAAGGTCGCCAGCGCCTCGACGTAGTCCCGTTCGCGCTGGGTCTTGAGGCCGGCGGCGCGCGCCGCGTCGAGCGCGGCCTGCCCGTCGGCGAGGATCTTCGGCGAGATGCTCCCCGGCCACAGGAACGGGTTGTCGAGAAGCCCCAGCGCACGACCCCAGTGGGCCATGCCGCAGGCGGGATCGGCCTGGGTGACGCGGTCGAGCGCGGTCCTGAGCTCTGGCCACGCGAACGAGTGGTAGTACGCCATCGCGACCTCGAACTCCTTCTGCGCAGCCGGATTGCAGGAGGTCGGAAAATTCACCTTCCCGAGCTTGGCGGCGGGGGCTTGCGCCGCCACGGGCAGCGCGGTGCCCAGCGCGAGAAGCAGGGAGGCAAAGAGAGATACGACCGCCGTCTTTCGAGGTCTCATGGTTGGTCCTCCGTCGCCCAGTTCGCTCGATCACGATCACGTGCGGAAGGAGGCCATCGTGCGCCCCTCGAAACCCCACGTCAAGCGGCACCCGGAACCGCGGGGCTCCGCGATCCCGCGCCTAGCCCTGCAGCCGGCCGGAGTGGACGGCGCGGATCTCGACCTCGGCGCCGTCGGTGAGGGAAAGCATTCCCAGCGCTTCCGGCGCGATCTCGGCGCGGCGTCCGTCGCCCGGCAGCAGGCCGACGACCCACGCCCGTAGCGGCGCGCCGCGCGGATTCACCAGCTCCACGACCGCGCCCATCCCAACGCCGAGCGCCCGAGCGCTCGCCTCGTCCACGCGGATCGCACGTCCTCGCGCGGCCTCGACGTCGGCCGCCGCTCGCAGGTGCACGCGATGGCGGGCCGCGCGCAGCTGGGCCCGGCGGGCGGCCGTGGCGCCGGCGGCGATCGCGCCGTTCCTGAACACCACGCCGTAGACCGCCGTCGCCGCGTCCGGCGTGACGTAGCCCTCGGCGAGGTCGGCGGCGACCAGCGCGAGGTCACGCTCCAGCGCGTCGCCGAAGCCGCCGCCGCCCGAGCTCTCCATCATCAGGATGTCGTCGGCCTCGACCGGAAAGGCGCTCACCTTGCCCGGCAGCGGCGAGGGTTGGATCGGGCGTCCGTCGCGCCGGATCCAGAAGCGGTTGGTGGCGCCGGCGGCGCCGCCGCACACGCCGAACGGCGGCAGCACGGCCTTCTCCGCCAGCACGGACAGCCGCGTGTGCGGCGCCAGGATGCGCACGGCGCGCGTGAGGCCGAGCCCGCCGCGCCAGCGCCCGGGCCCGCCGGAGTCCTCGCGCAGCCGCGTGGCCTCGACGCGCACCGGGTAGAGCTGCTCGATCGCCTCGATCGGCTGCAGCGTCGTCATGTCGCTCTCGGTCCACGCGCGCACGGTGTTGCTGCCGTCGCCGCCCTCGAAGCCGCCGGTGCCGCCGGCCGGGTACTCGTAGAAGATGAACGTCTCACCCGAGCGCGGGTCGGGCCCGCCGACGTAGCAGTGGTTGCCGCCGCCCTTGAGATCGCCGGCGACGCGGCCCTCGAGCGCCGGGGCCAGCGCGCCCATCACGGCCGACTCCACGCAGTACTTCACCTCGACCATGCCGCCGCACGGCGCCGGTGGATCGGCGTTCACGATCGTGCCGGGCGGCGTGATCACGGTCAACGGGCGGAACGCGCCGGAGTTGACGTCGGAGCCGGGATCGAGGAACGACTTGATGATCGTGAAGGCGCCGGTGGGCGCCATGGCCGGGCCCACGTTGGTCGGGCCCGCCGTCTGCGGCGAGGTGCCCGTGAGGTCGACGGTGATGGTGTCGCCGGCGATCGTCACGCGCGCCCGCACCGTCAGCGGCTCCAGCCGCTCGCGCCCGGACTCCAGGTGGGCCTCGTACCGGTACTCGCCGTCGGGCAGCGCGGCGATGGCGCGCCGCATCCGGCCCTCGGCGCGATCCATCAGCTCGCCGACGGCGGCGCGCACGGTGGCGGCGCCGTAGCGCGCGGCCAGGCCCTCGACGCGCTCGGCCGCCTTGCGGCAGGTGCCGAGCATCGCGTGGTAATCCCCGCGGCGCTCCCGGGGGCCGCGCATGTTGGCGAAGATCAGATCCAGAGCGGCCTCGTTCGGGCGCCCGCGGTCCACGATGCGGATGGGCGGGATGCGCACGCCCTCCTGGAAGATCTCGGTGGCGCCGCCGGAGAGGCTGCCCGGGCTCATGCCGCCCACGTCGCCCCAGTGCGCGCGCACGACCGGGAAGACGAAGAGGCGGCCGTCGGCAAACAGCGGCTGGATCAGGGCGACGTCGTTGAGGTGCGTGCCGCCCGTGTACGGGTCGTTGTGCAGGAACAGGTCGCCGGGGTGGATGTCGTCGCCGAACTTCTCCCGCACCGCCTTCATCGACCAGCTGACCGGCACGATGTGCAGCGGATGGTCCTGGCCCTTGGACATGGCCACGATCTGCGCGTCGCCGTCCATGAGGACGCACGAGAAGTCCTCGCCCTCGTAGAGGATGGACGAGTAGGCCGTGCGCACGAGGGTGACGCGCATCTCGCGCACGGTGGAGACCAGCGTCTCGCGGATGACCTCGAGCGTGATGGGATCGATCATCGCCGCTCGAACCTCAGGTTGCCGTACGCGTCCACCGCGCCGCCCCAGCCCGGGGGCACCACGGTGGTCGCGCCGAACTCCTCCACGATGGCCGGACCGTGCAGCTCGGCATCCGCGGGCAGCCGCTCGCGCTCCCACACGGGGCAGTCGTGCACGGCGCCGTCGAAGCGGACGGGCCGGCGCTCGATCAGCGCGGCGTCGAGCGATGCGGCGCCCGACTGGTACCGCTCCGTCGCCGGCCGGGCCACGACGCCGTAGGCGCTGACCCGCGCGTTGACCAGCACGATCACCGCCGTCGGATCGGCGTGGCCGTACATGGCCCGGTGACGCTCGTGGAACGCGTCCTCGAGCGTGGCCAGCGGCTCGTCGCCCAGCTCGAGGTTCAGCTCGAAGGCCTGGCTGCGATAGCGCAGATCCAGCGAGCGGCGCATCCGCTGCTGGCCGGTCTCGAAGCCCTCCAGCTCGAGCTGGCGCCGGGCGCCGCCCTCCATCTCGGCGAAGAGGCCGGCCAGCAACGGCCAGCGGTCGCGCAGCGGGCCGACGCGGGTGCGGACGTCGTCGTGCTTGATGTCGGAGGCCAGCAGGCCGAGCGCCGAGAAGTTGCCGGGATGGCGGGGGACCAGCACGCGCGGGATGCCGATCTCGTCGGCCAGCGCCAGCGCGTGCATCGGCCCGGCGCCGCCGAAGGCGACCAGCGTGAAGTCACGCGGGTCGTGGCCGCGCTGGATCGAGATCTCGCGGATGGCGGACGTCATGCGCGCCACCGCGATGCGCACGATGCCCTCGGCGAGCGCGTCGACCGTCATCGCGCCGCTCATGCGCTCGGCCAGGCCGGCGACCGCGCGATGCGCGAGCGACGCATCGAGAGCGATGCTGCCGCCCAGCCGCCGTGTGGTGCCGATGCGGCCCAGCACGACGTTGGCGTCCGTTACCGTGGGCTCGGTGCCACCGAGGCCGTAGGCGGCCGGCCCCGGCGTGGCGCCGGCGCTGCGCGGTCCCACCTGCAGGCTGCCGTCCAGATCCAGCCAGGCCAGCGAGCCGCCGCCGGCGCCGACGGTATGCATGTCGATCTGCGGGACCTTCACCGGGAAGGCGCCGACAACGCCGTCGGAGGTCGCCAGCGGGGTGAGGTCGCGCACCAGGCACACGTCGGTGGACGTCCCGCCCATGTCGTAGGTGATCAGGTCGCTCACCCCGCACGCGCCCCCTACGAAACACGCTTGACTGACGCCGCCGGCCGGTCCCGAGAAGATCGTCTTGATCGGCAGGCGGCGCGCCGTCTCGGTGGTCATCATCCCGCCGCTGGAGGCGACAGTGAGGACGCCGTGCGCGTAGCCGACGGCGCGCAGCCGCTGCTCGAGGCCGCCGAGATAGGCGTCCATCAACGGTTGCAGATACGCGTTGAGCACGGTCGTCGAGAACCGCTCGAACTCGCGATACTCGGCCACGACGTCGGCCGAGCAGGAGACCGGCACGGCCGGGCACCGGCCCTTGGCCGTATCGGCGATCGTCCGCTCGTGCGCCGGATTGAGATAGGCGTGGAGCAGACATACCGCGATCGCCTCCGCGCCCGAACCCATCGCCGCGTCGAGCGCCGCCTCGACGCTGGCCGCATCGAGCGGCACCAGCACCGAGCCGTCGGCGGCCAGGCGCTCGACGACCTCGAAGCGGTGCTTGCGCTCGACCACCGGCTTGGGACGCACGAACGTCGGCACGAACAGCGCCGGGATGTTGCGCTTCGTCCGTCCGATCTCGATGAGGTCGCGGAACCCGGCCGTGGTGAGCACGGCCACGCGGGCGCCGCGCCGCTCGAGCACCGCGTTGGTGCCGACGGTCGTGCCGTGCACGAGCCGCCGCACGTCACGCGCGGCGATGCCGAGCGCGTCGAGGCCCTCCAGCACCGCGGCCGCCTCGTTGCGCGGGCGCGAGGGGACCTTGGTGACGACCACGCGCCCGGTGGCCGCGTCGACCGCGGTCAGATCGGTGAAGGTGCCGCCGACGTCGATCCCGACGATGAACATGAGGCGGATGATACATTAGCCGCATGACGACCAACCCCGCCGCCATCAAGCATCTGTGGACGCACAAGACGCAGGACCACGCGTGGCTGCCCGACGAGGACCTCGTCATCGATCGTGCCGAGGGCGTGTGGGTGTGGACCGAGAAGGGCACGAAGCTGCTCGACGGCTTCGCCGGCCTGGCGGTGGTGAACGTCGGCCACGGGCGTCGCGAGATCGCCGAGGCCATCGCCGAGCAGACGGTGCGGCTGGCGTACTACCCGACCACGCGCCAGTTCTCGAACCGCCCCGCCGCCGAGCTGGCCGCCAAGCTCGCCACGCTCACGCCGGGCGACCTCGACTACACGATGTTCGCCGTCAGCGGGTCGGAGGCCAACGAGCGCGCGATGCAGATGGCGCGGCACTACTGGCTGGCCCGGGGCAAGACGAACAAGCACAAGGTCCTCTCGCTCGAGGGCGGCTACCACGGCGCCACCATGGGCACGTTCGCCATCTGCGGCCTGCCCCACATGACGACGGCCTACGCGCCGCTGCAGCCAGCCGGCTTCACCAAGGTCAAGCCGCCCTACCCCTTCCGCGACCGCGGCACCGGCACCGACGTCGAGCTGGTGGAGCGCCGGGCGCGCGAGCTGCGTCAGGCGATCGAGAAGGAAGGGCCCGACACGGTCTCCGCGGTGATCATGGAGCCGGTGATCTCGTCGGGCGGGTTCATCATGCCGCCCATCGGCTGGCTCAAGGCGGTGCGAAAGATCTGCGACGACCTCGAGGTGCTGCTGATCGCCGACGAGGTCATCACGGGCTTCGGGCGGACGGGGCGCTGGTTCGCCGTCGAGCACGATGGCGTCGTCCCCGACATCATGTCCGTCGCCAAGGGCATCACGTCGGGCTACATCCCGCTGTCGGCGGCCATCGCGCGGCGCAAGCTCGCCGACGCCTTCCCCGAGGACGCCACGCAGGAGAACGTCCACCCCAACACGTACGCCGCGCATCCGGTCGCGTGCGCCGCCGGGCTGGCCAATCTGAAGATCATGGAGAAGGACAACCTCGTCGCCAACGCCGAGACGATGGGCGCCCGGCTGCTGCAGGGGCTCACGCAGGCCGTCGGCAAGCGCCGCATCGTGGGCGAGGTGCGCGGGCGCGGCCTCATGGTGTGCGCGGAGCTGGTCGCGCCCGACGGCTCGGGCCGCCCGCTCGACGGCGCCGAGGTCGCCAAGCTCGACCGCAAGGCGTGGGAGCGCGGCGCGATCGTCTACGCGCGCGGCCAGGTCGTGCGGCTGGCGCCGCCGCTGTGCATCACGCGCGAGGAGGTCGACAAGCTCGTCGACATCGTGGCGGCAAGCATCGGCGAGCTGGAGGGCGAGCTGACGCGCTGACGTCCAGTCGGCTCAACGGCGCGCGCGGCCCGACGCTCGACCGATCGTGTACGGAGCCAGCGCCTCTCGGACCGCCTGCCGCACGACATCGAGCGTGGAGCGTCGATGGACGTGCTCGAGCAGGGCCTCGTTGATGAGCGTCTGGTAGTTGCCGCCGCCCGCTCCGTCGACGAGACCCCGGAAATATTGCAACACCGCGTTGTCGAGCCGGATCGAGATCTTGGTTTTCCCCGGCTCCGCCTTCACGATGGCTCCACGGCGCGCCCGCGAGAAATCGATGTCGCGGGACTTCTCAGCGACGACTTTCTTCATAGAGCACCGCTGAGCCCCAACGTCACGAAACGCTCCTCATCGACGGCGTCGGGATCCGCGCGGGTCAGCGCACGATCGTCCGCGAACACGGTGACCGCGTCTGCGAAGCTCACGCGATGACTGCGGAGGTTCGCTGCCGCCTTGCGCGGATCCCACTCGAACCGCACCCTGGCAGGCGAGCTGACCCGCTAGGGTCGGCCTTCCCGGCACCTCAGCGGGTGGAGCCACGCGTGCAGAC
>Ga0210377_10001737_pt1 | contig 19529 bp, 21 predicted proteins | sample PLM4_65_b1redo_FD_155480 | JGI IMG/M metagenome (GOLD analysis project Ga0210377, IMG submission 155480) | Groundwater sediment microbial communities from an aquifer in East River, Colorado, USA - PLM4_65_b1 redo | ecosystem: Environmental > Terrestrial > Soil > Riparian zone | place: USA: East...
ACGCCGGGATCAACGCCGTGCTCCGCGCCTATGTCGAGCGTCGCAGGTCGGACGGGCAGGGCAACGCGTAACGAAGGGCAGTAGGCAATGGGCAGTAGGCAGTGCGCCGTGTGTTCCCCCCACTGCCCATTGCCAACTGCCCACTGCCCACTGCCCACTGCCTCAGGACGCTGCTAACTTCCCTCCATTGGCCGGGGAGATCCCATGAAACGTTTCGCACTCGCCTGTCTCGCTGCGCTCGGCGCCCTGTCGGTTGCGCCATCTGTATATCCGCAGGCCGGAGTGGGAGATGGCGAGAACGCCGCGCCGACCGACTACTCCAAATGGAGCCCGCAGGCGCTCGAGGCCGAGCTCAACCGTCGCGCCGTCATCGAGCGCAAGGTGCTGATGCCGATGCGCGACGGCATCCACCTGTCGACCGACATCTATCGGCCGAAGGACGCAGCTGGCCCGGTGCCGACCATCTTCGTTCGCACACCCTACAACATGAACACGTTAGCCGGCGGCGGCCTGCGCCAGGCCGTTGAGGCGGTCGATCGCGGTTATGCTTACATTCTCCAGAACGAGCGCGGCCGGTATTTCTCCGAGGGCAAATACGAGATCCTCGGCTATCCGCGCACCGATGGTTACGACGCGCTGACCTGGATCGCGGACCAGTCCTGGTCGAACAGGAAGGTCGGCACGCTCGGCTGCTCCTCCACCGCCGAGTGGCAGCTGCAACTTGCTGCGACGAACCACCCCGCCCACGCAGCGATGATCCCGCAGGCCTCCGGCGCCGGCATCGGCCGCGTCGGCGAATTCCACGAGCAGGGCAACTGGTATCGCGGTGGCGTGCCGCGCGTGCTGTTCGGCGTCTGGCTTTACAACACCGACAACCCGCTGCGCGCGCAGATTCCCGAAGACCTCGATCCGCAGACCCGCCAGCGGCTTTCGTCCTACGGCGACCTCGATCCCAAGAAGCCGACCGTCAACTGGAACGAGCAGGTAAAGCACCTGCCGTTCGCGGAGATGCTGACATCGCTCGGCGAGCCGCCGGGCGCCAACGAAGAGCTGATCGCACGCAACCTTCCGGACGATCCGGCCTGGTTCAAGGGCGGGCTCTACCACGACAACGAGAAATGGGGTGTTCCGGCGCTGTGGTACGACAGCTGGTACGATGTCTCGATCGGGCCGAACCTCGCGCTGTTCAATCACGCAACCAAGGCGGGCGTCGACGCCGAGACGCGCGACAACCAGTACGCCATCGTCGGGCCCAACGTGCACTGCGCCTATGCCGGGCTTGGACCCAACTACAGGTCCGGCGACCGCCAGCTCGGCGATACCAGCTTCGACACATCCGGCCAGATGTGGGCGTTCTTCGACCGCTTTCTGAAAGGCCAGGCCGATCGCTTCCCGTCGACGACGCCGAAGGTCCGCTACTATTCGATGGGCGAAAACAAGTGGAAGGAAGCGAGCCAGTGGCCGCCAAAGGAGGTGCAGGAGATGCGGCTCTACCTCCACTCCAGCGGCAAGGCCAATTCGGTGTTCGGCGACGGCAAGCTGAGCTTCACAGCGCCGGGCAACGAGCCCGCCGACAGCTTCGTCTACGACCCCAAGACGCCGGTGCAGACCATCGGCGGCGGCGATTGCTGCAATGGCGGCGTGGTGGTTCCCGGCGCGTTCGACCAGCGCCCTGTCGAGGTGCGCCACGACGTGCTGGTCTACACATCCGATCCGCTGAAGGAGCCGGTCAAGATCGCCGGCTTCGTCGACGCGATCCTTCACGTGTCATCGGACGCGAAAGATACGGACTTCGCGGTCAAGCTGGTCGACGTGGCGCCCGATGGAAACGCCTACATCATCGACGACACTATTTTCCGCGCGCGCTTCCGCGAGGGCTACAACCGCGAAGTCTTCATGGAGAAAGGCAAGACCTACAAGATCGACTTCACGCCGATGTCGACGGCCAACGTGTTCCTGCCGGGACACCGCATCCGGGTCGAAGTTACGTCATCCAACTTCCCGAAATTCGTGCGCAACCTCAACACCGGCGGCCGCAACGAGTTCGAGAAGGAAGGCGTCGCCGCCACCAACGAAGTGAAACACTCCAGATCGGCGCCGTCTTATCTCGTCCTGCCGGTGATCAAGTAACCCTAGTTGCTGCTGCTCAGCACGAAGGTGTTCCCGTCCGGGTCACGGAAAGTCGCAAACGTGCCCCAGGGCTGCTTGGTCGGCGGCGAGACGAACTCGACACCCTTCGCCTTCAGCTTCTCGTAGGAATACTCGACATTGTCCGCCGCGAAGGCGCCGTTGAAGAAAGAGCCGACACGATCCTCCTGGCCCTCGGGTGTGAACAGCACCACGCGCGTCTGCGCCCCGCCGGGAATGATCAGCTCGATCCAGCGCTGCTTTTCGCCCATGGGCTGGTCGGTGTTGACCTTGAAGCCCATCTTCTCGGTCCAGAAGGCGAGGGCCTTGTCCTGATCGCGGTTTGGGATCGATACGAATTTCACTTGCTTGATCATGGCGTCCTCCAACGCAAGGATTTTGCGGCCTGGCGTTGCGGAACGGAAGGCTTGAAACTATTGCTATGGCAATGGCTGCCAATAGCTCCTTCGAGATCGACCGCTACGTCATCGACACGCTGATGCGCGACATTGTCGGGCACGACCGCCGGCCATCGGCCTATCTCGTCTATCTCGCCATCGTCGGACACGCGGCCGACGGCGCGAAAGGGCTCAGCCATGGCGACCTGGCGGAGGCGACCGGTCTGTCACGCCGCTCCGTGCAGGACGCCGTTTCGCACCTTGCCCGCCGTAAGCTGATCGAAGTCCAACGCGTCGGCCCGACCGAGACGGCGCTCTATCGCGCGCTTAGACCATGGCGGCGCTGAAACGAAACGGCGGCGCAGTCGCCCGCGCCGCCGTCTCTTAGTCCATAGCCCGGTCTAGTTGGCCGGTCCGCTGGCTGCAGCCGGAGCCGCGGCCGTTGGCGGGCCGTTCGGGATCGTCTTCGACTTCATCAGCTTGGGCGTCTCGAGGAAGACCGCCGCGTCATCGCCTGCCTCGGTATAGGCCGGCCAGGTGAACCCGTCGGCGCAGGTCAGCGACTTGGCCTTGGGATCCATCTTGTAGAACGCCACCCAGCAGGAATTCACCCGCTTCGCCACGGCGCGTTCCTTGTCGCCCGCCTTGCCTGATGCGCTCTGCGCCCAGCTCGACGTATCGATCGAGTCGAACGCGAACATGATTTCGGCCGAGTGCACCGCGCCGTTCTTCCACTCTGTCTTCCGGAAGTCCGGCACGTATTCGAAGTGATAGAGCCAGGCGCCCGCGCCGGCATCGCCGGCCTTGGTTGCGATGGTGCGCGCGCCATCGAACCCGCCCTCGCCGCCGTTCGAGCCAATCAGCACGGGCGTGTCGATCTCGGTTCCGGCGTTGAGTGCATCGACCGTGGCCGTGGTCTTGAACTTGCCGTCGATCGGAGCGCCAAGGCCGCGCTGAGTGGCCTGGTTGGCGACCAGCGTCTGCGCCGAGACAGCGCGAAGCTGCGCCGCCGTTGCGGTCTCGGGCAGGCCGAGCGCCTTGGCCGCCTCGACGCTCTTCTTCTCAGCGTCCGCCAGCTTCGTGCCCGGCGCCAGTGATGCGCCGGATTCGACGACCGCCTTCTGGTAGAGCCCTTTGGCGGCCGGGATGGACAACAGGTTCACCACCATGGCCGCACCTGCCGACTGGCCTGCGACGGTGACGTTGTTGGGATCTCCTCCGAACACTGATGCGTTGCGCTTCACCCATTCGAGTGCCGCAACCGCATCCATCAGCGCGAAGCCGCCCGTCCATCCGGTCGCGCCGGCTTCCTTGGTCAGCGCCGGGTGTGCGAACGATCCAAGAGAGCCGAGGCGATAGTTGATCGGGATGGTGATCACGCCCGCCTTGGCGTTGCTCGTGCCGTTGTAGCTGCCCAAATGACCGGCGCCGAGATAGGACGCGCCGCCATAGAGCCACACGACGACCGGCGCATTCGCAGCATTCGCCGGCGCGTAGACCGAGAGATAGAGGCAATCCTCCGACTGGACGCCGGCGACCCCTCCGCCGTTCGCGGTCTTGCCGTCGATGTTTACCGGCTGGGGGCAGGGCGCCTCGTTGGCGACCGCCGCGCGCTCATAGCTCCACTTGTCCGGCTTCTGCGGCGCCTTCCAGCGCAGCTCGCCGACGGGCGGCTTGGCGAACGGCACGCCCCGGAAGACGTTGACGCCATCTTTGCTTTCGCCAACCAGCACGCCGCTATCGATGGTGGCCTTCGCCGGCGCCGGCTTTGCGGCGGCAGGCGTCTGCGCCAGAGCGGGGCTGGACGCCAGCAGCACGGCGCCGATCAACCCAGAGATATGAGCCTTCATGATCTGTGTCTCCCTTGAGCGCCGGATATTTTCCCAGCTAACCGTCAGCATGGACGGTTCCTGGTGAGCCGGCAATCTCTTGGCGTGGCGGCCGGTCTCGCCTTCGATCAAAAGCCTGCTAGCTTCCGTTTGCGTCTGCGGGACTGGCCGGGAACAGGGATAGCGACCTCAATATGTTGAAATGGCTGAGCCTGATCACCGTGCTCGCCTTGGCAGCGGGCGTTGCTGGGGGCTGGGCCGTCAGCCGCTGGGGCGGGGAGGACCTGCGCAGCCTTACGGAGCAGATCGAATATCTAGGCGCCCTCTGGCTCAACCTTCTGCGGATGACGATCATTCCGCTGGTCTTCTCGCTGCTGGTCACCGGCATTGCATCGGTCGCCAACGCGGCGGCGACCGGAAAGCTCGCTGTGCGATCGATCTTTGTGTTTGCGGTGCTGATCGTCACTGCGACTGCGTACGCCTGTCTTGTGCTGCCGCTGGTCTACACGCTTTGGCCGGTCGATCCCGACGCTGCCCGGGGCTTCATTGCCGGCGCGGGCGCCAAGCCAGTACAGGCAGCATCACCGCTCTCGATCGGCGAATGGCTCGCGAAGCTTGCGCCGTCGAACCCGGTCGCAGCTGCAGCCGAAACCGCTGTCCTTCCGCTTACCGTGTTTGCGATCTTCTTCGGCTTTGCCGCGACCCGTCTTCCAGCGCAGCAGCGCGAGCCGATGGTGGCGTTCTTCCGCGCCGTCGCAGACACCATGATCGTCATTGTGCGCTGGGTGCTGTTCGCGGCGCCACTCGGCGTGTTTGCTCTCTCGCTCGGCGTTGGCCTGCGCTCCGGTACGGACGTGGTCGGACTGCTCGTCCAATACGTCGTCGTCGCCTGTGTCGTTACCTCAGGCATCGTCGTGATGGCTTTCGTGTTCGCGGTGCTCTGGGGCCGCGCAAATCCGGTGAGATTCCTTACTGCAGCGGCGCCTGTGCTTGCAGTCGCCTTTTCCAGCCGCTCTTCGCTCGCTTCACTGCCTCTTATGGTCGAACGTATGCGCGATGCGATGGATGTTCCGGCGCGCACCGCAAATGTCACCCTGCCGCTCGCTGTCGCGATCTTCCGCATGACCAGTCCAGTTACCAATCTTGCAGTGGTTTTTTTCTCCGCTGCAGTCTTCGGTGTAGAGCTCGGTCCAGCCCAGATTGTAGCCGGCGCTTTCGTCGCCATCGCAATCAGCGTCGGGTCGGTCGGCCTTCCCGGTGAGATTTCCTTTGTCGCCAGCGTCGCGCCGATCTCGATCGCCATGGGCGTGCCGATCGAGTTGCTGGGAATATTGGTCGGCGTCGAGGCGGTTCCCGACATTTTCCGAACCCTCGGCAATGTCTCGGGCGACATGGCCGCGACCGTGATCACCAATCGGGGCGAGAAACCTAGCCTGGCAGAGGCGCCGGCCGCCTGACCACGCGAACCGCCGCCAACACTTCGCTGATGGCCGAGACGACCACGTCGGGCTTGAAGAAGAAGAAAGCGTGGTTGGACTCCGGCACAATCTGCAGCCGTCCGCGGCTCGACCAGGTCGCAAGATCCGCCTGCAGCTTGCGCCAGACGACCTCGTTGACCGGCGTGCTCATCCCGGCCTCCAGCCCATCGACGGAAAGCAGATAGGCATCGTGCGCATCCGCCTTGCGGCGCGCCTGGGTCTGTTCCGGCAGCTCGCGCGCCAGCACCACGACCGGCCAGTTCTGGAAGTCGCGGTATTGCCCGGCGATCGCAAGGGTCCTGGCGCGCTGGCGAGCTTCGCGCGCATTGGCCTCGGCGGATTTCGGAAAGAACGCCTTCACATCGTCCGCGATCGACGGGTCGGTCGGGTAGGGCGTCAGGCGCAACAGTCCGGTCCACCTGAATGCAAGACCGAGCTCCTGCGTTGGCGTGACATACTCGCCGGCAGCAAGTCCCGCCTCGCGGAAGCGGAGTTCCTGGTCGGGGTGAGAGCTGTCGGCAAACACAAGTCCCGCGATCTCGTCGCGATAGAGGCCGGCGAAAATCATGTTGTAGAGCCCGCCGCGCGAATGGGCGACCAGCACATAGGGCGGCTTCTCGCCTGCCGCTTCGAGCGCAGCATGGAGATCGCGCGCGACTTCTTCGGGATTGAACTGCCCGGTCGCCGGATCGCTCCAGAGGATGCCGGCGCGGCTATAGGCGCAGGCGCGGGCCGTCTGCGAAACCTTTTTCAGGACGGGCGTCCAGCCGAGTGAACCCAGCATGTCGCCCCCGGACTGGAAGACGACCGTGGGGCCGTTCTCGCCCCGGCAGTCGATCTGGATATGCCGCCCGCCGCCGACATCGACCAGCTTGCCCTGGACCGGATGGGCTTTCGTGGCCTCGGCGGCGAGGAAGCTCTCGCATCCTGCCAGCGCCGCCAGAAGAGGCAGCGCGAGCGCGAGCATCAGCGCCCGCGCTCGCAACCCTATCGGCTCTGCGGAACCCAATTGCATAGAGGCGTTTTAGGCGCCCGGCTGGCCTAGCGCCACATCACAATCCGGTAAGGAGCAGATCGCGGCCTACTTGATAGTGATGAGAATGGGCCCGAAATCGCTCTGGATCTCGAAGCTGTCGCCGGATTTCTTGTCGTCCGGATACTCGCTGCACAGCTCCTGGCCGAGCGCATCGGGGGTCAGGCACAGCTTCTTGCCGTCGACACGGTACTTGCCGCCCATCCCGCTCGGGTCGGCATAGGTGCCGTCCGGCTTGTAGGCGAGGTCGAACTCCATACCCATGACGCTCAGTTTCGCGCCTTTTTCGAGAATGGTCTTGATAGTTACAGACTCGTCGGCGAAGGCCGGCGCGGCAGCCAGCATCAGGCTGGCAGCGATGCCAAGTTTCAGCAGTTTCATTTGAGTCTCCCAAGAACCCTGTTTGGTAGCGCACACTGAAGCGCCGCCTTCGATGCCCCGCAAGGGGTGGATACAGCACTCCAGCGGCGAACTCTGCCGAGCGGTTCGTTGAACTAACGGATCGAGACGTTCATTTCGCCGACGTTGGGGTCGGTGATGATGAAGCTGTCGCCGGATTTCTTGCCGTCCGGATAAGTCGTGCACTGGTTGTCGAGGCCGAAGGCCGCAACCGTGATGCAGAGTTTGCTGCCGTCGACCTTGTAGGTGCCCTCGAACTGGCCGTCGAAGCCCGAGAAAGTGCCGTCGGGCTTGTAGTCGATATTTCCGGTGTTCCCCATCACCGACATGGTGATGCCTTTCTCCATGACGGCTTTGAGAGTGTCCGACGGCGGGGCCGGCGTCTGCGCCAGCGCCGGCGCCGCAAGCAGGCCAGCAATGAGAGCGATGGTCGCAAGTCTCATGAATGTCCTCCCAGTCGAAAGGTTGGGTTCCCGGCGCTAGCGAACAGGCGCCGACGCGGTGCGCGTGGAAGAAAATCCTAGCGGATTTTCACATTCATCGCGCCCATGTCGGTCACGATCTCGAACGAGTCGCCGGACTTCTTGCCGTCCGGGTATTCCGTGCACTGGTTCTCGATCATGCCTGGAATGGTGAGGCAAAGCTTCTTGCCGTCGGCCTTCCACGTGCCGGCGAACGCGCCGGCCATGCCGCTGAAGCTGCCGTCGGCCTTGAAGTCCATATCGATCTCCATGCCCATCACGTCGAAGATGACGCCTTTGGCGGTCACCTCCTTGACGGTGTCAGAGGGCGGCGCAGCTTCCTGCGCCAGGGCCGGCGCAACAATCAAAGCCGCGGCGAGTGCGATGGCGGTCAGTCTCATTCAGGTCCTCCCAAGGAAACGCTTGAGTTTCCGATAGCAATAAATCCGTCCCCGATAAAGGGCCCGCGAGCACACAAAGGTGCAATCAGGCGGCTGGAGGTGATAAGGCCGGCCCCATGGGCTTCCACGCTACCTGTCTCACGCTTTTTCCCGAGGCCTTCCCGGGCCCGCTGGGCGTTTCCATCGTCGGGACGGCCAGGGAGAAGGGTCTGTGGGAGCTGGAAACCGTCGACATCCGCCAGTTCGGTCTCGGCAGGCACAGGACGGTCGATGACACGCCGGCCGGCGGCGGGGCCGGAATGGTGATGCGGGCCGACGTTGCGGCCAGCGCCATCGACAGCATCGAACAGGCCGGCCGGCCGCGCCTCTACCTCTCGCCCCGAGGCGCGCCGCTGACCCAGGCGCGGGTCCGCGAACTCAGCTCCGGACCGGGCGTCATACTTCTCTGCGGGCGGTTCGAGGGGCTGGACGAGAGAGTCATCGAGGGGCGGAGCCTCGAGGAAGTGTCGATGGGCGATTTTGTGCTGGCGGGTGGCGAGGTCGCCGCCCAGGCGCTGATCGAGGCCTGCGTCCGCCTCCTGCCGGGAGTGGCCGGAAACGCCGAATCCATCGCCGAGGAAAGCTTCGAAGCAGGGCTCCTGGAGCACCCCCACTACACTCGTCCTCCGGTCTGGGAGGGCAGGGAGATTCCGCCCGTATTAACCTCCGGGGATCACAACAAGGTCCGGGCCTGGCGGCGAAATCAGGCCGAGGAGTTGACGAAAGCCAGAAGACCGGATTTATACGCCGCTTCCCGGGGCTCGCTGCCTTCCGGGGCCCCGAATGCTGCGCGGACGACGCCGCGCGACGGAAAGACCTGAACAATGGCCGCCAAGCTCATCCAGACCCTCGAAAGCGAGGAAATCGCCCGCGTGACTGGCGGCAAGGCCCGCCCTGATTTCGCGCCCGGCGACACACTCCGCGTCAATGTCCGTATTTCGGAAGGCGACCGCGAGCGCATCCAGGCGTTCGAGGGCCTTTGCATCGCGCGCTCGGGCAAAGGCCTCAACGAGAGCTTCACCGTCCGCAAGCTGTCGTTCGGTGAAGGCGTGGAGCGGGTGTTCCCGGTCAACTCGCCCGTTCTCGAAAGCATCGAAGTCCGCCGCAAGGGCAAAGTCCGCCGCGCCAAGCTCTATTATCTGCGCGGCCGCACCGGCAAACGCGCCCGCATCGCCGAAAAGACCGGCGCGCGCGAAGACGCGGACGAAGCCTCCGAGAGCTAGGGCTTCCGGCCTTTTCCTGTCGTTTGAAGCCGATGCTGCTCGCCGTGCACGCGGGGTTCGTGAACGCATGCGCGCAAAGCAGAACGGCCCGTCCCAAGACACGTAAGGGCGGGCCGTTCCGTACTCGAATTCTACGCTGCTCTACGAACGCGCGTCGGCGAGATTCCATTGATAGTAGACGTCGTGCCCGCACATCGACTGCGCAACGCCGCCAACCGAACCAGGCGAGAAGCGGGCGTTGCGCACCCATTTCGCGGCGGCTTCATCAAGCCTCGGGAAACCGCTCGATCCGGCGATGCTTACCGACTGGATGCGGCCCTTGTCGGTGACGCACACCTCGAGGTGTGTCGTGCCCTGTTCGGACGCGCGAACTGACTGCACAGGGTAGGGCGGCTTGTCGGTAGAACGCAGCTTGGGCGGCACGCGGTTCGATCCGCTGATCGGTCCCGGCGTTACGGCGACGGCCGGAACTTCCGGCGCTGGCGGTGCGGTGATCACCGGCTCTTCGGGCACGAACGGGATATCCGGCGCGACAAGTTTGGGCTGTTCGACCTCGACCTTCTCGACCGGTTTTTCTTTTTCCACGGGGAGCGGCAGGCGCTCTTCTTTGGGCGCCATGAGGAAGACTTCCATCTTCTTCTCGATCATGGGCACGAAGTCGTAGGCGAGGCCGCTGCTGAAGACATAGCCGGCGCCGGCCGTCATCAGCGCCGCGGCGATGATTCCAGCCACGCGCGTGCGGCGCCCGGAATGTTGAATGGTTCCATACATTGACCGCCTCCTCGCATCGCCCGCTGGGCCCGATTGCCTGCTGGGTCTGTTCTCAGGAATATAGGATCGCTCAACCGCGATCACAAAGTACTGTGCAGGTCGAGAACGCAGTACCGTTGGATCAGGTTCCGAAACGATCGTTTCTCTATTGAGGCAGACTCATGTCGAAAGATGGCGGGACATGGCGAGTGTTTGTCCCTTACGACACGGTCATCTTCAGACGACCGTGCATGCCGACATTACGGCGTGACCAGTTGTGAAAACGTTTGAGCCGGGGATTGGCTGCGACCTGGACTGTTTCAGGCCTTGGGCAGGCTTTCATTGCCGCCATTCAGTGCGCGCTGCATCAGCACGGTGTCGCACCAGCGCCCGAATTTGAAGCCGGAGCCTTCGATCCGCCCGCAGTCCCGGAAGCCCTGCGCGGCGTGCAGCCTCACCGACGCGAGATTGACGGCGCCGTCTCCGATCACCGCCACCATCTGGCGAAAGCCGAGCGCCTCGCTTTCGCGGATCAGTTGCACGAGCAGCAGCTTGCCGATGCCGCGGCCCTGAACCTCAGGGGCGAGATAGATCGAGTCCTCAACGGTGAAGCGATACGCAGGCCGCGTGCGAAACGGTCCCGCATAGGCATAGCCGGAGACTTTTCCGGCTTCGGTTGCGGCGACGATGTACGGGAACCGCCCTGCCGCCAGCATCGCATAGCGCGCGCCCATCTCTGTCCGCGACGGCGGATCGTATTCATAGCTCGCCGTGCCGGTGAGGACGGCATGGGCGTAAATGGCGGTGATGGAGTCGAGGTCGGCTTCCGTCGCCGGACGTATGGCGACAGCTACAGTCAAGTCACGCGCTCGACCATCAGCTTCTTGATCTCGGCGATGGCCTTGGCCGGGTTCAGCCCTTTGGGGCAAACCTGCGCGCAGTTCATGATGGTGTGGCAGCGGTAGAGCTTGAACGGATCCTCGAGATCGTCGAGGCGCTCACCCGTGGCCTCGTCGCGGCTGTCGATGATCCAGCGGTATGCCTGCAGCAGCGCTGCCGGTCCGAGGAATTTATCGCCGTTCCACCAATAGCTCGGACATGCGGTCGAGCAGCACGCACACATTATGCACTCGTAGAGCCCATCGAGCTTCTTGCGGTCGTCTTCCGACTGCTTCCACTCCTTCTGCGGCTCGGGCGTCGTCGTCTTGAGATAAGGCTGCACGTAGGTGTGCTGGGCGTAAAAAGTGCTGAGGTCGGGCACCAGGTCCTTCACCACCGCCTGGTGGGGCAGGGGTGCGATCGTGACCGTGCCCGAGAACTCGTCATGGCCCTTTGTGCAGGCGATGGTGTTGCGCCCGCCTATGTTCATCGCGCAACTGCCGCACACGCCTTCGCGGCACGAGCGGCGGAAGGTCAGCGTCGGGTCGATCTCGTTCTTGATGTAGATCAGCACGTCCAGGATCATCGGGCCGACCTTGGACATGTCGACGCGATAGGTGTCCCAGCGCGGTTTCTTCCCGTTCTCCGGATCGTAGCGATAGATCTTGAAGGTGCGGACCTTCTTCGCCCCCTCGGGCTTCGGCCAGGCCTTGCCGGACTGGACGACCGAATTGCGCGGAAGGGCGAGTTCGACCATGAAATTACAGCTTCCCCGAAGACCTCAAATCTGGCGGCAATCTAGCCGGGGATTCATAAATTGAAAGCGTTGAGACGAAGCGGGTTTTTCCGCCTCAACGCCTGCCGAAAAGCCGTGCGATTCGTGCAAAAATCCCGCGCCTGACCACCGGTTGGCGGGCCATGTCCAGCATCTCGGTTACACCGCCCTCGTATAGCGCCTTGGCGAGCGCATCGGGTCCCTTGCGGCGGCCCATCTCCAGTTCGATGCGGTAGATCGGCGCCGGCGCCACGAAGCGTATCAGGTCGCCGTCCTTTAGCCGCATCGTCTCGAATCCGTCGGCGGGAAGACGCGGGCGGGCGAAGGCGAAGCCGGACTGCTTGGAGCCCTCGAACATCGGCTGCGGCTCCTTGGCGAACTGGACGGTTTCGCCCGGGGTCACGCGCACGCCCTGGAGATGCACCAGCTTGGCGAACTGCCGCACCGTGTTGGCGGCAAGGTTCAGCATGGCAAGATCGGCCTTGGCCTCGCCCTTCTGGGGAGCGGCGAGCACGAACTCCACCCGCGCCTTGCCGCCCGGGCCCATCGTATCGCCCGATTTCTTCAGCGAAGATCCGAATGTGCAAACATAGGCAAAGCGCCGTTCACCCTCGGGCGGCACCACCATCACGTCGACCGGCGGTCCCGGCTCCCGGGACTTTCCGGCCCAGCCTTCGGTGTCCGAAAAGGCGACATGCGGCTCGCCGATATGCCGCGTGAGATGCAGCTGCATCTCCTCGCGGAACTCCTCGCCTGTCAGGCCGGTTTCGGTCCGGCGACCCCAGATATTCTGCATATCGGCGGTAATGGTTATTCAAGAGCCAAGCGTCAATTGCGCGACTGCAACTGTCGCAGCAAGACCATAAACCGCCGCCGTCGCGCCGGGAATCCCAATCGCGATTTTGTCAGGATGGAACTTCGAGGAAACCCCATGCTAAATCAAGCAATCGCCTCGTCGAGCATCAGTGCGCGCACGAAACGAACCGGCGGCGAGCCGTGGCTGAGCGCCGTGTCGTGGTACTTTTTGAGATCGAACTTCGCGCCCCATTTCGCCTCGATATCCTTGCGCAGCGCATGGTGTTCGCTCCAGCCGACATAGTAAGTCGCAAGTTGCCCTGAGCTAACCCGCGCCCGCGTCCATTTGCCCGCCGCTTCGCGCTCTTCCTGGAACGCCTCCTGGATCATGAACTTCATGGCTGTGGCCTCGTCCCAGCCTTCAACATGCACGCCCTGGTCGAGGATGGTGTTGGTCACCGACCGGAGCCGCATCTTGAGGTTGGTCAAACGGCGGAACGGGTTGTCGGCGCCGAAGCCCTGCTCGATCATCATGTCCTCGGCATAGCAGGCCCACCCTTCGATGAAGGCGCCTGAGCCGAGCACAGCGCGGGTGACGCTCGGGTGTTTGTTGGCATGCCACAGCTGTACATAGTGTCCCGGCATCGCCTCGTGGACGCCGAGCTCGTAGAGCATGTGCGAATTGTATTCGCTGAGGAAGGATTTGGTCTGCGCGTCGGTCCAGTCCTTCGGGATCGGCGAGATCGCATAGAAAGTATCGAGCTTGCGGTCGAGCGGGCCGGGTGAATCGCAATAGGCCACCGAGACGCCCTGCTGGAATTTCGGCATCTCGATCACTTTGACAGGCGCATCGGGCAGGGTGATCAGCCCATGGTCGCGGACGTAGGCGGTCGCTTCCTCCAGCGTCTTCTTCGCGTCCTCCATCAACTTTTCGCGCGCTGGTCTCTGCTCGCCGGCGAGCTTGAGGGCCGCGGCGATGGTCGCCAGCTTCTTTGCTTCGCTGCTCAGCTTGGGCAGCAGTTTTGTCAGCGGCGATCTCGCCACCAGCGGTTCGGCGATCGCGAACATCTCCTCGCGGATCGCCTCGGCGTCCGCCTTCGCCTTGGCAGCCAGCTCCGCGCGCGGGATCGGCGAGTTGATCGAAAGCCGCAGCTTGTCGTCGTAGAGGGCGCCGAGCCGGAAATCGCCCTTGGCATTGGGCACGAGCTCCTTGTCGATCCAGGTCTGATGCTCGGTTACCGCCGCCTTGGCCTTTTCCGCAGCCGCCTTCAGCCGCGTTAGATCGGCCGGTCCGAGGCCGCTCGACTGCGCGAGGATCAGATCGTCGATGATCGAGATCGCCCCGCCATTCTGTCCCGAATAGGTCTGGGCGTGGACCTGCGGCACGCGCGCCGGCTCGAGCTGCTTGCGCGTCTCCGCCAGCAGGTCGGGCAATTTCTCCATCCGCGATGCGGCGGCGATCAGGCGTTGGCTGAGCGGGGCGAACTCGCGGGCCATCAGATTGTAGAGCGAATTACCGGCCGTGCCGGAATAGGTGAGGGGATCCCACGCCCAGTCCTGCACGCGATCAGCCATGAAGGCGTTGAGCTCGAGCTGTTCGGCCAGCATGGCGGCGTCGACCTGGTTGTCGCGGGAGAGTTTGGTCCGGTCGATCGCGGCGAGGGCGTCGTTGGTTTCCTTGGTGAGTGCTGCTCGCGCCGCGCGCCCTGTGGCGCTGACATCGTCGAGTTCGGCGTCAAAACGATGATCGCCCAGGAAGGTCGCGTAGGCGGGATTCAACCTCGCCGTGGCGTCGAGCCATTTTTCTCCCAACGCCTTGAATGCGTCGTCGGCCGAAGATCCTGCCGGCTTCTGCTCGCCGCAGCCGAGCAGCGGCGCCAGCGCTACTGAGGAAGCAAGCGCCATCGCGCTGCGGCGAGAAATCGGAAGCGTCATGGCTGTATCCCCGGCTGGAATGCAGAGACCTTGCGCCGCCGCCGCTTGGCCGGTCAAGCGCCTGCCCCGGCGTCACAGATCTGGCATCACGAATCGTGATGAAGCTCATTCACGCAACGAGCTATGCGGATGTCGTGCGCCGGCGCATTCTGTTCGTAGATCAACATCAGGGGAAAACGCAAAATGGCGATCGATTTCGAGATTCCAGCGGAAGCAAAGGCCGTCCGCGAGAGAGTCCGCCAATGGGTCCATGACGAATGCGCCCCCGCCGAAAAGCGCCTGCTCGACGGCGGTGATTACAAGACCATCCTCGGCGAGCTGCGCACCAAGGCGCGCCGTCAGGGCCTGTGGTGTCCGTTCATCCCGAAGGAGCATGGCGGCATGGGCCTCGGGCCGCTGGCCAACGCGCTCGTCCAGATGGAGCTGGGCGAAAGCTATCTCGGTGCGCTCTCCATGAATACGCAGGGGCCCGACGACGCCACGATGATGACGCTGCTGGAGCACGGCACGCCCTATCAGAAGGAGAAATTCCTCAAACCCCTTCTGAACGGAGAAAAACGCATCTGCTATTCGATGACCGAGAAAGCCGCCGGCGCCGATGCCACCGGCATGCAGACGCGCGCCGAGCGCAAGGGCAACGACGCCTACCTCCTCAACGGCGAGAAATGGTTCTCCTCGGCCGCCAGCGCCGCCGACATTGCGCTGGTGATGGCCAAGACCGATCCGGACGCGCCGCGCCACAAGCAGTTCTCGACCTTCCTCGTCGAACTGCCCAACCCCGGCTACAACATCAAGCGCGACATCGAGACCATGGCGATCGAAAGCCCATTGTCGCAGATCCTCGGTCACACGCACTCGGAAATCGAAATCAAGAACCTGGAAGTGCCGGCGGAGAACCTGCTGGGCGGGGAGGGCAACGGCTTCAGCATGGGCCAGCACCGGCTCGCCTATGGCCGCCTGCGCCACGGCATGCACAACGTCTCGATGGCGCAGCGTGCTTTGGATCTTGCAGCCAAGCACGTCACCAACCGCACCACATTCGGCAAGAAGCTCGACGAGCGCCAGGCCGTGCAGTTCATGCTCGCCGAATGCGCCAGCCAGCTCTACATCGCGCGCCTGATGCTGCTGCACATCGCCTACAAGGCCGAACACAAGATGGACATCCGGCAGGAGAACGGCATCGCCAAGGTCTATCTCGCCAACATGGTGCACAAGGTGGTCGACACGGCGATCCAGCTGCACGGCGCCCTGGGCTACAGCCGCGATACGCCGCTGGCCGCCTGGTACACCCACATCCGCTCGCAGCGCCTGGTCGACGGGCCGGACGAGGTGCACCGCTGGACCACGGGCCGCAACGTGATCAAGGCGTTCAAGGCGACCGGGACGACGGCCGGCGCGTGCGGCGGGGATTTGTTGTAGGAGGATAGGCTTTCACGTAATCCGCAGGACGTGCTCAGGGTGCACTTCGAAGCACGAGGCCCCGCTCGCGCCCCATTGCAGGCAGATCAGACTATTCATTCCGGGAGCGCGACAAGCAACTCAACGCGAGTTCGACAGCGAGGCGACGCTCACATTAGCGTATTGAACGCAGAAGCAAGAAACGAATTGAGTGCGCTCGTCCAGTCGCGAAGCAAATGACTTAGTGAGGTGAGGTTCGAAAGACCCGTCAGCGCGAACAGTGCCGCAAGCCCTGTCACGTTTATGGCTACTCCGAAAAATGCATGCACTGCAAAATGTCGAACCTTTTCGAGCACCGGCGTCGGAGCAGCTCCACTGCTGCTGGGAGGCTCGCCGCTTCCGCTGCCGAATTGTGCAGCGGTGCCTGCCACCCGGTCGCCCTCCTGCGAGACATTGATCTTAAACGCCAAGCCCATCGCAATTATCGAGCCTTAAGGGTTTCATCTAGGTAACTGGCGTGCGCAAGCAATGCGCCGGCGAGGATATTCGACACGAACAAGATCGTCCCCTGATCCTGCATCCAAGTTGGGAGCGCAGTCAGTCTTGGAAACAAATACCTGATTATTATTATAATAATCAAGGCACCGGTAAAATATGCCCAGCTCGCACGGGCGGCATCCGATCTGATGGTATTCCGCGCGCTTCGAACAATCCTATCGACGATAATCATCGTCACGGCCGCCGACGCTAGGAAGTCGAAGGTCATGTCGAAAAACACGTTGTCGATCTTTGGTGCATCGCTGCTCAGCCCTGCCGCTCCGAGCCTGGCCAGCCAAGTGCAGAGGATCGAAAGTATGATTACCGCGATACGATGCATGCCCTGCGCGCCCCACCCTTTTCGCGCAATCGAATGCCAGAACACCGGGCCTTTGGCTCAAAGTCAATACACCCGCGCCTTCGGCTTGATGTACTCGACGTCGTTGGACATCGTGAAGGCGTGCACCGGGCGGTAGTCGATCTTCACGCCGCCCTCGGCATCGACCCAGGCCAGCGTGTGCTTCATCCACTCGGTGTCGTTGCGGTCGGGGAAATCCTCGCGAGCGTGGGCGCCGCGGCTCTCTTTTCGATTGAGCGCCGAGTTCACAGTCGCCGCCGCCTGGACGACGAGATTATCGAACTCCAGCGTCTCGACCAGATCGGTGTTCCAGATCATGCCGCGATCTTGGATCGAGATTTCCGACGTGGCGTTAAGAACCTCGCCGATGCGCTTGACGCCGCTCGCCAGCGTCTCGCCGGTCCGGAAAACGGCGCAGTCGTCCTGCATCGCGCGCTGCATCGAATTGCGGAGTCTCGCCGTGGAGATTCCACCCTTGGCGTTGCGGAACCTGTCGAAGCGCGCGAGATGGCTGTCGCCCGCATCCTTGGGCAGGTCTTGCTGGTTGAGGTTCGCCTCCAGCGCTTCGCCGCACTTGAGGCCCGCCGCGCGACCGAACACGACAAGGTCGATCAGCGAGTTGGAGCCGAGCCTGTTGGCCCCGTGGACCGAAACGCACGCCGCTTCGCCAACGGCCATAAGGCCCGGAACCACTGCATCAGGATTGTCGCCAACCCTGGTCAGCGCCTCGCCATGATAGTTCGTGGGGATGCCGCCCATGTTGTAGTGCACGGTCGGCAGGACCGGGATGGGCTCCTTGGTCAGGTCGACGCCCGCGAAAATCTTCGCGCTCTCGGAAATGCCGGGCAGGCGCTCATGCAGGATTTTCGGGTCGAGGTGATCGAGGTGCAGATGGATGTGATCCTTGGCGGGCCCGACGCCACGGCCGTCGCGGATCTCCATCGTCATCGCCCGGCTGACGACGTCGCGCGACGCAAGATCCTTCACGCTCGGGGCATAGCGCTCCATGAAGCGCTCGCCCTTCGCGTTGGTGAGATAGCCGCCTTCGCCGCGCGCGCCCTCGGTGATCAGGCAGCCTGCGCCATAGATGCCGGTCGGATGAAACTGCACGAACTCCATGTCCTGCAGCGGCAGGTCGGCGCGCAGCACCATGCCGTTGCCGTCACCGGTCTGGGTGTGAGCGCCTGTGCAGGAATAGTAGATGCGGCCATAGCCGCCGGTCGCCAGGATCACGCGCTGGGCGCGATAGCGGTGCAGCGTGCCGTCGTCCAGCTTCCATGCGGTGACGCCCCGACAGGCGCCGTTGTCCATGATCAGGTCGAGCGCGAAATACTCGATGAAGAAGTCGACCGCGTATTTCAGCGACTGACCGTAGAGCGTGTGCAGGATGGCGTGGCCGGTGCGGTCGGCGGCGGCGCAGGTTCGCTGGATCGGGGCTTCGCCGAAATTCTTGGTCATGCCGCCGAAGGCGCGCTGGTAGATCTTGCCTTCCTCGGTGCGCGAGAACGGCACGCCCCAGTGCTCGAGTTCGTAGACCGCGGCGGGCGCCTGGCGGACCATGTACTCAATCGCGTCCTGGTCGCCGAGCCAATCGGCGCCCTTTACCGTGTCGTACATGTGCCAGCGCCAGTCATCATGGCCCATGTTCCCGAGCGAAGCCGAAATGCCGCCTTGCGCCGCGACCGTGTGCGAGCGGGTAGGGAACACCTTGGTGATGCATGCCGTCTTGAGGCCCGCCTGCGCGCAGCCCAGCGCCGCCCGAAGGCCGGATCCGCCGGCGCCGACCACCACGACGTCGTAGGTGTGATCGTTCCAGGCGTAGGCCGTCATCGGGAGGTATCCTTGAGTGCGTAGATCATCAGGTCGCGATTTCCAGCACGGCGAAGCCGGTGGCCGCGAACAGCGCAACGACTATGAATGTGTTGAGCATCAGCAGAACCATGCGCGTGCCGGTCCTGGCGATGTAATCTTCGATCACCACCTGCATGCCGATGCGCATGTGATAGAGAGCGCTGCCCACGGTCAGCAGGATCAGAACGGTGTTGATCGGGTTGGCGACGAAATCGATTGCGTTCTGGTATCCTCCCCGCACGGCGGACAGCAGCGAGATCAGGAACCACGGAACGAGGAAGAGCAGGGCGATCGCCGTTACGCGCTGCGCGATGAAATGATGCGCGCCTTCCTTGGCGGCCCCGAGGCCGCGGACTTTTCCAAGCGGAGTGCGGATCGACTCGCTCATTGCGCGCTTCCCGATCCAGTCAATCCAAGCGGATCGACCCCCGGAACGAGCCCGGCGGCAATCCAGATTGCAGCCGCTCCGGCTATCGAGAGAAAGATCACCAGCCAGCTGGTGAAGCTCGCAAACTTCGGCGCGAAGCCATGACCGGCGTCCCAGAACAGGTGCCGGATACCGTTGAGGGCGTGATAGACAACGGAGAGCGTGAAACCGAACAGGATCACCTGTCCGGGAATCGATGCGGCAATCCCGGCGAACTCGTCATAGCGTTCGGGCCCGAAGGTCATCGCGAACAGCCAGCCGACCACCAGGATCGCGCCGACATAGTTCGCAACCCCCGTGGCCCGATGGAGGATCGAGCCCAGCATGGTCACATGCCACCGCCACACCGAGACGTGCGGCGACATCGGCCGCTTGTCAGTCCATGAGGACATGCGCGTCTATCCCTGCCCGGGCGCAACCATGATTGCACCGCGAA
>Ga0210377_10001738_pt1 | contig 19524 bp, 21 predicted proteins | sample PLM4_65_b1redo_FD_155480 | JGI IMG/M metagenome (GOLD analysis project Ga0210377, IMG submission 155480) | Groundwater sediment microbial communities from an aquifer in East River, Colorado, USA - PLM4_65_b1 redo | ecosystem: Environmental > Terrestrial > Soil > Riparian zone | place: USA: East...
TCCGTCTTTGGCGTTCACAAAAGCCCGCTGAAGTTCTTTGTCCTGTTGTTCAGTGACCTCAAATCGCTTTCTTGGCATTTCCCTATTATATGGCTTTGGTTTCCTTTCTCAATAAGCGTTGGCAGTTTGCGTAAAAGCGGCGATTTGCAAGCCCTCCCTCCACAAGGGCTTTCATGTCTTTTGATGCCAGCTCTTATTATCGTGATGGTGGTTTTTGGGGCGATTTTTGGCTTGCCGCTATTTAGCGCGTGGAAAGTCAGCCGCCAACCTCGCCTTCGAGTCGAAACGACATTCACGTTTGGCGAGAAGAATATTGTCATCACTGACGCGCATTCCGAGTTAAAGCATGACTGGACAAATTATCAAGAAGCGATAGCTACCAAGGATTACTACATTTTGATATTCACGGTCAACAAGAACGCGGCGCGATTTTTTGGGCGGCGAGCCTTTGAATCACCGGAGCAGGAAGCGGCGCTGCGCGATCTGCTGAAACGCAAGTTGAATTTCAAAGGCTAATCGCATCGGCCTCGCCTGCTAGCGAGTCCCGGTGTATGCTATGCTAAACGCAAGCTATCGCATGGAGGCGCGTCATGGCGCAACAAGTCGTTTCCCTCGAAGAATTGATCAAGCAGCTTTCGCCGGATATGAGGCAGGAAACAACGGCGTTTGTTCAATCCTTGCTGGAAAAGCGTCAGCGTAATTTCAGGGGCAAGCTCACCAGGAAGTGGCGCGGTGTTCTGAGCGAGATGCGCGATGAGCATACCTCAACTGAGTTGAAGCATAAGATCACGCAGGAATGGCGCGATGAAGATATTGCTTGACACCAGCGCAATGGTTGAGTTCTTGCTGGATCAACCACGCGCCGATGAGGTCGAAAGATTGCTTCAACAGACATCGCTTGAAGAATTATGTCTGACCGTTTTTGCGCTCGACTCTATAGGCGTTCTCTTCATGCGCCATAAGATGTTCAACGAATTTGTCGAATTCGTTGATGACTGGCTGATCGAGGGCGGGATGAACCATATTGCCTTACAACCTGACGACATGCGCCGTGTCACTGAGATAGTGCAACAATTCAACCTTGATTTTGACGATGCTTACCAATACGTCACCGCTGAGAAACACAACCTGATTCTGGTCAGTTTCGACGCGCATTTTGACAAGACCCCGCGCGGGCGCAAGACCCCCGCCGATCTGCTCAGATCGCCCTGAGAATCTATGCTAACGCTCGAATTCATCATCGAAGCCCTGACCCGGATTCCTGTCAGGGCTGCGACGCCGATTAGCCCGGTCGTGTTCGATTCACGCGAGGTCGTTCCCGGCGCGTTGTTTATCGCGCTGCCCGGTGAAAGCGCCGATGGGCATCAGTTTGTCAATGACGCCGTAAAGCGTGGGGCTGTTGCGGCGATTATCGACCGCGATATTGAGACAACCTATCCTGCGCTCGATCTACGTCCGCAGGCGGGGGCGAAATTTATCTCGCCCCTACCAGTCCCGATTTTGCTGCGGGTGGATAACGCCCTGCTGGCCCTGCAAGAAGTCGCCCGCCAGTGGCATCGACGCTGGCGCGCGCTGCCCGGGCGGCGCACTATCGGCCTGACCGGGAGCGTCGGCAAATCAACGATTAAGGAAGTCATCGCCGCCGTGCTGGGCGTGAGATACCGGGTTCACAAGAACATCGGCAGCTATAATAACGAGATCGGCTGCCCGATCACCGTGCTGGGCCTGACCGACGATCACGAGCGGGCGGCGCTGGAAATGGGCTTCTATGTCCCCGGCGAGATCACGCTGCTGACGGGCATCGCCCCGCCGGATGTGGGGATCGTCACCAATATTTCGCCCGTGCATCTGGAACGGGCGGGCAGCCTTGAGACGATCATTCGCGGCAAGGCCGAACTGCTGGAAGGGCTGCCCCCGGACGGGGTGGCGATCCTTAATCTGGACGATCCGAACGTGATGGCGATGCGGCAGTATACGCAGGCGCGGATCATGACCTATGGGCTGGACGAGAAGGCCGACGTGTGGGCCGGCAGCGTCGAAGGGCTGGGGCTGGACGGCGTTCACTTTCAACTCCATCACGGCCCTGAGTCGCGCCGCGTGACGCTGTCGATGCTGGGGCGGCACAGCGTCTACCCGGCGCTGGGCGCGGCGGCGGTCGGGCTGGCCGATGGCTTGACGCTCGACGAGATCGGGCAGGGGTTGGAGAGCGTCAGGGAACACATCCGGCTGCGGGCGCTGGCCGGGCCGCGTGGATCGCTGCTCATCGACGACACCTACAACGCCAGCCCGGTGTCGGTGATCGCGGCGTTGAATCTGCTGGCCGACCTACGCGAGTACCGGCATGTGGTGGCGCTGGGCGACATGCGCGAACTGGGCAGTTATGAAGAAGAGGGCCATATCAAAGTAGGCCAGCGCGCCGCCGAAGTCGCCGATTGGCTGGTGACGGTCGGCGAGCGCGGCAAGATCATCGCGCGGGCGGCGGTTCACGGAGGGATGACGCCCGATCAGGTCACGGTATGCGACACGCACGAACAGGCTATCGACGCGCTGCGCGCCGGGATACAATCCGGCGACGCGACACTGGTCAAAGGGTCGCGGGCGGTTCACATGGAACAGATCGTGGCGGCGTTAAAGGCAGAGGCGAGTGGCTAGTGACTAGTGGCGAGTGGCGAGTGAACGGCCATAATGGGAGGCCAGTCCATGAATGTCAAGCGATTTGAAGATTTGATTGCGTGGCAAAAGGCGCGAGCGCTCACCCGCTCCATTTATCAAACAACAAACGCGGGCGCGTTTGCGAAAGACGCGGGCCTGCGCTCGCAAATTCAGCGGGCATCCGTTTCAGTTATGTCCAATATTTGTGAGGGATTTGAGCGGAACAACCTCAAGGAATTCTACCGTTTCCTGATGATAGCTAAAGCGTCATGCGGTGAGGTGCGCTGCCAGTTGTACGTTGCTCTGGATACAGGTTACATGACACAAGCACAATTTGATGACCTTAACATGCTTGCGTCCGAAGTGGCGCGAATGATTGGCGGATTAGCCGCCTCTGTCAAACGGAAGTCCCAGAATTCCCCCAATAGGAGTTGAGGCACGATGATCATCACTCGTCACTCGCCACTCGTCACTCGCCACTCGGCATCGGGGGTTTTTTCTTGAGAGACATCGCGTTCGCGTTATCCATCGGCGGGCTGACCTTTCTGGTGACGGTGATCTGGGGCGATCCGTTCATCGCGCTGCTGCATCGGTTCGCCATCGGCAAGAAGGTGCGGCAGGAGATCGCCGACGTGCACAAAGCGAAGATCGGCACGCCGACGATGGGCGGGCTGCTGATCCACGTCCCGGTGCTGCTGGTGACGCTGGGCCTCAACGTCGCGCGGCTGGTCTTGCCGGGAGTCACCGGGCGCTCGATCCTCGTGCCGCTGGCCGCGTTGATTTATTACGCCGTGCTGGGCGCGCTGGACGACTGGGAGGGCATTCGGGGCAAGGGGCCGGTCGGCATTGGCCTGACCGCCCGCGCCAAGTTCGCCGCGCAGGTGGTCGGCGCGCTGGCGCTGGCGTCAGTGATCATGTTCGTGCTGGACATTCACTCGCTGGCCCTGCCGGGGATTCCATTCAAGTTCGATCTGGGCTGGCTATACCTGCCGGTGGCGACGCTGATCATCGTCGGGTTTTCCAACGCGGTCAACCTGACCGACGGGCTGGACGGGCTGGCGGGGATTATCACCGCCAGCGCCTTCGCCTGCTACGCGATTGTCGCCATGCTTCAGGGGCAGGTCTTCCTGATGCAGTTCTGCTTTGTGATGGTCGGCGCGTGTTTCGCCTTCCTGTGGTTCAACGCGCATCCGGCCCAGCTATTCATGGGCGACACCGGGTCGCTGGCGTTAGGGGCGTCGCTGGGCGTGGTGGCCCTGATGACCGGGCAATGGCTGATCCTGCCGATCATCGCTATCGTCCCCGTCGCCGAAGCGCTGTCGGTGATTATTCAGGTGGCGTCCAGCCAACTCAGCCGCCGCTTTCTGGGCGAGGACATCCGCCCGTTCAAGCGCACGCCGCTGCATCACCATTTTGAGTTGGTAGGTTGGAGCGAGACGCAGATCGTTCAACGGTTTTGGCTGGTGGGGATATTAGCCGGGATGGTGGGGGTGGCGCTGTCACTGTTGTGATTGAAGATTGGGGATTTGAGATTGCAGATTGAACGGCGGTTCACCAATTGGCTTCGCAGTGATTAGGATGACAAACGGCCTCAGAGGGCGCGGGTCAAAGCAAACGCGCAAAGGCAATCAGGTGACGCCAATTATATTGCGCAATGATCCCAATTCTGTATCCCAGCAAAATTGACGCGACAATCGCTATGGCCCAGATAACAGGCATTACAAATATTACCGCTACTGCCGCAATTATTGGCGCAACGAGAGCCATGCCCACCAACCGCGCAATGGGTTTGAGTGAATCACGCATGAATGCGCGAAAGTAACGTCTGCTCTTTGACGGGTAGTAGGCTTCATTTACTTTGGCGACTCGTTGGCCCAAGTCTTTGAAGACGACGGGTTTGCCATGTAGATTGCCTAAGAGCTCAATTTGCTGGGAATGGTAGGAAAGCCCATCGGATAGCGCTGTCACGATGTAACTGACTTCATAATCTTCCTGAATTATCGCTGACCCAGTACCCGGATAACGAGTCTCTAAAGCCATATTGTCAGCAAAGAGCGTCGCAAAGGTGATGTGTGGCTGGCTGCCAAGTATCCCGTCAAAAAAGCTGGCAAAGATTGTCGAGTCGGCGTTGGCGTAGAACCATTGAACAAACGTTGCTTCTTTTCCATAAAACTTGTTCTCAATTTCTCCAAACCGTGTAAAGCCCTCTTCTAACAGCGCTTTGACATAAGAGCGACATGACTCCGGGGGCGGAATCCCCTTTGACGTAATATCCTTGCCGGGGGTCAATCTGTTCGTTGACCACTGATACTGGTAGCGAATAAATATTCCAACAGAAGCCAACAACGCAATTGTGACCGCAAACAAGCCAACAAGCGCAATCTCGCCAAAAATGACCAAAACTCCGATATATTGAGGAAAGCTCGTCAATGCGAAATTGAAAAGAAAAATTGCGCCTAACGCCATACAAAATTTTAAAAAGTCTCGCAAGGGTTTTAACGGTATCTTTATCATTAGAATTCCGGCACAACGGGCAGCCCCAGCGCGGCGAGGATCGCCACGATCAGCGGGGCGAGGATCAGGGCGGGCAGGAAGTTGGCGGCGCGTATGGGTTTGAGTTCCAACAGCGACCCGATCCCCAGCCCCAGCAGAATAATCCCCCCGGTGGCGAACAACTCGGTTTGCATGTCCGGCGTCAGGATAGCCTGCGCCTGCGTCGCCAACAAGGACAGCGCGCCCTGATACAGCAGGATGGTGATCACGGAAAAGGCCACGCCGATCCCCAGACTGCTGGCAAACGCCAGCGACGTGAAGAAGTCCAGCATAGACTTGATTGCCAGCAGGCGAAAATCGCCGCGCAGCCCGTCCTGTATTGAGCCGAGGATGGTCAGCGGGCCAACGCAAAACACCAGCGAGGCCGTGACAAAGCCGCGAATAAAGCGGGCCGACGACTCCTCATCGCCCGCTTCGTTTCTATTGAACCGCGCTTCCAGCCACGCCCCGAAGCGTTTGAGCGCCCCGTCAATATTCCACCACTCGCCGAGGATGCCGCCGACCGCGATGCTGCCCAGCACGATCAGCGGGTTCTGGGTGGTTAGCGCCAACTGCATCCCCAAGACCAGCGTGATCAGCCCGATGCCATGCACGGTGGTCTGGTGGATTTTTTCCGGCAGGCGGTTGCCGAGGGTGATCCCCAGCGCCGAGCCGATCAGGACGGTGATGATGTTGATGATTGTACCGATCATGGTGCGGTCTCATTTGATGTTGTAAGAGTTGCAAGTTTTGTAAGGATAGACGTTTTTCTGGAAACCTCAAACTAGGCTGAAGAAGACATATCCATGATAAAGAAATAGGGTTAGAATAACTTGATGCGGAGGCAGTCATGGATGTTATCGCAGAATTGGAACAGCATTTTCGCGCAAAATTAGATTCGATGGCTGTGGAATTGAGGACTGAGTTTCCTGAAATCACAGTTTCAGTCACCTCTGGCTTGGCTGGATCGCTAACAGGTTATGACTCATATGCTATGCACCTTTCATGCACACTGCATAATCGAAAAGTGAATGAGCCTGATTCGGTTGTATTGGAGTTTGCCGTGAAGCATGTCAACGCGAATCCAGTCTTCAACTATGCAGATGTCTGTTGGGATCATCCTTCTGGGTTCATTGAAGATGAATTGGCAGGCGAGGAAATGTCATACTCAAAAGAGGTTTTGACGCTGATAGAAACCGGTTTGCCCCACTTGTTTGCATCACTAAAAGAGGCGGTGAGACGGGGAAAGCCATCGAATTCCTGATTGTGCATGACATGGTTGAAGGTTAACGTAATGAATCAAATTGTCAGCACACCGGGCGTCGTGGGCGGCAAGCCGCGCATTGATGGAACGCGAATGAGCGTTCTTCAGGTCGCGGCCTATCATTTTCATGTAGGTTGGCCGATTGAGGAAATCTCTGAAGCATTCAATCTGACATTCGGCCAGATTCATGCCGCCCTTTCCTATTATTATGCTCATCGCGCTGAATTTGATCAGCAGATACAGCAGGAATTTGAAGACATCGAACGACTAGAGCGCGAGCAACAGGATTTCGCGGCGACGGAAGATGTGTTGAGCGCGGTGATGTCCGCCGCCGCCGCCGCGCAGGTGTTCAAGATCGACCCGCGCACGGTGCGCGACGCTATCGAAAACGGCAAGATCGATGCGCTCAAATCGGCGGGGACGTGGCTCATCCGCCGCGCCGACGCCGAAGCGCGCTGGGGCAGGCGCAAGAAATAGCGTCGCTGCTCTTTTCGATTTCACCTTTTTGCCAAACTTGAATACAATCATCCGCAACAACCTGTTCGCTGAGACACACAGCAATGATCTACGCCTATTGTCTGACTCATTGCTCGTTGCTCATCGCTCATTGCTCTTTTCAAGGGAGGGAACCATGCCCCTGCAACTGGTCTGGCCGACGCAGATCGGCAAAATCACCCAGCATTTTATGGAACACCCCGAATGGTACACCAGCGGCGGGTTGAAAGGCCACGAAGGGCTGGATATCGCCACCAGGACGGGCGGCGAGATTTACGCCTGCGCCGATGGCGTGGTGGCCGAGGTTCGGCTGGATGGCGACAAGTTCCGCGAACTGCCGACCACCGACAGCACGCGCTGGAATTACGCCTACGGCAATCAGGTGCGGATCACGCACATCGTCCCGGAGGGGGAGTACACCAGCATCTACGCCCACCTGCTGGAAGCCCGCGTGGTGGCCGGGGATCGTGTCAGGGCCGGGCAGTTGATCGGGCTGGCCGACAACACGGGCAACTCGACCGGGGCGCACCTGCACCTGACGCTCAAGAAGAAGGGCGCGACTGACGCCGGGGAAACGCCCCAGCCGCGCGATCTGATCGACCCGGAGCCGTTCTTGCTGGCTTTTGGCACGGTTCCTGAATCTACCGGCGAGACCGGAGCGCCAGCGCCTGCCGCGCCCGCCGCGCCAAGCGGGGTGGACAGCCTGCGCTATCTGGCGGATGTGACCGTGCCGGATAATTCGGAAATCGCCGCCGGGCAGGCCTTCACCAAAACGTGGCGTGTGACCAACACGGGGACAACGACATGGGGCGCTGGCTATACCGTGAGATTTGCCTATGGCAACCCGATGGGGACAAACACTTCGTTCCCGCTGCCTGCCGCCAAGCCCGGCGACACCGTCGAAATTTCCATCCAGCAGGTCGCGCCCCAGGCTGTCGGCAAACTGGTGTGCAAGTGGACTGCCGCCAACGGGCAGGGCCAGAGCTTCGGGCCGAGCCTGACTATCGTCATCATGGTCGAAGAGTCGCGCCCCAAACCCGCGCCGATTCCGATGGCGGCGACGGACGGGCTGCGCTTTGTGGGCGACCTGAACTTCGCGGGCAACGCGCTGGTGATGGCTGCCCAGCCTCTCAAGAAAATCTGGCGGGTGCAAAACGCGGGCTCAACCGCATGGGGGGCGGGCTATGTGCTGGCGTCGATCCCCGGCGACCCGATGAACGCCCTGCCGCCCGTCGCGCTGCCTGCTTCCAACCCCGGCGACGAAGAAGAAGTTGCGGTTGAAATCCTGACGCCGTTCAATCCGGGGACGTATCAGAGCAAGTGGCAGGCCCGCAATCCGCAGGGCCAGCCGTTCGGCGATGTGCTATCGCTGGTGATCACGGTCACGATCATGTAGACGGGCTAATCAACCCTGTAGAGCGCGCGCAGGGGCGAGATATATCTCGCCCCTACGTGGAATGGGAGAATGTCGTGAACAAGAATGATCGCAACGCGCTGATCGCCATCCCAGTCGTGACGCTCATAGGCGCGCTGATCGCGCTGGCCGGCAGCCAGGGCGGGGCAGTGGTTGCGGGAATCCCGTTGTTCGCGCTGTGCGTCGGGTTAGCCTTTCTTATTCAGTGGGCGGCCTTCATTCCGGCTTATTTGCTGCAAACCGAAAAATTCTTTGACATCACGGGCGGCCTGACTTTTATCACTGTGATGATTGTGGCTGCGCTGTTCAGCCCTGATCTCGATGCTCGGTCGTTCCTGCTGCTAGGTCTGGTCGTGGTGTGGGCGATCCGGCTTGGCTCGTTTCTGTTCCGCCGCATCCAAAAAGCGGGCAAGGATGACCGTTTTGACGAACTCAAACCGTCCTTCTTCCGTTTCCTCAATGTCTGGACGATTCAGGGCTTGTGGGTGACATTCACCCTCGCCGCCGCGCTGGTTGCCATCACCTCCACGAACCGCAAGGAATTAGATTTGTTTATGGTTGCTGGCAGCCTGATATGGTTTTTGGGGTTTCTGATTGAAGTCAGCGCCGACACCCAGAAAAGCCGGTTCAGCGCCAACCCGGACAACAAAGGCAAGTTTATCCAGACCGGGTTATGGGCGCGGTCTCGCCATCCCAATTACTTCGGCGAGATCGTGCTGTGGGTCGGCGTGGCGATTATCACGTTGCCCGTGCTGCAAGGCTGGCAGTGGGTCGCCCTGATCTCGCCGATCTTTGTCACGCTGCTGCTAACGCGAGTCAGCGGCGTTCCATTGCTCGAAAAGAAAGCCGACACGAAGTGGGGCGGGCAGGAAGATTATGAGGCGTACAAAAAGACAACGCCTGTGTTGATCCCCCGGTTGTGAGGTCGCTACCCCCGCTTTAGTCCGCCCCACAGCCGCGTCTCGCGGTTGATCGCCAGATAGTAGATCGCCAGCAGGCCGCTGTACACGATCACCGAGAGATACACGATCAGGCTGATGGTGAATTCCGGCCCGATGGTGGGCAGGCGTTGGGCGAACGGAACGATCAGAATCAGATCGTAGACCAGAAAGCCCAGCAAATGCCCCCCGGCGTTCGACCAGCCGGGGCGGTACAGGGCGAACGCGAAGTAGGGCATCGATCCGACAAACGCCCAGCCAAACACCGACGAAAGCTCTGGCGTCAAAACCCATGGGAGAATGTTCGGACGGCGCAAGATCAACTGACCGCCGGACAACGCGAGCGTGATGATAAAGACGATAAATGACCAGCGCACGGGGCCGGGCAGGGGACGTTGATCCTTCGCCCGTAGCCGCCAACTCCATGCCAGCGCCGCCACCCCCATCAAGGCTATCACGACGCAGAAGACCCCGAAGGCCGTCGCCCCCTGTTGAAAGCCCAGAATGGCTATCGGCGGCAGCGCGCCGACGTACACCATCGCCACGCCCGCGATGGAGCTATCGTCGCTGAGGAACAACGGCCACACATGCACGGTGGCGATGGTGGCGAACAACGACCCCAACAGCAGGAACGACAGCGGACTCATGGCCGGGAAGGGCCACAGCGCTGCGGCGAACGGCAGTTGAAGCAAGAAAGTGACGCTGAGAAAGAAGCCCACCGCGCACATCAAGCCAAACATGATTCGGAAAATGCGGTTCATGGAACAATCCTTTCACAATTATTCGGCGTGCCATAACGCACCCCCACCCGTCCTACGGACACCCTCCCCCGTTTCACGGGGGAGGGAAATCCGAGCGTGTAGCGAGGATGGGCGGGGGTGAGATTTGTCGCTACGCCAGCAAATCCCAGTAGACTTTCGGCTGGCGATGCTCGGCCAGCCCGTCGGCCAGATAAGCCATCCGCAATAACAGGGCCTCCGACCAGGGCTTGCCAATCGCCTGAAAGCCCATCGGCGCGCCGGAGGCGGCGAAACCCATCGGGAAGGAAATCGCGGGCAGGCCGCACAAATTGGCCTGCGCCACAAAGCGTAGCGTGGTGATCACCTGCGACAGGTTGCTCTCGCCGCTTTCCAACGCCGCCGGGTTGATGGCCGGGGCGGGGATGGCGACGGTCGGGGTGATGATGGCGTCAACGCTCTGGAATAGCTCGTCAAAAATTGCCAGCGCGCGGGTGCGCATCCGCTGGGCCTGAACATACAGCGACGCCGGCAGGCTGTTCGCCAGCGCGAACTGGATGCGAATCTCCGGCGAGAGGTCGTCATACGCGCTTTTGGGCAGGGCGTGCATGGACGCCGCCAGCTCGCTGACGATGGTCAGCGCGTGGGCCAGATACATCACGTCCAACTGCGGGATTTCGATCTCCTTGATCTTCGCGCCCAGCCGTTTCAAATGCTCGCGCATGGCATCGGCGGCGGACAGGACTTCGGGGTCAGCGTCGTTGAACCACTCCGGGTAGACGCCCAGCGTCACGCCCGCCAGCGAAGCATTGCCCAGCCCGTCCAGCGTGACCGGCGGCTGATAAACCGTGTCGAAATCCAGCGGATCAACGCCCGCGATCACGGCGTAGGTCAGGGCGGCGTCTTCGGCGGTCGCCGCCAGCGGGCCGAGATGCCCCACGCTGCGATCCACCGGGGCCGCGCCAAAGCCGCTGACCCGCCCTTTGGTGGACATCAGCCCGACCAGTCCGCAATGCGCCGAAGGCATGCGGATCGACCCGCCGCCATCGGCGCCCAGCGCCACCGGGCAAAAGCCCGCCGCCACCGCCGCCGCCGGGCCGGACGAGCTGCCGCCGGTGTGATGATCCAAATTGTGCGGGTTGCGGGCCGTGCCAAACGGGACGTTCAGCCCGGTAGTGGCGAGGCCGTATTCGGCCATGTTGGCCTTGCCCAGCAGGGTCGCCCCCGCCGTTCTTAAGCGCGCCACGATAGTCGCGTCGCGGGTCGGGAAGTGGTTGGCGAACGCCTTTGTGCCTATCGTCGTCGGGTAGGGCAGCATGTCTATCTCGTCTTTGACCGCCACCGGGACGCCGTCAAACTGGCCCAACGGCTTTTTGGCCTTGAAGCGCTTGGTCGACGCCTCGGCCTGTTTTAGAACGTCCTCGCGGTAGACGGCGATAAAAGCGCGGACGGGCTTGTCGCCCTTGTCGCTGGCCTCAATCGCCGCCAGCGCTCGCTCGGCGACCTCGGTCGGGGTGATCGCGCCTTTGCGATAGGCTTCGGCGTAGTCACGGATGGATCGATAGGCGAAGCCGGATTTGCGGCGCGGCAGTTTCGGGACTTTGTCGAGCGAGACAGGGGCAGGATTTTTGGCGGACGTCTCAAACGGGTGATAAGGCATCAGGGTCGGCGGGTCGGCGGTGATCAGATCGTCCAGCCGCTTGAAGCCCGCGCTGGCGATCAGGTTGGGCAAGACCAGCGGGCGCGTGATCGGGTTGCGAACAAGGTTGTCCAGCAGTTTCAACAGCCCCCCGGTGACATGGGGCAGCTTGACGGGGCGAAGATCGTAGACGGATTTCTTTTCCATAGTGGCTCCTGATAATGAGAGCTGGCGCCGGGGTCGGCGCGGCTGGCATAGCTTAATGCCAAAAAGACAGAATGGCAAAAACGGACCGCCCGCGATCACGCTGATTACGCATTTTGGCCGATCTGATCCATAATAGGCGGCAGGTCACGAACGACTGCCCCTTTTACGTTCTCAGGGCGGGCCAGACCGCCCGTCCTACGCGGTTTGATGGAAAACTCATGCGGAACGCAGACACAATCTTCGAATATCGGCTGCCACTGGCGCTCAGGCAAGCCGTTCTGACAATCGCCCCCGCCTTCGGCCTGCGCCCATCGTATCTGATTATTGGCGCGATGCGCAGCGGCACGTCGGCCCTGCTGAAACACATCGCCTGCAGCCCCGAAATCATCGCGCATTTTGGGCAGGAAATTCACTATTTTGACCGCCACTTTCAGCATGGCGTCGCATGGTATCACGCCCATTTTGCCTGGTTTGGTCGCGGCCCGGCGCGCATCACCGGAGAGAAGTCTGTTAACTATCTGTTCAATCCGCATGCCGCGGCGCGCGTCCGCGCTTATAATGAGAAGATCAGGTTGATTGTCGTGCTGCGCAACCCGGTTGACCGCGCGCTCTCGCATTATCGCAAGAGCCATTTCAGGGATGGGCGCGATCCGGCGGCCACGTTTGAAGAAGCGCTCGATCTGGAGGCGTCACGCGCCGGCCCCGATCTGGCGCGCATGGCGACCGATGAACGGCATTATCCGTCCGCCGTCCGCTGGTTTTCATATCAGGCCAAGGGGCATTACGCCGAGCAGTTGGAGCGCTGGTTTGAGCATTTTCCACGCGAGCAGTTCCTGATTTTGCGCGCCGAAGACTATTTTGCGCGGCCTCAGGAGAGCCTTGACCAGATAGCCGATCATATTGGGATCAAGCGGTTTGAACTATGCGAGGCGCCGCAGAAAGCCAGCGGGAATCAAGACCCGATGTCCGCCGCGACGCGCCAACGGCTGATCGAGTATTATCGTCCGCACAACGAACGGCTCGCGCAATTGCTGGGGCATGATTTTGACTGGGATCGCTGACGGCATCACCGCAGCGGTTGTTTTCCGCGAACCTGATGGCTGTCGTCATTGTTTTGCATGGGGGCTGACATGCTGGACTTTTCCACCCGAATCGGCGAGCGCGCCATGGAGCGCCTCAAGAGCGAGCAGGTCATCTGGCTGACCAGCGTGTCCTCGGCGGGCAGCCCCGTGCCGAACCCGGTCTGGTTTGTGTGGGACGGTGAGACATTCCTAATCTACACGCAGGCCAAAGCCGTGCGCCTCAAGCATCTGGCGGCAAGGCCGCAGGTGTCCCTGCATTTCAACAGCGACGCGGACGGCAATGATATTATTGTGTTCTCAGGCAATGCCGCGCTTGACCCGGCGGCCCCGCCTGCCAACGAACACGCGGGCTATCTCGCCAAGTACCGCGACGGCATCCGCGCGCTGGGGATGATGCCGGAAATGTACGGCAAGGTGTATTCAGTCGCCATTCGGGTGACGCCCGCCCGGATGCGCGGCTTCAATATCGGGGGGACTGACGAAATCCACGACGCATACTAACCAGAGGAGACAATCATGAAGAAACCAACCAAGCCTGTCGCCAAGCCCAAGCCAGCCGCCAAGCCTGTCGCTAAGGTCAAGCCTATGGCAAAGCCAAAGCCAAAGCCGAAGCCTGCCCTGAAGGGCAAGACAGCGACAAAACCCGCCGCCAAGCCAAAGCCAGAAGCCAAAGTCCTGACCAAGCACCCGGACAGGACCAAAAAGGGCGCGAACATCAGCAAGGAGAAGTACGAAGCGGTCAAAGCCGCGATCCTCGCCGCCGTACCCAGCGGCAAGGCGATCAGCTTTGAGAAGCTTGTCCCGGCGGTGGAAAAGAAGCTGGGCAAGAAATTCGAAGGCTCGGTGTCGTGGTATGTGACCACTGTCAAGCTCGACCTTGAGGCGCGCAAGCTGATCAAACGCGAGGGCGACAGCCCGCAGATGATCAGCCAGAAATAGCAGCCAAGAATCAAAATGGGCGACCATGTGGTCGCCCATTCTCATAGAGACAAGCTAAACTGGTTTTCAAAACTGCGCGTAAATGAACCCCTGTGACGCGGACAACTTGCCGCCAATGCCTAATACAACAATGCCCATTTGTAACACGAAATAGATCAGCCAGCGCGCCAGCCGGGGCATCCGCCCCAGAAGCTGGGACAGTCCCCAGCGCGCGTCGAGCGCTTCCACCAGCGCCAGGATGACGATCACGGCCAGAGCTATGCTCGCCTTGAAGCTGGCCGAATCGCCAAAGGGGGCCAGCGCGGACGGCAACAACGGGTCTCCCGCCGAGAAGATAACCATGCGAGTCAAGATAGTTAGCCCGTCAGCGGGCGTTCTGGCGCGGAAAAACACCCATGCCAGACAAACCAGCGCAAAGGTCAATGCCATGCGCGCGCCCACGCCCAGCCAATGCGCTGGGCGGGCTGCGCGTGTCGCGGGCGGCCTGATCCAGCTTTCCAGCGTGGTATAGACGCCGTGAATCAACCCCCAGATGACGAACGTCACATTGGCTCCATGCCATGCCCCCACCAGCGTCATCGTGATTAGATTCACCGTGAGCTGGATTAGGCGCGGATGCTTGCCGTGTGTCAGGCGGCTCAGGCTGCGGGCCAACGGAAAAAACACATAATCGCGCACCCAGCCCGATAGGCTGATATGCCAGCGCAGCCAGAATTCGCGCACCGACGTGGCGAAATAGGGCCGCCGAAAATTATCCATACCGGCAAAGCCCAGCAGTTTGGACACACCGTTCGACAGGTCAGAATACCCCGAAAAATCCGCATATATCTGGATAGCGAATAGCAGCGTGGCGATGATCACCGGCAAGCCCGTGAAGGCGGTTGGCGAGTCGTATACCGTGTTGACGTAGGCCGCCAGCCAGTCAGCGATCACCAGTTTCTTGAACACGCCCCATAAAATAAGCCGCAGCCCTTCGACGGCGCGAGACTCGTCAAAACCAGCCGGGTCTTTGATTTGCCCCATAAGCGTCGACGCGCGCTCAATTGGCCCGGCCATAATCTGCGGGAAGAAAGCCATATACGCCGCGAAAATGCCCGGATGCTTTTCTGGAACGATGATTCCGCGATGCGCGTCCAACAGGTATGACATGCCGCGAAAAGTATAGAACGAGATCCCTATCGGGAGAGCAATGTTGAGCAGGGCATAGTCAGCTGGCAGGGCCAGGAATGGCGACAATGCGCCCAGCGTAGCGCTGAGATATTTGAAGACAAACAAGTTCGCCAGGTTCAAGAAAATGCCTGCCCATAGATACGCTCGGCGTTGTTTTGAACGGGGCGAATGGGCGCTGATGGCCCGCGCGATAACATAATTCAAACCGATGCATAGCGCGAGCGTGACAACGTATGGGAGACTGAACAGGCCGTAGACAGAAAGGCTGGCCGTGAGCAATGCCGCCCAGCGGAAACGAGCGGGCAGGAAAAACCACGATACAAGGCTGACTAAGACAAGGAATAGTAGGCCGTTAGTAATTGTTTGCATAGTTTGGCGTCGGCTACGGCTTGAGCGAAGAACAGACTTTGCTGGCTATCCACTCGGCGGCGGTTTTGGCGACAAGCGTGGCGCCGTATTCATTCCAGTGATCGTTAATTTGGAATTGAAATGCGCGATGGTTTTGCTCAAAGTCCTGCGCGAAGACATCTTTCAAGGGGATGAATGGTATGTCTAACCGGTCAGCATTGCTCCTGACCAGTTCGGTTTCATAGTCGATGTCGGGGCTAATCGGCTGGCCCTTGATGATTGCCTGGCGATCTGTATCCATAATGACGACCAGATGGCTGTCGGGCTGGATGGCAGCCTGATACTCGCTTAGTATTAGCTCGACAAGAGGGGGTGTGGCTTTGATCGATGGGCTGGCAGAGTTCGCGGGCAAACCCAACGCAGGCGTTTCCGGTTTCACAAGACCCAGCCGCTCGCCAAAAGCGTTAGGGGTGCGTATATTGAGATTGAAAAAGACATAGCGCGCCAGGGCTGAGGGCATGATCAACTTGATGCGCGGGGGCGGCGCGTAACGCGGCTCTACCTCAATATAGCCGCCCTGACCATCGGGCTTGAAACTTGGCTCTGATTTGCTTGCGTCAGATTTGAGCGATGCGCTGGGGTCTCCTTTTGACAGATTGATCACGTACACATCGGCGGGGTAATCATGGGCGGCATAGCGCAGCAGGGCGAGGTCTTTAGCCATAGACGCGCCGCCAGTTCCAAACGGATACACCAGAATGTCGTCGAACCGGGAGCAGGCTTGATCTTCCTTGAGAAGTTTTTCGAGCGCAATCGGGTATCCTTTGTCAACATCGATGTGCAAACCTAATATGTACGAGTCGCCAATAACGGCGACTCGCAAGACATTTTCAGGATTGTCTGCCGTATATTGATGGATAGAGTTCCACCCACTGGCATTGATTCGATACTTTGTGTCGATCTCGCCGAATGGGCCAACCACATAACGGCCTGTCTGATTTGGCGCCATACGGAGACCAAGATGCGGAACAAATTCCTGAAATTGCGCGTCTGACACCGGGAAAAACAGGCGCAAGACTGCTTCAGCCATGATCAGGCTGAATAACACATATGCAACGCCACGCAGGATAACACGGATCATGTTTGTTGCCGGGGGAGATCGAGAACACAAAGCGCGCCACAAACAGAAAAATCATTATATCATGGCTTGCCCTATTGTTGATAAATTGCCCTCAATAGCAGCCTGTTTTGGCTAATGGCGTCTGTTTGCGAAGGCGCACGAGCAGCCGAACATCTGGCGCGGCTCGATCTCGTCCCTAGTCGGGCAACCATTTCTGGCGGGGCTTTGGTGAATTTAGGCATGAAGACCTCCAAAGGCATTTGAGACGGCTGATGGCTGATGGCTGATGGCTGATAGAAACGGCAAAAACCAAAGGCAACGGCATACCCCACCCATCCTCGCTACGCTCAGATTTCCCTCCTCTTGCAAGGGGAGGGTGGCCGCAGGCCGGGTGGGGTGAGTCGGGCGGCTACATTTTCTCCCATTTCGCGCGGTCGATGGCAGTGGGCTGGTTGGCGGCGCGGGCAATTTTGAGGACGCCGGGCCGGACAGCGACCTCGGCGGCCTGTTTGATCAGCCGGGCGAAGGCGTCAGGGCGAATATCGGACGGCTTCCAGATGGTGATCCAGCGCACCTGCTTGACCGTGCGATCCGCGCCAATCAACAGCCTGTCCGGGTCGTCCAGCAGGACGCCATATTCAAAGCCAATATCCGCGCCGCCTTTGAACGGGGCGATCCAGCCGATGTACGAGTTTCGCTTGCCGTTCGGCACGTTGTAGCCGATCAGCCTCCAACCGGGCCGGACGCGCTCAATGACATTCGGCAGGGCCTGTTTGACCAGATCGCGCAGTAGGTTGCATAGTTCCTGCTCGATGGGATGGTAGTCAGCGAGGAACTGTTCCGGGGTGGGAAGAAATGCGTTGTTGTTCAGTTTCGCGGCCATATCGCCTCACGCGCCTGATAGAAATTATGTTCTGTGATTATCCCTCAACGCTTCCCGCCACGCAACTCGAAACAGCATATAGCATATGGCTGATGGCTTATAGCTGATGGCTGACTGCTAAACCCCTGCAAGGGGAATTGCTAATTGCTGCCGTTTGCGGAAAATTAAAGGCTGCCACCTCAAGGAGACTCATTTGACCGAACACGACTGGATGATCTACGGCGCGACGGGATTCACCGGGGCGCTGGTCACTGAGGAAGCTGTCCGGCGCGGGCATCGACCCCTGCTGGCGGGCCGATCTGAATCAAAGCTAAAAGCGCTGGCGGGACGCTTGGGGCTTAATTACGTCACGGTGAGCCTCAACGACATGGCGGCGTTGACGCAAGCGGTGAAGCGCGTCAGGCTGGTCTTCCACTGCGCCGGGCCGTTCTCGCAGACCAGCGCGCCGATGCTGCGGGCGTGCCTGACGGCGGGAGCGCACTATCTGGACATCACGGGCGAGCTGCCGGTTTTCGAGAACGTTTACGCCTACGACAGCGCGGCGAAGCAACGCCGGATCGCGCTGATCCCCGGCTGCGGGATGGACGTGATCCCCACCGAAGGGCTGGCGCGGTATGTGGCCGACCAGATCAAAGACCCGCTTGAATTGGAGATCGCTTTTACCAGCACGCTGACGCGGCGGCCCAGCACCGGCACGGGCCAGAGCGCCATCGAGATCATCGCGCGCGGCGGGTTGGAACGGCGCAACGGCCAACTGGCGGCGCTGCCGCTGGGGCAGGGCGGCCAGCAGGTTCGCTTCTCGCATGGCGAGCGTTACGCGATCCCCATCCCGTGGGGCGATCTGTCAGCGGCGCACCGCGCCACAGGCATACCGAACATCACCACGTTGATGGCGATGCGCCGGACTCAGGCGCGGCTGGCCCAGTTGTTCGGGCCGCTGGCGGGGCTTCTGCTGAACGTCCCGCCAATCCGCAGGCTGGCGCAAGGGATCGCGGGGCGGACGCAGGCCGGGCCGGACGCCAAGACGCGGCAGACCGGGCGAACCCACGTCTGGGCGCGAGCGATGGATGTCAAGGGCAACACGGCGGAGGCATGGCTGGACACGCTGGAAGCCTATCAGTTCACGGCGGTGGCGGGCGTAAGCGCTGTCGAGAAAACGCTGGCGGGGAAACTCAGCGGGGCTCTGACGCCGTCGCAGGCGTTTGGCGCGGATTTCGTGTTGGAGATTCAGACGACGAAGCGGATGGATAGTCTAAAGCAGTACTGAGTGTTGAGCGCTGAGTGTTGAGCGGTGAGTAGCGAGGGCGAGGGGTGGGTAACAAACGCTTGGTGGAAAGGGAATGGCGATGGCAGTAGACAAATTTGAAGATTTGATTGCGTGGCAAAAAGCGCGCCTGCTTTCGCGCGAGATATACCAAGCCACGCGCAGCGGGTCATTGGCGCAAGATTACGGGCTGGGCAGGCAAATGCAACGCGCCACTGTTTCTATTTCATCTAATATCGCTGAAGGATTCGAGCGCGGCAGCCCAAAGGAGTTCCATCGGTTTCTGGTCATTGCCAAAGGGTCATGCGGCGAATTACGCTCGCAACTCTACCTTGCGCTCGATGTCGGCCACATTAATCAACCTCAGTTTGAGCGCTTGATGCAGATCGCCAACGAGGTAAGCCGGGTTATTGGTGGATTGCGCGTCTCTGTCGCCAAAAGGCGCAATCTCAAATCCAACGGATAAACTCCAAGCCTTTGCAGTTACTCAGCACTTTTCACTCAGCACTTTTTAACACTTCCGGGTTGACCACGCTCTCGTACTCATTGTGCAGCAGCGAGTCAACCACATGATGCGCTGCTTCCACCGCCACCGCGATCTGCGCTTCGCGGGTCGAGGCCGCCAGATGCGGGGTGTGGATCACGCCCGGCAGGTTGATCAGCGGGTCGTCCGGGGCGGGCGGCTCCGGCTCGAACACATCGAGGGCCGCCCCGGCGATATGGCCCGACCGGATCGCCTCCGCCAGATCAGCATCGACGATCAGCGCCCCGCGCGCGATGTTGACAATCCGCGCGCCCTGTTTCATTTTCGCCAGCGACGCCTTGTTGATCATCCCGCGC
>Ga0210377_10001739_pt1 | contig 19523 bp, 23 predicted proteins | sample PLM4_65_b1redo_FD_155480 | JGI IMG/M metagenome (GOLD analysis project Ga0210377, IMG submission 155480) | Groundwater sediment microbial communities from an aquifer in East River, Colorado, USA - PLM4_65_b1 redo | ecosystem: Environmental > Terrestrial > Soil > Riparian zone | place: USA: East...
GAAGCGCCTAACCAGCGCGCCGCACACCTGCCCGGGTTCACTGTTACCTACCCACTAAACGTTAACCGTGTACTTAACACCGTACGTTAACCGTGTACTTGACAGGGGGAGTGCCGTGCCATGACACCCCGCGCTCTGGCCCGGAACCGGCAGCGCGGAGCGCTGGACCCACACGCGCTGTACCCACGCGCGCCATCCACTCGCGTCACTTCTCGCGCCAGGAGCAGGGAGCAGCGGGAGGTGTTCCATGTGGAACAACCATGTAACACGTTGTTACAGAATTAGTTAACCGGTTACGTTGCGGGGGGGGATTGGGTACCCAATGAAGTATTATGTTAACCTAGACACCCAACCGGTCTTCCGATTGTGTTGGATTGGCGAGGGAATGAGGTCAGGTTTCGTGTGGGGTTGTATTGGGTACGGGAGGTTCCAGGATGGAACCGATCCATTCCCAGCTTTAGAAGATTTGAGGGGTGGGCAGGGTGGTGTGATTGAATATAAGAGATCCGGGGATGTGGGGTGAGGTGGGACCAGTCCGAGGTGGGATTGCGGTGTGGTTTACGGGGTAAACGGAGTTCTCCTTGAAAAGAATGATCTTATTACTTCAGTGAGCGTTCGCGTTCCGCTGGCGCTCCCGCTCACTGACCACCACCCCAGTAAGGAATTATAGCAATAACCGAAGGGCAAAGTCGTGTCAAGAGGAAGATTTTTAACGGTGGCACTTTAAGGCGTCGATAAGCCAAAGTATTTTAGGTGGGTGTAGAATATTCTACACCTCATGGGTGTGGAGCGTGAAATCGTGCATCTCCGTCGCGCTTGATCACGATATTACCATTGTCATTAAACAAGATAGCCTTCGTCCCGCACGTGCATTCGTAGATGTTGCCGTACGGACGCCTTGATCTTGGTGGGTTTTTTATCCCACAATCAGGGCAAATGAGTTGTGAGGTGATCTCGGCGATGGGGACGGCATCGATGACTGAGCGAGCGCGGGTGAGGGTTTCGTTCTCTATTTGGGCTCGACAGGCGAGGTGGACGAAGTAGCGCATGGAATGACGACGCCCTGGGGGGATTCCGGTGTTTCGACGGACAATACACTGGTTTTCCAGGATGCGTTCACCGCATACCGGGCAGGGTTCTTTTTGGTTGGCTTGGGCTGTAAACGGGGTACCAAATGAGGGATTCATGGGGATCTAGTCCTCCTTTTCGGTCTTCGCGGGCCTCCAATCCTTCGGGCTCGGCTGGGTTCGTTTTCTAAGGCACCGGTGGCAGGTGATGACCTCGTGGCCATCGGGGTAATAGGCGACCTCGACGTCGTAGTCGGAATAGACCAGGCCGTGGCAGACCGAGCAGATGGTGACGATGTGGTTGGTCATGGGCAGTGTTCATCGTTTCGAGATGGCTCCTTCCTGGGCGTGGCGGCGTCGTTCTCGCTCGATCTCTTCGTGGTCGGACAAGTAGACCGCAGGACGCGGTTTCTCGTCCTGGGGTTCAAGCCAGTAGGTTTTTGTTCCCACCCGGAGCTTGACACGCAACAGGGTGCGGTGCAATATCCAGGCGATACCACATATCCACACGAGAGCCTCTAGAGGGCCACTGATCCAGTCCATCTTGAACCTACAAAATTAGGGGTTCGAGAGTGTTGTAGATACCGGAGGGATCATGCCCAGAGCCAAACGCCCCGTCAAGAAAAAGGAAGACTATTACGGGATGGACCCCCGGGAATTAACCCCCGAAGAGCTCTCTTTTATCAAGTTCAAGGAGGATCACGGCTCGGTCGAAGAGCTTGCCAAACTCCAGGGAAGAGAGCAAGAAACCAAAGACCAACTCCAACCGGTATTCGATTCGGTACTTGGCCTGGTACAGATCGTCACCAAGGGTGACCCGGATAAGGTCAGGAAACTCACCCGTAACCCCGGCCGCTTCTTCGAAACCCTGATGGAAGACGAAGGGGGCGCGTTACGGGGTTTTTTATTGGCCAGAGCCATGCACGAAGTCGTCAACAAACCCTCCAAGAAAGACCCCCTGGAGTGGGCACGGTTCATTATCGACGTCATGGCCATGAGCAAGGCCCCCGTCCAGATCCCAGAACGCCAGGGAGGTGAACTGCACCTTGGAGCCAAACGAGCACCTGCGTCGATTACCGATGAGATCCTTCGCGGGCTGGGTCACGCTGGCGAACGAACTCAAGGAGAAGAAGGCCCCGGAAGCTGACGTCACCTACTGCCTCGCCCGGGCCTACACCTGCGAGGATGGATTCTACCGCTACTGCCACGACGTCCTGGGCTATACCGACCTCTACGAGCCGTTCCACCAGCCGATCTGTGACCTGGTGGTGAGCCCCCGGCGTTATAAACTGCTCCAGGCGGCCCGCCAGAGTTTTAAGAGCTCCATTGGAACAATCGGCTACGCAACCTGGAGGATTGCCAAAGAGACCATCGAAACCGGCCACTGTAATATTCGCATCCTCATCGCCTCCGAAGTCCTCGACCTGGCCAAAGAGTTCACCAAAACGATTAACAACATGCTCCAGGAACCCCGCTGGAAGGAATTCTACGGCGATCACCGAGGGAGTGAACGCAAAAGCGGATGGGGAAGCTACACCTTTACCTCGAAGTACCGTACCCTGGCCCGGACCAAAGAGCCCACCGTCAGTTATATGTCACTCGAAGCCCCCAAAACCGGGTTCCACTATGACCTGATTATCGCCGATGACCTAGAAGCTGAACGCACATCCGCCTCCCGAGATCAGATCGAACGCTGCTGGAGCTTTTATCGGTTGCTGCACTCGCTCCTTGAACCCGTCAATGGCCAACTGAGCCTGATCTCCACCCGCTGGCACTATGATGACATCTACTCGCGCATTATCGAACGCAACGATACGGAAGATGAACACGATAAGTTCAAAATGGTCATTCGACCCGCTCGGTCCAAAAGCGGCGAACTCACCTGGCCCGATCGGTTCTCCGATGAGGTCCTCGCAAGCCTACTTGCCAAACAGGGAAGCTATATCTTCTCCTGCCAGTACCTCCTCGATCCCGTGCCACCCGAAGACCGTACATTCAAACTCGAATGGATCAAGTACATCACCGCCAACCAGATCGACCCCCAGCGACGTTATCGCGTGTTCGTGGGCGCGGACTTCGCCTATACCCCCCAACGTAACGTTGACAAAGGGGAAACACGACTCGCCGATTACACAGTGATCTTGACCGCCGCGGTGGATGATCGCTGGAACTACTACCTGCTCGATTGGTATCGAAAACGCTGTACAAAACTAGAAGGTGTCCAGGAACTATTCCGCCAGTACGTGACCCACAAGGCAATCCAAATTGGCCTTCAGAAAAACGATCGCCTCCTCGTGGATGACAACATCATCCATTACGCCTTCAACCAACGTATGTTCCAACCCCGGCGGGAATACATCTCCTACCCGGCAGGTACTTCAAAGTTCGATCGCATCGAAACCATTCTCCAGCCTCTCTTTGAAGCCAATAAAGTCTTCCTGCTCCCCAATATGAAGTGGATGGAACAGGAACTCCTGGACTTCCCGCGCGGCGCCCACGATGACGGCGCCGACGCACTCGTTAACTTGGTCCATATATCTCGCCCCGCTGCCGGGATCAAAATGAAGAAACAGAAACTCACCGATATCCAACGCCGGATTGCATTCCTCAAACGCGGGATCTATGTCCCCGAAGGAGATGAACGTTCATGGAAAACGTTCTAGACCAAAAACAACTCCGCTCACTCGCCGCCGAATACTTCGAGACCCAAGATCGTGACAAACGCATCGTGGCCGCACGCTACGTGACCACCTGTAACGAACATGCTAAGAGCCCACGCGACATGGGGTTCTTGCAGTTTGTAGAGTGGAAACTAAATGGTATACAAAATAGCGGTTGACGCAGGGTGACGATGCCCGTAAAGGAGACATCATGGCCAAGAAGAAAAATAAGATCGAGCTGGCGATCGGGAAGTTGCTCCACAAAAACGACACAATGATGACCAAGATGCGCGGGAAGATCAAACCCATCGGCATGGCCAACATCACCGCCGATACGACATCCACCGACGCGATGATCGAGTCTGAGCTCAAACGGAAATCGAAGTTCGCAACTACTCCCTCCCCCTACTCCAAGGTCCCCCCCAAGAGTCCCAAAAAGAAACGAGGCAAATAATGGCCAAGAAATGTCCTCCAGGTTCCAAGAAACCAGGTAAGAAGATGCCCAAGGGCGGGAAGAAGGGCTATTAGCCCATGCCGTACACCAAGAAGACCAAGGGACTCTGTGGCGCAGACCTCGGCCGGATGAAAAAGGGCAAGAAGACAAAAACAAGCATGACCGAGGAACAGTTGATCGAGTGCGTGAAGTCGCCCACCAAACGCGCGGTTAAGAAAAAGAAGAAGTAACCATGGCCAAACTTAAAGAAGGACTTCCCCCAACCGGGCCACGGGGATATCCAAAGAAATCACCGAAGGCACCGAAGGCACCGAAGGCCAAGAAGAAAAAGCTGTCCGAGTATGAGAAGTATGCGCCACTACTTGGCAATGACGTGAAGACGAAGGGGAGATCCAGGGTCAAAGCTCCAATCGTTCCGTTCTACTACGATCCAAAACACGAGTTGACGCCACTCCAGAAGAAAAACCTGGAGGCGGAGATCGATCGGATGCTCAAACGCCCGATACGAAAAAAGAAATGAAAGAAAAAGAAGGGCTCTCACCTCCTGGCGGCACAGGTGGGGCTAGTTTTAACGAGGAACAGTGGCAAGCGATCGAAAAGGAGATCGCAACACTCCTGCGACGCGGAAAAATCATGCGCGGAGCTCGAAAAGTGTTCGACGAGACCAGCGAGGCTGGTAAAAAAGCGATCAAAGTGAGCCCGGTAAAGCCAAAGAAGAAGAAGAAGTGATACTCGGTGTCGTTTTTTTGTTCGTCGTGCCGATGTTTGTTCGATGGAGATGATGAGTTCTTTAACCAGCCGTGTCCGACGTGTTCCCGTTTGGTCCCCACTATAGAAAAGTGGGAACCACGATCCCCGGGTGGCCCTGGATCGTACTTCGATGGCTCCCTGGGATTGGAAATCACCGGGAAACGGCATAAACAACGCGTATTGAATGAACGCGGCCTGGTCGAAGTCGGAAATGAAGCGATTCCAAGCCCGGTAAACGCAACCCCCAAGATGTTAAGCGATGAAGAATGGAGACGAGCATGGAACGAGGCCTCATCTACGAGCCCCAGCGAGACTGGCGATGCCTGAAATGCAATGCGCTCTTGGCCAAGTACAGAAATACAGATACCGAGCTCTTGCGCGCCATCTCGATGATCGAGATCCGATGCCGGCGCTGTCGTGCGATGAATGAAATCGAGTTCCCGGAAGCAAAAACCACATGCCTGATCAGTTAGCTAAAGATTTGCAGATCCTTCTCGCTGAGAGCAAGAAGTTGCGCAAAGAACGCGACGATTGCTGGAAGGAGAACATGGACTGGTTGTTGGGTAAACAACAACTCAATAAGCCACAGTGGAAAGCCAATACGGTTACCAATTTCCTGTTCTCCCAGGTGATGACCATTGTGCCCAAGCTCTGTGGCAACACCCCGGAGTTCGATATCCGGCCCGAAGCGTCCGAGATGCAGGGCCAGGCCGATGAACTCACCCGGCTGATCAAACGCATTCTGATCCGCAACGATTTCGACCGACGCCAGATTGAGTTTCTGACTAATTTGCTCGTCTACGGAATCGCCTACTACAAGATCACCTTCGATGAAGGACTCTGGGGTGGCGATGGCGATTTCCGCATCGAATCGGTTGATACCAGGAACATCTACCTAGAACCCGGCAAGATGTCGCTGCGCGATTCAAACTACGTCTTCGAGACCCGCAATATCGACAAGTTGACCCTCTACCGGATGTACCCGGATAAAAGAGCCAAAATCGATGAGGTCTTCAAGAAGGCTGTTTCTAAACCCGAGCAAGGGATTGAATCCGCGGGCCGAGCCGAAATCGGCCGGCATGCCTCCGGCCCTACCGATCCCATCGATACCACGGTCGAAGCCTATATCTTCGACCAGGTAATGAAACGCGACGGCGATCGAGAGTCTGTGGAGATTATCGAAGCCTGGTTCTACGATGAACGAACCATCGTCGATGCACAGAAAACACTTCACCCCGAAGGAACAGCAAAAACCACGAAACTGTGGGCCAATAAAGACGAGGGAGAAAAAGCCTATCCCACTGGACGGCTCGTTACGATCGTGGGCGCTGAAGTGTTCGACGATGCCCCCAACCCGTTTCCAGATTTCCCCTACGTCGATGTCGTCAACTACTACATCCCGGGCTACCCCTACTCGATGAGCGAACTCGAACAAGTCAAGCCGCTCCAAGAACAGTACAACATCCGCAGTAACCAGATCTTTGATCTGTTGAACTACACGGTGGCCCCGATTCGCCTCTATGACGCACGCTCTGGCCTGGAACCAGATGAGATTACCAACCGGCCTGATCAGTGGATCGGGGTAACCGATGTCCAGGGGATCTTGCAGCTCAACTCTCCACCCATTCCCGGCTCGATCTTTGACTCGCTTCTAAAACTCCAGAAGGATATCGAGACCATTATGGGCGTTCGCGAAGTCACCCAGGGTTCGGTGCCCGGGGATATTCGCTCTGGATTTGCAATTGAACAGCTCCAAGAAGCCGCGGAAGTGCGCCTGCGTTTGAAACTAAAGATCGTGGAAGGGGCGCTCCTCGACATGGCGAAGTATCTCACACGCATGATCGGGGTCTTTTACCGACCCGGTACTCATTACAGAGACACGTTTGACCTGCGAGGAGCGATTCCCGACGTGTTCACCTACACGCTCAAAGTCGGGGCTTCGTTGCCATCATCCAAGTACAGCCAACAGCAGTTTATCCAGTGGATGTTCAACTCGAAGATCGTGGATGAAATGTATGTGATCGAGAACACCGACATCCCCGGCAAAGACGACCTCCTCGAACGGATGAAGGCCGTGTGGGATGCACGTAAAGCGGCCGAGGCTGGGGCCATCGCAGAAGCTCAGGCGGGCGGACAACCTCCGCCACCGCCAGGAGGATAATTCAATGCCGACTCCCGTGAACACATCGGGTGGCAATAGCCCGGTTCAACAGGCGGCTGTACAGAATATGCGAGGGGGCGCGACTGCCAGTACCCCTCCAACCCAAGCACCCGTTCCCGGCGGAGCCCCAGGCCCCGCGGGTGGCGCATCGCCACTTCAGGGACAGGGCGGGGAAGTGGCGACACTCCTAGCTCAAGCGTTCGATGCGCTTTTGAAGACGGGGCCGACGCCACAGAACCTCGCTGCGCTAGAAGGATTCTGGCGCATGGTGAGTGGTCTTAATCCGGCAGGGTCGAATCCTCAAGCACCTCTTGGACAAGCACCCGGGAATGCCCCGATGCCACCGACACCCGCACCGAGCGGGATCGCGGGTATGGGCAGCCCCATGGTGCCTCCACGACAAGTCTAAAGGAGACGTTTTATGGCTGAAGATGACAAGATCGACAATAATGAGCCGATAGAAATCCCCGCGGGTGAAGAATCGACGGATTCAACTACCCCTGAGGCTCCCACAGGCGCCGATCTTGACACGCTTTCGAAGCAGTACGGGATGTCCCCGGCGGACGTCATCAAGGCATACGGGGAAGCCCGAACCCAGATGGCGAAGTCCAACCAGGGACTCGCGGACTACAAGAAGCGTATGGAATGGGCGGAGCAGTTCTCTCGCGAGCTCACCAATCGCCAGGGACTTCGTGAACACATCGAGGGATTTTTTGAGAACTCGGGTGAACGCGGTGTCCCCAACGAGGTGCGCAACGCGATCGATCCGGTCGCTCAGGATGTGGCCCAGTTGAAAGCAACCCTTTATAGCTATGAGATGAATCAGAAACTCGACAAGATCGCGAAGGACCATCCGATGGACCAGGCTGTACGCGACGCGATTTTTGAGAGGGTCTATCAGACTCAAAGCCCCGATGTAGAAGCCCATTACTGGCTGATCATGGGGCCGCGGATCGCTGCGTCAAAGGACATGGTGATCGCCGATCAAGCACAGGTATCTCGCACCAAAGGGGTCTATCAACCCCTCAAAGGCGGGGGCGCTGGTCGGAAAGCGGATTTGAAGGGGATGACCGACGCGGAACATTCTGAAGCGCTGGACAATGAGCTGGCATCCATGTTCAGGCGGACAGAATAAGTAAGAAGGTGAACAATGGCTCTCACGTTCGACCAGATCACAGCGATCACGAACAAGTATTACATGCCAAAGTTCCCCGAGCTGGTCTTCAAGCAGAACTATCTTCTGAAGCGTCTCTGGGGCAAGGGGACAAGACCGTCCAGCGGTGAGTCGATCAAGCAGCCGGTGATGTACCAGATCTCCAAGGGTGGCGCGTATCGCCCATACGATACGTTCGACATCTCGGCGGAGGATCAGGTCACGGCGGCTGATTTCACCTGGAAATACTACGAAGTTCCGATCACGATTTCTCGTGACGAGACTTTGAAGAACGACGGGCCAGAGGGGATTCGGAAGCTGATGGATGCCAAGATGCAGCTCGCGCGGGAACAGATGTCACAGTTGCTCGCCAACGATCTCTATTCAAACTCGACCAACGATTCGAGCGCGGGGCTTAACGGGCTGGACAATCTGCTCGATGATGCCGCGGCGACCTCGACGTTGACCGGCGTTGTGGGTGGAGCGGTGGCAGGTGGCATCAACAAGAACCAGAATATCTGGTGGGCGGGCAAGATCCGTTCGCTGGGTGGGACTGGTATTCCATTGACGTATTTGCTTTTGAACAAGGCGTGGTTCGACGTGGTGGACGGCAACATCAAGCCGACCATCTTGGTGGGCCACAACAAATCGGTTCAGCAATATATGTCGAGCCAACAGAGCAATCAGCGGTACATCAAGCAGGATGACCTGACGGCCGGATTTGTGTCTACGGAGTTCAATGGAACCCCGTTTATCGCGGATCTAAACGTCCCTGATTTTGGTACCACAACGGAAACGCGTAACCGCGTGTACATGCTCAACGAGGAGTATTTGGACCTCGTGACGCACTCGAAAGAGAATATGCGGCTGCGGGCGTTTGCGGAACCCATCGACCAAAACGTGTCGGTAGCCCACATTTTCTACGCCGGGAACACCACGGTGTCCTATCCCGGGCGGAACATGGTGGTCTACAACTTCGACACGGATGCGTAAGGAGGTGAGATCAAATGGCTAGACTCGTTTGGAAAACAGCGGTGACAAAAACCGCGGCGACAATCACGGCTCTCGGCGATGGTCTCACCACCGGGATGAGACGAGAAGAGGGCGGTAAAACATACGTCCTGGTCCAGAACGGCACGTCTGCATCTGGAACCATTGCGGATGGTTTGGCGCTCATGCCCTTGACCGGACAGACTACCACAGGGGCCACGACGGTCTTGAAAGTGGTCATAACGACTGGGGCGACGGTTCCGGTGGCCGGGGCCAACAACACGGGCATCGTGATTCCGGGAGATCACTTCTTCTGGGCGATTGCCAAGGGGCGTGGGTATTGCTTGGGTGGCACCATTGGTGACGGCCTGGCGATGGCGCCCGCGGCTAACGGCCTTGTTGGCGCGGCGGCTGCCACTTCTCCATGTGGCTACACCATCTCGGACGTCACCACCACGGTGGCCAACGCGGTGATGTGGGACTGTGGAGCGGGTGGACCGCAAGCGTAAGAACGATCTGGGACCCACCTGCTCTGTTCTGGGGTGGGTGGGTCCCCTCTGGGGATAAAGGAGATCTTCGATGCCACTTGCCACTTTGACCTCGGTTACTCCAAACACGGAGGTCTATACGTTTGCGATGACACCCACCGCGGTTACTGCTGATCAGAACTTCGCGGTTGGGCTGCCGGTTGGGATATATCGCATGGCCCTATATGTGAACGGGGCTACTGATGCCGCGGCGACGATAACAATTCGACCATTCTTCGATCAGGCGTTAACGATCGTTTCAACCCTGGATTACTCATTAGAGCCATCAAACTCTTCCGTATTCACCGACAAGACCCACGTCACGGCGTTTACTACCCGAGTGACACTACAGATTACGCCAAATAACGCGACTGGATGGCAAGAAATCCCGCTGCTCTTTGGAGTCCAGGTTTCCTACGCCCATGGAGCGATCTCGACTGGAACATTTACGATTACATTGCTCGCGATTCGACTGACGTAAACATGAAATGGCGACGTACTGGATCAGCACGCTGGGAAACGATGGAAACCCGGGAACAAGCTACGACAGTGGCAGTGGTCCCGGGTCAGGAGCGAAGCTCACGTTTCCAGCGGCAATTCCTCTTCTAAATACCCAGGGTGATATTCTCAACGTCGTCAACGACGGTAATCATACTTGGCCCACTGGAACCACAGGAACCAATCTGGTTCTAGGAACGAGTGGAACGTCGTTCTCAATTTACGGCCAACTGATTCGCGGGACCACCACGACCGGAACACCTGCGCTTTCAACTATCTCCGCTTCTGGGGCAGATGGCATTCGCACCATTGTGCGTATTCGCCACGATACGGGGTTCCTCCTGTTTCGTAACATCGTGTTTGATGCGACCGGGAAAACTGGGGATGTCAGTTCATATCACGTGGTCACATTTCACGATGATGGATCTCCCGAGCCTGACCCGGTACGTTTTGAGGGATGTGTCTGGTTGGGCGGGGGAACCGGGATACGTCCTGACGGGATTAGGGATGCCGTTCGCATCTCTGCGACCCCACCACTTGGAATCCCATATGCAGAGTTTCAGGGATGTTATTTTCAGAACTGTCGCGGTGAAGTAGTCAGTGGAGACAGCAACGCCGGGGGACTGCAGAAGACGTTCGATAACTGTTTGGTTATCCAGAACTGGACCACCAACGTCAACGAACGATTTTTCGGTTTTTCGAACCATGAATCCGCATCAGGATTACTTCGTGTCAAGAACTGCACATTCTACGAGGTGATCGGTAACAATACCGCTGTTGGTGTGATCGATTACGCGCCCGATAACGGGACCAGCGTGGGTACCGTAGATGTTTACAACAACGTCGTGTTTATGGATTCCACGAATGCTGATCCAGACATTTTGTTTTTTGAGGGCACAATCGGGGCCACAGTTACCAAGAACGGAACGATTGGGTTTAATGTTCTTCTGGGTGGTCCAAATACCGCCATAGGCGATATCAGCGATACCCAGGGATGGTATGAGCAACCATGGGATCTTGGTACTGATCCCATGATTACAGATACCGCTGCCTACAGCCAGGTCGAGGCAACGGTATTTAATGCCCCAGGAAGCACCTATGCCTGGGACCCGATTGGCAACGGCGTTACGATCACGATCCTCAAGGATCTTCGGTTGTTGCTTTTCACTACCGCTGGCCAAGGAGCTTCGCTCCCCGGAGCTCTGCCAGGAATCGCAGCGCCGATAACTGATCTCGCGATCGATATTGCCGCATCGACGCTCAACCCTAAACCACTCGAAGTATTTACGGTCACCATTACACTGACCAATACCATCGTAAACGAGACCGGGGTGGAGTGTTCTGTTGTGATCCCTGTGGGAATTTTTTATCTGACCAGCCTGGCGAGTGCTGGATCATACAATCCTACAACCGGAGCCTGGATGGTAGGTAACTTCAATGCCGGCGCATCAGCGACGCTCGTGTTAACCCTTCGACCGCTTATGTCGGCCGCGAACCAAACAATCGTTTTCCCGGTGTCGATCTCGGCGTTCAACCCACCCAGTGATTCCGACATGACGAACAACACGGATTCGATCACGCTGTTGATCGATACGATCGAGAAGAAAATCACAGCGACGACGGGGCCAGAGAAGATCATTCCACTGTTTTCTTCAACCGGAGAAAAGATTGTGGATGGGATTGCACCGATAGTCAGTGTTTCATCGAGTGTGGCTGATGGAGATGTGGCGCGCACCGAGACGACTACCGACCTAATACCGAGCGAGGTATGAATGTCAGTGATCTATGCGGCATCATCGTCTTCAATCACGTTCGTGGTGAATTATAAGGCATCTGGGCCAGTGGGGCTCATATTCACCTATGTACAACGCAGAGGATTCTTGTCGTTTGATTTGTCGGCCTCTGGATTGACATTGCCGATGATCAGTTCAGCGACGCTCATTCTCAACTGTACATCGCTCAATGGGGGTGGATGTACGGTTTCGGTTCATAGTGCCATCGATCCTGATGGGTGGGGTGCAGCGCTCACCGCATCAAACGCGGATTGGAAGTCCACGGCCACAAAAAACGAGGGAACGGTCGATGTGTTCGGTACGGGGTTAATCAGCGTGCCCGTGGACAAGACAAACATTTCGTACACCGGAGTAACTTATTACCGGCTGGTTAACTTCAATGAGGGAGAGGCGGCGCCATATAACACGGGTGCTATTTTCTCGGCGCGAGAAGAAGGACTCAACAGTCCAGTGTTGCAACTAACCACGTTGGCCGGTCAAACAGAAAAGATATTGACGGCTCAAACGTTCACGGAAAAGACGATGGCGTAATGGCTGATAGATCAGTATTGCCCGGGCTTAACACCATCCAGCCTGTCATCGCTGGTCTCGCACAAGCAGGAGATCGTCTGATTCTGGCCGATGGCACCTATACGTTTAATGCAACTGGAGTTGAACTTGATCCAGTCGCTCTGGGCAAGACTTTGACCGGCTTAACGATCATGGCCGAAAATTATGGCGGGGCGATTATCGTTATGACGGGATGCCCAGCGGCGTTTTGCCAGTGTCGAGGAGTGGAGAGTGTTACCTGGGATGGGTTGCACTTCACTGGAAATCCAAACGGAAAAGTATTTGATGATGCCGGAGGTGCTCCGACGGGTTGGGTGTGGAAAAACCTGCTAGCGAGTTGCGCAAGAACGTTGATCGATATTTCTACTACCGCGTTGTCGATGGTGATTAGCGATATCACAACTACGGCGTCATACACTGGACCATCGGTAGTTCAGCTTACGGGGGTTGCAGCCGTAAACTCAGACGCGCTTATCAAGAAGATCGATGCGAGAATTCACGGCCCCGGGGTTATACATGGCGTGAGATTGGTAAACATGCGCGATGTCCGTACTCGTGAACTTCGGGCATATGACATGGTGAATTATGGATTCAAGACCCACTCAGATGATGATGCGATCCAGGTTCGAGATATTATCGCGTCAAATATCGAAGTGCGGCGCGCGGGACTAGTAGGAATCCACATCGGAAATACTGCGACTGTTGCACACACGAGCAAGGTGTATATCTATGATGCCATCGTCGAGGATACGATCGACGGATATGGGATCGAGTTTGAGAATCTGACCAGCGAGTGTGAACTAGTAGGTTATCGTATTGAACGAACCCAAAAGATTGGCGTCGCGTTGGCCGAGGATACTGAAAATATTTTAGTGACCAATGGCCTGGTGGATACCGTGGGAACACCGGGAACCTCATCGGGGGTGGTAACCGCGGTTGGTCGCCGTCACCGGATTCATCACAATACGTTTACCAATGTGACGTGGGGCATAACCATCGCACAGCCACTTGGATTCAGCACGCCCGAGGAGAGAAACCTGATCCGCGAGAATATTTTTGTGAACACGCATTATGTATATCGATGTGGAACGACGGGAATGCCCAGCGGGCAGTTGGCACATATGTTGGGACCGAACATCGTTCTCGCGCCAACTATTAACTATTCAACGGTGAATGAAGTGCCAAGAACAAAGGCCGAGTTCGAGGCACTATTCCCGGACTGCATCGATGAGCCAGATATTATGATCGATTCCATCGACGATCTTCTGTTCTTCAACACGCCAGCCGGCGATTACGCGACCTACCGTGGTTCTTCGTCCGAACAGATCCGGGCTGGGTTCTACTTCACGCACCCACATTTACAGCAGAATCCTCCCCAGGAAAAAATCATGCCGTTTACATCTGGCACAAAGAAGGTGTTGGTTTAATGAACTTCGAACGGATGCAACAGTTGGTTCGTCTCTCGTTGGGGGAGCTTTCTGCGTCTAACTCCTATTATACCGACGATGAGATCAAGGCCATGATAAACGATTCGTTGGTTCAGGTGGCAACCGACGTCCCCTCGTTGCTCACTTTTTATGACATCCCAACGATCGTTGGCACCCAGAGGTACTCATTGCCTGTCGAGATGTTACAGCTCAAGGATGTCCACTTGTTCATTTCCTCCACCCTGAAACGCGTGCTAGAAAAACGATCGATGGATGAGTTCGAAGCGCTCAGTGCCTCTAATTTCGCTCGGACAGGCCAGCCCGCCTTCTTCAAGATGGAGCTGGGGGCAACTCAGGTCTCGGGGGTGGCGGCTGGTCTTCCGGGCGATTTATGGCTTTATCCGGTGCCGGACGCGGTTACCTATACGCTTCGCGTGTACTTCTATCAGCGTCCTGGCATCCTGGCTAATACAACGGATATTACTGAGCTCCCGGAGATGCTTCATTGGAGTGTCGTGTACCACGCGGCGGCGATGCTATCGTTGAAGAACGATGATCAGAACAAGCACACCATTATGATGATCCAGTATGACCGTTCGATCGCAAGAGGCAAGCGCTGGTACGTACAGCATGATCGGTCCAGCCAGCATTTCACCCAGGACGTGATGGGGTATTCTCGTTCATCGTTAATAAGACGGTAAACAATGAGCATTGATCTGCGTAGTTTGACCGCGAGGCGTATTGTTGACTTTTCTGGAGGCCTCAACGAGTTCGCATCATCGTTCACGATGGCGGATAACGAGCTCCAGGAAGCGACCAACGTGGAGCTGATCCGCACGGGGGGTGCCATTCGCACGCGCAAAGGAAGCCCGCGCTACCAGCGCCAGAGCTTCTCGTCGATCACGACCCCGGTGACGAGTATGTTCCGATACAGCCGGTTTAATGGGGACAAGAAAGTGCTCGCCTTCGAGGGGTCAAATCTCTACCACGACGACGACAATGGCAACTTCTCGCTGGTACGCGCGGTGACCACCGATGATGGTCGAGTACGATTTGCACAATGGCGTGAAATGGTGTTCTTCGGGACCAAGAGTTTCGGGCTTTGGGCCTATGATCCGTACTTGGCCACGTCAACGATTCAGTTAAATACACCAGGTAAAGGAGCTATCAGTGGTCAGGGAACGGTTCCAACTGGTGGTACTCTTTTTAGTTTTACCCCAATTACGGTAGCTGCTGGCGCGCTCACACCTACATATACGTATCACTACCGATTCACCATTGATGTCTATCATGGAAATACATTTATCGGAGAAAGTGGAGTAGCCTGGCTCGGGGCTGCTGGGTTTGGGCGCCAATATAGAACGATTAGTCCAACGCTTGGTGCCACTGATAATGCTTTTGAGATAAGGTGCGGTGCAAATCTTGGTGCTGAAATTGGAAATCTTAATGTTGGAGCGATTAATATATATCGCGTGGTTGTCGGAAACCCGGCTGCGAGTCCAGGGCTTTTCAACGCCGCGATCGAGACCAATATGATTTTTGTGTGTTCGCTTCCAAGAAATGTGTGGGCTGATACCGTTACTCTACAGTTCAATGATTACGGTCTTTCAGCCGGACGTTCGATCGCCCAATTTTATGGTCGCACTGAACAGCCTCCTTGTGGACGTTTCAATGCAATACATAAAAGTCGTCTATGGCAGGCAAATGTACGCTTTACTACTTACGATGATAAATTGGATGCACAGGTGCAGACGGACACGCCGCATCGCGTGTACTTCTCAGAGACCAATGAGCCGGCCGTATTTTTGCCCACCTCATGGGTTGAGGTTGACCCAACTGACGGAGATGGCGTGACGGGGATCGTGAGTTACAAGAACAAGGTCCTGATTGTGTTCCAGGCGAACTCGATCTGGGCAATCTCTGGGGGCGACGATGAGATCGGGCCGGGTATCCCCGATATCTCGATCGAGAATATTTCCACCGATCTCGGCTGTGTAGCCCCAGAATCGATCCAGGTCTGCGAGGGGCGTCTGGTGTGGCTCTCGCACCGTGGTGTGTACTACTACGATGGGACGATCCCCAAGCCGATGCAGACCGAGTACATTGACCAAACGCTACTTAACCGGCCGCTTCTAAAGTACAGCCAGCCCGTATCGTTGTTCCTGGTCAAAGAACGAGAATACTGGCTCGCTCACTCCAGCCCGGAATCTGATCCGCTTTACAACACCCTGATCTCAAAGTTCAACTTCGAGAAGGGGGCGTGGGTACGAGGGAACATCGGCGTCGGGATTGCCTCGATGGTGGAGAAAAAAGACATGAATCGACCCCCGTTGGTGTTGGCTGGCATCGAAGCGGCTTCAGGCGTGATGGCCGCTGATACGGCGGTTCGGTATCTCCAGGTTGGAGATTATGACGATGGTGGATCACTGATTTCATGGGCGTGGAAGACCAGGTTCTATGACTTCAACGCTCCCCATATGGACAAGAAGTTCATCGCAATCCTGGTTCAGCTCGTCAGTGAATCCGACGTGACGATGGGCGTATTTTGTGATAATCATCTAGCCAATGAACTGTTTACTATTTCTTTAACAGAGAACGACCAGGCCCTTGGAGCTGATGAGCTGATCTGGGCCAACACGGCGGGAACCTCTGGCGGAGATTGGTCCGATGGTACGACGGGTCCCGTATGGGCAGATGGCAATCGAGTACGCAACGCGCTCATTTACTTGAACACCAAGTGCTGGGGCAAGCGGATCGCGCTCCGGTTCTCTGGCAGTAACGACACCGAGATCCAGGCCATCACGTTCTTCTATGATCCAAAGGAAGGGGTCCGGCAATGACACTGATTGTACGTCCGGTAAACCATGTTGCTGGGACCAAGGCGAAAGCGGACGATGTCAATTCGAACGACACGACCATATACAACGCCTTCAACGGGAACACCGGCGAGGCGAATATTACCTACGTGACTGCGAACGATGGATTGCGTGTATGGCGTGCTGGACCGAACGCGGGCGGGACCAACGGGTTCAGATTTGCGGTCGTGTCACAGTCAGTTGTGATGGCCGGTGCCGCGGCTAGTGGAACCCAGGTAGTCACGTTCTCTACCGCTGCGGTTAATGGAAATCCGGCATTCTCAGCGGCGCCGACCGTATTTGGGATTTCTATCCAGTCTAATACGAATCAGCCGGACCCGGATATTCCTTTGGTATGGGCACGAACCGATGAGATTACGGCGACCCAGTTAACGCTTCGCTGGGATCGTACCTTTCAGGCGAGTACCAATAATCAGACGATCACAGTTACGATCGGCCTGATAGGAAGTGTGTAATGAAAGCAGCCCAGCTCCAGAAAACCACAGACCCCGAATTTGTTCCTACGCTTAACGAGAAGCTGATGGAACTGGAGCGGCGCCTAGATCGCCAGGTGGAGAAACGTCAGCGTATCGAGGGGATTAAGATCACCACAGTAGCATCAGTGGGTGATCGAGAGGTTAAGCATAACTTGGGCATGGTCCCCAATCTCGTGGTTATCGAAGTCATCGATAGCGGAACTGTGGTGTTCCACAAACCACATACGAGCACGTCTATTTTTTTGCGAGCGTTTGGCGGTAGCCCGGTGATCGTGAACGTCGTGGTGAGGGGGTAGAACGATGCCAACCAGAGATCAGATTGTTGGTGCGGCTGCGGGAGGTGCGCTTGGCCCCTTCGGGGCTGCATATGGATATGTGACGGGAAAGAAAAAACATACGTCAGTGACGTGGTATGACACGCATGGGAACATCCAGCATGCGAACACTGAAGCCGATAAGATCAAGTTCCAGAGACAGGAACGAGAACGCCAGAACAAAAGTGAACTAGCTCAATACGATGTAGAATCGGGTAAGTTCTACGACCAGATGCGCGCCGGATTCCGTCAACGTGCGCAATCTCTTTCCAGTGCGCAACAGACTGGGGCTATGAATCAGCTCAACCAGGCGGGTGCGCGCGCGGGGATCTCGTTCTCTGGCATCCAGCAGGCGGCCACGGCCAATTTACAGGGCCAGATTGGCGCGGCCCAGGTCCAGGCTGAGACGGCTTACGATCAGCGTTTGAATGAACTGCGTCAGACACAACGCAATGAGATCCTTTCGGGTCAGTTTGATTTCTGGCACCAGATCCAGTTGCTTCAGACCAGGGCGGGAATCGACAAAGACATGGCCAAGTTCCAGGCTGACATGGCAAACCAGTTCAACTCGGGCTGGAACAGTTTCTTCAATACGATCGCGACGGGTGCGGGGTTGTACTTTGGTGGTCCGGCAGGAGCCGCAGCCGCCGGAACGGCTTCGAGCGCCTTCACAGGCGGATTTACGGGGCAGGTGTAGACAATGGCAACCATTCAGGGTCCAGCAGACACTTCTCATCTTCTTGCGAATCTCGCCAGTGGAGCACTTGAAGGGTGGCTAGCCGGCCGCAAGATGGGCCAGGAAAACCGAGCTGAGGCCCGTGGTGTCGAGGTCCAACAGGCCGAACTCAAGAGCCAACAACTTGATGACCAGCTCAAGCAGGCCCAGCTCGATGAATTCAATGCGATGCAAGAACTTCGTCGGGCAAAAATGCAGGCTGAGGTGATTGCGCTCAAGGCCAAAGATCCAGTTGAGATGAAGCGTCTCAGTGTTGAAAAGGCCCGCTGGGATGCGAAGGCCGCGGAAGCACGGGCTCGTCGTGAACAACTGGAGCTAGAAAAGGAACAACAGATTCGTGAGTTTACTGATTTTCTTAATAAACTCAGAACTGGCGTGAGCGGTGGTGGCGAGCCAACGTCGATGGGCGAGGCCGAAGATACCGGCATGGACACGGCGGATATTCCAGCGAGTGAGTACGCGCCCGGTATAACGCCCGAAGAGACCGATACCACGGGGACCATGTTCCCACCACCTGGGGTTCAATCCACTGTTCCAGGTGGGCGGCAGGTGATGCAGGGACCAATGTTGCCCGGAGATGTGAAAGGTCAAGAGGCGACGTCTCCATTTACCTATCCTGGAGATATTGCCAGGAGTATCCTGCCCCCGGGGATCGTGTCCAAACCCAAGCCGCGCGTATTGCCGATCTCTGTTCAGGAGACGGAGGCGGCGCTTAAATCCAAGGACATGAACGACGCGATCCGCCAGCTCTTAACGACCGAGGGGCCGGCGTTCGGATCTGAGTTGATCAAGCTCAAACAGGAGAATCCCGCGAAATATTTGGAACAAGTGAGTAAGCTCGTGGATGAACACGCAAAGGGGCATCCTGATGTATATAGCGCGTTCAAGGTCAAGGGCACTCAGGGAAGTAAGCTCCGTGATGAAGTCATGCGCATTCTGACTGATCCTGAAGAGCGCGCGATCCAAAATCCGATGAAGGATATCGACGCGGCGGTCTCGGAGAGTGTCGCTGATCTGTCAGTTGAAGCGTTGTTGTCCACAAATTCTCGTAGCCGGATTCGTTCTTATTTGACCATCGATGCAGCGAACGAT